>Ga0209526_10003300_pt1 | contig 11001 bp, 15 predicted proteins | sample JacPinW_OM2H0_M1_FD_188566 | JGI IMG/M metagenome (GOLD analysis project Ga0209526, IMG submission 188566) | Forest soil microbial communities from Algoma, Ontario, Canada - Jack Pine, Ontario site 1_JW_OM2H0_M1 (SPAdes) (version 2) | ecosystem: Environmental > Terrestrial > Soil > Boreal...
GTCGCCGTCAGTCGGTCAAAGCACCGCGCGCCGGAAGCAAGGCCGCATCCCAGTAGGGCGTCCCGCCGAAGCGCTCGCCGAGGAAATCGACGAAGGCCCGGACCTTTGCCGACAGCTCACGGTTGGGCGGCCAGACGGCGTGAATTGAGGGATCGTCGAGACCGTAGTCGCGCAGCACCGGTTTGAGTTCGCCGCGCTGGATCGCGTCGCTCACGATGAACGTCGGCAGCGCCAACAGGGCGGTGCCCACACTTTCGATCTCCGTCGGGGCAGCCCCGGTCAAAGCAGTTCTCGCGGCCGAATGAGGTGCAAGGCTGTATTTATTTGATTTGGTGCTGAACCGATCGACCTCGGCGCGTCAGAGCGGTTCGGCAGGGAGCATCTAGCTCCCTGCCTGCCGCCAATCGGATCAGTGGTTAGCCTGGTCCTTGACGGCGTCCTTGGCCCCGCCTGCGGCGTTCTGCACCTTGCCCGCAGCTTTCTCGGCCGCGCCCTCGGCCTCGGTTTTCTTGTCGCCCATCACCTTGCCGGCAGTTTCTTTCACACTGCCCTTCGCTTGGTGCATGGCGCCTTTAACACGATCCTTATCCATCGGATCCTCCTGAGTTTTCAGTCGGCCTCGTTCCTCGCACCCCCGGGTTATCCGTAGCTCGCTTCGGCCAACAGCTGCTACATCCGGTCTTTGCCGTAGCGAGCGCGCTCCTCCGCGATTTGCTCCGGCGAGTAGACGGGTGCGTTCTCGTCAAAGGAGCTCCAGCCGCTTTCGCGATACGCCGCGGCACGAACCATCGGATCAACGCATCGGTAGCGCTGCAGGATCTCGTGGGCTATGGGCGCCTGTGCGTCGGCGACGCGGGCGGCGACCAATGTGCCGCCGCGGCGCACACCTTCGGCATAGATATTGGCATCCCGCTCAGGCGCCCCCGCGCTCGTCAGCATGCCGACCAAACCGCCAGCCGCACCAGCGATAACAGCGCCTCCCGCCGCACCAACCTCGGTGGCAGCGAGCCAGCCCGCGGCGACCACGGGACCGACGCCGGGAAGCGCCATGACCCCCAAACCGTTCAGGAGCCCGCCGATACCACCCACGGCCGCCCCGAGACCTGCCCCCACCGCCGCCCCGATACCTGCCCCCTTTTTGGCGTCGTCGGCAGCGTGATGCGTGCGCTCGGATCGATTGTCAGCGTTGTTTGATATAATGCTGATATCGGAAATCGGAATCCCTGCTTCCGCGAGAGCACCCGCTGCCGCGACCGCGTCATCGTATGTGTCGTAAAGAGAAGTGACTGTCTGCTTCATCGAAGCCCTCCATCGTCTGTGTCGTAAAGAGAAGTGACTGTCTGCTTCATCGAAGCCCTCCATCGTCTGTGTCGTAAAGAGCAGTGACTGTCTGCTTTATCGAAGCCCTCCGTAATGGCCGTTTGTGGAAATGACGCTACCTAGTTCTGCCGGCGAAGGTCTACGGGGAATAAGACCCGGATAATACCTGGTAAAACTTCCCCTATTAGAGTCCGTCCGAAACATTTACGAGAAGTTACAGACCTTTTGGGCATCAGTCGGATTGACGCCAGCTGGCTGGATGAATGCGAGCGCGCTGCGGGTGAGGTTCTCAAAGTCCGTCGCCAGGCGGCGGCAGCGATTGAACCAGGCAAAAGTCCGCTCCACGATCCATCGTTTCGGCAAGACCTCGGTTCGAACGGCCCGGTCGGACCGCTTTAGCAGGCTGCTGAAAAAGCCCGTTCAAAATCGTAAGTTTCGGCTATCTGCTGGAGAATTTCGATCGCCAGAGTTCGGCGCCCAGCTTGACGATGTACTTCTTCCCGGCACTTTGTTTCGCGGTCACGGTCTATCTCCGGCGGTTGCCGGGCGATCGATTCAGAAACAGACCACAAAATCAACGACGGGTTAGACTAGCCCGACTTCGCCGCTTGGATCCCGGTTTCGCGAATTTGCGCGGATCCGCCAACGCGTCGCCGAAGTCGGCCTGCTGGATCCGCAACTTGGCCGTATCCACCGCTCCATCACCGGCGGTCGGAAAGATGCGGCGCAATGCGTTCATCGCCGCCCGATCGCAAACGAAACGGACCTCGGCCGCCGACAATGTGTCGGTCAAATCGGCGAGGGCCTCCAGGTTCACGCCCTCCGCCACGGGCTTGCCGTGCAAATGCACTGCGAGGATTGCCGCGCGCGCCGCCCGATCGGGTTTGGCCACTTCGAGATGGTAATCCAACCGGCCGGGTCGCAGCAGTGCGTCGTCGAGCATGTCCGGGCGGTTGGTCGCGGCGATGACCCACACGTCTCTCAGAACCTCGATACCGTCGAGTTCGGTCAACAGAGCGCTCACCACTCGATCCGTCACCGGCGTCCGGCCGTCAACACCGCGTCGCGGCACCAGGGCATCGACCTCGTCGAGGAACACGATGCATGGTGCGGCCTGCCGCGCCCGGGCGAACAGCTCGCGCACGCCACGTTCCGACTCCCCGACATACCTCGACAGCAGCTCTGGTCCCTTGACCGAGATGAAATTGAGATTGCTCTGGGACGCCAATGCCTTGACCAAGAGCGTCTTGCCGTTGCCGGGTGGCCCGTAAAGCAGGATTCCGTGCGGCGGGACCAGGCCGATATGTTGAAACAGCTGGGGCTGGCTGATCGGCCAGGCAATGGCCTCGCGCAGCGCGGCCTTGATCGGTTCAAGCCCGCCGACATCGTCCCATCGGACATTGGGCACCTCGACCGCCACCTCACGCAGTCCGGAGGGCGTTACCTCCGCCAACGCGCTGATAAAATCGGCCATGGCGACCTCCATCGCCATCAGATCCTCGCGGGCGATGGGGGCCTTTTCGCGCGCAATCCCCGGGAGGTGGCGGCGCAGCGCCGCCAGCGCAGCCTCGGTGCACAGGGCTTTGAGGTCGGCGCCAGTGAACCCATGTGTCGTGTCGGCCAGCTCCGCGTGCGCGACATCGCTCGCCAGCGGCATGCCCCGGAAGTGGATTTCCAGGATCTCGCGCCGCGCATGGGCATTCGGAATGCCGATGACGATCTCGCGGTCGAACCGTCCCGGGCGCCGCAACGCCGGGTCGATACTGTCGGGACGGTTGGTAGCGGCCATGACGATCACATCGCCTCGGCTCTTGAGTCCGTCCATCAGCGATAGCAGCTGGGCGACGACACGCTTCTCTACCTCGCCCTCGACGCGCTCGCGCTTTGGCGCCAGCGAATCGATTTCGTCGAAGCAAATAATGCAGGGCGCTCGCCGGCGCGCATCCTCGAAGATCTTGCGCAACTGCGACTCGCTCTCGCCATAGAGCTTCTGGATAATCTCCGGCCCGCTGACAAAGATAAAAGCGGCTTCTGCCTCGTGGGCGACGGCACGGGCCAATAGCGTCTTGCCGCAGCCGGGCGGACCGTGCAGCAGAACGCCCTTTGGCGGCTTCACGCCCAGGCGGTCGAAGACCTCGGGGTGGGTCAATGGCAGCTCAATCATCTCGCGGATCTTGTCAATCTCGCGCTCCATGCCGCCGAGATCGTCATAAGTGACGATGTCGTCGCTGGCCCCCCCTTCGCCACGGCGGACGTCCGGGCCGCCGCTACGCGCGTCGTCGATCGCCAGTAACGTACTCGGATGCACCATGACGGGGCCGTCCGGCTCCGTCCTCACCACCTGGAATTCCCGGTGGCCGCTGCCGAACAGCGCAGTGCGCACCCGCTCCCCGCTCCGCATTGCCAGCCCGTCAATACGGCGGGCGATGTATTCAATATCGTCCTCGCGTAGCGGACCGGAGCCCACCGGCTTCATGACCACCCGTCGCGCCATGGAATGGGCAATCTTCGCGACAGTGGTCTTTTCTCCCAGCTTCAGCCCGGCGTTGGACCTCGACACGCCATCGAGCTGGATCAGCTGTTTTCCTCTCTGCTCTTTGAATGTGGGCATCGCCTTGGCGACGGTCCGGCTACGCCCACAAATCTCCAGCACGTCGCCCGGCACCGCGCCGATCTCTTTCAAGGTCTCGGGGTCGAGCCGAACGATGCCGCGGCCGACATCCTCGCGCCGGGCTTCAATCACCGTCAGGTCCAGCCGCTCATCAGCCGCCGGCTGGTCTATGGGCATCCGCCTGTCTCCCTCCACAGATCCAGGCCGCTACTGCTGCTTCGCCAGCCGCACCTCGAGGATCCCGTTGTGCAGATGCAGATGCGGCGCACCCTCGGCGACTTTCGGCTCGATCAGCGTTTCTTTGCGATAGAGGCGATCGCCGGCCGTGGCCTCGAGCAGCAGGATATCGCCGTCAAGCAGGCAACGGACGTCCTTGCGGTTCACCCCCGGCAGCTCAAACAGCAGCAGGACCTCATCCGGCTCGTCGAAAAGATCGGTAACCGGTTCGAGCACTTCGAGCGGGCTGGGCTTGGCGGTACGCCGCGGCCTCGGCGCATTAGCCTGGGGCTGTGGCTCCTCGCCGCTGTCATCCGCGTCTTCGGCAAGGGTTCGCTTGCCGAAAGAATAGTCGATGACCATTCCGCTCTGTTCGTGCCGGCCGCGACGCGGAAGCTCTTTATCGTCCAGCACGGCCAGGAAGTTGAACAGATCCGAAAGGCCGCGGGCGATCTTCAAGAAGCGCCGGGCCGGTGTCGTCCTTGCTCATGAAACGGGTTCCTCCTGCTCGCCAGCGACGCTGGTGCCCAAGGCCTGCTCGATCCGGCCGAGCCGCCGATCGAGCGCCGCCAGAGCCGCCCTGTGCTCAGCCCTCGGCACCGCTGAAGGCGTGTTGTGGTTCCACCAGTCCAGACCCAGCTCGCACGCCTTGTCGACCGTGCAGATCACCAGGCGCAACTGGATCGTCAGCAGCTCGACCTCGACCAGCTTGATCGATATGTCGCCGGCGATGACCACACCTTTGTCGAGGATGCGCTCGAGCAGATCGGCGAGGTTGGTGCTCTGCGAGTGCTGGGCGGACATCAACGGCTTCCTTGAGAAGGGTGGCGGTCGAGCTGCAGCGCGAGATCCCGCTCCGCAACGCCGAAATGCCGGCGCAAGCGTTCGATTTCCAGGGTCTGCGCCAACAGGGCGGTGCCCACACTTTCGATCTCCGTCGGGGTCAGCTGCCCGCCCGACATACGCCGGACGGCCTGCCGTTCCAGCACGTCATGGAGCAGCTTGACGAGGGTCAGCACGAGCCGAATCAGGCCGTCGGCGGGGGATGCCGGCGACGCCGACGGACCGCGGCGAGGCTCGGCGATCTCGCCGGTATCGACGGATTCGGCCGTTAGGACCGGACCTGACATCGACACCGGGGAGGATGGCCGTGGCGTGACCGGTGGCCTGGGTTCGGTTGTGGGGGATGGTGTGATGGCAAGATCCGGCGGTCCTTCGGGCCATACCGCGTCTATCGAGGCGAGCAGAACTCGCAGATCGAGGTGCAGCAGATCGACGTCCGCGACTCCGATGGTCAGATTCCCTTCGAGCGATACGCCGCGATGCAGAATCCGGTCGAGCACATCGGCCAGCGAGGACGGAGCCGCCGGTGGTGACGGCAGCCGCTCAGCGTTGTTGGTCGCCGCCGGCATCGACTTCACCTTGCCCGTGCAGGCGATCGAGGCGGGACAACAGCGCCTGCTCTTCGGCCTCGAACTCGGCTTCGGTTATCTGACCTTCGTCCAGGCGGCGGTTCAGCCCGGCGAGTGCGCTCATAATCCGGCGCTCGTCCGCCTCCTGTTCCGCCTCCACGGCATTATTGATCTCGCTGAGGATGAACATCAGACCGCGAAACGGGGCTGCCAGCAGATCATCTATCAGCAGCATGGTATTCTCCCAGGCTCTCGTGCAAATTGAGCCGAACGAAATTGTAGGGTGGCCACGGACCGCTGATCGTCACGGCCAGCTCATCGGCGAGCTGCGCCGCCGCCACGTTCACTGCCGTTTCAAAGCGGTCGATCGCGTCGCGCTGCACCAGTACCGCCAGAGAAGAGACCTCGTTCTCCTCGCGCACCGCCAATGCCGCAATCCCCACGCAGGACGGACCGAGCAGAGCCATCATCTGCGTTGTCTGCGTTTCGCGGTATCGGCGCAGCGCCTCGTCGCACAACTGCCCGAGCCGGATCCGCTCGTCATGGGAGGGCTGCTTGTGGCGATGGAACAGGCGATCGCGGGCGGCCCTCAGCTCGGGCGTGCGCTCGACCAGATAGGCGATCGGATCGGTGACATCGAGATTGAGCCGTAGGCCCATCTCAACCGCCCCGGCCACGCGCTGAAGCTGCGCGGTAAGCGCATCACGGTACTCCTCTAATAAGCGCGACAGGGCGTCCGCCGACTGCGCGACCGTGCCGAACGCCATCGGCAACAGATCGAACTGCGCGTTAAGGACCTGCAGCACGCGTTGGCTGGCTGCGATATGCTTGCGTTCGGCGCGCACGATTTCCAGCGTACAGTCGCTGACAAATGCCGCAAGCGGCCCAGACGCCAACCGATAGACCGGCTGGTCGAGAATGCCCTGAAGCGGCGGCAGCGCGTCGTCCGCGGCACGGCTGATTGCATACACGTAAATGCCCAAGTTCCACCTCCGTTCTCAGGTCCGCCCGGCGGCCGGTTTGTCACCGATCGTGCGGATCGACAACTTCGTACGATGTGACGGTCATATCCGAATCGATCTCGACGACGCAGAATTGCTTTTCAAGCACCTCCTGGCTGAGCGGGAGCCCGAGCGTCTTGATGCTGAGATTAGGCACCAGAATCTCGGCCTCGGCGGACCAGCCGGCAGCACCGTCGGGCGACCGGGTGATCTTGGTGATCCGGATTTCCCGCGTCTGAAACTCATTCCGCAGAAAATCGAGGACCGCCTCGCGCGCCTTCGCCAGGCTGCCGCCGGAGGGCGGCTTCGCCGATATCGGCGCCGGGCCCTCCATGGTTGGTCTCGCCAAGTCTGCGATGACCGGGTCGGTGGTGAGCGGTGGGGCCGTCTTTGTGCGTTCCATGTTCTTCCTCCGTAACCATGGTCATCCCTCTTCGCCACGTTGCCGCCGGCTCGCGCCGATCTCACCGGCAATGCGGCTCATCTCTTCGGTCATGCTCGGCATGTCTTGTCCTCCAATCGAGGGTGAATGGCCGCGTGGAGGCGGCACTTGACCTGCCTCAACGCAATCGGGCGGTGTTACTTGCGGGCGCCGCAACCGAAGCCGTCAGGCTGACCGCTTCCGCATATTTCAGGTAGGTCTCGACCGAAGCCACGATGACGCGGGCTTCGATCGAGATGATCTCGATCCCGATCAGCGAGACCTTGACCCACGCATCGATCACGATTCCCTTGTCGAGGATCAGACCGATTATCTCGGCCAGACCGCCCGAGTCGGTAGATTTCTGTACAGTTGCCATAACGCGATCTCCTCCTAAAACCTGATTAAATCAGGCAGTCCCGGTAGCCTCTCGGAATAGCTTGAGTCGTTTCGGTAATTACCTCATCCTGTGGCGCCTCAATCTGATCGGCGAGCACCCGGCCCTGCACTTCGGCCTGGATGTGCCTGGTGGCCATCGCCGCAGTTCGGCAAATCCGGGCGGAAGCTGAAGGCCGGCCACGGCCCCGACAGCGTCAGCGTGACACCGCATGCAACGGCTTCGGCGCCGAGTACCCGGGCGCGCCCATCCAGTGCGGCGCCATCTCCGGCGGGAGTGAGCAGCGCGAAGCGCGCAACCAGCTCGGTTGCGGCCTGATCGGCCGGGTGCTGCCGGGTAAGGCGGCGAATGGCGGCGACTGGCGGCCGCATCCGCCAGACCAGGCGCGACACGATCTCTTCGGCGTGCCGCCGGCTCGCGGCAATAAGCGCGGGCCGGTCGCTGCACAGCTTCATGTAGCGAACGCCCGGGCTCAGGGCCGCCCAATCCGGCCAAGCGTCGCGAGCCACAGCTTCGAGCGCGGCGTGGCCGTCAATCGCGGCCGACGCCTTGAGCTCCCACTCTTCCATCCCGGCGACCGTCTCGAAGAAGCGGCCGATCGTCTGCTGATGCGCGAGCATAAGGTCCGTCAAGCTGTCGAGGCTCGCGTAGAGTGTTGGGAACGGGACGGGATAGACCGGCGACCACTGCATCGCCTGACGCAGCACACCGGCATGATAGACTGCCCGCGGCCCTACAAAAGCGAGGTCGCCGAGGAGCTGGGATGCCACAGGACCGGCATAATCGTCCAGCGTGACCATGCTGACAATGGCCCCAATCGTGCCCGCCCGGTGGATGAAGAGCTGCGGGAACGGGTCCTTCTCCGACCAGAGCGGGGCGCGCGCCTCAACACCTCGAACCAGCGCGAACAGGTAGACGGCCCGCGCCTGCCGCGGCGATGTCCGATCGGCGGTTCCGGCCTGCGGCGCAAGCGGCGTCACGGCCGGGCATCGCTGTTCGTCGTACGGCGCCCCTCTAGTGTCCAGAGCCTGGTTCATGACACGCCACACCTCGCCGGACGGTCGTCAGCTTCCGAGCGCGTCTGGTGGGGGGGTCGCACCCGATCCATTCCAGCCGACGTGCGCCCGGCCGGGGGGCAGCGATGTTCCTTACATCTGCTTTCCTGTTCATGTCTCTCTCTTCGGTAAGCTCTGGTGCCTAACCGTGGAAAGGATGCTACCTAGTTCTGCCGGTGACGGTCTGCCGGGAATATGACCCGGATAATACCCGGCAGAACTCACCCTATCTGGCCACAGTTGCTCCAAGCACGCGCCGCGCTTCGTTGAGTGTCCGGTGGAGGTGTGCGTTCACAGCCTTCCTGAGCTTGTCCGTCGGCAGGAGCAGATTGACGCGCAAGTCGGGAGGGCGCTTGTCCTGGACGAGCCACCCGTCGTCCACTGCCCGGTCGATGCGATCCACCTTGGCGTCTTCACTCATACATACGCGCATCTTGCGTATTGCTTCTTGCCTCGGCAGCGGCTCTCCGTCGGCATCCGCCCGGACGCACTCGGTAAACAGATACCAATACTCCTGCGTGAAATAGAGCCCACGCTCCTTTCGAAAGGTCTCGTCCCAATCCTCCATGTAGGCCGTTAGTAACTTCATCCAATCCCTGACTGCCGCGTCGTGCATCGACAAGGACGGTGCCGTCATGGCGCCATCGTCATGGATCCTGTGCACGCGAACGCCTCCGATATTGCTGCTCTCGAGACTCACGCGTTTGCTCCTTGCTGGGTGCCGGCATTTCAAGTGCCGGTTACCCGTGCAGTAGCAGAGCGCGTGCCAGAGCCCGCTCGATCGGAAAAAATTCAACGTTTCGTGATAGTTACGATATTTGCCGGTCGCCGTATTGCACGGCAGCCGTCCGTGCTTCGGACAGTCGTCCGACCTGACGTCCGATTGTCGATCGGGTCAGTTCGTCAAGGCAGGCCGGCGCTGGAGATCGGCTCCATTGTCAAAGCGTACGGTCGGTGAGCGTGAGCTTGTGTTGCTGGATGATCTCGCAGCCCGCCCGGAGCAGCCGCTTGTCCAGTTAGCTCCTGATTGGTAGTCGCGTTTGAGCAGCAACGGCAGGATTGGTTCAGTTAGATTACAAGGCGGGACAAACTGGCATCGTTCGAGTCCTCGCCCGGCAAGCTCCACCCAGACGCAGTGGCGGCACCGCTGCTGGTGCCCGAATCCGCTTCATGCGCGCGAGTGGGCAAAAAACACCTTGCTGCTGATCCGCCAACCATCGCCCTGGCTGACCAACACGAAGAAAATCCGTATAGCGTGTGCCGCGCCAGTTCTGCGCTTCGAGCCGGGCCATAGCCGCATTCCCGGCGTACTCGATTGCAACGACGCGGGCCGCAAGCTCGGCGGCGGGTCCATTCTTGTCGATGATCTCGCAGAACTCCTGCGCGGTCCATTCGACCGCTTTGCCGCCATAGGTGCCGGATATCCTCGCGCCGTCCGCGAAGGCTCGTCGCATCAGACCGCCATCTCCGGTGCGTGCGCCGTCGATGTAGTGCTGGAGCGCGGCTGCAATTGCCTCCTGGGCGGCGAAGGTTTCGACTTCCTGCTCCTGGGTTATCGGGGCGGGCATTGAGTATCCTCCATCCATAGGATGACGCACCTTCGCACTTCCCCGACGGGCATGTCCTTGCGATCTCATGCGTCAAGGCAGCATGATTTGAGCGATCATGTCTTTCACAGATGGTTGAGTAGACGAATATGCCAAAATCGGACCTCGACGCGATTGACCGTCGAATTATCGCGGCGCTCCAGACGGACGGCAGGCTGACGAATGCCGATCTCGCCCAGCGTGTCGGACTATCCCCGTCACCGTGCTTGAGACGGGTCAATCGGCTGGAGCGCGAGGGGTATATCGAAGGGTACCGCGCGATGTTGCGGCGCGACCAGATCGGTCTCACCCTCACAGTCTTTGTCGGCGTGAAAATCGATGGCCACGCCGATGATCGCGCCACGGCGTTCGAGGAGGCTGTCGTTGCCGCCCCCGAGGTTGTCGCCTGCCATATGGTTTCCGGCGAGGCCGACTATCTGCTCGAAGTCGTCGTCCCCGACCTAGCGCACCACCGGCGCTTCCTAATGGGCAAGCTGCTTGAACTTCCTATCGTCCGCGAGGTCCGCTCGAACATTGCGATACAGAGCCTCAAGGCTTCTGCGACCCTGCCGCTCGATCATCTCGAAGCTCAGTAATCGGATTGGATCAGCGTATCTGCTCGACCTTGAGAGAGCCCGCTGGCAATGCACGGAGCAGGTCGGCCTCGTTCCCGGTCTGCTGGAGCCATGCGAACCAGTTCATCAGCGGGGAAACTCCGCCATTTCTGCTCGATATGCGGCTCGCATCTGGTTGCCCAACGTGCCGCGCAGTCGCACGTCATGCTTCGGGTTGCGACCCTCGACGACGACCCCGGCCAAAAGCCCGAACTCGCGATCTGGCGTTCGCATGAAATGCCGTGGCTCGACTACGGACCCCACGTGCCCGGCTTTGCCGAGCTTCCGCCGACCTCCTCGTAAGCGGCTCACATGTCGATACGCATCTGTTTTTGGCGACAGCATCGTCAACGGCACCGGAGACGATG
>Ga0209526_10003301_pt1 | contig 11001 bp, 8 predicted proteins | sample JacPinW_OM2H0_M1_FD_188566 | JGI IMG/M metagenome (GOLD analysis project Ga0209526, IMG submission 188566) | Forest soil microbial communities from Algoma, Ontario, Canada - Jack Pine, Ontario site 1_JW_OM2H0_M1 (SPAdes) (version 2) | ecosystem: Environmental > Terrestrial > Soil > Boreal...
GTGACGACCTTGCCTTGCTTGCCCCGCAGCTCCTTACCCGCCTGCAGGCCGACGATTGTCACCTGGTGACCCTGGTTCTTGAGCGCGTCGAACGGTTGTTTGAACTCAGAGTCCTCGTAGTCGACATCCAGTACACAAGCAATTCTCACAGTGATACCTCCCTGTGCCTATTTGCTGATACCGGTCGCCCAGCCTACCGCGCGACCTCCCCTATCGTCAAGCTGGTACTGGGCAGCTAGTTTTATGCCCCTCAATTCCGTATTGTTTGAGCCGATGGTCCGCCGCTACCTTCCCTACGGAGTCGCCGTCGCCGCCGTCGGCCTGGTGGCCGCGGCGCTCGGCCTGATCGCCTGGCTCCTCCAGATTCCGCGGATCGAAACCTTCCTGCTCGTGTTTGTGCTGCTGGTTGGGGCGATCGGCTGGCGCTACGGCCGCGGTCCGGCCATCGCCGGGACCGTGGCCTTTACCCTCGTGTCCGACTACTACTTCCTCGCCCCCCAAGGCGCGTTTCGGATCGACAACCTTAGCGAGGGGGTGCGGCTGCTCACCGGCATCCTCGCCGCGGCGGCCGTGATCTGGTTCGTCCACGTCAGTCGCGGCCGGCAGGTCCTGCTCGAAAAGCGCAAGGACCTGCTGCAGGACGTCTCCCCGATGATCCTCCGGAGCCTCAACGCCGAGGAGATCCTCGACACGGTCGCCGAGGCGACGCTGCGGGTCATCGATTATCAGCACTTTCGCCTCTACCGGTGGGATGAGGCGACCGAGCGCCTCGTGCTTGTCAAGTCGGTCGCCCGGGCCGACCCATATACCGACATCGACTGGCATCTGGTGACGCTTTCGCTCGGCGAGGGCATCACCGGAATCGCTGCGCAAACGCAGCATCCGCTGCTGGTTCCGGACGCGAGCCGCGATTCGCGGATGGTCTATCCGGTGGGTACGGTTCCCATCGAGGAGAGCATCCTCAGCGTCCCGATGGTGACCCGGGGCCGGCTCTTTGGCGTGCTGTCGTTGGCGCGCCTGGGCATCGGATCGCTCAGCATGGACGACACGCGCCTGATGGAGTCGATCGCCGCGCAGACGGCGCTGGCACTGGCCAATGCCGAGCAATATGCCGAGGCGGAGCAGACGATCAAGGCGCTGGCCACGATCGAAGCGCTGCAGCCGGTGGACGGGCCGAGTGGGGAATCGGACATCGACGCCCGGATCCTGCAAGGCTTCGACGACCTCGGCCAGTCGGACCTGGCGACGCTACGGGTGCTCCAGGCGGATGGACGCTACCACGTGGGGGCCACCGGCGGCCGGCTGTGGCCGGCGGAAGACGCGCCCACCGGTGAGGCTCTGTCGGCAGCCGACGTCGCCTGGCTGGCCGATCCGAAGGTGACCGTCTATGTCACCGACCCACAGACCGATGCAAAGCTGCCGGAGTGGGCGCAACGCGGCACCAGGCTGGCCGGTGCCAAGGCGAGTGTCTTCCTGCCGATGCGGGCGGGCCAGCGCCTCGTCGGCTTCGTGGCGCTGCACTGGCGGCGGCCGCGCTGGTTACGTGCGGAACAGCTCCGCCGTTTGCAGCTGATCGCGGCCCAGGGCGCCATCGCGCTCGACACCCGGCACGCCCTCGAACGGGAGCGCGGTCGCGCTGAGGCGCTGGCGGAACTGGAACGGGCGCGACGCGAGTTCATGCAGATCGCCTCCCACGAGCTGCGCACGCCGTTGACGGTCATTCGCGGCTATGCCTCGCTGCTGGAAGAGGGATCCCTCGGCCCCATGCCGCCGGTGGCCCAGCACGCACTGCGGACCTTGCTGGACAAGTCGAGCGAGATGCGTGCCTACGTCGAACGGATGCTGCTGCTGGCCCGGCTTGAGGACGGGGCCGCCCCGCCTCAGATGGCGGCGCTCGATCTGCGGCGGGTGGTCAGCGATGCGGTCGACCGGGTCCGGCCCCAGGTGGCGCTGAAGGACGGCACGCTACACGTCGACCTGGCGCCGGCGCCGCTCACCGTCCTGGGTGATCCGGAGCGGCTCGCCACCGCTGTCGACAACCTCCTACAGAATGCGGTTAAGTTCAGCGAGGGGCCGCCCCGGATCGAGGTGACCGGGAATCGCCAGAATGGGCAGGTCCACCTGGTGGTCAAAGACCATGGGATCGGCATCCCGGCCGCCGCCCGTAGCCGGCTGTTCGAGAAGTTCTACCGGGTCGAGAGCCCGGAGCTCCAGAACGTCGCCGGGACCGGGATCGGCCTCTACCTGGTCCGCCAGGTGATCGAGGGCCACGGCGGGCGGGTCGAGGTCGACAGCCAGCCCGGCCAGGGCTCCGCCTTCGAGATCGCCCTTCCAGCCGTCACGGACCCGCCAGCTTCCCCTCCCGCTCCGGGGGAGGGCAGGGTGGGGGCCCCAGCCCAGCAAGACTGACCGGCTTTTCAGGTTCGCTCTTATATGGCGAGCCATACGGGCCTGAATACCGATGTCCCGGACGCCGCCCTGGAGATCCCGACCGAGTGGCTGATGCCCGGGCTGGACCTTGAGGTCGTCCGGCAGGTCCAGCGGCCCGATACCACCGCCACCCTGACCGGCGACTTCCTCTTCCTCGCCGGGGTCGAGTTGGTCGTCGAGCGGCGCTGGCTGAAGGAAGCCCACTGGCGGCAGATCAAGCAGGCAATCACCCGGGGCTACATCTACCGGAACTCGGCGGTCCAGGTGACGCTCCGGGGCGAGCGGCGCGAGCACGAGCGGCGCAACAAAGCCGCCTGACAGCCCCAAACCTTCCCCTCTTGGTAGCGCGGCGCGCCGCTGCTACAGTCAGCTACAAGCATGAAGACAGTGATGTCGACTGATCCACCGATCAATCAGGCGCCGCCGGATCTCGATCCATCCCGCGACCTACCGCGTGGCTTCTACGAGTTTCTGCTTCCCCTGCACCGGGCCTTCACGCCGCGCCAGCAGGAGCTCGCCGCAAGGCGCCGCAAGGTGCTCGCGGAGGCCCATCGCGGTCACCTCCCCACCCACCTCCCGCCCTCGGAGGCGACCACCGGCAGCTGGAAGGTCGCGCTCCCCGGCTGGTGCCAGGACCAGCGCAACCAGATGACCGGGCCGGCCGACGACGCCGAGCTGGTCGTGAAGATGCTCAATTCCGGCGCGCCGGGGGTGATGCTGGACCTGGAAGATTCGGTCGCCAATGCCTGGCCGAACATCACGAGCGGGATCGCCAACATCATTGCGGCGCTCCGCGGTGACTTGACCTACCAGGACCGGAAACGCAACCGCGAGGTCTCGATCAACGAGAGCAAGACGGTGATCTACACGCGGCCGCGCGGCCTCCACCTCGAGCAGGCCGGCGTCATCAAGGGGGAGCGAATGGCCGCCCCGCTGTTCGATGTCGCCATGGTCGCCTACCAGGTCGACCCGGCGCGGCTGCGGCATCCTCTTTCGATCTACATCCCGAAGTCCGAGTCCGCCGACGAAGCGCTCTGGTGGCGAGATTTGTTCCGGGCCCTCGCGGCCGCGCGCGGTTGGCCGCCGGACTACATCAAGTGCATGGCGCTGGTGGAGTCACACCCGATGGCCTACCAGATGGAAGAGTTCGCTTACAACCTGCGCGAGCACATGATGGGCCTCAACCTCGGCCGCTGGGATTACATGGCCAGCCTGATCGACTTCACCTTGCAGGATCCGAACTGGGTGCTCCCCGACCGGAACACCATCCCGCACGACGTCGCCTTCTTCCAGGCGCTGCGGGAGGTCATGCCCGAGGTGTGCCACAAGCGCGGCATGCTGGCGATCGGCGGCATGACCGCGCTCTATCCGAGCCGTGAGGATGCGGAGCTCAACGCTCGCGCCCTCAAGGTGCTCGAGCAGGACAAGAAGAACGAGGCAAACAGTTTGATGGATGGCGCCTGGACAGGGCATCCCGACCAGAACGAGATCGCGGTCAACCAGTTCCCCTTTCCCAACCAGGTGAATGCCCGGCGAAAAGACGCCAACATTCACCGCGATCTGCGGCCGAGTCCGCAGGGTGTCGGCAAGCGGACGCTACAGGGAACTCGCGATGCGGTTCGAACCGTCATTCGATATCGAGACGGCGTGCTCAACGGCAAAGGGGCGAGCTTGCTCGATGGCTACATGGAAGACCTGGCGACCGACCGCATCTATCGTTACATGATTGCCCAGCGGACACTGCACCAGGTCAAGGTGCCCGGCGACACTGGCCGCGAGGTCACCCACTCGCCCGAGCTCGTTTCGACGCTTTTCGATCAGGAGCTCGACCGCCTGCTGCGCGAGACGACGAAGAACGGCGACGCCTCTTTAGGCGATTCGTATCGCAAAGCACGCGAACAGAGTGAAGGCATGATCCTCGGCGTCCTCCAGGAGCAGGGCGCCCCGATCAAATAACGCAGGCTCAGCCGCCCGCCGATCTTCTTCCCGTGCAGCGCCAGGCGACGCTGGCGTATCGCATGCTGCGCCTGTGGGCGGTGCCCCTGCTGCATTCGCTCTTCCGCATTACGGTTGAGGGCCGCCAGCGCATTCCCACTGAACGCAACTACGTGCTGATCGCCAACCACCTGAACTGGCTCGACTCGTTTGCCATCCTCGCCGAATTCCCCGCCGAGCCTCGGGTGCACTTCCTCGGTGATACGACGATCCTCGTGACGCGCAAATTTCAATGGGCCATGGTCAAGAGCGTGGGCGGGTTCATCCCGGTCAACCGTAAGTCCCACCCGGACACCCTACTGTTCCATCACTCGAACCAGTGCTTGCAGCGGGGTGGGGTCATCGCCATGTACCCGGAAGGCAACTATGGTTCGAAGGAAGGCGAGGTGCTGCCGTTCAAGAAGGGCTTCGCTCATTTCGCGACCGACAATCGCGTCCCCGTCCTACCGGTCGCGCTATCCGGGACCCAGGATCTCTGGCTGCGAAAGACGGTGCGGCTCATCGTCGGCGAGCCCATTGAGAGCGACGGGCAGACGGTCGAGTCCCTGGTCACGCTGGCCGAGACCCGGATGCGGGAGCTGGTTCCCCCCTACCACGACCCCGGCGGGGTCAAGCTGCTGCGCAAGCGTCTAACGCATCTGTTTTAAGACCTGCCTGACCGCAGGATGCTCCACGCGACGTAGACCCCAAGCACGCTCGCCAGCACAAAACCCACGATCAAGATCGCGCCGGTCTGGGGATCGCTGCGGACGTGATAGGCCGAGAGCAAGACCGCGAGGGCGACGACGAAGGCTGCGGCGACGATTCCCAGTACCATCCGGTTGGCGATGCGCTCGAGCCGCCGTAAGAGTGGTTCGAACCCCGACGGCCGGATGGCGAATTCCGTATCACCTCGTTCCAGCGAGCTCAGCAGTCGCCGCACCTGCTGCGGCAGTTCTAACCCAAGCCGCGCCAGGTCGATCCCGGCCTGGCCGACCGACTTGCCCCAGCCGAGCGGCGAAAAATGCCGCACCATCATGCCGCGGGCATAGGGGACCAGCACCGCGGTGAACTCGAAGGTCGGGTCCAGCCGCGTCACCAGGTTTTCGTGCATCAGCACCGTCTTGAGCAGCAGGGCGTAGCCGGCGGGAAGGTGCAGCCGGTGGCGCCGCACTACGCCGAGGACATCGTTGACCACCGGATGAATCGCGATCTCACCCACTGGCTTGCCGTAATAGCGGGCTCGCAGATGCTCGACGTCCCGTTTCAACACCGCCCGGTCGATGTGGCGGCCCGCGACCCCGAGCTCGTAGAGCGCATCGACCTGGCGATCCGCATCTTCGCTGGTGAAGGCAAGCAGCGTCCACACCAGCTGTTCCTGGACGCGTGGTCCTACGGTGCCGACCATGCCGAAGTCGACGACGCCGATCCGCTCGTCGGGTTGGATGAAAAAGTTACCCGGGTGAGGGTCGGCGTGAAAGAAGCGGTCCCTGAATACCATCTTGAGCACCATCCGGGCTCCGCTCGCGGCCACTTTGCCTCGGTCGAGCCCGGCGGCGTCGAGGGCGGCAAGGTCGTCGACCTTGATGCCGCCGATCCGCTCGAGGGTCAGCACGCGGGTGGTGGTTTCCTCCCAGAACACGCGGGGGAAATAGACGGACTCATCACCGGCAAAATTCGCGCTGAACCGCTCCGCGTTCCTTCCCTCCTGGATGTAATCCGTCTCCGCCCGCAACGTATGGGAAAACTCGTGCACCAGGCCGATCACGTCGTACTCTTCGGCCACCGGCCAGCGGCGGCTGGCGTTTGCCGCCAGGTTGCGAAGGATCTGAAGGTCCTGCTCGATTTGATCGATGACGCCGGGTCGCTGCACCTTCACGACGACGGGGGTGCCATCTCGCAAGGTGGCGGCGTGAACCTGACCGATGGAGGCGGCCGCCAGGGGCGCCGGATCGAAACTGCCGAACACCGCCTCCGCCGGCTGGCCGAATTCCGACTCGATGACCGACGCGACGACGCCAGGCTTTAGCGCTGGTGCGGCATCCTGGAGCTTCGCCAGCTCCACCTGGTAGGCGACCGGCAGGAGGTCGGCTCGGGTGGAGACAATCTGACCGAGCTTGATGAAGGTAGGCCCGAGCTCTTCGAGGGCCCGGCGGACGTGCTCCGGACGCGAGAGGGGTTGCTCGTAGCCGCGGTTGAAGATTCGCTGGAAGGGGACGAAGCGCTCCAGCCCCACGACGCTGATGAAGAAACCGAGACCGTGCCGGGCGAGGACCCGGCTGATCTGCCGATACCGCTGGGCTTGCGACTGGGGAGCGATGTCAGCCAGCCTAGCAGCGATACGCTATGACGCATGGGGGTGGAGCTGCTCAGCGCCAGCGTCATGGACCGAGTGCCCGGTTGGGCGGGCCGCTCGCGCGCGGTCGAGCCGCTCGGCGGCGGCATCACGAATCGGAATTACCGCGTCGCGGTCGACGGCGATGTCTTCGTGGTGCGCATTCCCGCTGAGTCGGGAAGCCTGCTCGGCATCGATCGCGGACTCGAGCACCAGGCCAGCCGGCTGGCGGCTGCCTGCGGCGTTGGCCCGGAGGTGATTGCGTTCATCGAACCAGAAGGTGTGCTCGTGACGCGCTTCATCGAGGGCCAGGCGGTCACCGACGAAGCGGTCCACCAACCAGTGATGCTCGAGCGGATCGCGCAATCCATGCGACGGATTCATCAGTCCGGGAGCCTCGTGGCGAGGTTCTCCGCCTTTCGCGTGGTGGAAGCCTACGCGCTGACGACGACCCGGCACGGCGGCCAGCTGCCGGCGTCTCTCGAGCGGGCGCGGCCGATCGCCGTTGACATTGAACGCGCGCTCCCACCCGAGCCGCTGGTCCCCTGTCACAACGATTTACTGAACGCGAACTTTATCGACGACGGGGCGACGATTCGCATCGTCGACTGGGAGTACGCCGGGATGGGCGATCGGTTCTTCGACCTGGGCAATTTCGCCGTCAACCATCAACTCACTCAAGAGGACGAAGGCCGCCTGCTTTCCGCATATTTCGGCCGGCTCGTCAGCAGTCAATACGCCAGGCTCCGGCTGATGCGCATCATGTCGGACTACCGCGAGGCGATGTGGGGCGTCCTGCAGCAGGCGATCTCCGACCTCGACTTCGATTTCGCGGCGTATGCCGGGAAGCACTTCGATCGCTTGCTGACGGCGGCCGGCGATCCGCGCTACGACGACTGGCTGCGACAGGCCGCCGGGTGACGCTGCCCGAGCGCGCGCGCGTCGTCATCATCGGCGGTGGCGTCGGCGGTACCAGCATCGCCTATCACCTCGTCCAGCGGGGTTGGCGCGACGTCGTGTTGCTGGAGCGCGCCCAGCTCACCAGCGGGTCGACCTTCCATTCCGCGGGCCTCGTCGGTCAACTTCGCTCCAGCATGCCGCTCACGCGACTGATGATGGATAGCGTCGCACTCTATCGGCGGCTCACGCAGGAGACCGGTGTCGACATTGGCTGGCGTGAGGTCGGAAGCCTTCGGCTTGCCTCGTCACGCGAGCGGATGGAAGAGCTCGAACGCCAGGCCGGTTGGGGAACCAGCTTCGGTTTGCCCCTCGAGCTCGTGAGTCCGGGGGACGCGCGGCGCCGCTTTCCGCTGATGACGACGGACGGCGTGCTTGGGGCGGCCTTTATCCCAACCGACGGCTACCTCGACCCGAGCGGGCTCGCGCTGGCTCTCGCCGAAGGGGCGCGACGCGGCGGGGCGCGCATCTGCGAGGGGGTGCGGGTCACGGCGATCAAAACCGATCGCGGCCGGGTTCGAGGCGTCGAGACCGAGCAGGGAGCCATCGAAACCGAGGTGGTGGTGAACGCCGGCGGGATGTACGCGCCCGAGATCGCGGTCATGGCCGGCATCACGCTCCCGATCGTTCCCATGGCGCATCAGTACCTCCTCGCCCGAATCGCCGAGCCGATTCCGGAAGACCTACCGACCATGCGCGACCCGGACCGGCTCGTGTATTTCCGGCGGGATGCCGGCGGGCTGGTGATGGGCGGCTACGAGCGCGATCCCGCTCCGTTCGGCCTGAACGGCATCGCCCCGGACTTCAACAACCGCCTGCTGCCGGAGGACTGGCCACGCTTTGAGCCGCTCTCGAACAACGCGATCACACGGGTGCCCGCGCTCGAGCGCGGCGAGGTCGTCAAGCTGATCAATGGACCGGAGGCCTTCACGCCCGACAACGAATTCGTGCTTGGCGAGTCGAGCCTTCGTGGGTTTTATGTCGCGGCCGGTTTCTGCGCCCATGGGATCGCGGGCGCCGGCGGGATGGGCCGGGCGATGGCCGAGTGGATCATCGACGGCGAGCCCATCCTCGACCTCTGGAAGATGGACCTACGCCGTTTCGGCGCGCCCTATCGGAATCGCGATTACACGCTGGTCCGCACTGTCGAGGTCTACTCGACCTACTACGACATCCACTATCCGAACGAGGAGCGCCAGGCCGGGCGACCGCTGCGCGTCTCCCCCACCTATCAACGATTGAGCGAGCTCGGCGCCAGCTTCGGTGAAAAGTCGAGCTGGGAGCGGCCGAACTGGTTCGAGCCGAACGCGGCCGCGGCCGCTGGACTGCCCCGCCCGGCCGGATGGGCCGGGCATCACTGGTCACCCGCGATCGCCGCCGAGCACCGCGCAACCCGCGAACGCGCCGGCCTCTTCGACGAAACCTCCTTCAGCAAGATCGAGATCAGCGGCCCCGGCGCGCTCGCCTTCCTTCAATATCTGTGCGACAACGAGATGGACCGAGCCGTCGGCAGCATTACCTACACGCAGATGCTCAATCGTCGCGGCGGAATCGAGTGCGACTTCACCGTGACCCGGCTCGAGCCCGAGCGGTTCTTCATCGTCACCGGGACCGCCTTCGGCAACCATGACCTCGGCTGGATGCGCAAGCATCAACCCGATGACGGTTCGGTCGTGATCGACGACGTGACCGCTGAGCAGGCGTGCCTCGGCATCTGGGGGCCGCGCGCCCGCGACATCGTGCAGCCGCTGACCGACGCCGACCTGTCGAATGAGGCCTTCCCTTATCTGACCGCCCGCCGGGTTGCCATCGGGCCCGTGGCGTGCCTCGCGCTACGCGTCACCTACGTCGGCGAGCTCGGCTGGGAGCTCTATTGCCCGACCGGGCAAGGCCTCGCTCTCTGGGATGCGCTATGGACAGCCGGCACGCCGCTTGGTATGGTGGCGGGCGGCTACCGCGCGATCGATACCATGCGCCTGGAAAAGGGCTACCGGGTCTGGAGTACTGACATCACACCGGAGGACGATCCCTACCAAGCCGGCCTCGGTTTCGCGGTTCGACTCAACAAGGGGCTTGATTTCATCGGCAAGGAGGCGCTCATCAAGGCGAAGGCAGACGGAATCACACGGCGCTTGCGGCCGCTGCTCCTCGACGACGCGGACGCGATCGCGCTTGGCGGCGAACCCGTCCGGGTCAACGATAAGATTGCCGGCCGCGTGACCAGCGGCGGTTATGGCTACAGCATCGATCGCAGCATCGCGTATGCCTACCTGCCGCCAGCGTGCACCCCGGGGAACGTGGTCGACGTCCAGGTGTTCGGCCGCTGGGTCCCAGCGACCGTCGCGACCGAGCCGCTCTACGACCCGGCCGGCGAGCGCATCCGTTCATGAGCGAGCGCGATGAGTTCGCGGCGTTCGCCCTCGAGCTTGCAGATGCCGCCGATCGGATTTCGATGCGGCATTTCCGCAAGGCCCCGCGAGTGGACCGCAAACCAGACCGGACCTTTGTGACCCAGGCGGACACCGCCATCGAGCTGGAGCTGCGGGAACGGATCGAGAAGCGATATCCCGCGCACGGTATTTTGGCGGAGGAGTACGGCGATCGCACCGCGAACCAGGAGACCCGATGGATCATCGACCCGATCGACGGCACGCACAACTACATGCGAGGCGCCCCGGTGTTCGCCACGCTGATCGCCCTCGAGCGCGCCGGCGTGATGGAGCTGGGTGTGATGTCGGCGCCGGCGATGCATGAGCGCTGGCGCGCCATGCGCGGCGGCGGCGCCTGGGCGGGCAAGCGTCGGCTCCAGGTGTCGATGGTCTCGGAGCTTCAGGATGCCCAGGTCTTCTACGCCTCGCGCTCGGCGTTCGTTGCGGTCGGCAAGGAACGCGGCTTTGACGCCGTGACCGGCGCGGCGTGGCGGGATCGCGGCTTTGGCGATTTCTGGGGCTACGCGCTGGTGGCTGAAGGCGCCGGCGAGGCGATGTTCGAACCGGAGCTCTATTCCTGGGATCTCGCGGCGCCGTTCATCATCGTGGAGGAGGCCGGGGGACGCCTGACCGACTTCACCGGACGGCGAACCTACGAAGGCGGAAACGCGGTGGCAACCAACGGTCTGCTCCATACCGCGATCCTGGAAAAGCTCAACGGCGCGTAACCCGAGCCCGTAACCTCAACCGATGCGACGACTTTTCTTGGCCCTTGCCATCGTCGTCCCGGGTTGCCTTCTGGGGTCGCTGGCGGTAAGTGCCGCGAACACGCAGGCTCAGATCGTCACGTGTGCCGGAACTCCACCATGGTGTTTC
>Ga0209526_10003302_pt1 | contig 10999 bp, 8 predicted proteins | sample JacPinW_OM2H0_M1_FD_188566 | JGI IMG/M metagenome (GOLD analysis project Ga0209526, IMG submission 188566) | Forest soil microbial communities from Algoma, Ontario, Canada - Jack Pine, Ontario site 1_JW_OM2H0_M1 (SPAdes) (version 2) | ecosystem: Environmental > Terrestrial > Soil > Boreal...
CACGAGCCGGTTTGCTGATAGGCGCCGCCCGGAGTGCGTGCGAGAAAGGCATCCCACTCTCGCGAGTCCGCCTCCTGGACCGTCAAGGAACAGGGCGCCTGCTCCAACACTTCTTTGCCGTTTTGTTTTTCCCGTTCGGTTTCGACGAGAGCTCGATCGCTCTTCGTTGAGTCTTCATCGCATTTTGTCGGCAATTTGCTGTCGATCTCGAGGGGAACCACAGGAGTCCACTTTCCTGTCTGGGCCATAGCTTTGTACCAATTTTGTGCGTCCCGGTCTGTCTCGTTTTGAGCAGTGCTGTCTTATGGCCGGAACATCAGAGGAGGAGGATAGGGCGGCGGGTTCGCAGGGCAGGAGTGACTCAGACGCGAAAAGGGCTGGCGATTTCGCCAGCCCCCCTTACTTCGTGTTTGGCCTGGATCTTTAGCGAGCGCCTGGGGCGGCCGCTAGAGACCTTTGTTGCGGTGCGGCTTGCGCTTGGCCTTGATTCACGGCCTGGGTTCCGACATTGACCTTGATCTGCTTCGGCTTGGCTTCCTCGCGCTTGGGGAGGCTTAGCGTTAGTACGCCGTTGTTATAGTCGGCTTGAATGGCGTCCGACTTTACGGAGTTGGCCAACGCGAAACTGCGGCTGAAGGAACCATAGGCGCGTTCGATGCGCAGATAGTTGTCTTCGTGGGCCTTGGTGTCGAACTTACGCTCGCCGCGAATGGTGAGGACGTTGTTCTCGACGCGGATGTCGAGATCCTGGGGATTGACGTCGGGCAGGTCGGCCTTAACGACTAGTTCATGCTCGGTTTCGTAGATGTCGACGGCCGGGGCCCAAGGAGTCAAATTCGACTCTTGTCCCGTACGTCCCATTGCATCGCCGAATAGGTGATTGATTTGTTCCTGCAGGGTCGTAGCCCCGCGGAAGGGTTGATCCAAACGATTCATAGTTCTCATGTATAAGCCTCCATCAAAAATTTAGGGCTGTCTGAAGGCAATTTCAGATAACTCAAGTCAAGTCAGATTGCGTTTCTGCCTCTGTGGGTATGCAAGCACGGTAGCGACTTAACTTATATTTGTCAAGTCTAATTTTAGGCATGCTTCGTGACTTAATCATTTCTGGTTAAGTAAGCTTCGGAAACTGCCGAGTCGCCTGCACCTCTCGGGACCCATGGTTAAGCGGTCGGCGGCCGGTACATTTGGGAAGACGCAGGCATGCCAGCAAGATTCTGCCGCTACGTGGGAAACGGCATGAAGCGGGACCTGCAACGAAGGCGGGATGGCGAGATGAACTCGCCGCTGCGGTGTCGAAAAAGGGGTCAGGTGCCCGGCTTGAGAGAGACTTCTGAGGAGGCAGGGCACCTGCGGGTCAGCGAGGGTCGGCCTCGCCTCACCATACTGCTAGGGAGGCTAGCATTGGCAAAGGGAGTAAAGCTGTCCCGAATGGCACACTCTGCAAGCGTCGATTCCGGATGAGGCCGGGCGGAAAAGACCCTAGGCGGATTGGCGAGCGACGACGAGGTCGATGTAGCGGGCGGGGGATTTGGGGCCGGCGGCTATGGAGATGGGATTCAGGGGGCCGATTAGATTGAGAGCGTGACTGTGGTGGAAGAAGGATAAGAGGCCCTGGAGATTTTCGTCGTCGAGGCCGTAGTCGATATTTTTTTGTAGGTAGAGGCGGAGTTCTTTTTCGGGGAGTTGCATTTCGCCGGCGGCTTCGGCGGCGATTTGGGGGATTTGCGTTAGGCCGAAATCGCGAGAGGCCAGGAAGTCTAGTGCAAGCTCCGGGTTCGCCGTGAGGATTTCGTTGCGGGCGGCCCAGATGGCTAGGACGGCTGGCTTTTCGGTCAAGTGCCACCACTCTTTTACGATGTCGTAGATGTGGAGCGGGCCGACGCCGGCGATACCAGCGGTGGCCCCGGTGCTAAGCCACTCGCCATCGGGGCCGGGCGTTACATGCGTTTCCGCGGCGATCGCTATGCGTAGGGCGGCGTCGCCGATGATGAGGGCGGCGTCCGCGTCTGCGAGCATGGCGGCAGGGTCAGAGTCGGCTTCGAAAAATTCTGGGGCGATTTGCCAACGGCGGGCGGCGAGGATCTTGGTCAGTGCTTGGGTGCTGCGGGAGCTGCGGTCGAGAGCGATGCGGCGGGCTTGGCGGATGGGAACTTTGGAGATGAGGAGGAGGCTGCGGACGCGCTCCTTGGAGGCGATGGCAAGGCCGGGGAGGATGGTGAGGCCGATGCCTTGGCTGACGATGCGCTGGTACTCGATGGCGGGAATGATGGCGACGTCGGCGGCGCCGGTGCGGAGAGCTTCGGCGCATTGCGAGGGGACCGTGAAGGAGAAGTCGTATCTTTCTTCAGCGCGGGCGCGCAGCGGGCCATGGGTGAAGCCGCGGATTAGCGGGGCGGTGTTGAGATATTGCACTACGGAGATGCGGAGCTTGGTCACGGTGATTGCTAGTATGAAATCGAATGGTACAGGCTGACCCCCTAATGCCGCGCTAGAGGAAGCAGAACACTCGCTGCGCTCGATGGGTCGCGCTAAAGCGCCGCCCCTACAACACAGACCAATCTAAAGATTGGCCACTACAACTATAGCAGAGGGGAATTTGTGCGCGCTTGGCGCTTTTGGTGTAAAACTCTTCAGCTTATTTGAAGAGTGCGAATTTGGAGGCGGCGGAAATGTCGAAGCGTTTGGTGATGGCGGTGGCGTTTTTGGTGAGCGCACGTGTTTGCGCGCAGGGTCACGTGACTTTGGCCGCGGCGGCGCTATCGCAGGCGAAGGGCGATGCGGGCGCGGACAAGACCGCGACGGCCGTGGAGAAAACGACTTCGATTGCGGACAAGACGACATCGATGCAGAAGATGGCGGGATATTTCAATATCTATTGGGATGCGAAGGCGGGGAAGCTTTGGCTGGAGATCGATAAGTGGGGGACGGAGTTTTTGTATCAGAGCTCCCTGGCGGCGGGGATTGGTTCGAATGATATTGGGCTGGACCGCGGGCAGCTTGGCGGGACGCGGGTGGTGCGGTTCGAACGGAGCGGGCCGAAGGTGCTGCTGGTGCAGTCGAATCTTGAATATCGCGCGGTGAGTGAGGATGCGGACGAGCGGCGGGCGGTGCGCGATTCGTTTGCGGAGTCGGCGCTGTGGGGATTTACGGTGGCGGCGGAGGAGGGCGAGCGGGCGCTGGTGGATGCTACGGAATTTTTCTTGCGCGACGCGCATGGCGTGCCGGCGACGCTGCTCCGGACCAAGCAAGGGGCTTTTCATCTGGACGCTTCGCGGTGCGCGCTGTATTTGCCGCGGACGAAAACTTTTCCGCTGAACACAGAGGTGGAGGCGACGCTGACGTTTGCGGGGGATGAACCGGGGCAGTGGGTGAAGCAAGTGACTCCGGAGCCGGGAGCGATTACGGTGCGGGAGCATCACTCGTTTGTGCGGTTGCCGCCGGCGGGATACAAGCCGCGGGCTTACGATCCGCGATCAAGTTTCTTCGGGATTGCATATATTGATTATGCGACGCCGATCAGCGAGCCGATCGTGAAACGATTTGCTGCGCGGCATCGACTGGAGAAGAAGGATCCGAGTGCGGCGGTGAGCGAGGCGGTGAAGCCGATTGTCTACTATTTAGATCGCGGGGCGCCGGAGCCGATTCGGTCGGCGCTGCTGGAGGGGGCGCGGTGGTGGGCGCAGGGGTTCGAAGCGGCGGGATTCAAGAATGCGTTTCGCGTGGAGCTGATGCCGGAAGGCGCGGACCCGATGGATTTGCGCTACAACGTGATTCAGTGGATTCATCGCGCGACGCGGGGGTGGTCTTATGGAGCGGGAGTGATTGATCCGCGGACGGGAGAAATTATCAAGGGGCACGTTTCGCTGGGGTCGCTGCGGGTGCGGCAGGATTATTTGATCGCGGAGGGATTGCTGGCGCCGTACGCGGATGGCAAGGCGTTGCCGACAGGGCAAGATGGCGCGCGACCAGACCTCGCGCAACAAATGGCGCTGGCGCGGCTGCGGCAATTGGCGGCGCATGAAGTGGGGCACACGCTGGGCCTGATGCACAACTACTCGGCGAGCACGGTGAATCGATCGTCGGTGATGGATTATCCGCCGCCGGTGGTGAAGCTGGGAGCCGATGGAGTGCCAGATGTTTCGGATGCTTACGCGACGGGGATTGGCGAGTGGGACAAGGTTTCGATTGCTTGGGGGTACAGCGAATTTGCGCCGGGCACCGACGAGAAGGCGGCGCTGGGGAAAATTCTTGGCGATGCGTTCGGGCGCGGGTTGCGGTATCTGACGGATCAGGATGCGCGGCCGGCCAGCTCTTCTAGCAGCGTGGCGCATTTGTGGGATTCAGGCGCGAACGCGGTGGATGAGCTGAACCGGCTGATGCAGGTGCGCGCGGCGGCTTTGCGGCGGTTTGGGGAGAAGAATATTCGCGAAGGCGCGCCGCTGGCGACGATGGAAGATGCGCTCGTGCCGATTTACATGCTTCACAGGTATCAGGTGGAGGCGGCGAGCAAGTTGGTTGGCGGCATGGATTACACGTTTGCGCTGCGCGGGGATGGACAGGCGCCAACGCAGATTGTTGCGGCGGGCGAACAGCGGCGGGCATTGGCGGCGGTGCTGGCGACGTTGAAGCCAGAAGCGCTGGAATTGCCGGAAGCGCTGCTGAAAATTATTCCGCCGAGACCGCCGGAATACGAGCGGGGGCCTGAACATTTTAAGATTCGGACGTATCCGGCGTTTGACGCGCTAGCTCCCGCGGAGGCCGCTGCGCAGCATACGCTGCAGTTTCTGTTCAATCCGGAGCGTGCTGAGCGGCTGGTGGAGTTCCACGCGCGGGACAAAACGAATCCCAGCCTAGAAGAGGTGTTCGATGCGTTGTTGGCGACGACGTGGAAGGCTCCGCATGGAAGCGGATACGCAGAGCAAATTAACAATGTTGTAGATAATGTTGTGCTTTACGACCTGATGGCACTGGCCGCGAACGAGCGTGCCAGCGATGAAGTACGGGCGATTGCTGCGCTGAAGATCCACAGTGTCAAAGAGTGGCTGAATTTGCCGTCAGGTGGAAGACCAACCATTTCCGATCAAGCGCACATCTTCTTTGCGTCGAAACAAATCGAACAATTCGAGAAAGACCCGAAGCGGCTGGACCTCACGCCTCCTGCCGAGCCACCAGATGGGCCGCCGATCGGCGCAATGGGAGGCGCTGATGAGGATTGGCATCCGTAAGGAGACAATCTAAACCTGCGGTGACGCACTCGGCAGCGTTCACTCTGAGCGCAGCGCTTGTATGACATCGATGCGCGCGGCGCGTGCCGCCGGCACCATCGCCGCGACGACCGCAGCGGTCAGCAGCACGAACGCGGAGAGGATCACGGGCAAGGCGCCCGGCATCTTCACATCCACGAAATAGCTGTGCGCCAAACGGGCCACCACAAACCCGAATGCCGCGCCTGCGAGGACGCCGACCGCAGCCATCACGACGCCTTCTGCGATGACACTCCTCAGGAGATTCCGCGGCTGCGATCCGAGTGCCAATCGAATGCCGAATTCGCGCGTCCGCGCGCTGACCGAAAACGCCAGCACGGCTGCGACCCCAACCAACGCGATCGCCAATGCGACAGCGCCGAACACGCCAAATACCAGCGAGTTCAAACGGTCGGGCGTGAGGACTTCGGCGCGGATGTCTTCGAGAGTGGCGGCGTGCTCGACGGGCTGATCGGCGGACATGCCGCGAATCACGCGGGTAACCGGGGTAACGAGCGAATAAGGATTTGCATCCGTGTGGATGAAAAGGCGACCGCCAAAAATTGGGCCCTCTTGAAAGGGGGTATAGACCGTGAGGATCGGCTCAGGAATGACATGTTCGTCGTCGATATCGGCGGTCACGCCGATGATGCGGTGGGGCGCGGCGTTGATCCCGGGGGCGAATTGCAGCACGGGATCGGTCCAATAGACGTGCCGATTGAGGGGATCCTGATTGGGAAACATGCGCTGCGCGAGAGTCTGACTGACGATAACGACGGGGTCATTCTTTTGGCCGTCGGAATCATTGAAATCGCGGCCGGCGATGATGGGAACGCCGAGCGAGGCAAAGAATCCGGGAGAGATGACGCGCATATGCGCGCGAGGGTCTTCATTGGGGACATGAACATAACCATCGGCGGAGAATTGCATACCGAAACCGAAGCCAGCATCGCGCCAGGGAGCGGCCATGCCGAAAGCGGTGGTGTTCACGCCGGGTAACGCATCCACGCGACGAATCGATTCCCTGTAGAAATCGACGACTTGCTGAGGCGTTTTCCCGTAAGACATGGCGGGAACGTTGACGACGAGGACGTGGCGCGTGTCGAAACCGCGATGCGCCGTTTGCAGTCCGATCAGCGTAGTGATCAACATAGTTGCGCCGGCCAGCAGCACGAAGGACGCGGCGATTTGTGTCACCGCGAAGATCCGCTGGCGGCGGCTGGTGCTGCTGGTTATGCGCACGCTGCCGCTCGTTAGGCTAAGGCCATTGGACGTGTCGGCCGACGGCAGGCGCGGGACAAACGCCAAAATCACCGCGGCGACGATGGCCAGCGCCGCTCCCACCCAGAGCATGCTGTTGTCAACGGTCAGATCTAGGGCGCGCACCGAGAAGCGCGACGCGTAGCGGGCCAAGATGGCGACCATCGGCTGTGCGCTCATTACACCGAGCGCGGCGCCCGCCCCGCAGAGCAGAAGGCTTTCGGCTAGCAGCATGCGGCGGAGCGCGCCTTTGCTTGCGCCGAGCGCCGCACGGATGGCCAGCTCGCCTTCGCGGCGAACGGTGCGTGTGAGAATCAGGTTGGCGACATTGGAACAGGCGATGATGAAGACGAGCGCGGAGGCGGCGAGAAGAACGAGAAGGACGGTGCGAGCGCCGGAGGTGAGCTCGTCGCGAAGCAGCTTGGCGCTGACCTGGAAGTCCGACTTGAGCGAATACGCTTCGGGATGGGCTTTGGTCATAGCCCCGTAGACGGAGCGCAACTCGGCGCGAGCCTGACCGAGGGTGACGCCGGGAGCGAGACGCGCAAAGAGCTCCGTCATGCGATGGACGCGGCCGGTCACCATAGTTGCGGAGAGGTGGTGCGGGCTAGTGACGATGTTGGCCATGATTTCGGTCTCTTGAGGATAAGGGACCGAGGGTTCTAGGACGCCGACGATAGTAGCGGATCGACTTCCCATCGGGCCGCTGCCGAGGTGAACGTTTTTGCCGATGACGCCCGGATCTTTCCTGAGAGTGGTGGACCAGAAACGATAGGTGAGAACGACGACGCCGGCAGCTTTGGGGCCGTCGTCTTGAGGTCCGATGAGACGCCCTAGAACAGGGTGGAGGCCTATTACGTCGAAGTAGTTGCCGCCGACTACGCCAGCTTGCACTTCGCGAGGCTCACCCAGGCCGATCATGGTGAAAGGGAAGGCGGAGAAGTCGCCGAACGCACTTAGGGTTTTCACGCTGGCACGCAAATCCTGGATTTCGGGGACGGAGAACGTTTCGTTGTCATTGCCGATGCCGGGGGCGCTCTGGCGGATATAGATCAGGCGATCCTCGTCGCGGTTGACGAGGGGCTTGAGGAGCACACCGCGGACGAGCGTAAAGATGGCGGCGTTGGCGCCGATGCCGAGCGCCAGCGTCAGTATCACGGTGATCGCAAGCCCCTGCGTGCGCATGAGGGAGTGGAACGCAACTCTTAGATCGCGAAGAAATGACATGTTCTGGGCCTCACCCTTGGATATTGCACCAGGAATGCCAACGCTTAAGCACCACATTGTACGTCACTTAATACGTGATGCGTTCGTTTAGGGTGGTCGGTTTCAGGATGCCTCTGTCGCAGATTCGGACACACATGCTCCCCGAAAGGCATGATCCGCTGGATAGTTCGTGCTGAAGTTGTGCTTCCTGCGGGGTCAGTGGTTTTTGGCTGCGACTATGTTGAAAGTGATTTTCAGTTTGTCTTTTACTTTTACGGAACCGCCACCGACTTTGACCGGCGTTATGCCGTAGTCGGTTTGGAGGATGGAGAGTTCGCCTTCGCCGTGGAGTTCCTTGGCGTTTGCGCGAACGTGAAGCGGGAAGCTGACTGGCTTTTCGACTCCGTGGAGATTCAGCTTGCCGGCGAGAGTGAGCTCCCAGCCATCGGGAGTTTTCTTTGCAGCGGAGATGCCGGTGGACGTGAAGGTGATCGCCGGGAATTTTGCTACGTCGAGGACCTTCTCGCCTTCCATGGTGGATTGGACCTCTTTACGATCCTTCTCGGACTCGCCCGGGTCGACTACGGTGATGGATTTCGTGGGGATTTTAAGGCGTACGGAAGATTGATCGGGTTTCTGTGGGTCAAACTTCGCGTCGCCGGAAACCTGTTTGGCGGCGATTAGGTGATCGTGGCCGAAAGCCTTGAAGGCGCCCTCCTTGCCGACGTGAATCTCCATTTTGCTTTGCTGAGGGTCGATGGAATATGACGCGCTGCCCTGGGCTCCGACGCTGAATGGGGCAAGTACGGCGATCAGTGCCGCTGAGACTGCTCTCATTGTGCTCTCCTTACCTCATGATAGGCGGAAAGGGCAGAATATTTTTGTCACATATTTGTTAGAGGCGGACAAGACCACTGGCGGGGGTGCGTCGTCTATAGCGGTGGAGGGGATGTCCATGAAGATGCGCACGGTTTCGATGATTGGGGCGGGTGTTGCTTACGTTTTCTTGCTGCTGCCGTTGACGCGGGTTCGGGCTCAGGCGAGCCCGGCAGCTCCGGCTATGCCCGCGAGCCCGGCAGTCCCAGCTACGCCGGCTTTTCCTGCGATGCCTGCCGAGCCAGCGGTTCCGTCTGCGCCAGCTATGCCGGGATGGGGACACAAACACTCCGGGTCCACGCATTGGGGCGATGGGCCGGCGGCGGATTGCTCTGATTTGCACATTCGGCTGAATGATGAACGGCCGACGATTCAGGCGGACGAGCGGACGGTTAGCAAGGCGGAGGCTCCGGTGCTGCGCGTTCATGAAGTGGAGAACGGCGGGGTGCAGGTGCAGGGATGGGATAAGGATGTTTACTCGGTGACGGCTTGCAAGGCGGCCGTCGGAAGCGATGCGGCGCGGCTGTTGGCGGACATCAAGCTGGCGGTGCAGGGCGGCGAGGTTTCGGTGAGCGGGCCACACGGCTATCGCGATGACTGGACGGTATTCCTGCTGATTCGCACGCCGCGGGCGGCAGATATTGAAGTGACCGCGCACAACGGTCCGGTGAGTTTTTACAGCGTGGATGGGAAGATCACGACGCGGGCTACGAATGGGCCGATCAGCATGAAGGATTGCTCGGGCGAGGCGAATATTTCGGCGGAGAATGGGCCGATTAGTTTTTCGGGGAACAGCGGGAAGCTGCGGCTGCATACGCAGAATGGGCCGATCAGCGTGTCGCTCGGCGCGAATTGGGATGGGTCGGAATTAGTGGCGGATGCGGTGAACGGGCCGCTGACGCTGCGCGTGCCGTCGGGATTCCGGTCGAGCTTTCTGGTGGAGTCGAACGGGCATTCTCCGGTTAGCTGCCATGCGAGTGTTTGCTCGGATGCGCGGAAAACTTGGGATGATGAACATCGACGCATTGAGTATGGGAGTGGATCGCCGGTGATTCGGCTGTCGACCGAGAATGGGCCGATCTCGGTGGCGGATTAAAAGCGTCTTAAAAGCTTTCCCTCTAGAGCAGGGCTTGCACCGAGAAAGCGGCGGGCCTTCCTCAGGATAAACAAGACCGCCGCACTCCACATGATGGACGGGCTGGCGCGTTGCGGATAAGATTTCTGGATGCTGCTGGAAGAGCGGGTTGCGCGGGCGACTACGGAAGCGGAAGCGGTGGAGCTTGCGCGTGAGCTGTATGGGCTTACGGTTACCGCTCGGGCGCTGCCTGGCGAGTACGACGACAATTTTCATCTAACAACGGTCTCTGATGTTGTCGGTGCGCAGCCAAAAATGACTGTGCCACATTCGAATTCACTCCACATAGAAAATGAACCTGCCGGAGCCGGATTCGTATTGAAGGTGATGCACCCGGCGCGCGAACGCTCGTTCATCGATATGCAGTGCCGCGGGCTGCAGCACTTGGCGCTTCGTTCTCCGCAGCTTACGCTGCCGCGCGTTCGAACCAACCGGAATGGTGAGGCGTTTGCCGCTGTTACCGCGGCGGACGGATCGCAGCGGCTGGTTTGGCTGCTCACCTATGTGCCGGGCACTATGCTGGTGAAAGCGCGGCCTCATTCCCCCGAGCTATTGCGGAGCCTGGGCGGTTTTCTTGGCGAAATGGACGCGGCGCTGGCGGATTTTTCTCATTCTGCGGCACGGCGCGAGCTGAAATGGGATCTCGCGCGAGCGGGGTGGATTCGCGAGCATCTTCCTCTTGTGCGCGGCGCGTCACAGCGCGCGCTGGTTGAAACATTTCTCTCGCTTTATGAAAGCGAAGTTACTCCGGCGCTGGCTGGGTTGCGGCGCAGCGTGGTGTACGGGGACGCCAACGATTACAACGTGCTGGTCGGGAAAGCGCTGCCGTTGCCGAGACGCGTGGTCAGCGTCATTGATTTCGGCGACATGCATGAGACGGTGACGATTTCGGAAGTGGCGATTGCCGCGGCTTATGCGATTTTGGGAAAAGAGAATCCGCTGCGTGCGGCTGCGGAGGTGGTCTCCGGATATCACAGCGCGTTTCCTCTGACGGAGAACGATCTGGGCGTTTTGTTTCCGCTGATGGGGATGCGGCTGGCGGTCAGCGTGGTGAATTCGGCGCAGCGCGCGACGGTGAAGCCGGAGGATGCGTATGTGACGGTCAGCGAAGGGCCGGCTTGGGAGGCGCTGGGGCGGCTGGCGACAATTCATCCGCGCTTTGCGCATTACACGTTTCGCGAGGCGTGCGGGCTGGAGGCTGTTCCGGAGAGCGGAGCGCTGAAGGAATGGCTGGTGGAAAACGGTTCGGCGGCAGCGTCCGTGCTCGATGCAGAGT
>Ga0209526_10003303_pt1 | contig 10999 bp, 10 predicted proteins | sample JacPinW_OM2H0_M1_FD_188566 | JGI IMG/M metagenome (GOLD analysis project Ga0209526, IMG submission 188566) | Forest soil microbial communities from Algoma, Ontario, Canada - Jack Pine, Ontario site 1_JW_OM2H0_M1 (SPAdes) (version 2) | ecosystem: Environmental > Terrestrial > Soil > Boreal...
CGATGACGTGACGCGCCCGATGCCGGAGATAGTGTCGCCCGCCTGAGCACGAAGTCCTTCAGCGCACCGACTCGACCGCGGCGCGTCGCGCTGGTCGGGCTCCTGTTCGCTGCGCTCACGCTGGTCGTGCTGCGGCCGGGATGGTCGGCGTTCCACACGACGTTGCCGGCGAACCTCGGCGATCCGGCGCTGAGCGCGTGGATCTACCGGTGGGAAGGCCATGCCGTCGTCCGTCACGGCGTGCACCTGTACAACGCCAACATCTTCTGGCCGCGACCGCGCACGCTGGCATACGCAGAGAACATGTTGAGCATCGCACCCGCATTCAACGCGACGTACCTCGTCACCCGGAGCTGGGCGGTCTCGCTCAACCTCACGGTCCTCGCGCTGGTGATGTTGAGCCTCGCGTCGACCTATGCGCTCACGAGATGGCTCACACGACGCGTCGACGTCGCTGTACTGGCCGCGATCGCGTTCAGCTTCAGCGGTTTCGTGCTCGGTCATTTCGGGGCGATCCAGCTCTACGCCCTGGGCTTCTTTCCGCTCGCGTTCCTCATGCTGTTCCGGACGCTCGAAGAGCGCCGACCGGTCGTCGCGGCGCTCGCCGGGCTCGCGATCGGTGGGCTGGTCCTGGGTTCGCTCTACTACGGCGCGATCTTCTCGTGGTGCGCAGCCGTCGCCGTCGGCGGGTACGTGGTCGCCCACCGGTTCCGGCCCGGCCCCGGCCTCGTACGAGCGCTCCTCATCACGGGCGTGGTCGCCGGCGTCCTGGTCGCACCGAACGCGATCCCGTATACGCGGGTCCACGACGAGCTGCACTTCGAGCGCGGGTACGCGCCCGTCTGGGGGCTGAAGGCAGTCGACTTCGTGTCGCCGGCTCCGGGGAGCTACCTCTATCCCGGCTTGGCGCACGCGGCGGACCGGCGTCCCGAAGCCTTCGAGCACCGCTTCTTCACGGGGTTCTCGGTCATGGTCCTCGCGGCGATCGGCGTCGGCGTCCTCGCCCGCGGGCGTCGGTCACGACGACGCGCCGATGCTTCGCCAGAACCCGACTCACGGCGGCTGTTCCTCGCGCTGGTGCTGCTGGCCGGTGGCGCGGCAGTGATCCCGGCTGCCGGCCCGACCGTGCTCGGACACGCCGGCCCATTCCGCCTCTTCCACGACTTCGTGCCCGGCTTCAACGGGCTGCGCGTCACCGCGCGCCTCGCGGTTCCCGCGCTCTTGTCACTGGCGGTGTTCGCGGGCGTCGGGTTCGACCGCTTGACCCGCCGCCTCACCGCGGGCCCGCGCGCCGGTGCCGCCATCCTCGTGGGCGCGGTGATGCTGCTCGAGTTCGCGGCACCGCTGCCACGAGCAACACTGCCGACCGACCGCTCGACCCTCGCCGTCTACCGCGAGCTGGCGCGACGGCCGTCGGGGGCTGTCGCGGAGGTCCCGATGGTGGATCCTCGTGTCAACGGAACGCAGTGGGCATTCGTCGAAGCGCCACGCATGCTGTATTCGACGCTCGACTTCCATCCCCGCGTGAACGGATACTCCGGATACATCCCGCCGGGTTACTACGAGACCGTCGACCAGCTGAACACGTTCCCGTCTGTGGGAGCGCTCCGCCGCGCGGCGGAGCTCGGGGTGCGCTACGTCGTGTTGCACGTCGGACAGCACGCGGGCTTCGCGACGCTCGGCCCGAAACGAAGCGCCGAAGTGCTCGGCGCGCTCCCTACAAGTGCGTCGGCGCGCCGCTACGGCGACTCGTGGCTGGTCGACCTCCGGCCGCCGCCGGCACGCCGGTGATCCACGCGGGTGCGTCCACCGCCCTCTTCCCGGCCGGGGACACGCCGAGATGACTCGCCACGACCGCGGGCTCCGGTGCCTCCGACGGGGCGTCTCTCATCGTCACTGTTCGACCGCTGTCCCCAGACGTCGCGACCGAAAGGTTCGACGCCCGCGTCGCATGCGTGGCGGAGGCACGGAAGCTCGAACGCCTCCTCGACGGTGCGGAGCAGTGAGTAGTGGTTGTACGGAACCGCGCTGTCCGCGCCCGGTGTGACGTGCGGCGACAACACGAGCGTGAAGATGTGTCCGCCGCCGGGCTGGGTGCCGCAGCACCCAGCACCGTCGCTCACGTTCGACTCGTCGAACGTGATGATGACCGCACCGTTGTCTCGATACGCCGATGAGGCGAGGATCGGGGGCAGGTTCGTCTTGAGCCACGTGTCGGCCGCGCTCAGGCCGCAGCTCGGACCGCCGTCGTGCGCGTCGTTACAGGTGTTGGGCACGATGAGCGAGTAGTTCGGAACTGCCTTGTTCGCAAGATCCGCCGTGAGTTGCGTGTAGGGCACGTCGTGGTTCACGCACCGCGCCGGCTTCGCGGTGAGGTCGGTGCCGACGACGTCCTGGTAGTACACGAAGGGGTTGTGGCGGGTCGCGTAGCCGACGAGATAGGGGTCGAGGCGGCCGCTGACCGTTGGATGGGTGCACGGTGCGGGCATCGATTCCATGTAGGCCTTCCAGCTTCGCCCCGCGTGCTCGAGCTGGTCTCCGATGTTCGTGTCGTTCGGCGGCGTATAGACGCAGTTGTACTGAAGGCAGTCGGCCTGCGTGAGACTGTTCGGCGCGTTGCCACTCGTCATCGCGATGTAGTTAGTGAGACTCAAGTGGCCGACGCCGTACATGCTGTCGAGGGTCACGCCCCGACTGCGAAGCCCGGTCAGGTACGGCATCGCGAGCTGGCCGGACGGGCCCGCGACCGCGTCGTTGCTCTGGTTCTCGAGCACGATCGTGAACACGTGCGAAAGCTCCGGGACGTGGCTGAACCGTGCCGCCGGAGGTATGGGCGATCCACCGGCTGCGGTCGGCACGAGAAGCGCCGTCGCCGTCGCGCATGCCACTGCTGCTGCGAGCAGCACGTTGCGATGCTGCTGAATCCGTGCGTGCCGCCGAGCGTGACGCGTCGTCGTCACTTCACGAGATCCGAACATCGCGCCCCCCGTTGATCACGACGTCGCGCCCGCCGGCCGTTGTGCTGAAGGCGGACGCGCGGATCGTACAACGCCCGGACGGGGCCGACGACCGGCACGTCGTGTCGCGCCGCCGGGACACGGCGGGCCATCGCCAAGCGGCCGGTATCGCGGTACCGTCCGCCCAGGCAGGCGACAACCCTGGAGGCCGGCATGGCGAAGTTCCTGTGGCAGGCGAGTTACAACAGCGACGGCGTGAAGGGTGTGCTCAAGGAGGGCGGTACGGGACGCCGTGCCGCGATCGACAAGCTCGTGCAGGGGCTCGGTGGGAAGTTGGAAGCGTTCTACTTCGCGTTCGGCGGCGACGACGTCGTCGTCATCGCCGACCTGCCCGACCAGAAGACCGCCGCCGCGGTCGGCCTCGCGGTCAACGCGTCCGGCACCACCGCGCTCAAGACGGTCGTGCTCCTCACACCGGAGGAGATCGACGAGTCCGCGCGCGTCGCCGTCGACTACAGGCGTCCGGGCGGCTGATCCCAAATCACGCGTTCCAAGGTCGGGCGTGCTCACCGGCCGCTCGGCACACAGGTCAGCCGTCCGACGCGCAGACCGGCGGCGTCGTAGCCTGCACCACATGTCGGGGTCGACCTCTCAGGCGTTCTCGCCGCTCGCAACCCTCCCCGCGTCCACGACGGTCGACGTCGTGGTGGACGCGCTCGGGCGCGAGGGGTACGCGGTCATCGAGGGCGTGCTCACGCCGGACCGTGTCGCCGCGGTCCGGGGCGAGCTCACGGAATTGCTCGACGGCGTGCCGCCGGGCCGCAACCCGTTCGAGGGTTTTCGCACCCGCCGGCTCTACGCGGTGTTCGGGAAGACCCGCGTACTCGACGAGCTCGCGCTCCATCCGCTCGTGCTCGGCTCGGTCGAAGCCGTGCTCGGTCACTGCCTGCTCAGCGCCCCGACGGGCATCGAGATCGGGCCCGGTGAGATCGCGCAGTCGCTCCACCGCGACGAGGGCATCTACCCGATCGCGCACCCACACCCGGAGCTCGTCGCGAACGTGATGTGGACGCTCGACGAGTTCACGGAGGCGAACGGCGCGACGCGCGTGGTGCCGCGCAGCCACCGCAACGCCCTAACCGAGACAGGTGCCGACACGCGCACCATCCAAGCGGTCATGTCACCCGGGTCGGCCCTCATCTACGTGGGATCGATCTGGCACGGCGGGGGTGCGAACACGACCGATCGCACCCGTCTGGGCGTGGCAATGGAATACGTCGCCGCGTTCTTGCGCCCGCAGGAGACGCAGCTGCTCGTCGTGCCGCCCGACGTCGCCCGCTCGCTGCCCCCGCGACTCCAGGAGCTCCTCGGCTACAGCATCTATCCCCCCTTCGTCGGCTACGTCGACGGCCGTCACCCCCGTTCCGTCCTCGACCGGTAGCCGGCGAGACGCTTCGCCATGGCGCCCGCGTGGATGTGTTGGAGCAGCGGCAAGGACAGCGCCATGGCGTTGCACGTCGCGCGCGAGCAGGGCGTCGACGTCACCGGCCTCCTCACGACCGTCAACGCCGACGCCGACCGCGTCGCCATGCACGCGGTTCGCCGCGAGCTGCTCGAAGCCCAGGCCGAGCGACTCGGGCTCCCCTTGCACGTGGTCGAGATCCCGTCACCGTGTCCGAACGAGGTGTACGAAGCGGCGATGCTCGACGCGATCACAACGGCACGCAACGACGGCGTCGGGGCGATGGTCTTCGGGGATCTCTTCCTCGCCGATGTCCGCGCGTATCGGGAGAAGATGCTCCGGGGGACGCAGATCGAGCCGTGTTTCCCCTTGTGGGAACGGCCGACGGCCTCCCTGGCGTCGGACATGCTCGACGCCGGGGTGCGGGCCGTGCTGACCTGCGTCGACCCGCGGGTGATGCCGCGCAACCTCGCCGGCCGGGCCTTCGACCGCACACTGCTCAGCGAGCTGCCGCCCGGAGTCGACCCGTGCGGCGAGCTCGGGGAGTTCCATACGTTCTGCCTCGACGCACCCGGCTTCTCATCGCCGATCGGGGTCTCGCGCGGCGTCGTCGTGGAGCGCGACGGCTTCGTGTTCGCGGACCTGCTCCCGGTCTGAGACGCTCGGCGCGCTAACCGTCGCCGGGTTGCTGTCGATTCCGGCCGAACATGTCGTGGACCGTTTCCGAGACGATGGCCCGTGCTGTCGCGTTGTGCCAGACGATGACCGCCGCGACCCCTGCGCCGACGACCGCCCCGCCCAGAGCACCCAGCACTCGGGCCTGCAACCATCCGCCCACGGTGAGCAGCACCGCGGACAGCATCGCCGACACCAGCCAGACGTCCCAGAGCGGCGCCTCGTGGGCCTGCTCCCGTCGGGCACGGCGCGACGCCATCGGGCGATCTGTGTATTGCCTCCGGCTCACTGCCCCCCACCTTCGCACCCCAGGCTGCCGGGCCAAGAATAGACGACAATTGTCCGGTTTGCCGCCCTGGGGCGCGATTCGGTGTGGTCGTACTCCTGTGGGCGACAAGCCCAGCGAGTGCCCGTTTCGTCCGGTGGTCGCGACGAGGGCCGCCACCCGGGCTCGATGCCCGACGCGCTCGATCAGTCGCCGACGCTGATATCGGTCGCGTACGCGTCGTAGACGAGCTCGGCACCGCGGTGTCGGTGACGCGAGAACGCAGCCATCAGCGCGAGCAGCTGCTCCTGGGCCGCGGTCATCTCGGCTCGGGTCCGCAGGCGCGGAAGCCGTCCCAGCGAGTCGTCGACGGCGAGATACAGCTCCGTGTGCTCGCGACGAAGGACGTCGGCGCGGTGTGCAAGCCGGGGCTCCTGGCGCACCGCGTCGGCGAGCAACCCGTCTTCGGCCTCGGTGGCCTCGACGTGGTAGTCGAGGGTGTGGCGCACCTTGTGCAGTGCCTGGCCGACGCGCACCGCCCAGATGTCGACGTCACCCGCGGCCGACACCGCGTCCTCCAGGTCGACCAGCGCGGAGCGAAGGCCCCGCCGCGACCCCCGGGCCCGTTCGACGACCTCACCCGACGTCGACAGCTGCACGTCCACGGCGACTCCTTCGGAATCGGCCCGACCCCTGGGGAGACGGTACGACCGCGACGCCCTGAAGGCAACGGTGAATACCGGGATGCGCGCGATCGTCGAGCCGAACCTCCGGCCTCTGCGCCGTGGTGCTACTCGGGGAGCACGCGCTCGGGGAGTGGGTGCCGGTACAGCGCGGCGGCGTTCTGGCTGCACAGCTTGCGCAGCTCGTCGACCGGGAGGTCACCCCAGTAGCGCTCGACGACCGCCTGCGTATCGGGCCACGTGCCGTCACCGTGCGGGTAGTCGACCTCCAGCATGACGTGGTCGATCCCGATCGTGTGACGCGTGCAGATCGTCGACGGGTCGTCGATGGTGCAGAACCAGAAGTTGCGACGCAAGACGTCGGCTGGACGCATGCCTTCGAACCCGTCGAGTCCGTAACCGGACCGATCGACGATGTTGTCGAGTCGGTCGACGAGCATCGCGACCCAGCCGATGCCTCCCTCGGACATCGCGATCTTCAGGTTCGGGTAGCGCACCGCGCATGCGGACCACAACCATTCCGCGCACGCAGAGAGCGACATCTGCCCGAACATCGTCGCTCCGAGCTGCAACATCGGTGAGCCCGGCGGCATGTGGTACATCCCGGACGAGCCGACGTGCAGCGAGATGACGGTGTCGGTCTCGGCGCACGCGGCGAGGATCGGGTCCCAGTAGCTGTCGAAGATCGACGGGAGCTTGATGTTCTGGGGGCGCTCCGGCAGCGTGACCGAGCGAAATCCGCGTGCCGCGTTGCGGCGGATCTCGGCGGCGCCCGCTTCGGGATCGGTGAGGAACGTGATGCCGAGCGGGATGATCCGGTCGGGATGCGGCTGCCACCACTCCTCGTACAACCAGTCGTTCCACGCCTCCGTCACCGCCAGACCGAGCTCGGAGTCAGAGCACTGCGAGAACACGCGACCGCAGAACCCGGTGATCATCGACGGGAAGTTCAGCGACGCCCACACACCGTTGACGTCCATGTCGTGGACCCGGGCCTCGATGTCGAAGCAGCCGCGGCGCATCTGGTCGAACCGGAAGGGCTCGATCCGCACGCTGTCCGGTCGACGGCCGGCCACCGCGTTCATCCCCACCTGGGTGTAGCGCCCGCCGTCGAACTCCCACACCTGGTGACCCTGCTCGGTCTCGACGATGCGGGGCGCGCGGTCCGTGAACTTCGCGGCCAGCCGGCCCTCGAACATGTCGGGCGGCTCGACGAGATGGTCGTCGACCGAGATCACCGTGTATTTCACCGGCCGCGGCTCCGGCTCGGGCAGGAACAGGTCCTCTTGGGGCTCGGTCGTGGCGGTCATCTCCGTGGATCCCCCTCGATGCGGAGCCGTGGCCGACCAATTGTGCCAGCTCTCCCACGTGGCGGCATACCTGCCTTTGTTCACCCGGAGAGGCTCCGGCTGGATTAGCGTCTGGGCCGGGGCGAAGTACGGGTGAGGGAGCACGTGCACCAGCTCGGGTCTCGATACAGGCTGGATCACGTCATCGGGCGCGGCGGCACCGGAGAGGTCTGGTGCGGCAACGACGAGGGCGACCGCCAGGTCGCGGTCAAGATCCTTCGTCGCGAGCTCGTCGACGACACCGACATCGTCACCCGCTTCGTCCGTGAGCGCCGTCTGCTCGAATCGATCCGGGACCCCCATGTCGTCGAGGTGCTGGACCTCGTCGTCGAAGGCGACACGCTCGCCATCGTCATGGAGTACGTGTCCCGCTCCGATCTGCGCACCTATGTGCGGGATCAGGGCGGTGCGCTGGCCCCGGCGGCGGCCGTCGACGTCGCCCGTCAGATCCTCGATGCCCTGGCCGCGGTGCACGCCTCCGGAGTGGTGCACCGCGACGTCAAGCCCGAGAACGTCCTGATCGGCGGCCTCGATGCCGATGGTCAGGTGCTGGTGAAGCTGTCCGACTTCGGCGTCTCCCGTCTGATCGCCGGCACCACCCTGACCCGAGTGACCGGCTTGATCGGCACCCCTCGATACATGGCGCCCGAGCTCGGCGACGGCGCCGACCCGAGCCCGGCCTCCGACCTCTACGCGGTGGGCGTGCTGCTGTACGAGCTGCTCACCGGTCGCGTGCCGTTCGTCGGCGAGCACCCCGTCGCGATCCTGCAGGCACACGCCGAGCAGAAGCCCAAACGGCCCGCGGGTGTGCCCGGCCCGTTGTGGAAGATCGTGTCCGGACTGCTCGCCAAGACGCCGAGCCGGCGCCCGTCGGACGCATCGGCAGTGTCGCGACAGCTCGCCGCGATCCAACCCCGGCTGGCCGGAACGCCGGTGCTGGCCAACGCGTCGCTCAGTCGCGAGATCACCGTCACCCCCGGGCGTCGTGAGCACACGTACGTCGAGCACCTCCACCACGAGCGGACGATCACCGCACGGGTCTGGGGCCAGGTGCGGGCGCACTCCCGGTTCTCGGTGGCGGTCGGGACCGCGTTCGCCTGCTTCGCGGGCCTCGCGTTCATGGTCGGGCCCGGCGTGCTCAGCAGCTCGCCGCCGTCCACCGTCGAAAAGGCATGGCTCGACAAGTACAAGGACTTCGTCGTGCGCGGCGACTGGAAGCTCACCGGCGCCAAGGGTGACCGGTTCCAAGCGACCGAGGCCATCATCGTGACGGCAGTGAAGCCGCTCCCCGACGACAGCCGCTACCTCCAGGTGATCCCGAAGCAGCTCGCGGCGCACGACTCGTTGGTCCAGTTCGTCAAGACCACGCCCCAGGTGGTCCAGCGCGATCCGGTGTTCGACATCCCGATGCACGGCGCGCTCCCCGGCACCTATGCCTTCGTGAGCTACTCGATCAAGGTGCCCAAGAGCGGCCGCGACGCCGACCGTCTGACCAAGTGGAACGGGGCTCTCGACCACGCGCGCAAGGCGTTGAAGGACGCCAACCCGGGCCTGCACGTCGACGTTCCGAAGGTCACGCAGGTGACACCCACATCGACCCTCAGCGCCGCAACGGCCGTGGCACCGAACCAGGTCTTGAGCGCGCTCCAGGCCGCCGGCGCGCCGACGAGCCCGGCCGGCCCACTGCTGCTCATTAACAGCTCGAGCCTGGTCGGCCCGGTGCCGCCGCTGAACACAACGACGATCACGGAGCCCCCTCCCGTCGTGATCCTGCCGACTACGACCACAACGACCACAACGACGACGACGACCACCACCACAACGACAGTTGCGCCGCCCACCACCACGTCGACCTCGTCGACCACCACGACGACGTTGACGTCGTCGACCACGACGACGTCAACGACCACGACCACGACGACCGCAGCGCCGACGACCTCGTCGACCTGACCTGGCGCGCCCCCGCTCGCCCAGCCGGCGTTACCCCGCTCCGTTGGGGTACCGGTACGGGCACTCTTACCCCTGGGCCGAGCGCCCCCGCGCCCGCATACTGAGGTCGACCACAAAGCACCGGGCAGGGTCAAAGCAGCGAAGCGGGGTATCGACACTGGGGCCGATACCCCGCTTCGCTGTCTCTTCGCGCGGGTTGCCTCTGCGCTCAGCCCGCCGCTCGTGGACGCCGGGGCACGAGGCCGAGCTCGAGGGCCAGCCGGGTCAGATCGGCACGCCGGCGGATCCCGGTCTTGTCGGAGATGCGGTCGAGGTGGGATCGCACCGTCCGGATGCTGATGAACAGCTCGTCGGCGATCTGGCGGTCGGTTGCCCCACCGGCGATCAGCCCGAGCAGCTCCCGCTCGCGGGGTGTGATGTTGCCGTAGTCGGTCTCCTTGCCGTCGGTGTCGTCGCGGGCGATGTCGTCGGTCGCGCTCGGGACCTGCATCGTCCGGCCACGGGCGATCACCTCGACGTGCACGGCCCCGCGGCCGTCCGGCGTGATGCGCAAGAGGTGGTCGCCCATCTCCACCCGGACGGGAGCGGTGACGTCGACCGACGTGACGCGCTGCTGCTCGACGAAGATCCCGTTGGCACTCCCCGCGTCGTGGAGCTCCCAGTGTCCGTCGGCGACCTTGCGGATCTCGGCGTGGTACCGCGAGACCATCGCGTCGTCGAGGACGATGTCGTTGTCGGTCGCGCGTCCGACTTTGATGAGGTCGACGTCGAGCCGTCCCGGCACCAGGGTCTCGGCCCGGTCGTCACGGGGTTCGACCATCAGGGAGATGCCGTCGTCGGGATCGGCGAGGCGGACGAGCGTCCGGTGATGGATAGCGAGGACGGTGACCGGCTTTCCGTCGACGAACGTGCCGTTGGCGCTGTGATGGTCCTCAAGCTCCCACGCGTCGTCGCGCCGACGGATTACGGCGTGGATGCGCGAGACGCGCGGGTCGTCGATGTGGACGCCCGCCGTCACTGTGCGACCGATCACGATCTCTTCCTCAGCGGAGAACGACAGGCGGCGGTCGCCGACGCTCACCTCGAGCACCTTCACCCCGCTCACCGGGCCGGCACCCGGATGCTCGCGGGGAGAGAGGTGACGGCTGACGGGTCGCACACGTCGGACACGCGTGTCCAGCCCGTGTCGTGCTCGTATCGCATGAACACGTTGCCCAACTGTCGCACGAGCGAGCCATCGGCAAACTGGACGACTGGGCCGAGGAAGCGCGGAATACCGTCGAGGCTCCCACTCGGCACGACGACCGCGTTCGCGTCGCCGCCGATCTCGACCCGCGCGCGCGCGACTACCAGCCAGGTGCGGCCGCCGGCCTCTCGAAGCACCGTGCCGTCTCGGGGGATGAGGCCGATCGACGCGATCGCGTCGGGAGGCAGTGGCGTGACGTCCGACGCGGAGCCGGTGGGATCCGGAATGCGCGCGCCCCGGACGATCCTCCACGCTTGGGAGCCATCGCTGATAAGCGTGTCGTCCCGCATCGACGTCAGCCCCGGTGGGTCGCCCACGCCCGGCTCGCACAGGCGGCTCGTGGTGGCAGCCGCGCGTCCGTTCACGACAACCTGGATTTCGAGCGTTTCGGGACCGAGGTGGGCGGTCAGCA
>Ga0209526_10003304_pt1 | contig 10999 bp, 10 predicted proteins | sample JacPinW_OM2H0_M1_FD_188566 | JGI IMG/M metagenome (GOLD analysis project Ga0209526, IMG submission 188566) | Forest soil microbial communities from Algoma, Ontario, Canada - Jack Pine, Ontario site 1_JW_OM2H0_M1 (SPAdes) (version 2) | ecosystem: Environmental > Terrestrial > Soil > Boreal...
TGTGGTAATCTGCATGTGGACGGCTCCCTGATGTGAGTCATAGCAACGATCACCTTACGGCGATTCGTCGCCGGGAGCGGGCGCCGTCCACCACATCAATTGCTGACTCATGCAACGCAGCAAAAATAGCATCTCTACTCGATCACTGCGTCGGCGCGAGCGAGCAGCGTCGGTGGAATGGTGAGGCCGAGAGCGGTCGCGGTCTTGAGATTGATGACGAGTTCGATCTTCGTCGGTTGCTCTACCGGCAGCTCTGCGGGTTGTGCACCCTTCAGGATTTTATCCACATAGATTGCTGCGCGACGGTATTGGTCGGGGATGTCGGGTCCATAGCTCATGAGCCCGCCAACTTCGACATGCTCACGATAACCGTAAATCGCCGGCAAACGTGTCGTTGCCGCAAGGTCGGCAATCTGCCGACGTCTCGAATAAAAGGTTGTGTCAGGCGGGACGAGCAGCGCTTCAACGCGCTCCGTGCCAAGCGTCGCGAACGCCGAGTCAAGCTTGTCGGGGCTGCTAACCTCCACGGGCACGAGCAGAATGCCGGCCGCCTCGGCGGCGATTTTGGTCTCACGCAGTTGCGGCACGTGCAGCTGGTTGGTCACATTGACGAGCAAGCCGGAGCGCGCGAGGCGGGGCAGCATTTCACGCAGGAAGTCGATCTGCTTGGAGGCAAGCATTTCTGCGAAGTTTGCAAGGCCAGTCACATTGCCGCCCGGATGGGAGAGGCTGGCCACCAATCCGAAGCCCACCGGGTCCGCGCCCGTGGCCATGACGATTGGGATCGCGCTCGTTGCTTTTCGCGCCGCGAGGTGGGCCGGAAGCGGCGTGGAAACGATCACGCGTGGGTTGAGGCGCACCAACTCGTTCGCCAAATCTGGCAAGCGGTCCAGATAACCATCGGCGAACCGAAACTCGAAGCGGACGTTGCTGCCCTCGACATATCCGAGCTGCCGCATACCCTCTCGAAAGCTTGCCAGATAGCTCTCCAGCGCCTGCGCGGTTCCGGCGCACAGAACACCGACGACGGGCATGACCCGCTGCTGTGCGTGTCCCACCACCGGCCAAGTCATTGCCACACCGCCAATGAGGGTGATGAATTCGCGCCGCCTCATGGGACTTACCCCAAGGCCAAGGATCATGGACAAGTATAGCAGGTCAGCGCCGTGCACCGCAGCAAAGCGCAGCCAAGCGCTTCCGGGTCGTGCCACAAGCGGTCGTGAGCAGATGCAGCAATAGATGCAGCTATTCGATCACCTCGTCGGCGCGCCCGAGCACGGAAACCGGCAGCTCCAGGCCAAGCGCCTTCGCGGTCTTGAGATTGATCACCAGCTCGAATTTCGTCGGCGCCTGCACCGGCAGATCGGCGGCTTTCTCCCCTTTGAGGATGCGATCCACGTAACCAGCGGCGAGGCGATATTGGTCAATCCAATTAGCTCCATAGGTGATCAGGCCGCCAGCGGCCGCAAAGTGGCGCTCAGAGTATACCGCCGGCAGCTTGTGCCGCGCTGCGAGGGCAATGATAAGATTGCGATAGTGCCTTCCGGCCGCGCTCCCCGGCATGATCAGACCGCCATTCGGAGAGCGCGCGAAGGCCGCTACAGCGCTTTCGATCTCACCAGCTTCGCGCAAGTCGATCGCGTTTACCTGCATCCTGAGCAATGGCGCCATGGCCTGTATGACGGCAAAGCCGCTGGTTCCCGCCCCTTGGCTGGCATCCCGGAGGACCGCCACTTGCATGATCCCCGGCTCAATTTCTTTGAGTAACTCCGGATATTTCGCGTTCAGACTGTATTCGTTGAGCATGAACCCGGTCGCGTTGCGGCCGGGCCGCGCCAAGCTCTCGACGTACCCGGCGCCGACTGGATCGGTCACGATCGTAAACACTATCGGTATGCTGCGGGTCGACTGCAGCAACGGCCTCACTGTCGAACCACCATGCGCCAGGATCACGTCTGGCGCGAGCGTGGCCAATTCCTGCGCGTGCCTGCGAATGTCATCGGCTTTAGATCCCGCCCAGCGCGTCTCGATCCGCACATTGCGGCCGATGACCCAGCCTGATTGGGCCAGCCCCCTGTAGGAACGCGCCGACCCAGGTCTGGAATACCGCATCGTCCGCCGTGGCCGACAGAAGCATGCCGACTTGTCGCATCCGCTCGCGCTGCTGTGCGCGCGCCGCGAGTGGATACGCCGTTGCCGCGCCGCCGATGAGCGTGATGAACTCACGCCTTCTCACTCGATCACCTCATCGGCGCGCGCGAGCACCGTCGCAGGCACGTCGATGCCGAGCGCCTTGGCGGTCTTGAGGTTGAGTACCGTCGCGTACTTTGTCGGCGCCTGCACCGGCAGGTCGGCCGGTTTCTCGCCCTTAAGGATGCGATCGACGTAGCCGGCGGCAAGACGGGACTGATCGATCTGATCAGGCCCATAAGAGGCCAGGCCGCCATAGGTCACGAAGAAGCTGTATGCGTACACTGTCGGCAACCGATGCCGGGCCACAAGGGTGATGATCAGATCGCGATGAACCTGTGCCAAGCCGCTCGGCGGCACGATCATGCCGCCATTCGGCGCCCGTGCGAATTCGGCGATTGAACGTTCGAACTCGCCAGCATTGCGCACATCAATCGGGCTGGCGTCCACGCGCAGGAACGGCGACACCGACTGGATTGCTGCCAAATGCGCCATCCCGTTCGGGGTGGTGGGGTCGCGAAACACGGCAATGCGCGTGATCCCGGGCGCGATCTGCTTGAGCAATTCGAGCCATTTTCCGCTCATGCCGTAGTCGAAATTGGTAAAGCCGGTGGCGTTGCCGCCGGGACGCGCAAGGCTCGTCACAAAGCCAGCCCCGACCGGATCGGGTACGTCCACAAACACGATCGGCACGGTGCGGGAGTTTTGCAGCAGGGGCGCTGTGTTCGTGTCGCCGGTGGCCAACATCACGTCCGGGGAGAGCGCCGCAAGCTCTGCCGCAAATGTTCGCTTGCGCTCGGAGTCTATTGCACCGAAGCGATAATCGATCCGAAGATTGCGGCCCACCGTCCAGCCCAATTTCTGCAGCTCCTGCACGAACGTGGTCACGCGAGCGAGAGCTTGCGGATCGTTCGCAGCGAGGCTCGTGAGCCAACCGAGGCGACGCATCGGTCCGTCCTGCTGCGCCAGTGCGCGGATCGGCCACGCTGCCGCACCGCTCAGAACACCAAGAAATTCCCGCCGTCGCATACTCGCTCCCAGGCTTAGGTGAAGGCATCGTACCGGCTGAAACTAGTGCTTTGATAGGCCCTGAAATCCGCTTCGCTACTGCAACATGGAATGCTGGCAAATGACGCGATGGGTCATAAGCCTCGGAGGCGATTGGGGCCGGAGGCCAGTCTATGTCCGCAGTGCCTCCCATCGCGTCGAAATTTTATGCACCACAGCGAAAGACGCCAAGTGCCAATTGCTGCCTTGAGCGGGTGCAGCAAGATGGCGTGTGCAGAACTCATTCGATCACCTCGTCGGCGCGCAATTGGATCGACGACGGCACGTCGAGGCCGAGCGCCTTGGCGGTCTTGAGGTTGACCGCCAGCTCGAACGTGACAGGTTGCCGGATCGGCAGCTCGGACGGCTTGGCGCCGTTGATCAATTTGCCGGCGTAGGCGCCGGCCTGGCGATAGGCGTTCGTGAAGCTCGCCGAATAGCTTATGAGGCCGCCATCGGCGACGAACTCGCGCAAATCGTAGATCGCCGGGATGGCGTAGCGTGCCGCGAGCGCAATGAGAGCGCGCCGCTGGCTGGTGAAGAACGGGCTGCCGCTGACGAGAAGCGCTGCGGCACCGGCCGCTTGGATCGTCTCAAACGCCGGCTCGAAATCGCGCTCGCCCGAGATTTTCACCACCGCGATCTGCCGTCCGAGCACGCGCCCGGCCGCCACCACGTCCGGAAGTTCCGGGTCTATCGCCGGATAAGACAGATCGACGAGCGCCGTGACGACGGTGGCCGCCGGGACCAGATCGCGCAGCAATTCGAGCCGCTTCACATTGAGTTGCGCGCCTCCGAAAAACGTCACGCCGGTGAGATTGCTCTCCGGACGATTGAAGCTCTTGACCAGACCGGATTTGACCGGGTCTTCGCCGGTGACGAACACGATCGGAATGGTCTCGGTGGCGGCGCGCGCCGCTTCCACCGCGTCGACATTGCCGACGATCACCGCCACTTCGCGACGGATAAGCTCGGCCGCCATTGCAGGCAGGCGATCAAGGTGATTGTCTGCCCAGCGCTGCGCGATGACGACATTGCGGCTCTCGACAAGTCCCTCATCGCCCAGGCCCTGGCGGAGCGCCGTGACGAGATGCCTGAACGGTGCGGCTGGCGTGCCCCGGAGCAAGCCGACGATCGGCATCCCCGGCTGCTGCGCACGCGCCGCGAGCGGCAATGAAGCCGCAGCCCCCCCGATTACCGCGATGAACTCGCGTCGTTTCAGTTCAGCAAATTTCATGCGCTGCCCCTAGCCAGGCTGACAGCATAACGGATTGGCGAGGATCAAGTCAGGGGCTCGCTGCGCTGCGGAATCTCGACCCGTTCTTTGTAGGCTTGGGGTCATTTCCCGGCCCTGCCTCGAATGGCCGCGAGTCTGCTTCCGCCAGATCCGGACCTAACCGCTGGCGTACATGGCGCGGCGTGCGCATGCGTCTGCACGGTGGTGCCCGCTTGATGCCATGCGCCTGGGGACGACGCGTGCGCACGGCACGCAATTGCGTGGCTTTGCGCACCCTACTTTAAATCTTCAAGAGCTTCGCCGCGTTGCCGCCAAATACCTTGCGCTCGTCATCGGGATGCAAGTTCAGGTCCTTGATTACGGCAACGCCCGCGCGCTTGAGCACCTTGAGCGGCGGAGCGTCGGTGCCGAAAATGAAGCGATCGGCGCCGACGGTTTCGAGCGCGCAGCGCGCCGCCGGCACGTGATAGCAGGTCGATTCCAGATACATCATTTTGAGATAATGGCTGGGCGGATGCTTGATCAGCATCGGCTCGTAGGGACCGAGGAAATAGGCTTCCTCCTGGAGGTTGTAGGCGTAATCCATGCGGCCGATCATCTCGCAGATGCCGCCACCGAGATGGCTGCCGACGATCTTGAGCGCGGGGAGCTTCTCGAACATGCCGCGCACGATCAGACGCGCGATCGCAAGCGCCCCGTCCATCGGCCGCCCGATGCTGGAGGCGAGCCGGTATTCCCGCATGCGCTCCTCGCCGAAACCGATCGAAGGCGGATGGATGAAGACCGGCACGTCGAGCTCGCTCGCGAGCGCAAAGAACTCGAAGGCATCATCATCATCGGGATAATGCCCCGGCAGGCTCGACATGATCATGGCGCCCTTGCAGCCGTCCTCTTTGATGGCGCGCTCGAATTCCCTGAGAAAGGGAGCGCCGCCATGGGGCACCATGCAGGCGAGCACATAAATGGAGTCGTGACGCTCTTGCAATGAGGCCAGGTGGCGGTTGTGACGCGCAACCGCGTCGAGCTGCGCGCTCGCATCCATTTCGCGCAGCTCGTGATAAGGATAGCTGATGACGGTGCGATCGATGCCGGCAATCGCCTGAGCATCGAGCACATTCTCGATGGTCATGGGGCACTTGCCCTGCCATATCGGCCGTTCCCTGATCTCGGGCGGCGCGACATGGGTGTGAAAATCGATAATCATGCAATCCTCACTGCGGTGTCATACCGGCTTCCTTCACGACCCGTTCCGAAATCAGGCGGTCCTCGTTCAGAAAACGCGCAAACTCCCCGGGTGTATCGGCGATTGGTTCGAGCGCGCGCTCGATCAGCTGCTTCGCGCGAAAGTCCGGCTCATTCATGATGCGTGCGATCTCGCCCCGCAGCCGCTCGATAATCGGTTGGGGGGTGCCGGCGGGGGCGACCAGGCCGAAGTAAACCCGCGTGAGATTGCCGTGATAGCCCAATTCCGCAAGCGTGGGGATGCCGGGAAAGACCGGGAAGCGCGCCACTCCATCCGTGGCGAGACCGATCATTGTGGCTTCGCGCAGATAGCTCAAAAAATTGGCGAGCCCGAAGAACGCAACGGGCGTTGAGCCTGAAAGAATGCCGGTGACCGCCTCGCCGCCGCCGCGAAATGGGACTCGCACCAGATCGGTGCCGCGCTCGCGATTGAAGTGCTCGAAAAAGAGCGCGTGCGGCAATGAAGGCGCCACATAGGCGAGCGTCTTCGGCCTCTCCCTGGCCAGCGCGGCAAGCCCATCAAGACTTTTCACATTGAGTACGGCATTGACCACCAGGGCCTGCGTGTTGAAGAAGAGATTGGTGATCGGCGCGAAATCCTTCTGCGGGTCGTAGGGCAAGCGCTTATAAAGAAATTGGTTATAGCTCAGCGTCTCGCCCGAAAGCAGGCAGACCGTGTAGCCGTCGGGCGGGGATTCCGCGCAGGCGCGGCCCGCAATGATGAAGTTACCTCCGGGGCGCGGATCCACGATCAGGGGCTCTCCCCATCGGCGATGCAACTCCTCCCCCAGGGCGCGGATGAAGATATCGGCGGTGCCGCCGCTGCCGACATTGGTGATCACGCGGATCGGCCGCGCCGGATATTCCTGGGCGATGCAGTTGTGCGTCCATGTGGTTGCCGCGAGCAGCGCCGAACCGGCCAGAAGGCCTGCCGCACGTCTGCGGCGCGCTCGATCGATCGGGCGCAAACGTTGTTCGGAACCTTTCAGGGCATGGGCTCCTTTGCTATGCATCGGCATTGCGTGAGCGGGCAATATTTGGTCAAGGCTCTAGCAAGTGAGCCGCCAGGAGGAAACCATGTCGCGAGCGTTCGGGCGCACTGCTGCTACCCTGCTGTTCATCTCGGCATGGATGCCGACCGCGGCGCAGGCGGCCTGGCAGCCGGCCAAACCGGTCGAGTTCATTGCCACCGCCGGCCCCGGCGGCGGAACCGACATTATCGCGCGCACCGTGCAAAGCATCATCACAAAATACAAATTCACGAGCGAGCCGATCGTCGTCGTCAACAAGGGCGGTGGCAGCGGGGCCGAAGGCTACACCTACGGCAAAGCGGCGGCGGGCGATCCTCACAAAGTGATTTTCGGAACGTCCAATGCATGGCAGCAGCCGATGGTATCGAAGGTTGCCTACAATTACACCGATCTCACGCCGATTGCCGCCATGGTGCAGGACGAATTCCTGCTGTGGGTGAAGATGGACGCGCCCTATCAGACCGCGGGCGATTATCTCAAAGCGGTTGCGGCGAAACCGCCGGGCACGTTCAAGATGGGCGGCGCCCAGTCGAAAGACACAGACGAAGTGCTCACCCGCCTGATCGAAAAGGCCGCCAACGTGAAATTCACCTACATTCCATTCAAGAGCGGAGCGGAAGCCGCCGTCCAGCTCGCCGGCGGCCATATCGATTCGCATGTGAACAATCCGAGCGAAAGCATCGGCCAATGGAAGGGCGGCACGCAGCGCCCGCTCTGCGTGTTCAGCCCGCAGCGGCTTGCGCAGGGCGGCAAGGTTGCGCAGGACAAGAGCTGGCACGACATCCCGGCCTGCGTTGACTCCGGCTTGGACGTGCCGCGTTTTCAGCAGCCGCGCACGGTGTGGCTGCCCGGCAGGGTGACCGCCGATCAGGCCGCGTTTTACGTCGATATGATGCGCAAGGTGCAGGACACGCCGGAGTGGAAGGACTATATCGAGCGCACCTCGCAGACCTCGACCTTCCTCACCGGCGAGGATTTCAACAAGTTCATGGCCGAGGATATCGAGCACATCCGCAAGATCGCCGCGGAGCAGGGCTGGCTCGTTTCACGCTGAGATCGCTCGCATGATCTCGCGGCGCGCGTTCGAGGCCGCCACCGCGACGCTTACCGGCGCGTTCGGAGCCGCGGTTGCGATATCCAGCCTCTCGAACGGCATCGGCTGGTCGAGCGCCGGCGTCGACGCCGGGACATTTCCGTTTATTACCGGTCTCATCATCCTCTGCGGAAGTGTCTGCAATCTCCTCCGCGGCGTCCTCGCAGAGCATGAACGCATGCTCGATTGGAGCAAGCTCAAGCGGCTCGGCGCGCTCTTCATTCCGGCCGCAATCTACGTCGGGGCGATCCCACTTGCGGGTATGTACGTCGCGTCCGCCGGCTATGTGTTCGGCACCTTCGCCGTCCAGAGCCGCGTATCGCTGGCGCGTTCGTTGCTCGCGGGCGCCATCACCGCGGCTGCGCTTTATCTCGTGTTCGAGCGCATGTTCGAGGTCTCGCTTCCGCGCGGCCTGCTCGGCGAGGCGGCCGGTTTTTAGATCGCAGCCGGTGAACTGGAGGCACAATGGCGTCGCGCCGCAAGCGGGGCAGGGATTAGATGGAAAATCTCGAAGCCCTGCTGCACGGCTTCGCCATCGCAGCATCGTTCTATCATATCGCGCTCATGCTCGTGGGCGTGCTGCTCGGCATTCTGGTGGGCGTGCTCCCCGGGCTCGGTGCTCCCAACGGCGTATCGCTGCTGCTGCCGCTCACGTTCGGCATGCAGCCGGTATCCGCCATCATCCTGTTGTCGAGCATGTATTGGGGCGCCCTGTTCGGCGGCTCCGTGACCTCGATCCTGTTCAACATCCCGGGCGAGCCATCGTCGGTCGCAACGACCTTCGACGGCTACCCCATGGCACGGGACGGGCGCCCTACGACCGCGCTTGCCACCGCTTTCGGATCGGCAGCCTTCGGCGCGCTGGTGGGCGTCGTTCTCATCACCTTGCTCGCCTCCTGGGTTGCCAAGGTCGCGCTCGCATTCGGCCCGCCGGAATATTTCGCGGTTTATTTCCTTGCCTTTGCGAGCTTCGTCGGCATGGGCGGCTCTCCCGCGATCAAGACCGTCGTCTCGCTCGCGATCGGTTTTGCCATTGCCGCCATCGGCATCGACACCGTGTCCGGCAGCGTGCGCCTCACCATGGGAATCGACGAGCTGGTCAAAGGCGTGAGCTTTGTCGTGGCGGTCATGGGCCTGTTCGGGATCGGCGAGCTCATGATCGCGGTTGAAGACGAGCTGCACGTCAAGGCCATCTCGTCGAAAGTGCAATGGGGCGAGGTTCTGCGCACCATCCTTCATCTGCCGCGCCACGGCTGGGCGCTTGTTCGCAGCGCCGCGATCGGTTGCTGGATGGGGATTACGCCGGGCGGGCCGACGGCAGCCTCTTTCATGAGCTACGGCATCGCCAAGCGCTTCTCTGCTCGCGGCCGCTATTTCGGCAGCGGCGAGCCCGAGGGGATCATCGCGCCCGAGACCGCCGATCACGCCGCGGGCACGAGCGCGCTCCTGCCGATGCTCTCGCTTGGTATCCCGGGCTCGGCGACCGCGGCCGTCATGATGGGCGGCCTCATGATCTGGGGCCTCAACCCCGGGCCGATGCTTTTCATCGAGCAGAAGGAATTCGTCTGGGGTCTGATCGCATCCATGTACCTCGGCAATATTGTTGCCGTCGTCCTGGTGCTGCTCACGGTCCCGATGTTCGCCGCCCTCATGCGGGTGCCGTTCTTCATCATCGCGCCCATGATCTTGATTGTCTGCGTGGTCGGGGCCTATTCCGTCTCGAACTCCTACCTCGACGTCGTCCTGATGATGGGGTTTGGCGTGCTCGGCTATCTCTTCAAGAAGCTCAATTACCCGCTCGCGCCCCTGGTGCTTGCGATTGTGATCGGCGACAAAGCAGAAGACGCTTTTCGCCAGGCGATGCTGATGTCCCAGGGCTCGCTCGGGATCTTCTTCAGCAACACACTGGTCGCAACCCTCGTCATAGCGGCCATTGTGCTTTTGCTGTTGCCGCTTGCTCTGGGGCTGATCGGGGTGCATCGGCGGCTCGCGCCGATCGATGAATGATTGGGCTTTCGTTTGGAGGCTTTCCGTTTCCGATCTGCACGCCCGCCCACGGTACCGCTTACGATATCGTGGGAAAGGGCATTGCGAATGTGGGCGCGACCCGCGCCGCCGTGCGACTCGCGATCGCGATGGCAAAGCGCGGCGAGCGTGCGACATGACCGGGGCGATGAGCTGTGATAGCCTGCGTATCACACCACTGTCGTCACCTGCGGGTGACGGAGCCTAAAAGGAGCGGGCCGACATGAAGAGCACATCGAGCGCGGCGCGGCGGCTTCCCAATCGAGAGGCGGCTCTGGCGTCCCTCTACAGCGAAATTTCCGCAAAGCACATGTTTCCGTTCTGGGCGACCTCGACCGAGGTTGCCCATGACGAAATCAAGCAGCTGATGGGCACGCAAAAAGCCGCGCCGCACGTGTGGAGCTTCAAGAACGATATCGAGCCAATTCTGCTTCGCGCGGCAGAGCTCGTGACCATGGACGATTCCGAGCGCCGCTCCCTGATCCTGGTCAATCCTGGCCTTTCGCCGCGGCGCGCGACCGTGAGCACCATGTATACGGCCTATCGGCTCAATGACCCCAAGGAGGTCATGCCGCCGCACCGCCATTCCCCCAATGCGATCCGGTTCGGCTTGACCGGCAAGGGCAATTTCACCGGCGTCGGCGGCGAGGACATCACATTCGGTCCAGGCGACATGGTGCTCACGCCGGTCGACACCTGGCACAACCACGGCAATGTCGCAAACGAGCCCGCGATCAACCTGTCCGTGCTTGATCTCCCGCTGGTCGAGACGCTCAACGCAGTTTATTTCGAGCACGACTATACCGAGATGGCCGGCGGCAAGCCGGTCAAAAAGAAGCAGCAGACCGCGACCGTGCCGCCCGACTACTCGGCCCGCGCGTACGACCATGGCGGGCTCAAACCACGCTTTGTGCAACATCATCGCGGCGCCGGCTTGTCCTCGCCCATGTATGTCTATCGCTGGGAGCGCATGCGCGAGCTGCTCGATCGCTTCAAGGACTGGGAGGGTGACCCGTATGAGGCGGTATCCATCGAATATGTGGATCCGCTCACCGGCGGACCGGTGTTCAAGACCATGACCTTTTTCGTGCAGATGCTGCGACCCGGCGAGAAAACGCGCCCGCTGCGCCAGAC
>Ga0209526_10003305_pt1 | contig 10996 bp, 9 predicted proteins | sample JacPinW_OM2H0_M1_FD_188566 | JGI IMG/M metagenome (GOLD analysis project Ga0209526, IMG submission 188566) | Forest soil microbial communities from Algoma, Ontario, Canada - Jack Pine, Ontario site 1_JW_OM2H0_M1 (SPAdes) (version 2) | ecosystem: Environmental > Terrestrial > Soil > Boreal...
TCCGCCTTGCTGTGCAGGATCGCCTCGCTCGGTCACGAATAACTGCGACACTGATATCAGCGGCGACTGTCCTGCTACAGGCTTGATCTTCACGAAACCGCCGAGCTCATCCGAAGCTGCTCGTGTGGCGCTACCACAAACTGCAGTCGCCATCGTGTGGCGGCGTTTTGCGTTCGGCATAGTGGGTTTGGCGCTCCTCGACAACGACGGGCCACCGTCATTCGCGAACCGTCTTATGGCGACTGCACGCAATGGCAGGCTCGCTTCATTCCTTTCGATCAGGCATTTCTCGACCCAGCACGCGTCTACCTTCGATTGGACAGTCGCCGCTACCGTTCAGCCTTCTCGGCGCGCACTTCTCACCAATCACTAGTCACGTTTCTGTGCTTTTGCGTCTTGGAGTGAGATCTTTTCCGATCGACGAGCAAGCTAGTTCGGGCGTATGCTGGCGATCGTCGCGACCATTGATTTTGGTTTCTCCCACGGCGACAGACACGGAGGTAGCTGGTTCAAAGAACAATATCTCCGATGAGTAAAGGTCCTAAAAACACCTCCACCTTTACGGCACTCCGAAACCCAGTCTATCGAACGCTTTGGCTGGCTAGCATTCTCTCCGGGACTTGCGTTGCCGCTCACGATTGCGCCGCAACCTGGGTGATGTACAAGCTGAATCCCTCCCCGCTCTTCTTATCTTTGATGTCAACGGTGGCATCTCTACCGTTCTTTCTCTTTACGTTACCAGCCGGCGCATTGGCCGACATCGTAGATCGCCGCAAATTTCTCTGTGTCATGAATCTCTGGTTGGCGATTGCCGCCGCAATGCTCGCGGTCTTCGGTTCGTTCCACCTGCTCAACCCCTATATTATTCTGGCCTGCATTTTCTTGATCGGAGTCGGCTTTGCCTTCAATGCGCCGGCTTGGACATCGGTGGTGCCAGAAGTGGTATCAGATGAGGAGCTTCCTTCGGCAGCTACCTTGAGCGGTCTGCAACTCAACATTTCTGGCATTATTGGACCGGCCCTGGGCGGATTACTGCTGCCGTTGGTGGGCGCCAACTGGCTGTTCACGATCAACGCAATCTGTTTCTTGGTCGTGATTGCCGCGATCCTGCAATGGAAACGCCGGGAAAAAGCGGACAAACTTCCGTTAGAGAGTTTTTTCGAATCGTTTTTTACGGCGATACGCTACGTCCGCCATGCCCCAGGTATTCAGGTACTCTTAGCCCGAAATGTTCTGTTCGCTTTTTTCATCTCTCTGATCCCTGCACTGATTCCGGTGGTTGGACTACGAGAACTGAAGCTTACTGCCGCCGGTTGTGGAATTCTGTTCAGTTCAATGGGCGCAGGTTCGGTACTGGGTGCGGTTTTTGTGGTGCCCTGGGTTCGAAAACATTTCTCGCCTAACACCCTCACGGTTTTAGCGAATCTGGTTATCGCCGTGGTTTATGTCTTGATGGCCTTTGTTCGCGACCAAAATATTTTTATGATTGTGGCTGGTCTCGCCGGCATCGGTTGGACGTTGTCCGCATCAGAGCTCTGGGTAGCCGGTCAGAGAGCGATGCCGCCGTGGGCCCGCGGAAGAATGAATGCGACCGTGATCATGGTTTCGCAAGGAGGAATGGCGTTAGGTGGCATAATCTGGGGAGCTGCCGCAACGACGGTGGGAATCAACCCGACTTTGGTCGGAGGAGCCGCGCTTTTGGTGGTCAGTTTGATTTTGGCGATACCGTTGTCGATCAACTTCACCGGGACCATGGATTTCGAGCCGGCTCCGGTAACCAGCTTCTCTCATAAACTGATCTACCTGCCTCAGCCGAAAGACGGCCCGGTAGCCGTGATGTATGAGTTCAATGTCGACTCAGCGCGGGTAGCGCAGTTCATGGATGTGATGAAGCACGTGCGAATGATTCATTTGCGCAATGGCGCTTTCACTTGGCGGCTCCACGAGGACCTCACCCGTCACAACACGTTTCGTATTGAGATGTTAGTTCCGTCCTGGACCCAACACACGTTGCAACGGGAGCGCATGACCAAAGCCGAAAAGGCAATTATCGATCAGGCAAACGCGTTCCATTCAGGTGGAGGTCCAATCGAAGAACGGATCTTTCTCTGCGTTAACAAAGAGCTGGGCAGCCACCGTCGAACGATCAGCAGTCATCCATCAACGACGCCGTTCAGTCCGCTCAATCTCGGTACCCAAGAGGTAGGGGCGCCAAGCGCCGAATGACAGATGGCAGAGCCGAGAGGCGTGTCGGCGTGTCGACCTGTCGGCGTGTCGGCGTGTCGGCGTGTCGGCCTGTCGGCGTGTCGGCGTTGTTTTCGGTAGCGGCGACTGTCCTAATATGTCCCTAAGTGTGGTACAACGATAAAACTCACCCGGAGTTGCTCGTCGAGTGCTACCAAAAAACCCAGTCGCCATCGTGTCGCGGCGGTTAGCGTAACAGAAATGGAATTGGCAACTATTCCCGTTAAAGGCGGGGCTCGGCACAATAATCACATGTAGCTGTCATTCGGAAACCGCGCGATGGCGACTGCACTCAATGGTCTGGCTCACCTCATTCCTTTCGGCCAAGCATTCCCGACTGGCACGCGTTTGGCTCTCGGCCGGACAGTCGCCGCTACCGAAAACAAGCAGGACCGTCAGCACGCCAACAAACCGACGCGCAATTTGTCGTCTGTCATTTGTCATTCGGCGTTTCGCCCCGTGACACTGACCTCGTCGGTCATGATCAGCCCTTCTTCGCAGATCAAGGCAATTCCGCCATCGCGCAGAGGGGTCTCGGAATCGTCGTAGCGAATTAACTCGTTTCCGTTGAGCGAACCGCTGACCAAGGTCCCAACGACCTGCAGAGTGAAATCATACCGCTGATGCCAATGCCAAGTAAACGATACTTCCGCCAACAACTCGACCGAATCGTAGTTTCGGAGAAGGCGCAAAGCCTGACTCGGTCCGAGCACCAGCGCATAATAGCGAGTCAGACCTTGGACCCGGGCAGCCAAACCAAAAGACTTGGCTGGATCAGACATGATTGCTGCTTGGATCGTATAATTCTGCCAGTCGCGCGACCCCTGAATGAATAGTCCTGTACCTCGATCCTGAGACAAATGAAAGGCGGACTCCCATCGGGTGCCGACATGATCGACCGCATTGATCCAAGCTCGTCGCCACATTTTCCCGTCGATATCAGGGCGGCGAAAAACAGATGTAGGAGTCCCCGACCAATCGACGTAGTCAACGTAGATCCGGCCTTTGGTTACCCGATCGGAACGAATTTCAAAACCGAAGCGCGCGATAGGCGCACCGCCCAACTCTTCGATTTGCCATTGGAAATTTTCCACTGCATCTGGAGCGAGCGTGAGCGGTGAACCGTAATGTTGAGCAAGTTCATCATTGCCGTTGTAGTAAGCAACGAAAGGTACGACTCGAACCGGAGCCGAGTTTTCTCGGTCGGCGGCCACCCGTCCCCTTACTACATGTCCGGAAAAGAGCGTAGGACAAGCCATCAATGAGTAGTGACTGGCGTCTTTTGAATCGGGAGGAATGAAGGTTGGCGTCGCGATTCGGACCGGGCGGTCCTCTGCTAAGCGCTCGAAATCAAGGACTAGGCATCGCTGGCCACTCGCGCTGTTGCCAGCAACGTTTGACAGTGTTAGCTCAGAAGCATTGTCGTCATCTCGGTCAATCTGGAATCCTTGGACTGACCCGGGAAGCTCAAAATGAAAACGGGCACCATCCTTCGGGATCGAAACCAGCTCCACCTGTCTCAACTGATTGGCAATCCGGCAGATCTCGTAGGTCTCGCGGACCGCATCCGTGATAACGCGTCCCCCGTCAGCAGTGGAAAGAAAAAGTCTATCTGCGACCGGCTCCCGTAAGCTCGCATCGATCGCCGGAAGGCCGTTCTTGATTGCCATCAGACAACCGACATTGCCCGAATTACAATCGGTGTCCCAGCCGGCGGTATTGGCGATCATGAGCGCACGGCGAAAGTCATCTTCAGAATAGAGTAGACTGAGAATAATGATGGCGTGATTCGGTATGACGTGGCAGTTGCCCGGAAACTTGTCGTATCCGTAGGTCTTATCGATCCGCTCCCGCGTCACGCGCCAGTTTCCGTCTGTGCCGCTCCAAATCCGGACATCGTTGATTAGCCGAGTGACGAGGCTGTCAGCCGGAATATACGAGAGCCCGGTTTCGATCAGCTGATCAATCCGGGATTCGACGAACGCCTGCGCCTCGATCGCGGCCAGAAACTGAGCAGCATAAATCGCTTCACCATCGTGACTAACCGAGGCCGCCTTTCGCGCCAGTTCTACCGCCAACCGAGGATTACCGGGAGAAACCAACGCCCAACCATCGATAAAGATCTGCGCGCCGATCTGCTCGGCAACGGTTTTGCCATTGGTCTGAATCGCACCACTCAAAGGCGCCGGAACTCCGCTCTTTAATCGAAGAAACGCAGTATGCTCCGTAGAATTTCCCAGTCCACCCCACCAGAGAATACTTCGGTTCTCGACGATGTAGTTCAACCAGGTTAATCCAATTTGCTTTGGTGTTATATCAGCCGTGCCGCCGTGATCTGGCAACGCTCGCAGGAAGGTGAATGTGCCAGAGATGTCATCGTCAGCGACTATCAAGGGCACGCGCAACCGCTCATGTACATAATCCCAGATCTCGCCCAGTTCTGCCTCGATCCGATGATGAGTCCATCCTTCGAAAGGTCGTCCGAGGTAAACCCCGATGATTTTGCCAAGCACACCGGCATAAACGCGTTCAAGGTAAGAAGAGGATGGTAACATGGGTCAATAAGATCAGCCCTTTATGCTGCCGGCGACTAAGCCGTCGACAAAAAGGCGTTGGAAGATGAGAAAGAGCACAATAATCGGACCGGCCAACATAACGGCGCTAGCCATCAATAGGCTCCATTGCGTACCATAGCGCCCCTCAAAGGAGTAGAATTGGACGATCGCGGTCTTGACGTCCTGACTTTGGAAAAAGGTCAGAGACAACAGGAATTCGTTCCAAGTAAACAAGGCAACTAAAAGTGCCACCGTCAAAATTCCGGGTGTGACCAATGGCAGAACAACATGCCAAAAAATCTGCGTGTCAGCGGCACCATCGAGCTGGGCGGCTTCTTCTAACTCGAGCGGCACACCCAGAAAATAAGATCGCAGAAGAAAAATAGAAAAAGGTGTGTAGATAGCGGTGTAGATCAACGCTAGCACTACCTCGTTTCCAAGTAGGCCAAGTCGTACGACCAACCCGTATAACGGGAAGATCAATAAGGAAATCGGGACGGTCGTGGCCATAAGGAAATAACCACTCGCGAGCGACCAACCTCGCATCTTCCTCCTCGCCAGCGCATAGGCCGCCAATGAGGAGCTGGTAGAGGTAAATAGGACCGTGAGCAACGCGATTCGGAGCGACAAGAAAAGCGCATCTCCCAAATGTGCTTGCCCCCACGCTTTGGGAAAATTATCCCAGGCCAGATGATCAGGAAGAGCCAGCGGATTTGTCATTACCGCAACATCCGACTTGACGGAGTTCAAGACCATCAGCAACACCGGGAACAGGCTGATCGCCATCAACAGGAGCAGGAACGCAGCCATCAACAAACCCTTCGGTCGCTGGCTTGCTCTCATCGTTCCACCCCTCTCTTTTGCAGCCAGATGTAGAATAGGATCGCCATCATTCCGAGCAGTCCGGCAAAAGCCGAAATGGCGGCCGCTTTGCCGAACTCGAAGCGTTCGAAGCCGTAACGATAGGCGAGGGTCGAGAGCACTTCGCTTGAGCCGGCCGGACCGCCATCCGTCAGGACATAAACATAGTCGAAGATGAGAAATGACCAGACGAAGGTCATAATCAGCATGAACAGAACTGTCGGCTTGATCAGAGGAATTTGGATACGAAACAGTTGGGACCAAAAGCCGGCGCCCTCCACTCTAGCGGCATCGAGTAACTCCTTGTCAATCTGACGAAAAGCCGCAAAAAAAATCACGGTAAGAAACCCCCACCAAGCCCAGAGATTGACCAGCGCAATGCCGTACAACGAAGTGTCCGTGTTGATTAACGGATCGGGGATTGAGATCCCATGCTTGCTGAGCCAACCGAAAACGCCGCTCTCAGGATTGAAGATCATTCCTTGCCAGATCCGAGCCTGTAAAACAGTCGGAAGAATGTAGGGAATCAGAAAGATCGTCTGCAAGAACCGCAATCGCCGTGCCCGAAAAAGAGCGGCAGCAGCGAGCAATGCCAGCGCGATTGGAACTGTGAGAAAAATCACAGTCCATTTCCCATTGTTAATCAACGCTTGCCAGAATGCCGGTGAGGCGAAGATATCGACAAAGTTAGCAAATCCGGTCCAACTCGGATCTTCCAATCCGTTCCAGGTGGTAAATGCCAGTAACAGCGTAGCAACCACCGGGAACAGAAGAAAGACCGAGTTGATTAGCAGCGAAGGAGAAATGTACAGCCACCCAACTAACTCGGAGCGACGTTGTCCTGATTCATGGTGAAACTTGGTTGTGCCAGTCGGCGTGATTTCTCTGGTCGACGCTTTTAGTCTTCCGCTCATCACTTATTTCAGTTGTGGCGTAATGACTGGCGGAATTCGTCCGTCCTTTTTGTCTTGTTGGAACTGATCATTTACCCCCTTCAAATAATCGGCTTCGCTGAGTTGGCCTGCCCAGACCTTTTCTAAACCATCGACGATCACGGACTCGGTGCGATCAGGCCAAAACGTCCAGGTCGTATAACCGATTGCGCCACTTTTGATACAAGCGAGAACCGCGTCATTCTGTTTCACCAATCGCGGATCCAGCTTGTCGCTCTTGGTGTCAGAATCGGCAAAATTACCGGGAGGCAATAGTTGGCCGGTAGCGGGTTGAGCTTCGGTCCAAGCCATAAAAACCTTTGGCTGGTACATGTAGTCAAGAAATGCGGCAGCGCCATCCGGGCTTTTGCAGAACTTGCTAATCGACTGGGTGCCTCCGATACCAATTTCATACAGCGGATAGGTTGCTTCCGGGCCGACCGAGGGGAAGGCGATCCAATCCCATTGTTGACCGCTCTGTTTGAATGTTTCGGTCAGATCGTGGATGGCCCAGGAACCGCTAATCAGCATCGCGGCCTTGCCGGTCGCCACATCATCTGTAGCCTGGGTACCGGTGAGCGCGTAATAATTTTTGCTGAAGTAGCCCTTCTTCCACCAATCGTTCAGCAGCTTGATCGCATCGACAAATACCGGGGCGTTCCAAGGCAATTCACCGGTCAACGCTTTGTAGACATTGGCCGCTCCGGCATAGTGATTCAGCACGACCGTCACAAACCATTCGTTTGTTCCTTTCCAGCTCGCATTGCCGGCAGCGAATGGTGTGATGCCCTTACTCTTGGCGTCCTCGGCGATCTTTTGCAGCTCCTCGAGAGTTTTCGGCGGCGTCCAACCGTTCTTTTCGAACAGGGTTTTGTTGTAGTAGAGGAACATGCTCTCGTACTCATCTGGTAATCCGTACAATTTACCGTTGAGTCGTTGCAGGTTGAGCATGCTCCCAACGAAACGCTTATCCCAACTGTACTTCGCGGCGTAGCCATCAAGTGGGATCACAAATCCGGTCTTACTATACTGGACAAGGTAGGATGGACCTTCGGTAAAGAGAACGTCCGGTCCTTTGCCGGCAGATAGCGCAAGCTTCAGTTCCCGATCGTAGTGTTGGATGAGGGTAGCTTTGACTTTGTACTCCGATTGAGAACTGTTGAAGGGATCGATGACAGTCCGGCCAAAGTCGTCAAATTGCTGTTGATTGAAGTCAGTGATCCAAAGAGTAATCTCTTTGGGTTCGGCTGCAGCGCCAGCGAGGAATGCTAACGACAAGATCAATGTCAGGAGGGTCTGTTTCATGGTTGGGGGTTGATTGGGTTAGAAGACAGAAATCGGTTTAGGCGGATTTACGGATCATCAGCTCGAAAGGCATCTCCTCACAGCGCCCCGGTCCAGTGGTTTCGCCGTTCAGACGCTCAAGCAACATCTCAACCGCACGGTTCCCGAGTTTTTGCTGAAACTGACTGACGGTAGTGAGCGGGGGCGAAACCAATCGTGCGATGGAGATATCATCAAAGCCGGCGATAGCGACTTCCTCCGGAATCTGGAGACCAGCTTCCCGCACTGCCATGATCGCTCCGATCGCCATCATGTCATTCCCGGCGAAGATCGCGGTAGGACGAGTGGCCCGTCTCAAAATGCGCTGCGTTGACTCGTATCCTTGTCTCTCCGAGAATTCGCGGCCGGATACGACATCGGATAAAAGCTTTTTGCCGCGCAAGGCCTCTCTATAACCGCGTACCCGAGCCGAATCCGGACCGGCGTTCCCCGCCAACATCGCGATTCGTCGATGACCCTGCTCGATGAGGTAATGAGCAGCGGCTTTCGCCGCGCTCACGTTATCGACAAAGAGGTTATCCAGCGGCCAGGGCCCGCCCAGCTTCAGACCCGCTTCAATCCGCACGACGGCAATCTTCCGTTCGAGGAGTGGACGCAAATCGGGTGCGGTCAAATGAAAGAATACACCGATCACACCATCGACCCGGCCTTCCAACAGGCGGTCGAGACATTTTCGTTCTTTGCCCGGAAGCCCGTCAGTGTTGTAAATGAGTACGTCGTAGCCGTGGGCTTCTGCACTGTTCTGCGCGCCGCGCTCGAGAGCAGGATAGAAAGGATTGGTAATGTCCGGAACGATGCAGGCAATGGTTTTGGTCCGCTGGGTTCGAAGGCTCTGGGCTACGCGGTTCGGTACATATCCCAGGTTTTTTGCGGCGCGGAAAACCTTTCGCCGGGTGATCGCCGGGACTGAGGAATCGGCCACACCGTTTAGGACGAGTGAGACCGTCGCCTGCGAAACCTGAGCCAGCTTGGCAATATCTTTTTGGGTGGGGCGCGCTTTGATGAACGGAGGAGACACGGGGAAAAGTATTGCTAATACGAATTAGTAATACGTATTATCCGAACTGTCAAACGGTCATTCCGGCGAGTCGAAGCGAATGATCTCACCCAAAGACGCAAAAAAGCAAAGTAGAACATGGAATACGGAAAGCACGCCGAAGGCGTACCAATCAGGCGGGACGTCGTCGCGGCCTCACGTCGGGATCTGCACGCCCTTAAAGCTAGTTGGCGCGCCGTAGCTGGCGAAGGCGGGCTGAGCTAAGTTCTATTACGCCTTCCGACTTCGCCGACCAATAGTCACAGTTTTCACGACATCGGGAAAGGCTTCGGCTTGATAGCTCCTCAGATGCACATCCGCTGCCATCACGATTCGCTTTGCTTTCGCCGCCTTTTGATTCTTTAGTTCTTTTGCACCGGCGGTGAGTGCCGCTTCTAAGGTGTGTTTATTCATCTTGTCAGGTTGCTGCGATTCGGCAGCCTGACAAGCACCATGGCATCTACCTCGCCACGGGAATCACCGGATTCGCTAACTGAGTCCAATTATCACGTCGTCGGACAAGTCGGCGTACATCCAGGGGGACACAAAAACGCTGGTATGTCCGTCTTTGCGTCTTTGCGTGAGACTTTTTTTCCTACGATCGTGCGAGAAGCTTTGCAAATCACTGTGCGTTTTCCCCCGCCTTCCAAGATCAGCTCTTTGCACATTGGGCCACGCTGTGCTCAATCTTCTTCTTGCTCAATTTTTTCCTATTAACCCTCAGCGCATTTTTTGCCGGTTTCGTGGATGCAACGGTCGGCGGCGGCGGGCTAGTGCAGTTGCCTGCATTGTTTGCCATTCTGCCGGCCCAATCACCGCCTCAGTTATTAGGCACTAACAAGCTGGCAGCAATTACCGGAACAATAAACGCCAGCATCGCATTTTGCCGGCGAGTAACGCTACCCGTTCGGTTCATGATTCTGACCTGTCTTGCTGCCGGCATCGGCTCGCTGATTGGGGCGCAGGTCACCCGATTCATTTCACCGGAGCTCTTTAAGCTAGGTCTACCAGTGCTTTTGCTTGGACTCTTGATTTACACGCTCAAACATAAAAGACTGGGTGACTTATCAGCCGTAGGGCCTTTTGGTCCAAAAGCAATTGTTCAAGGATGCTTGATTGGTGCAGGCATTGGCTTCTATGACGGATTTATCGGACCAGGCACCGGAACGTTTCTAATCTTCCTATTTATCCGGGTGTTTCGGTTCGATTTTCTGCATGCGTCCGCCGCGGCGAAGTTAGTCAATGTAAGCACGAACCTTGGTGCGATCCTCTTATTTGGATTTACCGGAAACATATTATGGCCCGTAGCGATCCCGATGGCGATCGCCAACGCCGTCGGCGGGATAGTCGGGGCTCGATACGCGCTCCGGAAAGGGAACACCTATGTTCGAGGGTTCTTTGTCATCGTAGTCTGCATTCTGCTGGCGAAAACAGCGTGGGACGGATGGAACGAGCTGGTGGCGCTAGCCGGCCGAAGCCGATGACAAGGCGACACGCCCGGCAACATTGGGCGCTGGTAGAAAGGACGCGCGGGAGCTCATCCCTACCGTTTTTCTCGAAAGAAATTTTGCAGGATCTGGCGGCACTCCGATTCTCGGATACCGGTGGTAATCAGGCAGGTATGGTTTAGCGGCGGCATCTGCAAGAGATTGATCATCCCACCGGCGGCACCGGTCTTAGGATCAGGGCAACCAAAGATCACCCGGCGAATACGGGAATGAACGATCGCACCAGCGCACATCGGGCAGGGTTCTTTGGTAACATAAAGCTCGCATTCGTTGAGCCGCCAATCGCCCAGCGCGCTCTCCGCTTGGGTGATGGCGAGCATCTCGGCGTGAGCGGTGGCGTCCTTCAAGGTCTCAACTTGATTCCAGGCACGCGCGATAATCCCCGCTCGATAAACGATGACCGCTCCGATGGGCACTTCCTCTTGCGCCTCGGCTTTTCGGGCTTGGCGTAGAGCTTCCCCCATGAAGTAATCGTCACTCGCAAAATCCAACATTTCAGCCAAGCTTATCGGGTGT
>Ga0209526_10003306_pt1 | contig 10995 bp, 9 predicted proteins | sample JacPinW_OM2H0_M1_FD_188566 | JGI IMG/M metagenome (GOLD analysis project Ga0209526, IMG submission 188566) | Forest soil microbial communities from Algoma, Ontario, Canada - Jack Pine, Ontario site 1_JW_OM2H0_M1 (SPAdes) (version 2) | ecosystem: Environmental > Terrestrial > Soil > Boreal...
AGTCCGGCCCACCAAACGTGCCGAAGCCGTTCTCCGTCCTCGAGCCAATATAGGGGTTACCTGGGTTCAAGGGTGCCCTAATGGTATTGAGCACGAGGAACGCCACGAAATACGCCTGATACAGCACGTCATTGTGAGTCCAGGCGGCAAGATCCCTGCCACTATGCACAAAGCGCAATTGCGGATCAATCTGGTTAGCTAGGCCGGTGACGTTGCCGTTCTGGACGGTCAGCCAATCGCTGAAGCCGATCAGATAGTCGACGTCCGCCAGATAGGTCGTCTGCTGCTGGCCTATGGGCTGTTGGCCCAAGGACGTCGGCTTAATGAAGAACTGGGAAATATATGGACCCAGTGTTTCGCCCGGGAAAGCACCGCGGAACAGCAAGTCCGGGGTAACTATGCCACCGCCGTTCCTTGGACCTTGGTAGACCGCCAGTCCAGAGGTTTCCTGGGCCGCATGAATGGCGGTGGTGTTCGAAGCATACTGAGTAAACGGAACGTCTCGCAGCAGGGAAGCCCAGTAATGTTCAAGTAGTTCCACGGCGCTCAGATCGCTGGCTGCCGCGGGGGCTGCGGGCACGAGGGGTGCGCCAAACTGGTAGGCATCGGTGCCCTCTAAGTCGAAGGCGAACCCGCCTTGCGGGCAGTTAAGAGTACGCGTCCCACCCATGATGATCTTCTCGAAGTCTTCATGATCGCCGCTGTTCAGCGCGGTAACAAGGGTTGCGAAGGCATTCAGATCCACCCGCCCAAATGTGTCGTGCGGAAGACCCTTAGTGTAGGTGCCCGATTGATCGGCATAGCGGTTTTCGTCGCCGCTTGTCGGGTGGTGCGGGATTGCGACCGCTCGTTCGCGGTTTGCGGCTTTGACGCGGATCTCCCGTGACTCGTCGGCGCGGGCAGCTCCGGTCAAACCTTTCTCTTCCGCTCTCGCTGAGGAGTGATCGGAGCCTAACAACGGTTCCAAAGCGATCGCACCGGAGCTCATAGCGACAACCGCTGCTGTGCTTACGTTTCCGAGGAACTTGCGACGGCTGCCTGAAGACGGCGCGTCAGAGCAGCCTGGCAAATCGCTTCGACTGGCCACTTTAATTTGCGGAAGCTCGTTCTTATTAACACCGTGGAAGTCTTTTTCGTCCATGTTACGGTCCTTTTTTCGGTCGATTCAATCGCGCAGTTGTACCAACCGACCGCGGGGATGAAGGTAGGTGTTGTGGGCCGTTCTTAGATTGAGCTGGGTTGCTGTGCGCAATAAATTATAGTCGTGAGCAGTTTAAGTCAATCTGTTTGAGGAACAGGTTTGGTACAGGGGTAGGGACGGCCGGATCACGAGAGTTCCATTACTAACGAGGTGATTGCTACCGGAACGGAGCGGAGCGAAGCCGTGCCTGGTAAATCGCGTCACCGTACAACTGAAAGCTGTTATTCGGTTAGCCCGCCTGGAATTCTCCGCTCGACCTTTGTTCCCCCAAAGACTACCGGGCCTTCCGATAGAACTGTCAGTAGTAAAGATCGGGCGGGCCTTTGTATTCCTGGACGGTATTGCCGCCGTCGACGACGATCATCTGCCCGGTGACGTAGGATGCGGATTCGCACGCGAGGAAGGCGATAGCAGAAGCGACTTCGTCAGGATGGCCAGGACGGCCGACCGGGGTATGCTTACCGGCGGTGATTTCCTCCGGGGTTGAGGACGCGGTTTCAATCCATCCGGGGGCCACAGCATTCACGGTGATTCCCTTGCGAGCAACCTCGAGTGCCAGACTGCGGGTCAGCCCTACCATACCAGCCTTGGCCGCACTATAGGCCGTTGCGCGAGGATTGCTGACGAGCGGCCCAGTGACTGACGAGACATTCACGATACGGCCATAGTTTGCTGTGAGCATAGACGGCAGTACGGCTTTCGTGACATTAAAAGTGGTCTTGAGGTTGAGCGCGATGCTGTAATCCCAGTCCGCTTCGGTAAGCTCGCCTAGGGTTAGCGAGAGGGTCTGATCAGCAATGCTGACCTGCGTCATGCCCGCATTGTTTACAAGGATATCGATATGGCCATAGCGTGTGAGGATTTTACGAACCAGCATGTAAGTGCTCGCGTGATCGCGCAGGTCTGCGGGCAAAGCAAATACGTCGGCATTCTCTGTGGCGAGTTCGTGAGCCCTCTCTTTGATTCTATCGGTCGTGGAAGTGATTGCGATTCTTGCCCCATTTTGTGACAGGAGCCGCGCAGTAGCGAAACCTATCCCAAGGGGGCTGCCCGCACCGGTGATCAGCGCGACTCTCCCGGAGAAGTTCATTTATTTAATTTCCCCGTTCTTCTGAGCTTCAACAGCCCTGTGGAGTGCAAAGCGGAAAACTATGTTCAACTTTGAGTACGTTGCGGTCCTCCAACCAATGGTTTCAAGAGGTTATTGAGAGGGTCAAAGTGACGTGCGCGACCCCATGCAAACCGGGACCCGGCAGCACCCCACGCGTCATCGCTTGTGCGAGACCGGTGTAGCGTTAAGACCAGATGCATTGAGTGTGTTTCCGCTGGTCTGTCGTCGTACTCAAGGGCGGCGATAGTGTTCGTGATCCTCATCGCGCCAGTCGCGTTCTGTGCGCCAGCGATGCTCGTCCTCATCCCACCACCTGTGATAGCTACTCCAGCAATGCTCGCGAGCTTCATGCAAGTTGTGGCGTGCGCGTTCGGCCTGCGGACTTCGATACCCATGGTGCTCGATGGCTTCATGCAGGTTGTGATCGGCTTTTGCGATTCGACGATGGCACGATTCATATCGATCAGCGCGCAGATTTGAAGCCGCGCCGAGCGTTAAAAATCCAATCGCTGCCGTGGCAGCGAGCGCCTTGCTTACGAAATGACCTGGCAATCGCGACAAGAAGTTCATTGATCCCCCGGTTGGAACAACAAATCGAATTGCGGGTAATATACAGCAGGTTTTGCGATTTTGGAACGTCGGCGCTCCTGGTTAGTGCTACCCGAGTCCACTCCGAAAGTGGGGTCGATATGGCCATCTTACTTCTTAACTAGCGAGCTTATCGAATGCAGTTCGGCGAAATTTTGTTAGTGGCAACTAGTGTCGTCGTTGAAAGTACCGCTGAGAATCATGGAATTCAGGAACTGGCTGCACTTTTGAATTTTCGCAAGAGTTGGGTCATCCTGCAGGGCATTCGGATCTACGACTCTCGCAGCATTTAGTTCCTGGCGGTCCGCATCCACTTGGTGAGCCCAGGCAGTCATCATGTCGGCTTCGTTGCGCAATAGTTGAAGCGCATTCTTATCGGCCTCAGTGGAGGCAGCGATGGCTGCTTGCTCCAGGGCGTCCAATGTCTGTCGATGATAGGTCTGTACCCAGGAGTCGCTGACGGCCAGTCCGTAGAGAATCATAGCGCGGACGGCCACACGCCACTCGCGCATGGCAGCCACGGCGGCTATAGCGGCGGATGAAAAGTCGCGCGACAGTTTTTGTGAATTCTGCGCGGAATCGTCAGTCGCGGCAGCGCCGCTGGCATCCGAGGGAGGTATGTTAAGCAGGACACGACGGGGCTCAACGGTGAAGACGGCGTTAGTGGCCTGAGCGAGGGTCTCCAGGTCGACGTACAAGCGGCCGTTGATTTGCCGGACGCCCGGACCGGCGGCTTTACCGTTTACAACCAGGATTTTGCTAGTGCTCTGCGCGAAGAGCATTCCAGAAAGCGCCAGGACCAAAGCAAGATAAAGAACGACTCGAAAAGACGGGTGTTTGCTCATCATCGGACACCACGATTTCTGGGCGGTAGTGAGTATTGTACATCGACGGGCTTTTTTTAGACGTGTCGGTTACACTTTCGAAGCCCACATTTTTTCTGCGCGTGTTGAGACGGCTGCGTCCAGAGTGCTCATAGTAAACTAGAGGCCTAACTATGTCAGATGAGTTATTATTATCAATTGAGAAACTTGTTTATGGCGGTGACGGATTAACGCATGCCGGCGGGAACACCGTGTTTGTTCCTTATGTGTTGCCTGGCGAGGGTGTGCGCGCGGCTACCAAGACCAAAAAGAAAAAATTGATTTGGACCAAGTTAGTGGAAGTGACTTCGCCTTCCACGGAACGGATAGCGCCTTCCTGCCCGCATTTTCAGGTTTGTGGCGGATGCCACTATCAGCATATTCCCGCGGCAGAGCAGGTGCGGCTGAAAATCGAGATTTTGCGCGAGACGCTTTCGCGGCTGGGCGGCGTTCAGTGGAATGGGGAGATCACTGCACATTCGGGCGAACCCTACGGTTACCGTAACCGGGCGCAGTGGGCGGTACGGAGCGGCATGCCGCGGGCTCTGGGGTATTTCTTGCCGGAAAGTTCGATGATTTTGCCGATCGACACTTGTCCAATACTGTCGCCGAGATTATTAGAGACGTTCACGTTGTTGCAGGAAATAGCGCGAGGCGGGAAATTGCCGGTGGGAATTCTGGAGATAGAGGCGTTCACCGATTCGGCGGACGAGAAAGTCGCGCTTAATGTGGCATTCGATAAATTCCCGGCACCAGCTGAAGAGATCGCTGGCCTGTTTCGAAAGGAGCTGCCGCGGCTTGAAAGTTTGTTGCTGCTGGACCAGAAGAAGGACCGGTTCGAACTGACGGGACCTGGATTTTTGGTGCACGAAGTTAGTGGATTCATGTACCAGGTTAGCCATTTGTCTTTTTTTCAGGTGAATCGGTTTCTGACTGAGGGCCTGCTCAAAGCGGTGACGGACGGTGCGAAGGGGGATCTCGCTCTGGATTTGTACGCGGGAGTGGGGTTTTTCACTTTGCCGCTGGCGCAGACGTTCGAACGGGTCGTGAGTGTGGACGCCAATCTTGCTGCTACGCGGGATTTGTTTGCCAATGCAAAGAACGCGGGCGTAGATGTTGTTTCTCACCATGAGCATGCGGAAGAGTTTTTGAAAAACACTACAGAGCGGCCGGATTTTGTTGTTCTGGACCCGCCTAGAGCGGGGCTTGGAACTGCGGCGGCTGCGGCGCTTGCATCCTTGGGAGCTGCGGAGATTGTGTATTTGTCCTGCGACCCTTCGACGTTGGCGAGGGATTTGGCGGTGTTGACGGGGTCACAACGAAAATCTCGCGAGACGTTGAACGAAGTGGGCGTTTTAGCGGGCACTCAATCGGGCAACGGAGTTGGCGGTGAAGTGGGCGGGAACAGCGCTACCGGCGTTAGCAATCGCTACGAAATTACCGAGATGGCCATGTTCGATTTGTTTCCGCAGACATTTCACATTGAAACGCTGGTGCGATTGCGAAGAGTTCCATGAAACTGCCGGCTGATGCGGTTACACCGGCAATTGCGATCATTCGGAGGGGGAAGACAGTCCCTACGGACACCCCAGCCCGGAATTACTGGAACGATTAGAAGCTAGCGGGGCGCAGGTGTTTACAACGGACCGCGATGGAGCGGTCCATATTGGGACGGATGGCGATCGATTGCAGATTTCCTGCTTCGTGACATGCGCAGAATTGCCGGCGGTGATTAGTTCAAAACGCGCGCAAGCGCCAAATCAGAACCAGAACGATCAGCAATAGCAAAAAACCGACGGCAGCTTGCCATTCATGATTTTTCTTATATTGAACGGCCGAGAATGCCGCGCTGCCATTCACTGAAAGTTTGGCAGGAGATACCCTGGGAAAAAAGAGCGGCACGGCGGCGCCGTAACGATCAAAATTCTCAGCATGACGGAGGCGTAGTTCGTTTTCTTCCCGGCGCATTACCATGGAATAAAACACGGCGAAATACACGCCAAGCAAAATGGACGAGATCCATGAACGAGTTGTGATCGCCACGCCCAAGGCGAGCACAGCGCTACCCAAGTAAAGGGGATTGCGAGTGTAGGCGTATGGACCTGTGACGGTAAGCACTTCCTGTTTGTGGAGATAGCCTGCCGCCCAGGTGCGCAGGGCCAAACCCAACAGGCCGACTAGCGCGCCATACAGAATGCTGCGAGGGTTCGGTCGAGAAAAGAATAAGACTGCGATTGCCAGAGGGTAGCCCAGGCGAACGCGCCACCGCGCGAAAAACGCGCCTCCCGAACTCATCTGTGGGCCTCGACGACACGGCGCACGGCTTCGAAAACGGTTTCAACTTGAATTTCCAGCATGGACGGATGCGTGCGGTCCTGACGACTGTGAGTGGTTATTACGTTTGGACCGCGGAGAACAATGTCCTGGCGATCCGGAGATTGAGCCGCGGTTGGAGAGCTGCTCGCGTGGCGATAAGGGCCGTTTCGCGCAGGATCTGTAGGGCCGAACAGAGCTACTACTGGCGTGCCTAAGGCAACGCCAAGGTGAAGCGGGCCGGTGTCGCCGCCCACAACGCAAACGGCACTACGCAAAAGGGACATCAGCGGGCCGAGTTCCCCGTTGAAGAGCACGGGATCAGCGTCACCGCTTGCGGCGCGAATTTTGGTGGCCAAATCTTCCTCGCCCGGGCCGTAATTGATGAGACAGCGAAGCGATAACGACTGGAATATTTTTTTACATAGCTCGCCGAACCGTTCGGGGGGCCAGCACTTGGAACGCCAGCCGCCCCCGGGACTGAGAACGACGTAAGGCTTCATCCCGTCGCTGGGCAAATACTTGGAGAGTTCTTTGGGTTGCAAGGGCGGCGGATGGAGGCGGAAAGTTGCGACTGCGTTTTGGGCTCCGGCGCGTTTAGACAATTCCCCGTTTTGGTCGGCGACGTGCGCGCTGGTGGCGTGGACACGATCGGTGTAAAGGAGCGGCACGGCAAATTCTCTGACAGATTCTGACGAAAATCCGATGCGGCGTTTTACACCGCTCAGAAACGGCAAGCTCGCGGATTTCCAGAGGCCCTGATAGTCGATGGCGGTGTCTAACGACGCGGCGCGAATTTCGCGAATAGTTTTCATGAGCGAAGATATCGCACGTGTTTCAGTGGTCCATATTTTGGAGGCCAAACCGCTGGTCTGCACCAGCTGTTTGTAACGCGCGTGAGTGAGCCAGATAATTTCCGCAGTGCGAAAAGATTCGCGCAACGCGGCTACTGCTGGGAATGTGTGCACGATATCGCCGAGAGACCCGAGGCGCACGACCAGGAAGCGGCGCTCAGCCATGCGGGGCCTTGCGCAGAGAGGATAACAACGCACGGGTAGAATGATTTTTGGGATCGCCGACAATGGCGACTTGAATGCCAAGGTCCCTAGCGATGGAGCGCTCGGGCACGGTGTCGGCAGAGTAATCGGTGCCTTTGGCGTGGATGTCTGGAAGTAAATCGCGGAGCAGCGGTGCGACGGTTTGTTCGCTGAAGATCACCACGTAATCGACGGCTCGAAGCGCGGCCACGAGGCTCGCTCGAGCAGATTCATCCAGGATTGGGCGTCCGGGACCTTTCAGGCTTCCTACGCTGGCATCGCTGTTTACGGCGGCGATCAGGATGTCGCCGATCTGGCGCGCGGCCTCCAGATATCGGACATGGCCGACGTGCAAGATATCGAAGCAACCGTTAGCGAATACTACCTTCTGACCGCGCTTTTTATGCTCGGCGACAAGGGATTTCAGTTTTTGACGCGAAACGATTTTCGATTCCGATGAGCGCATAGGCTAGGCAGAAACTCCGGCCACCTGGTCGTGAATGGCAGCCAAAAGTTCGGCGCGCGTCACGGTGGCGGTTCCGCGCTTCATGACCACCAAGGCGCCTGCGATATTGGCGAGATGAGCGGCCTCGAGCGGCGAGGCGCCACATGCGAGGGTTAAGGTAAAGGTCGCAAGGACGGTGTCGCCCGCGCCGGTTACGTCGACGGATTGGTCGCTGCCATGGACTGGAATGTGCGTGAGGCGTTTACCGGCTTCGAAAAGAGCCATGCCGTGGCGACCTCGAGTGACAAGCAAAGAATCTAGTTTCATCGCGGAGAACGTGGCGTGCCCAGCCCGGGCAAGCTCTTCAAAATTTTCGCCGATGGAAGTGTGATGCTGGGATTCCAGTTCTGCTTCGTTGGGGGTTGCGGTAGTGATTCGTGAGCGGCTGTAGGCATGCAAATTATGGCGAGCGTCCAGGGTGGTGGGTAACCGCAATTTTCTTTTGGAGGAAGCTTCGAAGGCCAGCGCGGGAGTGGCAACGCCGAAACCGTAGTCAGAGATCGCCAACGCGTCGGCCGATTTTATTGCGTTGAATAAAAATTGACTTAGTTTTTTGCGGGCTTCCTCTGGTAATGGCGTTTGCGGTTCGCGGTCGACGCGCAGAACCTGCTGACCGACTGTGTGCGTCCAGCCGGCCAAAAAGCGAGTCTTGGTGGGGGTACACCAGTTTTTGACGCGTAGAATGCGTGAAACATCCACTTTTTTCTGGCGGAAATATTGAATCAACGCGTCGCCGTTGGAATCGTCGCCAACAACTGTGATGGGAAGCACCTGGGCTCCCAAGTCAGCGAGGTTATTTACGGCGTTTGCGCCACCCCCTGGCACGAGTTGCGTTTCGCGATGACGAAGAATGAGTACCGGGGCTTCGCGAGAGACACGAGAAATTTCGCCGAATTCGAACACATCGGCGACGAAATCACCCAAGACTACGATGGTCTTCGACGAAAATTGCTCGACGTATTCGGCGAGGGCGCGCAAATCAAGCGATGGAGGAGCAGTCGTTTGTTGAGATTTACTCTTCAATTGGTTTGCTCCAGGATCCAATCTGCTGCCGCGGTTAAATCCGCGGCGATGAAATCGGGCTTCAACTTCCACTTTGACGCATGCCAGAGAGTTTCACCTTCGCCATATCCGGTGCGCACCATGATACTGCGAGCGCCGACGCGGTGAGCTAACTCCACGTCGCTATGGCGGTCTCCAACCACGAAAGAGTGCGTCAAGTCGACGCCATGTTCAGCGGAGGCCTGATGCAACATGCCGGGGCCGGGTTTTCGGCACGCGCAAGCATCGGCGGCGGTGTGAGGGCAATAATAGATGCCGTCAAGGTGCGCTCCGGCTTCAGTCAACTGCTGGGTCATCAAATTGTGGACCGTGTGCACCAGAGATTCTGGGTAGTATCCACGGGCGACTCCGGATTGATTGGTGATGACGAAAACGAGAAGGCCGCGCTCATTAAATTTACGGATGGCCGCCGGCGCAAAGGGAAACATATAAAAACGAGAAACGTGATTCAAGTAGCCAACTTCTTCGGAGATGGTGCCATCGCGATCGAGAAAAACGGCGGATTTTAGGCGGTGATCAGACACGCTCCACCACAACGGACGCCAGCCAGGGATCGACGGCGGCTTCCACTTCGCTGGTGGTGATGCGGTTCATGCATCGATGGTCAATGGGACAACGCCGAAGAAAACAAGGGCTGCAATAGGGCTGCTGACGAACGATGGTGTGGCGGGGCGTCACGGGCGCGGTGCCGGCCGGATCAGTGGGCCCGAAGATTGCGACGGCGGGAAGCCCGACGGCGGCGGCAACGTGCATGGCGCCTGAATCATTGCCAATAAAAACATGGCAGTGCGAAAGAAGCGCGGGCAGATCAGCGACGGTAGTTTTACCGGTGAGATCGATGGGGGCGCGTTTCATTTCGGAAGCGATGGCCGAGGAAACGTCTGTTTCACCGGCGGCACCAAAAAGTATCACGTCGGCGTCCCATTGCGCCTGAAGTTGGTTGGCTAATTCCGCGAAACGCGAGGGCGGCCAGCATTTTGCCGAACCATAGGAGGCTCCGGCTCCAATGGCAAGTTTGATGGCCTGGAGACGAACACCTGCGGCTGCGAGTTGAGCGGTTGCACGCGTGCGGCTGGATTCAGCAACGTGCAGTTTGATGAAGGGTTCATCCGGGATGTAATCGATCCAGCCACTGCGGCGAAGCAATTCCAGATAATAAAATTTTTCGTGCACGGGGATTTCGCCGGGCTTGGGTACTGGGACGGCTTTGGTCAGCAGGATGCTGCGGCCGTCGCGCGCATAACCGATGCGCTGCGGGACTCCTGCGCGCCATGCGAGCCAGGCAGCATCGAAGGCGTTTTGCAGGAGGATAGCAACATCGAAGCCGCCGGACCGTAACTCGGACGCGAGGCGTTCGCGGCCCTGGATTCCGGCATGTTTGCCGCGATGGTCATAGATGATCAACTCATCGGCCACGTTTTGATCGCGGTAGATGTCGGCCACATAGGAGCGGGCCAAAATCGAGATGTTGGCGTCTGGGCGGTTACGAATAGCGCGGATGGCCGGCAACGCCATAATGGCGTCGCCAACCCAATTGGTGGCGCGGATGAGAATTTTCATGCGCGGGCACCGCGGGTTTGAAGCGCACCGTTGATGGCGGCGAGGAATTCAGTTTCGCCAGTTATTTCCAGATCGATGACGGAAACAAAAACAGGCAAACCGGAAAACTGCGCGTCCCGCAGATTCCAAGAATCTTTTTCCGTGGTCAACAGCGCCTTGGCGCCGAGCCGTGCCCCAGCCCGTTCGATGGCTTGCAGGTTTTCGAGTGTGTAGTGGTGATGGTCGGGAAAAAACATGTGGCCAGCGGGCATTATGCCCCAGCGCTGAAGATCGCGCTCAAATGCTTCTGGATTACCGATGCCGCAAAAAACAAAAAAGGGGCCGCTGCCAAGGTTTGCGGCGGTTTGTAGGAAGCCATCACCGCCGACGCGGCGAAAACCGAGCAAGCGAGTGGAGGCAGCAAAAATCGGCAAGTTCGATAAGCGTTGGATGGCTTCTTTCGCTCCGGCGGTATTTTCGGTGCGGGTAAAGACGATGATTCCGGCGCGGGCTAGCGCGGAGAGCGGTTCGCGCATTGGACCAGCGGGAAGCAGCGGTTGCGCCATGGGGCGCGAGGTGTCCACCAGCACGATATCGAGATCGCGGGCTAATTTGAGATGTTGGAAACCGTCGTCGAGCAAGCAGATATCGATGGCTTGGTGTGATTCGATGCGTTGGCCTTGGGCAAAACGATTTTTGCCCACTCCAAAGATTACGCGATTTTGTAATCGTGAACGCATGAGCTCGACTTCGTCGCTGCTACCGGCGGCCCCGCG
>Ga0209526_10003307_pt1 | contig 10994 bp, 10 predicted proteins | sample JacPinW_OM2H0_M1_FD_188566 | JGI IMG/M metagenome (GOLD analysis project Ga0209526, IMG submission 188566) | Forest soil microbial communities from Algoma, Ontario, Canada - Jack Pine, Ontario site 1_JW_OM2H0_M1 (SPAdes) (version 2) | ecosystem: Environmental > Terrestrial > Soil > Boreal...
CGCGCTCCTGCTGCAGTTGAGCACGAACCTCGTGCACAACGCGATCGTCCACAATCTGCCTGAACAGGGCACCGTGTGGGTCACGACCAGCGTTCACCCCAAGAGTGTGGTGCTCACTGTCGAGAACACCGGCGAGAAGCTCACCCCACAGTTGGTTTCCACGCTTGTCGAGCCGTTTCTTCGCGGCACCGAACGCATACGCACCGACCACGCAGGCGTCGGCCTCGGCCTGGCGATAGTCAAGAGCATCACCGAAGCGCACGACGGAACCCTCACCCTCACCCCCCGGGCCGCTGGCGGGCTCCGCGTCACGGTGCAACTGCCCGCCGCGCCACCGCACACTGGCAGATGACGATCAGGGGAATTGCCGCACGGCGCCGAGAGGAATAGTCAAGGCCTGTGGATCAGCGTGTCATGCGGCGTGAGTGTCACCGCTTGCTGATTCGTCGGGTCGTTCGACGAGCACCGCGTGTGAAGCGTCACCGGTGTGCGCCCCTGGGCAGTCCGGGGCTCTCAGCGTGATTGTATGCAGCAATCGCTCTGCTATGGGCTATAATGTCCGTACGGTACAACATCTTGTATGTGAGGCGCCCAACAACCACATATCTTGTAGTGCCCGCGCCCGGAATCGAACCGAGAACCTTGGGATTAAGAGTCCCCTGCTCTGCCAATTGAGCTACGCGGGCGCTTCAGCCGATTTCGACCGCTCCCGACCGTGGATTCTACTGCCTTAACAACCAACGTTCCCACGGGCGGCCCCCCGCCCCTAGCCTGCCCGGCATGCGTGCTCGAGTGCCACAGGACGTCGATCTTGAGGACAGGCTGATCTACGGTCTCACCCCGGTCAGGTTCGGCTACCTGGTGGTCGCCGGGCTGGGAGCGATCCTGATCTGGAATCTGAACGTAGCGCCCCTCCTCCTCCGGCTGCCCGGCTGCCTGCTGCTTGGCTGCGTCGGCGCGCTGCTGGCCTGGGGGCGCCTTGCCGGTAGACCGATGGATCGCTTCCTTGCCGACGCTCTGCTCTTCTTTCTCCGCAACTACCGGCCCGCGAGGCCCCGGCTGCCGAGGCGAAGGCGGGAACTCGTCCCGCTCAACCTGGCCGCGATCAACGAGATCGCGTCTTCTCCGCCGGGGTCGGAGCAAGACGGTGGTTAGCGTCCGGCCGCGTGGCCGTGGATCGCTTGTCCCGTTGCCGCGCGCGGCCACTGTGGTGCGCACGGGTGCTCTCGGCTTCCTGGACGCCGCCGAGGAGGATCGCCGTCGCCTGGTGCTCGGTTTCCGGTCCCTGCTTGACGGCCTCGATGCCCGGCTGCAGGTTCTCATCGAGTACACGCCGGGCCGCGGCAGCCTCGAGATCACCGATGAAGCGGCGGCTACGGCGTTGCCGCCTGACCGCGCGGCTCGCCGCGCCGCGGATCTGGCCTTCGCAGGGCGGCTCAGGCACACCCGGCCGGCGCAGCGCCGAGACGTCTACTGCGCCACGGGCGGCTCGCCCGATGGCCTCGTCTCCGCGTTGAACCTGCTGGGGATTCCAGACGTCAGAGCCGTTGAGTGGACGCCACCTGCCGGTCTGGCGGTCGGTCGCGAGCTGACGACCTCGCTGCGCGACGGCTGCGGATGGCATCGGACCTGGTTCGTCGATCGCTTTCCCGGAACGGAGCTGGAAGCGGGCTGGCTGCGCCGGCTGGCCCCTCCCGGTCTCCAGGTCAGCCTCAGCTGGCACGCGCAGAAGCTGCCCACGCCCTGGGTGGTCGAGTACCTGCAGCGCCAGCTGGTGAACATGCGCGCATCGCTGCTCCATCAGAGGCATGACAAAGATCCCCAGATCCAGGGCGCCATCCCGGCCGCTCAGGCGCTGCAGCAAAGGCTGACCGCCGGCCAGGAAAGCGCCTTCCACGTCGCCCTCTACCTGACAGTGACGGCTGAGTCACGCGGTGCGCTGGAGGAGGCGGCTCGGCTCGTCGAGGGAGCGGGGCGGGCGGCCCTCTGCAGTCTCCTCTCCTGCCGGTTCCGGCAGCTCGACGGACGGCTGGCGACCACGCCGCTGGGACGGGACCCGCTCCAGCGCTGGCGCGTGATGGACACCTCCTCGCTGGCGACCCTGTTTCCCTGGTTCGACGGCGATCTGCAGCAGGAGAGCGGGCTGGTTGTGGGACGGAGCCGGTCCACGGGCCAGCCCGTCATGGTCGACCCTTTCGACGACCGGAGGTACGCCAACGCCAACATCGGTGTTTTCGGGCACTCGGGCGCCGGCAAGACGTACCTGCTCTCGACCCTGGCCATGGGAGCAATGTCTGCCGGGACCCAGGTCTTCGTGATCGACCCGGAGCACGAGTACGGTGCGCTGGCGCGCCAGCTGGGCGGCCTCGAAGTCAACATCGCCCTCGGCTCCGGGCACGCCATCAACGTCCTCGACCTGGAGGGTCGGGCGCGCGACGAAACGGTGCTGGGGCCCATCGCGGCGGACGTGGTCGAGCTCTGCGGAGCAATCTGCGGCGGGATCGAGGAGGCGGAGCGGGCCCGACTGGAAGAGACGATCCGTGACACCTTCGCCTCCCTGGAGGCGCCGCTGCTGGCCGACGTGGCGGCTCGCCTCCCCCCTGGGTCACGCCTGGGCAGGATCCTCGCGCGCTGGGTGCGCGGAAGCCTTGGCCAGATCTTCAGCCGTCCCACCAACATCGACCTGGAGGCGCCCCTGGTCGCCTTTGGCATGCGTGAGCTTCGAGCCGAGATGGTGGCGCCGGTCCACTACCTGCTGGCTGAGGCGCTCTGGGCCCGAATCAAGAAGAGAGACCGCAGGCGGCTCCTGGTGATCGATGAACTGGGCCTGCTCTTTGAAGACGCCACCATCCGCCGCTTCGTGGTCGCCCTGGCGCGCCGGATCCGTAAGTACCACGGCTCGCTTGTCTTCGCCACCCAGAATCCGGGAGACCTGCTGAGCAGCGAGCCCGGCGCCGTGGTCGCGATGAACCCCGCGCTTCACTTCTTTGGTGCCCAGCGCCCAGCCGACGCCGCCCGGCTGCAGAAGGCGTTCCACCTGAGCGAGGCGCAACGAAACGGCCTCGAGTCGGCCCGGCGAGGCGACTTTCTCCTGGCTGCAGGGAGCGACCGTCTGCCGGTTCGCGTCTGCGCACCGGCCTGGCAGGCGGCGGCGATGCGTCGGGGCCGGGACCCGCCCCCCTTACAATTCCAGCCTCATGTACGCGCCGGGGGCGCAGTTGAAGCTGGGGGAAGACGGTCTCAGCCTGGAGTGGGGGGGCGGGGCTCGCTGGGGTGCGCTCATGCTCGTCGTCCGCTTCCAGGACGGCGGTGAGAGCCGATCGGCGGCCTGGGCGGCGGCCGGCACCGATGGCGACGGCTACCGTGCCGAGGTGGGGCCGCTGCGGGCCGAGCTCAGCCTGCCCGACTCATCAGAGCCATGCCTGAAGCTCCGTTCTTCAAAGGCCATCGCGGTCCGCGAGGTGGAGCTCAGCGGAGAGCTGACGCTGCCGGATTCCAATGGGCGCTGGCTGCTCTACAACGGCTACCAGTCCTGGGATCGCTCGGGATGTGTTCGTCTGGCTGACACCCCTGAGCGAATTGGATCGGTCCACCGGGAATCTTGGTGGACGGCCGGGATCGCCGACGAGGCTGGCAGCGGGTTGGCGGCCGTAGCCGAAAGTGCCGAGGGCGGTTCCACCCGCTTTCGCGCGGCGGAGACCGCCTTCAGCGTCGTCTGGTCAGAGACGCTCGGACCCATCCCGCTCCCGCTCTTTTCCGGCGGAACCGGGACGGTCTGGACCAGCCCTCCGCTGTCGATTGCTGCCGATCCCGACGTCCGTCGCAGTCTGGCTTCAATGACCGGAGGCGGAGTGAGCGCGCCTCGAATACTCGGCTGGCTCAGCTGGTATCACTTCGGCCCTTTCGTTGAGCGGAACAACGTCATCGAGCACTCGCGACTGCTGGCAAGCGACCCCTACCGTGGCCCGGGATACCGGCTGATCCAGCTGGACGACGGATGGCAGCAGGCCTACGGCGAGTGGGCCCCGAACACCAAGTTCCCTGGCGGCCTGGAGGCGCTCTCCGAGGAAGTCGCAAGGCGTGGGCAGTGTCTCGGCGTCTGGACGGCGCCGTTTCTGGTCAGCGCCGCCGCCGACCTGGCGGCCGAGGCGCCGCCCGACTGGTTCCTCATCGACCCGGCAAGCGGCGAGAGGGTGGTCGACGCGCGTCACCAGATGCTCGGCCCGATGTACGTGCTGGATGCCTCCCGTCCGCCGGTCCAGCGACTTCTGCGGGACCTCTACGCCGGCATGTACGAGGCCGGCGTCCGGTACTTCAAGATCGACTTTCTCTACGCGGGCGCCTATGCCGGGGCACAGGCGCTGTCTGCCGGGCTGGCGGCGATCAAAGAAGGCGTGCGCGATGCCTATCTGCTTGCCAGTGGCGCTCCGCTGCTACCCGTGGTCGGGCTCGCCCACGGCTGCCGCGTGGGCCCGGACACCGCCACTCCGCTGATGGATTTCGAGGCCTGGACATCTCAGCCGACCGTGTTCGGTGAAGAGGTCGTCGACGTGGGCCGCAACCTGGCTGCCCGCTACTTCCTGGAAGGCTGGTTCCAGCTCGACGCCGACGTGGCGCTGGTGGGAGGCAACCTGAGCCTGGAGCAGGGCCGGCAGCTGGTGACGATGGCGGCACTCTGTGGTGGTCCTTTCCTGGCCGGCGACGACCTGGCCGCCCTCTCGGCGGACCGCCTGGAGCTGCTGACCAACCCAGAGGTGCTCGCGCTCGTGGGCGAGGGCTCGGCCGTGCCTGACTGGGAGCCTAACGACGACGACTTGCCGCCGGCGCGTTGGCGCCGGGGTGACGTTCTCGCCCTGTTCAACTGGACCGGCGACGATGTCGAGATGTCGGTCGGGGATGCCGGTGTCACGTCCGCGCGAGACCTCTGGGCGCGCTCTGAGCTGAGCGGATTCTCTGGCGAAACGTCTCTCCTTGTCCCGGCCCAGGGCGTCAGATTGGTCCGCCTCGGCAGGGGGTAGGCTTTAGTCGTGGCGCGTGTCATCCATCACAGACTGCACGGCCTGGCGGACGCGCGCCTGGAGCGGGTAGAGGGCCAGTTCGAACGACTCGCGGCGACCCGGACTTGGCGCGGCGACGAGCCCTGGGTGGCAAGTCAGCGCTCGCCCGGCCTCTTCGAGATGGAGTACCTGCGCCACGTTCGCGAGGCTGAAGGGTCGGACGTATCCGCGGCCGGTTTCCTGAAGACTGGCGGTGACGAGACCGACGTTCTGGTGTTGACCCTCTTCTTGCGCGACCTGAGCGCTGAGTACGGGATCCGGGTAGTGCTTCGCGACGAGGACAACCCGCTGGCGAAGCTCCGCTACCTCGAGTTCCGGCACGGCCGGCTGCCCTCCGGAAACGCGCTGGAGGAGATGCTCGCCCGCCGGCCGGTGATCAAGAAGGTCGATGGCCAGGGGATCCAGTTCTATCCGCCCGCCCATCGCCTCAATGCGCAGGCTCCGGCTCGCCCATCTCAGTGGGGATACGCCCTTTGCGGCCTGCGTGCCTACGCGCCCACGTTGCTGGAGGCAGAGCGCGAAGCACTCAAGATCTTGAGAGCGCTGCGACACCTTGGCCGCTGAGGCCGGGTTTCACGACAGATCGCTCACCTCAAGTGACGGAACCAGGCTCCACGCGCGCATCTGGCCGGTCGACCAGCCCCGAGCTTGGCTCGCCATCGCCCACGGCCTCGGCGAACACTCGGGACGCTACGAGAGACTGGCGCGCGCGATGTCCGGCTACCGGATCGGCTGCTGCGCGGTAGACCTGCGCGGCATGGGCCGCAGCGCGGGGCGTCGCGGTCACCTCGAGCGCTGGCAGCAGTGGGTCGACGACTATGCCCGCTTCTATCAGACGGTGCTGGAGGACGCCGGCGGGACGGAGGTGGTTCCTCTGGGTCACTCCTTCGGCGGTCTGGTGGTGGTCAGCGCCGTCCTCTCCGGAGCGGTCGATCCGAGCCGTTTCGTCCTTTCCAATCCCGCCTTCCGGGCCGCCGTCGAGGTGCCGGGCTGGAAGCTCCTCCTGGGACGGGCGGCCAGCCGCGTGGTGCCGGCTTTGACAATGGCCAACGAGGTGAATCCGGCGCTCATCTCACGTGACCCGAGCGTCGTGGAGGCGTATCGAAACGATCCCCTCGTCCACGACCGGGTCTCGGCTCGCCTCTTCGTCGAGTGGTCGGCGGCGAGCCGGGAGGCGCTGGGGCGGGCCGCCGAGATCAAGTTGCCGTTCCTGCTCATCGTCGGCTCGGATGACCGCCTGATCGACCCCCAGGGCGCCGCCGAGTTCAGCTCGCGAGCCACCGTCGAGCACACCACGAAGGTCTACCCGGGCCGGTACCACGAACCCTTCAACGACCTCGGAGCCGACGAGGTCTTCGCCGACCTGGCGCGGTGGCTGGAGAGAAGCGACTGAGTCTTAACGACCACGCTTGCCGCCGTCCGGAGCCTGCGAATACGATCAGTCGCGCCATAAACCCCCGAGGGTGGGGGGCTTTGGAGGAGGGGTTCTGCCGGCGGTTGTTAGAGGAGGTTGACGTGTTGGGTGAACTCGGCGGCGGTGGGACCGGCCGCCTGTGAGGGCCGTGGTGCAGAGGGTCCTCGAGGCGGCCGTGAGCTGGACCGATGCCGCCGGCAAGGAGCACACCCAGGGCATCGGCAGGGGCCTCGCCATCCTGGTCGGAGCCGGCCCCCAGGACCGGCCGGAGGACGCGGACCGGCTGGCCGATAAGATCGCCCAGCTCCGGATCTTCGCCGACGTCGAAGGTCGCTTCAACCTCAGCCTGGAGAACATCCAGGGTGAGGCCCTGGTCGTCTCCCAGTTCACGCTCTACGCCGATCTCCGGCGCGGCCGCCGGCCCAGCTTCGACGGGGCCGCCCCGCCCGATTGGGCGAGAGCCCTCTGCGAGCACTTCGCCGACCATCTCGCCGCCCGCGGCGTCACCACCCGCAGCGGCAGCTTCGGCGCCCACATGCACCTGAGCCTGATCAACGAAGGTCCGGTCACCGTGGCTCTCAGCACCGACCAGTGGGATACGCGGATCGGTGGCTGACGGAGCCCGGCCCGTCGACCCGGCCGAAGCCCCGGAGACCTCCTACCTCCAGGTCCACGCTGAGGAGATCGCGGCGGCGGCACGGCGCATCGCGCCGCACGTCCGCCGCACGCCGCTCCTGACCACCGATCTGGACCCCCGTCTCCGGCTGAAGCCGGAGTGCTTCCAGGTGACGGGCTCCTTCAAGGTCCGCGGCGCCTTCAACGCCGTCCTCCAGCTGAAGGAGCGGACGCCGCCTCCCAGGGGCGTGATCGCCGTCAGCTCCGGTAACCACGCTCAGGCGCTGGCGCTGGCCGCGCGGACCGCCGGCCTGACCGCGCTGATCCTGATCCCGGAGGACGCCAACCCTGCCAAAGTGGCGGCCACCCGGGCCCTCGGCGCCGAGGTCCTGCAGGACGGGATCACCTTCGAGAACCGCGAGCAGCGCCTGCGGGAGGTGATGGCGGAGCGGGGCCTCACGCTGGTCCACCCCTTCGACGACTGGGACATAATCCACGGCCAGGCCACCGCCGCCAGGGAGCTCCTCGAAGACGATCCCGAGGTGGGGGCGATTCTGGCGCCGACCGGTGGTGGCGGCCTGCTCAGCGGCACCGCGCTGGCGGCCAGGATCCACCGCCGGGACACCCTGGTCATCGGTGTCGAGCCGGAGCGGGCCGACGACGCTCAGCGCAGCTTTCGAAGCGGCGCCATCCAGACGCTGTCCAGCTCGCCTCAGACCCTGGCCGACGGCGTGCGGACCACCGCCATCGGCAGGCGAAACTTCGAGGTGATGGTCGAGAGGCGGCTGGTCGACGACATCGTGACGGTGAGCGAGGAGGAGATAGAGCGCGCCCTGGTCACGGCCTGGCTCAAGCTGAAGCTCGCCCTGGAGCCCACCGCGGCGCTTCCCCTGGCGGCCTACCTGGCGGGCAAGGCGCCGGCCGCGGGGGCGAGTCCAGTGGGCCTCATCCTGAGCGGCGGTAACTTCGACCAGGCTGTGGTGGCTAGACTGCTGGGCAGCGCATGATCCCGGTCAAAGAGGTAATGACCACCAAGGTCATCAGCTTCCGGGAGGACACGCCGGTGGAGGACATCGCCACCCGCCTCTCCAAGGGTCGCATCACAGGCGCCCCCGTGGTCACCGAGGACGGCTTCGTGGTGGGTATCGTCTCCGAGGTCGATGTCTTCACCAAGCGGGGCTCGACGGCTCGGGAGATCATGTCCTCGCGCGTGATCTCGATAACCGAGGAGACCGGCATAGACGACGCGGCGCAGCTCTTTGCCGGGGAGCGGATCCGGCGGCTGCCGGTGCTCCGACACGGCAAGCTGGTCGGGCTTCTCAGCCGGTCCGACGTGCTCGATTTCTTCGCCACCCGGCAGTGGGCCTGCACCAGCTGCGGTCACGCCGAGCATGGGTTGCAGCCGCCCGAGCGCTGCGGCGTCTGCTCAGGAACCGACTTCCGGCTCGAAAAAGCCCATCCCCGCCACTGACCCTCCGTGAGCATCGCCCTCAGCGCCAAGGCGGGAAGTTTCACCGAGTCGGTCATCCGGGAGATGACGCGTCTCAACCTCGCTCTGCACGGTCCTGAGAGGGCGATCAACTTCGCCCAGGGCTTCCCCGACTTTGAGCCCCCGCCGGAGATCGTCGAGGCGGCCCAGGAGGCGCTGGCCGCCGGCGGCGCCTACCACCAGTACGCCACCACCTGGGGCGCGCCGGCGCTCCGCCAGGCGGTCGCGCACAAGAAGTCCGCCGAGTGGGGCCTCCCCGTCGACCCCGAGCGCGAGGTGACGGTGGCCTGCGGGGCCACCGAATCGATGATGGCCGCCATGCTCGCCACCGTCGACCCGGGGGACGAGGTGATCGTGTTCGAGCCCTTCTATGAGAACTACGGCCCGGACTGCATCCTGAGCGGCGCCAGCCCTCGCTACGTGGCCCTGCGCCCGCCAGGCTGGGGCTTCGACGAGGACGAGCTGCGAGCGGCATTCAACGAGCGGACCCGAGCGATAGTCGTCAACACGCCGCACAACCCCACGGGCAAGGTGTACCGGCGCGAGGAGCTTGAGCTGATCGCGGAGCTCTGCCAGCGCCACGACGCGGTGGCGATCACAGACGAGATCTACGAGCACATGGTCTTCGAGGGGGAGCACATCAGCATCGCGACGCTGCCCGGCATGCGCGAGCGGACGATCACGATCAGCGGGGCCAGCAAGACCTACTCAATCACAGGCTGGCGGATCGGCTGGCTGATCGCGCCGCCGGAGCTCACCTCGGGCATACGTAAGGTGCACGACTTCCTCACAGTCGGAGCCGCGCACCCCCTGCAGATCGCCGTCGCCGCCGCGCTTGGCTTCCCGCCCTCCTTTTACGACGCCCTGCTGGAGGAATATCGGGAGCGCCGCGACGTCATCGTGCGCGGCCTTCGCGAGGTCGGCTTCCAGCCCAATCCTCCGGCCGGCGCCTACTACGTGATGGCTGGCATCGAGGGACTGACGGACCGCGACGACGTGGCCTTCGCGCACTGGCTGGTGGAGACCGCCGGCGTCGCGACAGTGCCCGGGTCCAGCTTCTACGCGGATCGAGAACTGGGGCGCCGCCTCATCCGTTTCAGCTTCCCCAAGCGGCTGGCCACGATCGAGCGCGGGCTCGACGCCCTCCGCCAGATCCGCTCTTAACAGCCACCGTTCCCTTTCTTTCCAGGGCCTCCTACCTTGCCGGCCATGCACCTCACACGCGTCCTCAAAAAGCCGCTGACGGTCATCCTCGCGCTCGAAACGGTTCTCGTCGCGGGTCTCGGAGCAGCCGCCTGGGGAGTCTGGCACAGCCGCCAGCAGCCGCCCCAGGCGGCGTCGACGCCGTCGATCGCCGTGCCCCGGCAGACCGGTCAGCGGCCCCTGCCAGCCAGCCCCGGACCGCCCAGCCCGCCCGCGTCGCCGCCGCCGGCCGGCCCGGCGCCCGGGCTCCGCACCGACGCCGGCTTCCTCGCCCACCAGCTCGGCGACGTCAACCGCGACCAGGCTGCACTCGAGAACGTCGAATGGCGGCTCGTCAAAGCCGCGATGCAGGGGATGAAGGGATACATCGAGAAGGTCGTCGTCCCGGCCGTGGAACGAGCCGAGCGAGGTGGACGGTGACAGTCGGGCCCGGCGCTGCCTGGGACGAGGCCTCAGACTGCCGCTTCGGCGAGCGCGGAGCGCATGAGCTCGGACAGGGTCGGATAGGCGTGCATGGTCCGGGCGATCTCGGCCACCGGCACCCGCCCGGCCATGATCGCCACCGCCTCATGGATCATGTCGCCTGCCGTCTCGGCCACGATGCTGCAGCCCAGCAGCTGGCCGGTCCGCGCGTCCGCTACCGCCTTGACGTACCCGTGCACCTGGCCGTCGATCTGTGCTTTCTCGGCCGCCGAGAGGTCGGCAAAGCCCGTGCGCACCTTGCCGCCGGCCTGCTCCGCCTGCTCCTGGGTCAGGCCGACGGAGGCGATCTCGGGGTCGGTAAAGGTCACCCGGGGCAGCACCCGCAGGTCGACCGCCTCCTCGGTCCCGTGCAGACCATTGCGGCCGGCCACCCGGCCCATCTCGGAGGCGACGTGCGTGAAGAGGGGGCCGCCCACCACGTCGCCCGCCGCCCAGGCCCATGGCTGGCTGGTCCGAAGGTGCTCGTCGACCTTGATGCCCCTGGGCGTCCAATCGATGCCGGCAGCCGGCAGGCCCATGGCCTCGCCCTCCAGCGAGCGGCCGGCCGCAACCAGGATCTCGTCCACCTCCAGTTCCTCGCCGCCCTCGAGGTGCAGGCGTTTCACGGAACCGGCACTCTCCACACCCTGCAGCCTGGCGCTCAGCCGGGTCCCGATCCCCTCTTCGGCGAAGACCGCGTGCAGCGTCCCGCTCGCCTCGGGCTCCTCGGCGGCGAGCAGCCGCTCGTCCATCT
>Ga0209526_10003308_pt1 | contig 10992 bp, 10 predicted proteins | sample JacPinW_OM2H0_M1_FD_188566 | JGI IMG/M metagenome (GOLD analysis project Ga0209526, IMG submission 188566) | Forest soil microbial communities from Algoma, Ontario, Canada - Jack Pine, Ontario site 1_JW_OM2H0_M1 (SPAdes) (version 2) | ecosystem: Environmental > Terrestrial > Soil > Boreal...
GCTTCACGCGGACAGCTGCCACTGCCGACCTTTTCCTCCAGATCCGGGCCGGCGCAGATATCGCCTTCCTCGGCGGCTTGATCAGGTACGCGATCGAGAACAGCCGTATCGCGAAAGACTACCTCATCAATTATACGAACGCGTCTTTCCTTATTAAAGAAGGCTTCCAATTACCGGAGGACGGTCTTTACTCCGGGTTTGATGCTGCGACGAAAACCTACGACCGCTCCAGCTGGAACTATGACGGCAGCGGCGGCTCGATCGAAACGAAGTCAACGGGCCCTGCCAAGCCCACAACGGGAGGGACCCTCCCAGGGGTGCTCCCAGCGAACGTCACGATTGATGTGACGCTCGAACATCCGCGTTGCGTGTTCCAGCTGCTCAAAAAGCACTACTCGCGTTACACTCCGGAGATCGTCGAGAGCATCACGGGAATTCCAAAGGACCAGTTCCTGAAGGCTGCCGATCTGTTCACCTCGGTTCGCAAAGACGGCGATACCAAGAAAGCGGCGACAGTTATTTATGCGGTTGGCTGGACGCAGCATACCTTCGGGACACAAATTATCCGCACCGCTGCGATTCTTCAGCTTCTCATGGGCAATATTGGCCGAGCCGGCGGCGGCATCAATGCGCTTCGCGGCCATTCGAACATTCAAGGCGCTACGGATATGGCCGGGATCTTCGACAACCTGCCCGGCTATTTGAAAGTACCAACACCCGCTGATAGAAACCTGGCGGCATATCTGAAACGCATTACGCCGACTTCCTCAAAGCCCGCGCCCTGGGAGTCATTCAATTATTGGGTGAACACGCCGAAGTTCGCCGTTTCATTCCTCAAGGCGATGTACGGCGACGCCGCAACCAAACAGAACGATTTTGCGTTCGACTACCTTCCGAAGGTGGACCGCAATTATTCCTGGACGAATATCTGGGACAGTATGTACCGCGGTTCGGTGAAAGGGTTATTCGCGTTCGGCATGAACGGAGTAATGATCGGACCGGACACGAAGAAAAATATCGAAGCGCTGAAGAAGGCCGATTGGCTCGTGGTTGGCGAAATCTACCCCGATGAGACCAGCGAGTTCTGGCGCGCTCCTGGCATCTCAGCCGAAGAGATGAAGAATATCAACACCACTGTATACCGCCTGCCGTGCGCCGGCTTCGCCGAGAAAGACGGCAGCATGACGAACTCGGCACGCTGGTTGCAGTGGAAGAACGTGGCGCTTCCTCCGCCCGGAGATGCGCGTCTCGATCAAGACATCGTCGCCCAAATCTTCCTGAAGGTCCGTGAGCTCTACCAGAAAGAGGGCGGAAAATTCCCGGGTCCAATCCTCAATCTGGCATGGGCGTACACCGATCCCAAGCATCCCTCGCTTGCCGATGTCGCGAGAGAAATCAACGGTAAGGCCCTCGCCGATCTTTCCGATCCGACGACCCAGCAAACCGTTAAAGCTGGCCAGCAGTTGCCGGGATTCGCCTGGTTGAAAGACGACGGTACGACCGCTTGCGGGAATTGGATTTACTCCGGATCCTGGACCGAAGCCGGACCCCAGCTCGCACGCCGTGGTACGGAAGATCCTTCCGGCCTCGGCATCTATCAAAACTGGGCCTGGTCTTGGCCGGCAAATCGCCGCGTGCTTTACAATCGAGCCTCGTGCGATCCCTCAGGCCACCCGTGGGATCTGGAACGCAGACTGGTGTGGTGGAACGAAACGGCCCAAAGATGGGTCGGGAATGACGTCCCGGACTTCAAGCCGGACTCCCATCCGAAAGATCACATGGGGCCTTTCATCATGAATCCGGAGGGCGTTGGCAGGATCTTTGGGCCGGTCGCGGCTTTCGCCGATGGTCCGTTCCCGGAACATTACGAGCCGATTGAAAGTCCGATTCAGAATCCACTCCACCCGAACCAATCGACGAATCCGGTGGTCAAGAAATTCAGCAGCTCCGCGGACAAATATGGAACCACCGAGCAGGGATATACGGTTGTCTGCACAACCTATCGCATGACGGAGCACTACCACTACTGGACCAAGAACAATCCGATGAACGTCCAGCTTGTTCCCGAGCCATTCATCGAGATTCCTGTGGAGCTGGCGGACGAAATGGGAATCCGTGGTGCGGAGACAATCAAAGTGACCAGCGCGCGGGGCACATACGTCGCCAAGGCGTTTGTCACGCGGCGGATCAAACCCATGATGATTGCTGGCAAGAAGGTATACCAGATTGGTCTGCCGATCCACCAGGGCTTCCGTGGGATCGTCGAAGACGAACAGAAGAATGCACGCACCCCGGCGAATCTGCTATCGCCCGTTGCGTACGATCCCAATTCGTTCACACCCGAATTCAAAGGCTTTCTCGTGAAGGTCGAAAGGGCCTAAAGGGAACAGAGCCATGAGCCAGGCGACCTTGGAAATTCGAGCTATTTCAGGTCATGCCGGCCCGGTTCCCGGCGCCGGTGTTAAACGCGAGTTTGAGGTCTGCAAGCTGATCGACACGACCACGTGCATTGGCTGCAAGGCCTGCGAGGTTGCCTGCCTGGAATGGAACGGCTATACCTTCAGCGAGACGACCTTTGACAACTCCTACCAAACAATGCCCGAAACGGCATGGAACTACTGGAACCTGATCAAATTCAACGAGCATGAACGCGACGACGGCAGCTTAATGCTGCTCATGCGCAAAGACCAATGCATGCATTGCGAAGAGCCGGGATGCCTCGCGGCGTGTCCCGCAGATGGCGCGATCGTGCAATATACGAATGGCATCGTGGACTTCCAGCAGGACCATTGCATCGGCTGCGGTTACTGCATTACCGGGTGCCCGTTTAACATCCCGAAGTTCAGTCCGCAAGCTCGCAAGGTTTTCAAGTGCACGCTCTGCGTGGATCGCGTCTCGCAGGGGCTAGAGCCCGCCTGCATCAAAGCGTGCCCGACCGGCTGTCTGCATTTCGGCACAAAACCCGAAATGAAGGAAATTGCAGAACAGCGCGCAACCCAGCTTCGTGACCACTCCGGCTTCGCCAACGCGGGAGTCTATGATCCTCCTGGCATCGGAGGCACGCATGTCGTCTATGTCCTTCACGACGCAACAAATCCGGAGGCTTACGGCGGGCTTCCCAAGGATCCGCGCATTCCGTTAATGGTCAGGCTATGGAAGACGCCCCTGAAATGGCTGGGCAACCTGGCGATGATCGGAGGCGTAGTCGGCCTGTTCGTTCATTATCTGCGCTTCGGGCCGAAGATCGTCGAGGAGGACGACGAGAAGTCTCAGCAGGAGAGAAACCGATGAGCGGGTCCTATCTCCTTCCGAACGGGCGAATCCTACGGTATACGTTCCGTGAGCGGATTGTGCACTGGTTGGCGGCGGTTTCCTACGTCTATCTCCTGTTGACGGGACTTGCGTTCTGGTCGCCGTGGCTGTTCTGGATCGCGGTCGTCCTCGGTGGCCCCACGGTATCCCGAGAGGTGCATGACTGGGCGGGACTGCTCTTTGTATCCGCCACGTTCCTGATGCTCCGCATGTGGGGCTCACAAATGAGGGAAGCGCCCGGAGACAAGGCCTGGTGGCGAGCCATGCCGCACTACATCCGCAACGAGGATGAGGCAATGCCGTCGGCCGATCGGTTCAACCCGGGACAAAAGCTGCTTTTCTGGGGCTTCTTCACATGCGGCATCCTGTTGCTTCTATCCGGACTGATTCTGTGGTTTACCGATTTGATTCCGTGGAATCTGCGGTTCCTCCGCTACCTCGCCGTGATCCTCCATCCCGCTTCGGCGCTGATCACGATCGGCCTGTTCATGATCCACCTCTACATGGGAACTGCGGCCGAACGCGGCGCCTTCGGCTCGGTCATTCGCGGTGACGTCTCACGCAGCTGGGCGTTGAAACATCACCGTCTCTGGTTTGAGCAAATCCTTCGGAACGAGTCGGCGAGGAAATGAAGGATGGCAAGTGGGATCTTCGTATTCGCCGCGCGAACCTGCTAGCCTCGGTACATTCTTTTGCTTCGCAGGGACTGCTTTTCTTCGGGCGTATCACCCAATTTCAGAAGTTGCTCTACGCGGAGATCGAAACAAAGTATGGCACGGCCAAGAAGGTGCGCCCTTCTGGCACGCTGCGGCACCATTTGGACGAGCGGCTGTTGCTGCCACATTTTGTTCCCTTTCTTTCTCTCATCGAGCAAAACGCTCCACCGTCCCTGTCGCAATCTGCGCACGAACTTCGCTCGCGGGATGTCGGCCATTGGCGCCAAATTCTGCGGGAGTTCTCAGAATGCCCAGACTCGCCAGTCGGTCTCGAACCCGCCGAAGAACTGATTTCCTGGATTTTCCTGCAGCCATATGCGGAGTATCTCGCGGATACCACCGAGCAGGTCTCGGTCAACGGGACCCCTTCGCGATGCCCACTTTGCGCGGGAAAACCCCAAGTCGGTGCGCTTCGCCCAGAGGGCGACGGAGCGAAGCGCTCATTGATTTGTGCGCTGTGCGCTCATGAGTGGGCCTACCGTCGAATTCTGTGTCACGCGTGTGGCGAAGAGGATGTGCGTAAGCTTGAGATTTATACCGCGCATGATTTTCGCCACGTACGCGTCGAGGCTTGCGATAGCTGCCACCACTACATCAAAACGGTAGACTTGACCAAGGACGGCCACGCCGTCCCGGTGGTAGATGAACTCGCGACGATTCCCCTGAATCTTTGGGCTGTCGAGCATGGCTATAGAAAGTCCCAAACGAACCTTCTTGGGATATAGCTGTCGCGCTGGCGCGGATTCCCGCACATCTAACCGCCACGCGCCGATGTCCTCCACAATGAAACGTCGGTAACGCCTCAACGAAACCAGTTGCTCGTCGTTGTCTTGCGCGGGAGATTGACCCGCCGAGAGGGGGTCCTTCGGCCGCCGGCAATCTTTCCGGGAAGCACCGGTCCACCGATCGAAGAATCAAGTCCCTGTCGCATAATCCCCATCCGTTCACCGGCCCTTGTTGCAATCACAAACTCGAGCGCGGATGCATGAGATTCGGTAGTCCCAATTATCGGAAACAACCCTATTTTCATCACTAATCGGCTGCTCCTTTTCGTTGTCGAGGACACGTTGCGACGCTTGGCCGAGACTCTGCGGCGGGGAGGGAGTGGTGTGTCATGACCGTAGCACGGCGACTCCTTCTTTCTGCGAACGCCGATCGAACCAGTAAAGGCAAGAAAAAACGAATCTGGAAGAGAGATTTCTCACATCAAGAGCGCATGATTTTTTTCAATAGGGGATGTCGCCTACCATAACTGAAACTGCGACGAACTCTCAGATCAGTCGTAAATCATTAGGCCTGGCCGGCGAGCGATGCCTAGACGTAACCGAGCCGACGTCGTCATCATCTCCAATGCCGCTACGGCTTTTGAGCCTTGAAGAGTCCGTCTCGCGGCCATTGAACCTCGCTCGGCTGACCGCAGTGTGGACACGTGATCCCTTGTTTGACAGGATTCGTGGTGCCCCAATTTCCTATAACGGCGAATTTCTTTGAGCATCCGCCGCATTCGATGTTTTTCGTCATCAACTATCTTCCTTTCGTGGGGGCTTGATCCATTGGGCCAGAGGAGTTTCTAGCCTCCGCACGAAGTCAAACCGATGCTTTCAGCAGATAACAACCCCAAGGAGGGCGACTGCACGAGGTAGCTAGGACTCTCCACAGGCGGTGTGTGCCTCCCGCTCGAGTTTCCAAGGGAGGCCCTAGAGACGTGTCGATGAGCTGCCGCCAATGATTTCTGAGTAGCCGGAAGCATTGACGGCAGTCGCAACTCGGGTGGTTGCCAGTACGCGTTGATAATAAGCTGAAGCCATTCCTCACTTCGGCTACCTCGTAGGGTGACGGCGAGACTGTGAGAATCATCTCCCCAGAACGGCGCGCATAGCTTCACACCGTGCCGATGAACCTTCACCCCGCCGAGGAGCTCGACCAGGCTATGGTACTCATGAACTGCTCCTATCTGAGAGCACCCACAATACGAAGACATACCTGCTCCGCCTCGATTTTGACAGGAAAGGGTCAGACAACCACTACAGCGTGGAAAGGGAGAACCATTATCGCTCGGCGCTCAGCAAAGTCAAGACTCGAATTCTGAAAATCTCGGACCATTCGACAACCACGAAACCTCTCCACCGGAATCGTGCACGGGGGAAGATCGCGCCCCGCGGCAGCCTTAAGGATGACTCTCGAATCCGGCGTTGTTTGTTCTGGAACAGCCGCCCTGGCCGCAGAAGAGTGCCTTCCAAATCGGGAAGCGATCCAAAGATGACCTATTTGGCAAACCCACGCCCGAAGATTCTACTCGAGTAACAGCTTCTTCCGACACGACTGGGCCGGGACCTTTGGCGTCGTCTTGGCCTCGCGCCACTAAACTCCAGCGCATTTCCGACGATATGGAACTCGAAGGAACGTTGCGGCTCTATTGTAGCTGCCCGGCTTCTGGATCCAGAACCCGTCAAAGCAGAACCTGTTTCGGCGGCCGGATCGTCGGGGCGATGTTCGTCTTATGTGCTACATCTGGTCACAGGGATGAGTTCTGTTCTCTGTCCGGGCATGTCAGTCAGTGCGGCCGCGACGGTGATGCCGGCTACGGAGTATCGCAATTTGATGAACCAATACCCAGCAGCGCGGAGGCGTAGATGTCCGTGAACAAAAGAGGCAGGATCGCTGTGCCCTCAACACCACCGGTGGCCGTATCGTCGACGAACCACCATCCAAACCAACGGCAGATTGCTACCCGGGCTCACCAGATATTTCTCGATCGCGGCGCGACACATGGAAACGACCTGGACGACTGGCTGCAGGCTGAGCGGGAACTGGTCGAAACAGGTGAGGAAGCGGCATTGGTGCAGGCAGGAGCAGTTTGATGATTCGCGGTGTAGCCGTTAAGTATGGCTTTTTACTTTTGGGCTCTCGTTAGGCTACGCGCCAACTGAGAACCGTGCAAGAACCTGGACGTCTGGTCGAGCGTGTCGTCTCGCCATGAGCCTGATAGTGACAATATCGGGCAGGCGGCGCCATGTCGAAGGCGAAAATCGATGTGGCCATCGGCCCCGGCTCTCGGAGTCCGGCTGAGATTATGACAGCCCCCTGACGCCCGCGTCGATGCACTCGCCGATCAGGGTGTACACCTTCTTGGCCGACGTGACCACGACCGCGAGATCCCCGTGGTTGACACGGAATGAGTGTCGATCCCAAGACCTTCCATGCGATCCCGATCGATGGCGTAAACGTCCGCTCAGTATGGACTGTGGAGAGGGCTCCAAAGGACCATCCGGTCAACACTGCCCGACTGCTCGATCGGTAGCGCCTTTCTCGGGCGACTCAGGTCGCCAGAACCATGGCGAGTCCTGCGATGGTTCTCGGCTTCTTCAGGCCTTAGCTACCTGTACAAAGAGTTTTGGCTCGGATGCCTCGTCCGACTTTGAAACTTTGCTAGTGACCAGTGTGCTGCATTGAGCCTTCGGCGCTGCCCTCCGGAGGAGCTCGCGTAGTTCGGCCCCGAACTCGGCTGGTCTTAATGCGGGCGAGCCATAGATGTTCTGCCCGTGTCTTACCACGGGGAGCCACCAGCAACCGCGTTCAACCGGAAAGACGTAAAACAAACACGTACGACGGCCGAGCAGCACAACAGCTAAAGCATTTGCCGGACCAGATACCTGAACCTCGCTTAGGACAACATCATATTCGCCAGTCCTAGCCAGCTCGGAGGCCTCATCCGAAGAGGCGGCGAACAACGGCTCACATCCCATTTCCCGAAAAACAGCAAGTAGCGACGAACTCCAAGCACTACGTCGGCCAACTAACAGGGCTTTCGATATCCCATTACCGGCGGTGTCGGCCATTTATTGCACCTCATCATAATTCCTTGATGACTGGCAAGAAACGATCTGGAGTTGGGCCAACGATCCACAAGGCACCGTGCTAGGGAGAGCCACATAACCTCTTTGCCGGATGCCGTCGAGTTGTCGAGGATTTTGAACTTGTGGTTCACGAACACAGCTCTCGCCGTCCCTGGCACTTCGGGAGGGGGAAACTACCGCGCCAGCTCAGGTATTTGGTATTTAAGGAAGGGGGAGCACCACCTTAGTCGAATCCGCGAAATGTTGTCAAGGGAATAATCCCGAACGAAACGTTCCAAATGAAAATAATTCCGAAGCAACCGACCGAGAGTCACTAAACTACGCGAGTAGCCGAAAAGCCTTTCTTACGCATTCTCGACGAACTTCTCTAGTTCGTTTTGACGTAAGCTCGCCGTAGCCGAAGCTGTTACCTATTTCTTGCAAAAAGAGTTCGGAGGTATTGATAACGGATCTTATTGCTGAAGCCAGCAATCAGATCCGTGGCCGCAGCAATGGCAGATAAGGCCCGCTCCGCGGTTGAAAGTTGACCCGCCGGCACCGGACCTTCGTTCCGATCTGTGCCCTGAATTTGAAATTCAGTTGCAAAGTTTTCGCTGCTCCTGCAAGTAGCTGAACTAAACTTTTTATTTGTCGTCAGTTATGGCCAGACCAGCTCTGCGCACCCGCGTGCCTTTCCGAAATTGGTCGTTCTCCCGTCGTGCAAGTTGCGCGACTGAATCCTCAGGACAGCACTGTGTCTGCGCGAAATGTTTCGTATCGGGACTCCCGATATCCCTCGACAACCGCGGGGCTCCACGCGATCCACATTTGGTTCCCGGTTGATTTGAGCCGAAAAGCCGTGAACAAAGCGACGGGGTGAAAGGGATAGCCTCTATCTTCGTCCTCGCTCAGAATCCTCAGCGCTGCGCACCTGTCCTGGTAGGTTCAGATTTGATGGCAGTCTGATAGCTTACGGTCTCCACCCATTTCCCATCTCGCTTAACCCACACACGAGTGACGTGAAGCGGCCTGCCACGATCGGGCCGGTGAAGCGACGTCATGATGACTGTGTTCCCAAACTCAAACATGCGGGCCGAGACGAGCGGCGTCGGAGCAACTCCACCCATTTTCGACCGGTTGAAGTCTGCCATCCGAGTCCGCTTATCGAACATTTTGTCACCGTTCGAACTGGCTGCAGCGAATTCCTCGCCAACGCAAGCGCTGAACTTAGCCGCGTCATGAACCACGGCCGCACTCTCGAGATGCTCGTACGCAGCGATAACTTGCCGCTCGCGTTCGTCTTTAGGTTTGAACGGCACCGACTTGCATGGGTTCTCACAATTGTTGCCTGCGCCCGGTGTAAACGAAGGCGGAGCATCAAGAGAATTGACCGTTTGATAGACGATCTCGCGCCAGCCTGCTGGGCGCTTCACCCATACACGCAACGCGTGAGCTTTTCCGCGGTTCGCCTCGATCACACCGACCTCGGCATAGGTATAGCTTTTAACCTCAGCCCCGCCTTCGTCGCCAGCCCCGAGCTTCGGCAAATCCTGGAGAACTTGGGCCCTGGTCTGGGTGTTTCCGTCCGAGTCGGTCCAAGTAAAATCGGCGTCGAGAAGATTGCTTAGCGCTGCTTTGTCCGTTTTATCGACGGCCTCGAGAAAGGCGCGGTCGGCCTGCAACAACGCCTGGTCATCGGCAACAACAGGCTCGATCAATAGCGCGACCCAAACTCCACCGCAGAAAATACCGACTACGAGCGAGTGCGCAAGGAAATGTCGCATGAAACCCCCGAAATTTCGCACAGCCACCGACGCCGATCCCCGACTCCCAACAACGCCTCAGAAATAAAGATTAGTATGGCCGCGCCAACAAACAAGTCAAGTACCGTACAGTGGGAAGTCAGGTTCACCTCCAGACCGATTTTCAAGAGCGCCGCGTTCGGCAGTGCGCGGCTGCGGGCTTCGCTCATATAACCGCTGAGCTCAGACATCCCTGGGCTGCCGGCCGGCACGGCCACCCTCGCTGCGGCTCGCAGGCCCGAGATGGAGGACAGCACTAAACCCAGCAAGCCGGTGCGAGTCCAGACTGTCGTGCTCTCGCTTGCTACCGCGCGCTCGACCTGAGATGGTAAATGCGAGTGGGATTTTCCAGCCCGATCTTTCTCCTCAAATCGGCGGGAAGCTGATTGAACAAGAGCACTGCCGCCTGCCAACGTTGCGGACCTTTCACCGGCTCCGGGTAGTGCTGGTCTGTGCCCATGACAAACCGGTCTGGAAATTCTCGAAAGAGCGTAAGCCATTCCGGCTTGATTGCCCCTCGACCGCCGTTCATGAGAATTGAATTCTTGCCCACATCTACGGGATCGACTTTGATCTCCATGTACAGGTTGGGATGTGCCCGAAGTAGCTTGCCGCAGAGATCGGCCGTGCGATACCCGGTATTGTCCCATCCCGCATGAGCCCAGACGATCTGGGCATGCGGATTGTGCTCGAGCAGCCGCTCGAAGGCTGCGATGTTCGGATGGAGCTGCGGCGGATTCGGCGGCGACCGCAAGTCTGCGGGGAGTGGCATTGACTGAGGAACAGCTTCCATGTGGAAGTCGATTGGAGCTCCGCCGTGTTGGGCGGAGACATCTGCCAGCACAAGAAGCAACGGATGGTCCGGAGGTGCGTACTCATAGTACGCCGAGGGAGAGGTTGCGAAATGCTCCCCCGCTATTTCGCCGAAGCCCGCCGCGCCCTGGCGGATGATCTCTTCTGCGCGCTGCTTGAACTGACGCTGGGCATCCGAACCCACGTCACCGGAGCGCACCGATCTCTGAATCATGACATTCAGCGTCCCGCCGCCCCCGAGAAACACCAGTTTGTCCCGATGGCCTCGTTCGCCGGCCAGAATTACCTCATCGTCAAAACGGTTTCGATCATCCGGAGTAAACGGGGACGGCATGAAGATGAACTTCGCGGTGTTCGCAGCGTGCATGGCCTCTAGCGTGGCTTGGATGGCGCCAACGGCGTTGGCAGGATCCAAATGGCAATGCACATCGATGTAAGGGGATATAGCCGCCACGACCCGAGTCCCTGCGGCCCGCGGTTGCATCTCTGCCGAGGGCTGTCTGAATCCGTCCC
>Ga0209526_10003309_pt1 | contig 10992 bp, 7 predicted proteins | sample JacPinW_OM2H0_M1_FD_188566 | JGI IMG/M metagenome (GOLD analysis project Ga0209526, IMG submission 188566) | Forest soil microbial communities from Algoma, Ontario, Canada - Jack Pine, Ontario site 1_JW_OM2H0_M1 (SPAdes) (version 2) | ecosystem: Environmental > Terrestrial > Soil > Boreal...
CCGTTCCAACGATTTCTTCTCGCTTTGGCTGGATCCGCGCATGATCTATAGCTGCGCGTACTTCGCGACGTCGGATGACGAGCTGGAGACAGCACAGGATGCAAAACTTGATTACATTTGCCGGAAACTACGCCTGAAACCAGGGGAACGTCTGCTGGATATCGGTTGTGGCTGGGGCGGGCTGCTCATCTACGCAGCCCAGCACTATGGCGCGGAGGTGGATGGCATCACGCTTAGCGAGCAGCAGGCAGAGGTTGCGCGCGAGCGGATCAAGAAGGCGGGCCTGGAGGAGCGCTGCCGTGTCAAAATTTGCGATTATCGTGAGCTCAACGCACCGCAGGGATATGACAAACTGGTCTCCGTCAGCATGGCCGAGGCCGTCGGCCCAGCCTTCCTGCCAGCGTACTTCAAATCTGCATGGACACTGCTGCGTCCGGGTGGCGTGTTTCTCCACCACTATATCGGTTTTCACTCGAGCATACCTGTCCTCGGACTCGGATTCATTCACCGCTATGTCTTCCCAGATTGCGAACTCATACCGATTGGTACGACGCTAGGAGCGGCAGAGGCTGCGGGCTTCGGGGTGCGCGACGTGGAGAATCTCAAAGAACATTATGCGCATACAGTGCGCCATTGGCTCCGGCGACTTGAAAAGCAAGCCACCGAAGCCAAAAAAGTATCAGGTGAGACCACCTATCGCATCTGGAGATTGTATCTTGCCATGGGCGCCCATGGTTTTTCGGTCGGACCGTTGAACCTTTACCAGATCTTGCTGTTGAAGCCGGACGTGGGAACAAGTGGCCTGCCGCTGAGACGGGACGATTGGTACGCCGCGTCTCATACTTGAGGTCATGATGTCGACTAATTTCTCGCAGTCAGCGTGATTGCCGGAAAAACGTCAGGCAAAGTCGGCGCTGCGCCTGCCGGCGCCAACAAAGCGATTATCCGTGGGGCGATTGCGCTTGCGGACTGATCGGCATCTCACCTTGCCCCGCCGGGCACCCCGCGCGAAATTTTATCTGGACGCGAAGCCCAGCCGGCCAATCGATCTTTCCTCCAGCCAGGGAAAGCACCACCTCACGAACATCGCGATCACCCGTTGTTCGATCCGCGCTTGCCATGGTGCGGCGGGTCATTTCCCCGTTGATGCGCTCTGTGACGGCGTCGAGCGCAATGCCGGGGAAGCTTTCAGACGTGGCCACCGCCTGTTGCTTTAGGCACACCTTCGCAATATCGCGTTCATCGACCTCTGCCCTGATGCGGCTGGGGCTGTCATCATCAATGAGGGTCACCAGCGTGACCGGTGTACCACTGCTCACAAACTGGCCAAGCGTGACGTGAACAGCGAGTACGGTACCGGCGGCCGGTGCACGCACCGAGCAAAGATTCAGCCGTGCCGCGGTTTCTTCGACACCTGCCTTGGCGGCGTCGCGTCTGGATTGCGTCTCCAAAACTTCTTCGCGACGGGAGCCGGCTCGCAGCAGCGCCAGCCTGGCGCGTGCTTCATCGAGCTGAGCTGCCGCTATTCTTGCATCGCGTCTGGCTTCATCGAGCTGAGCCTGCGTCACTGAGATCCCTTCGGACGGCTCAAGCCTGCGCAACAAGAGCTCCGTCTCCTCCGCGCGCGCCTGCGCTAGCGTGACGGCTGCAACGCCCATCTCGATCTCTTCGTCCCGTGGCCCTTGCTGGATGCGTGCCAGGATGGCCTCACCTGCAGCAAGGATGGCAGTTCTCGCTTGCAGCTCCTTTTCCAGGGTTGCGCAATCGAGGCGTACGAGCAGCTGGCCCGCGGCCACATGCGAGCCTTCCTGCACCGGCAATTCCGCGATCGTTCCCGTGCCGGCGGTGCCGATCAGCATGCGGTTCGCGGCCTCAATTCGCCCGGGGGCATCAACGGCGGGGGTGACCGTGTTGGGTTGAGCCGGGCTTTGCCGGCACGTCGCCAACCACGCTGTCGCGCCGGTCGACAACATCGCCATTGCGACGAGTGCTGATCGCCGCAATGGCTTGCGCATTGCACTTCTGCCTTTCATGAATGGGCCCCATCGAATAATTGCCAACGACCCATTTAACCACTATCGTTCGGATATCAAAATATTGACGGCGCCGGCCGATGTTTCGACGCACGTGGTCACAGTTGCCGCTCGTTGGCAAGCGACCGCCGATAATCGCCGCGGTGTGCGTCCTTGGCCTGCTCGCTGCCGGGCTTGTGGCCTACAAGATGATTTTCAGGTCGGCTCCGGGTGATGCGCTCTCCGCCGCGCCGGGCGCCGCAAGGCGGGGCCACTTGATAGCGGCGCTCGGGCGCATCGAGCCGGGCAGCGAGATCATAAATCTTGGGCCTGGTCTCGCGAACGATCGGGTAGAAACGCTTTTTGTCGCACGCGGCGATGTTGTCAAAAAGGACCAGGTTCTTGGCTATCTCGGCGGCTATGCCGAGCAGCTCGCGCAGGGCGAGGTGTATCGCGCCCAACTCAACGAAGCGCAAAGGCGGTTGCAGACCGAGACCGATCTCGATGAGGTCCGCATCGCGGCAGCCGAGGTGCATCGGCGGCAGGTCCTTGAATTGACCCCGCACCGCATCGCCGCACAGGAAGCGACGATTGCCGGCCTCGAAGCAAAGCTGGCGAACGATAAGGACATATTCGAGTCGCAGCAGCAACTGCTGTCCCGTGGCACCAGCACGCGCCGCCAGAACGAAGACCAGAGAAGCATCGTCTTGCAGGATGAAGCCAATCTGACGTCTGCGCGCGCGCGTCTTGCGGAGCTCAAGCAGCAGTTCGAAATCGATCAAAGAGACGCGGTCGTGCAGATCGAGTTGGCGCGCGCCACGCTGGCGCGCATGCAGGCGGAATTTCCGGTCGCGTCCCTGCAGCGTCAGATCATTCTTTCCGAGGCGCGCGCCAAGCGGCTGACGCTCTTTGCGCCGGCCGACGGCCGCATCCTCAATATACGCGTCAAGCCGGGCGAGGAGATCGGCTCCAGCCCGATCCTAACCTTGGGCGATACCGCCCAAATGCGCGCCGTGGCAGAGGTTTATGAGACGGACATCAGTCGGGTGCGGCTTGACCAGCTTGCGACGGTAAGCAGCCGCTCGCTCGCAAAGCCGATCAGTGGCAAGGTCGCGCGCATCGGCAATCTGATTTTCAAGAACGATGTCCTCAACGTCGATCCTGCGGCGCGGGCGGATGCGCGCGTGGTCGAAGTATGGATCGATCTCGACGATTCCAGCGCTGTGGAGCGTCTAACCAACCTCACCGTCGACGTGCTGATCACAACGTCGGAACCCAAAGCGGCGCTCGCTGACTCATTCAAGGAGGGACCGAAGTAGTCGCGCGGCATTGCAGAGGCATGCCCCTTCGGGAGGATAGGGATGGCGAATATCGCCCAAGATCGGCAAGAAGACGCGAGATTTGTTCCGGGATTTGCGATCTCATCCTGCGAGATTGTCGGATTTTGAGATGCTCGAACCACAGACGGAATGGACAAACGACAAGCCGGCGGCCCCAGCCGCTCCGCTTGCGCTCCCCCGCCGAAGGCGGTCGTGGGTATGGCTTGCTGCACGGCGAGGCGATTTCCTTACGATCATTCCGCCCGACGCCTTCGAACGCGACTGTCTGGAGCTACGTGTTCTCTCGCAGCGCTATCTGCTGCTGAACGATCCAGCTGCCATTCAACATGTGCTGCATGACGCCGCGGAGCGCTATGCGCGCAGTCCGCTGCTGCAACGAATGTTCAGGCGCACTCTCGGCGAAAGCTTGATCACGAGGGAAGGCGATGCGTGGCGAAATCATCGTCACATCATGGCACCGCCTTTCACCCCGCGCAGCATCCGCCGTCATGCCACGTCAATCACGCAGGCGACAACGGACCTTGTCACGTCGTGGACGAATTTGGGCGAGGGTGCCGCCCTCGATCTGGTCCCGGCCTTGCGACGCCTCACCATCACGATCGTTTGCCGGGCCATGTTCTCGACCGCGGCGCCGGAACCCGTCGCCCTGGTCCAGGAAAGTGTGCCGGGTTACGTGCGATCCATGCGACCAAGGCTGCTTGATCTCGTGGCGGATTGGATACCATCCATACCGGCGGGCCGTCCGCGCAGGGCAGTGCCCGCGATGGAAGCAGCGGTAGAGCACATCGTCACGCAGCGGCAGTCGAGCGTGCCGGCAGGCGCAGATCTGCTGTCTCAGTTGCTTGCTGCCGTTGAGAATGGGGGGATGAGCATGGCCGCGGCGCGTGACCACATCGCGCACATGCTCATTGCGGGACACGAAACCACCGAACAGACTCTATTGTGGGCCTGGTATCTTCTGTCGCTGCATCCGTCCGTGGAGGCAACCTTGCACGCGGAACTCGATGGAGTGCTGGCGGGAAGGCGGGCGGAATTCGAGGATATTCAGAGGCTGCCATACACCCGCAGGGTGATTGAAGAAACGATGCGTCTTTGTCCTCCGGTTCATACGCTGTTGCGAAGAGCATTGGCAGACGACGAAGTTTCTGGACGGCAGCTGCGCAAGCACTCCGAGGTCCTCATCATGCCGCTGGTCATTCATCGGCATCGTCGGCTGTGGAGCGAGCCCGAACGTTTCGATCCCGAACGCTTTACACCCGACCAGGTGAAGGCGCGGCACCCGTTTTCCTACATCCCCTTTGGTGGGGGGCCACGTATTTGTCTTGGCGCGAACCTTGCCATAGTCGAGGCAGTATTGATTCTCGCAGGTGTCTCGCAACATTTCCGGTTGCGTCTCGCGCCAGATCAGCGGGTGGAGCCGCTCGCATCGGTCACACTCCGCCCGCGATACGGCATGAGGATGACACTTCTGCGCCGCCGCGCAGGCGAGCGAGTTCGCAGCGGGCAAGGGAATGGCCACGACGCATCTCGCAGCGTTTGATTGGATGGCTCAGGATCGACAGGGTTGAGCCGTGTTCAGAATCTTCGCGTGGCGACTGCTATGGCATGAGAAGGGCCGCAACGCGCTGGCAGTCGGGGGAATCTTTATCGCCGTACTCATGATCTTCCTGCAACTTGGCTTCTATTTCGCCGCCCCGAAAGGGGGAATGCAGGTCTACAACCAGCTGCGATTCGATCTGCTGATGACTGCCAGCAGCTATGTGTTCCAGGCTCAGTCCTACAATTTCCCGCGCCGCCGGCTGTATCAGGCGCTGTCGCTGCCGGAAGTGAGCTCGGTGGCGCCTTTCTATCAATCCGAAGCGTCGTGGCTGAGCCCTGAGGATAGAGTGCGGCGCGACGTGTTCGTAATGGCATTCAATCCAGCCGATGACGTTTTCAACCTGGATGAGATCGAGCGCCAGCGCGAGGTGGTAACGCATCCCGATACGGTGCTGGTCGATACTGGGACACTGGCGGCTTACGGTCTGCAGCAGCCAGGACGGCTGGTCGAGATCGGCGAGCGCGCCGTTGCGATCGGTGGTCGCTATTCGGTGGGAACTGGATTCCTCGGACTTGGCGTGGTGCTCACGAGCGACCTCAATTTCGTGCGCATCTTTCCCGACCGCTCGCTTGCTACCGTCAATCTCGGTCTGATCAGGCTCAAGCCTGATGCAGATCCTGTCGAGGTCGCGGCGAAGCTGCGCGAAATCCTGCCGGCGGACACAAAGATATTCACGCGTCCCGAGCTCGAAGCCCAGGAGGCGGACTACTGGCGGTCGCGAACCCCGACCGGGCTCATCTTCGGATTTGGCGTCGTGATATCCATCGTGGTCGGAGCGGTGATCCTCTATCAGACCATGGCAACCCAGGTCATTCGCCATCTGGCGCAGTACGCGACATTGAAGGCCATCGGTTACGCCGATAGCTATCTGCGCGCTGTTGTCGTGGTCATGGCAATGACGCTTGCGAGCATCGCTTTTGTTCCTGCGCTCGTCGGAGCTCTGATCGCTTACGACAAGATCACCGTCGTGACGCGCTTGCCGGTCGAGATGACGGTGGCGCGTATCGCCGCTGTGCTCATGATGTCGCTCGCAATGTCGGCCGTTTCGGCTCTCGTTGCCGTTCGAATCCTGCGGCGGGCGGATCCGGCCGATCTCTTCTGATCTAACCCGAGCGATCCGATGGCACTGCTTGAGAGTTTTGCTGTCACGAGGCGCCCATCAAACAAGCCAATTCTGGCATCGGTTCCGCTTGCACGTCGCAATCTGCTTGCCGACAAGCGGCGGCTGCTGCGCGCGCTTGCCGGAATTGCCTTCGCGGCGCTGCTCATGATGGTAGAGCTTGGATGTCGTACCGCTTTTGTCGGCAGTATGCTTCTCCCCATCCAGCAACTCGACGGGGATCTCATGCTGCTGAGCTCGACCAAATACGAGTTCGGCAGGAAAGCGCCGTTTTCGCGGCGTTTGTTCTACGAGGCGCGCGCGGTGCCTGGGATTGCCAGCGTGCGGCCCCTTTACCTGGAACGCAAAGCGGCGGCCTGGAAGAATCCGCAAACCCAGGCGCTGTTCGGAATCCAGGTCTTGGCCTTCGATCCCGATCAGCCCGTATTCCTTATTCCCGAGATCGGCGACAAGCTTAGGGAACTTCGACAGCCTGATACGGTGATGGTCGATCGCCGCGCGCGCAGCAACATGGGAGAGGCGAGTGCGGGCACACAGACCGAGCTATCGCGGCACAAAGTGACGGTGATCGGTACCTTTCCGCTCGGTCCCAGCTTTTTCTCCGACGGGACCGCCATCATGAGCGACCGGAACTTCTTCAAATTCTTTGGCAACGGCAATCCCGATTCATCCGATCTTCCGGACGTGGAGATTGGGGTGGTCACCGTCTCACCCGGATACGCGATATCCGACGTACAACAGGCGATGCAAACAATGCTTGCGCCATCCGTCACCGTGCTGAGCAAGGCAGAGTTGATTGAACGGGAGACGCAATTCCATCTTCAGGTCTCGCCGGTGGGCCCGATCTTCAACCTCGGGGCGCTCGTCGGCTTCGCCATTGGCATGTTGATTTGCTACCAGATCCTGTTTTCTGAGCTGTCCGACCAGCTTTCACAATATGCAACTCTCAAAGCCATGGGGTATTACAACCGTTTTCTGGTGAAGGTTGTGGTGCAGCAGGCGGTATTTTATGCCTTGCTCGCCTATGCCGTGGCTTGGCTCGTATGCTTCGTGATATTCTGGATGGTTGGCGAGATTGCACTCATTCCGCTGCGCATCTCGGTCGGGCTCACCGCGATCAGCGTTGCGCTGGCATTGACGATGTGCGTCGGTGCCGCCCTCATCGCTGTTCGCCGCGTCATCGCGACCGATCCTGCCGAGCTGTTCTGATGCCGGCGCTCGTGCAGATCGAGAGTCAACCAGTCGTACGCGTCGACGGCGTCAATCATTATTACGGCGAAGGGCAATCACGAAACCAGGTGCTGCACAAAAACTGCATCGAGATCGGCGCGGGACAATTGGTCATCATGACGGGGCCGTCGGGGTCTGGCAAGACGACTCTGCTCAGCCTCATCGGCGCCCTGCGTTCGGTGCAGGAAGGCACCATTGAAATCCTCGACCGCAATCTCACCGGCCTGCCGCGCCAGGACCTTATCGCCATTCGCCGCAATCTTGGCTTCATTTTCCAAAGTCACAATCTCTTCGATTCGCTCTCGGCCTACGAGAACGTCAAAATGGCGATGCAGCTCGGCGGCTTATCTGCTGAGGCAATGCGCGAGCGCGGCATGCGGATGCTGGAGCGTCTCGGCATTGCGCATCGTGCCGACTACAAGCCCCGCCTGCTGTCCGGCGGCCAGCGGCAGCGAGTGGCGGTCGCTCGTGCTCTCGTCAACCGGCCGAAACTTGTGCTCGCCGATGAGCCGACCGCCTCGCTCGACCGGGAGTCGAGCACCGCAGTCGTCAATTTGCTCAAAGAGCTCACCGTGAATGAAGGCTGTTCAGTCGTCATGGTGACTCATGATCATCGTATCCTCGATGTTGCCGATCGCATCGTGAACATGGTGGACGGTAACATTGTCTCTGATGTTGTACTACGGGAAGCCTTGATCATCTGCGAGTTCCTCAAGGGCATCGAGCTGTTCAAGCAGCTCACGCCGTCGGAACTTGCAAACGTGGCGGACCGCATGAAGAAACGCCGCTATGGCCGGGACGAAATCGTCATCCATCAGGGTGACGCCGGCGAAGAATTCTTTCTCATCGCCAGCGGAACCGCCTTGGTGATCACGCAGCAATCCGGCGAGCCGGCACGGCAGATCGCAACGCTGGGTGCAGGCCAGATCTTCGGCGAGATGGCGCTGCTCGGCGACGAACCGCGGGTTGCAACGGTGCGCGCAATGGAGGAGCTGGAAACCTACTCACTTGGCAAGCAGGACTTCCGCACAGCGGTGGAGTTGAGTGCCGGCTTCAGAGAGCAGATTCGACAGACCTATTTCGACCGATATTCGGCTTTGCGGGCAGGATAAACTGCAGCGGTCAACACCCAACGGATCACCCAGTCGAATTGCACTGTCGGCCTGCCCGTAGGTAAACACGCTGTTGTTGCGCAGGAAGCGCATGATGGTCGGGTCGGAGATCCCGCGCCGACGAGGTGATCGAAGAGTTGAGTAGCCCCCCTCTAAAAACTCACCAGCAGGCTTCCTAGGGCTCGCGCGGCTTCTTCCAATGCGCCGGATCCAGCTGCGCAATGGCCTGCGCCTGGTCGGCCGCGAGCCGGGGCGGGAGGCCTCCCGCTGAAAGCCCCCATGGTTATTGATAGGGGATGCTGTTTTGCTGCACTGCATGAGTCCGGAAGTGGTAGTGCGCCCGGAAGGCGCGATCATCGATTGCGGGTCTATGCAAATAGGAGCAAACGAGCCATCAATTCCGCATGGTCACCCGCAAGGGCATGCCATTTTTCGAGAACAAGAAGAGCCGTCCCGTGGGTTGTGGGCGAAACCCGGGTGCAGATTCGAAGTGGGCAGCGCGAACGAAGCTCGCCAGCATGATCGTAGATCCAAGCGTTGCGAAAGCGGCGCCCATGCAAATTCGCGGGCCGGCGCCAAATGGAAGGAACTGATAGCGCGGGCGTCCTGCCGAATTCTCAGGCGAAAAGCGATCGGGATCGAAGAGATCGGGGTCGTCCCAATATTGGCGATGCCGGTGTATCGTATAGATCGGAATTATGCCGACGGTGCCGGCGGGGATTCGCACCCCCTCTATTTCGACGTCATCCAAAATGTCGCGCCCGATCATGGGTGCTGTCGGATAAAGCCGTAGCGCTTCATTGTAAACCTGCTGTGTAACAATAAGCTGCTCGAAATGCTCGGATCCGACCGGGTTCGATCCGGCAACACGATCGACTTCCTCCAAAATCCGCGTTTCCCATTCGGGACTCTGCGAGATCAGATAGAGTGCCCACGTCAGTGACAGCGCAGTCGTATCGTATCCGCCCACCAGAAACGCAATAGTATTATCCACCAACTGCCGATCCGACATCTTCTGAGCCGTTTCCGGATCAAAGCTTGCCAGCATGCGGCCAAGCAAGTCTTTGCTTCCCCCCGCACCGTCGCGGCGGGCGCTGATGATCGCTTCCACCGATTTTCGTAAGCGGATTTCCCGCTCTCGCATCGACGTGCCGCCCGGCCGCGGTAGCCAGGAAGGCAGACCCAGCAGCGTATACAGGACCCACCAATTCGTGCTGGCAAAGTACTCGGTATGGCCCTTCTCGATTTCGGTGACGACTTCGCGGGCGCCACCGACCAGCATAGTGCTGGAAATCACTCTAAAGACCGCACGCAACATGTCGCGGTTGACTGCTCGAATTTCGCCGGTGTTTTCGGTACGCCACGTCATGACCGTCGCTTCCGCCGAAGCCGTCATCACCTGTCCATATTGTAACAACTCCTCGTGCCGGAATAACGGAGCTACAACACCTCTTTGCCAGCGCCACTCATGGCCTTCCGAGGCATTCAGCGGCTTGCCAAATAGCGGTTCCAGAATTTTGTTCTGAAGGTAACTCTTGGGAAATTCCTGCTGACGCGATTGCAAAAGAGCTTTGACCGCTTCGGGGCCAGTAAAAAAAGCCACTCGTGGCGGTCCCGGCGCGATGACAACAGCTTCCTCGTAAGCCTGTTCAGGAACGATCTCCAAACTGTTGTTTAGCAGCTTGATCAGAATATGCGGGAATCGCAATGGCCTTCGCGCGGGCTCGATACGGGGCGGATACAGGCGTGCGGTAGTCCGCGATTCGAGCATGTTCCGCATAGTCCCTTCGTGCAACCGCTGGACGTGCCTTCTGCAGTAGCTTGAGCATCAACAAGCCAATGAAGGCGCTCGAACCAGCTTTGGCTCGATTACGGCGGGAAAATTATCACCGACCGATTTTGGACTTTTGCTACAATATCCAAGGAGAACCGGCTGTCAATATTGCGATGCCGGTAACTTTGCATTTGACCGACGTTGTTTATCCCGCCCGCAAAGCCGAGAGACAACCACGCGCCGGGCGGCGGCTTGCAATCGCATCTGACCGTCCATTTGAATCAACAACGGAACCGTGAATTAATGTCCATTTCGCGGGCATAGCCGCCTGCCGCTCTGATGCCACGATATGATCGCGCCCCTGCAACCGCGAGGCAGCTAATGACTCCTCAACGTTCGGAAAAGATTGCGCATGCCGTCGAGCGTGGCATCTCGCGGTGGCGGGAGTCAAATGCTGTCAGGGCGGCTCGCATTCCCCCGACAGCAAGCGGCGACGTCATCCAATCGATGCCCCGGCGAAAACCGGCGCACTCGGTCGACGTCGCTCACGTGACATTGCCGATGGCGAAGAGGCCAGTGTTCAAGCCGGGAATTGTTCGGCCGTTGCTGCGGATATTTTTTTGGCTCTGGCTCTGTGTTAAATACTTTGGCGGAAATGCCCTTGATCGATTGCGCGGTCGCGCTTCGATCCAGCGCCGTGCGGTGCGGCTGCGGGAATTGTTCGAGAGTGCCGGCGCAAGCTTTGCCAAGCTTGGGCAGCAGCTGTCGCTGCGCGCGACATCCTGCCATATGCCTACTGTGCCG
>Ga0209526_10003311_pt1 | contig 10991 bp, 8 predicted proteins | sample JacPinW_OM2H0_M1_FD_188566 | JGI IMG/M metagenome (GOLD analysis project Ga0209526, IMG submission 188566) | Forest soil microbial communities from Algoma, Ontario, Canada - Jack Pine, Ontario site 1_JW_OM2H0_M1 (SPAdes) (version 2) | ecosystem: Environmental > Terrestrial > Soil > Boreal...
CGAAATCACTTCGTTGACGTTCATGTTGGTTTGCGTCCCGCTGCCGGTTTGCCAGATGCGCAGGGGAAAATGGTCAGCAAGCTTGCCGGAGATGACTTCGTCGGCGGCTTGCGTGATGAGCTTGGCTTTTTCCGGTGAGAGCTTGCCGAGGTCTTGGTTGACGAGCGCGGCGGCTTTCTTGAGGACGCCGAAGGCGCGGATCAGCTCGGGAGGCATGGTGTCTTTGCCGATGGCGAAGTGGATGAGAGAGCGGGCGGTTTGCGCGCCGTAATAGCGGCCGGCGGGAACTTCGATCTTGCCCATGCTGTCGGATTCCGTGCGGGTAGGGCCAGAGATGGGAGCGCGCGTGGCTTCAGACATGTCGTCTCCTAAAGAGTGCTCTCTAGAAGTTTATCAGCAGGAAGTAAGGATGTAACGAGGTAAGCAAGCAGGAAGAAGGCCAGGGCCGAACCTTGCGCTCTGGATTCTCAGCCTAGGTGCTGTATTCGTACAGCGCAATAGAACCAAACGGCAATGACGCCGTGACGTTACCTCTGGTCAATGTATAATTGACTGAGGGGAATTTAGAGGTTTCATGGCAAATGATGCCAATACGGTAAGGGTGTCCGCATTGGTGCGGACGCGGCGGCGGCTGCGGTTTATCCGCACGCGGCTGCGCGAGTTGCGCATGATTGGGAAAGCCCTGATTTCGACCAAGCACCCGATTCTAGTCCATATCATCCCGAACCGGCGCTGCAACCTAGCGTGTACCTACTGTAATGAATTTGATGATTTCTCAAAGCCTGTGCCGCTCGCGGAAATGAAGCGGCGTTTGGATACGCTGGCGGACATGGGCACGTCGATCATCACCATCAGCGGTGGTGAGCCATTGATGCATCCGGACCTGGATGAAATCATCCGGCACATCCGGAGGCGGGGAATCATCGCCGGGATGATCACGAACGGCTTTTTCCTGAATAGGGAGCGCATCGAGCAGCTCAATCAAGCTGGGCTGGAGCACCTGCAGATCAGCATCGACAACGCGATGCCGGACGAGGTGTCGAAGAAGAGCCTGAAGACTTTGGACGGCAGGCTGGAGCTGCTGTCGCAGTACGCGGTGTTTCAGGTAAACATCAATTCGGTGCTGGGCAGCGGCGTCAAGAACCCGGAAGATGCGCTGCAAATTGCGCACCGGGCCGTGGCGCTGGGATTTACGAGCACGGTGGGCATCATTCACGACAACAACGGGCAACTGAAGCCGCTGGGACCACGCGAGACGGAGATATTTGAAGAAATCATGACACTCGGGAAGCGCTCGTATTCGCGCTTCAACGAGTTTCAGCACAATGTGGCGCGCGGGCGGGAACACAACTGGCGCTGCCGGTCCGGTTCGCGCTATTTGTACATTTGCGAGGAAGGGCTGGTACATTGGTGCTCGCAGCAGCGCGGATATCCGGGGATTCCGCTGGCGGAATATACACCGGAGATGCGTCACCGCGAATACTCGACGGAAAAGTTTTGCGCGCCACGGTGCACCGTTTCCTGCGTGCAGCAAGTGGGTATTCTGGACAATTGGCGGGATCCGCAGACGCTCAAGCCCATGCCCATGGCGCCACCTCCGGCGCCACCGCAGTTGGTGCAGATCGGCTCGGCTCGCAGCGATTCCTGATGGACCTGTATCTGTTTTTCGAATGGCAGCGGTAATCCATATTACAAAGTCGTGCACACCCTTGCACCCACCAAATTGACGCTGAATCCGTTGTTCTCAACAATATAGTCATGGCTAGCGCGGCAATTGAGATCGAGAATCTAACCAAGGCCTATCCGTACGGGTTCCTACACCTGAAGAAGAAGACCTCCCTTGAAGGGCTGACGATGACGGTCGAGCGAGGGGAAGTATTTGGCTTCCTCGGGCCGAACGGTGCAGGCAAGTCCACAACAATCAAGTTGTTGGTGGGGCTGATCTTTCCTACCGCGGGCACCGCCCGTATCTTGGGCAAGCCGATCAGCGACATCGAGATGCATCGCGACATCGGTTACCTGCCGGAGCAGCCCTACTTCTACGACTACCTTACCGCCGCGGAACTGCTCGATTACTTCGCGCGATTCCATGACTTGGCGGCCGCGGACCGGCGGGAGCGCGTGGAGCGCATGCTAAAAAGGGTGGGGCTCGAGACCGCGCGAAAAATCCAGTTGCGGAAATATTCGAAGGGAATGCTGCAGCGCGTGGGCTTGGCGCAAGCGATTCTGCACGATCCGAAGGTCGTGATTCTGGATGAGCCGATGTCGGGTCTCGATCCGGTGGGGCGGCGGGAGGTGCGCGACATCATTCTGGAATTGAAGCGCGAAGGCAAAACGGTGCTTTTTTCAACGCACATTCTGTCAGATGCGGAAATGTTGTGCGACCGTGTTGGCGTGATTGTGGGAGGCAAGCTGCGCGGAGTGGGTGCGCCGGACGAAATCGTGGGGCTGAAGGCTCACGGGATGGAGATTCTGTTCGAGTACGCTGGAAACGATGCGATGGCCACGGCGCTGCTTGGGAAAGCGACGAAAACGGGCAGCCGGTATCGCATGCAGTTAGGCGAAGGAGATTTGTATTCGACACTCGAGCAGCTTCACGAGGCCGGAGCGAAGATCTTGGCGGTAGCGCAGGTTAAGGCGTCGTTGGAAGAGTATTTCATGCACCTGGTGGAGGCGGATCGTGCGCAAGCCGCGGCGGTCGAGGTAAGCGGGAAATGAGACGCGTGGGTGTGGTGGCGTGGAACACGTTTCGCGAGGCGGTACGCGACCGGGTGCTCTACAACCTGGTGTTTTTCGCGCTGTTGATGATGGCAGCGGCGATCATCGTGGGAGAAGTTTCGATCGGGATCGAAGAGAGCGTGATCGTGAGCCTGGGTCTGAGCGCGATCTCCGTGATTGGTCTGCTGATCGCGGTGTTCATCGGCGTCGGCCTGGTTTCGAAGGAGATGGACAAGCGGACGCTTTACGCTCTGCTCGCCAAGCCGGTGAGACGATGGGAATTCCTGCTGGGAAAGTTTGGAGGACTGTTACTTACCTTAACGGTTAACACGGCGGCGATGGCGGTTGGGCTGTTTACGGCCTTACTGTACGTCAAGCACTCGCTCGGGCGCACCGACGCGGTGGTGCTGGTTGCCGTTTATTTTGTTCTGTTGAAACTGGCGATTGTCGTGGCGCTGGCGATGCTGTTCTCTTGCTACACGACGCCCCTGCTGGCCATCCTGTTCACGGCAGGACTCTACGTGTCGGGCTTGTTCGTAAAAGAGATGCGGAGCTTCCACAGCGATACGATGGCCCCGGTGATACAAGTTTTTTTGCGCTGGCTGTCTTACCTGCTTCCTAATTTTGAGAATTTCGACGTGATGGGCTCGGCCGCGCATGGCCGGGCGATCCCGACGGCCTTGCTTTTGCAAAACACGGCATACGCCGCATTGTACTGCGCAATTGTACTGGCGGCCGCCGCGTCCATATTTTTCAGACGGAACTTGAAATGAGGAAGCCCACTTCATGGCTGCTGTGCGTGGTGCTTGTGACGGGATTCAGCGGCGTGTGGAAGCTGCAGCACAAAATCGATGCGCAACGTGGCGCGCTGCAGCGGGAGCAGGATGAACTGGTATTGCGCTCGGGCGCGATGCTCAAGGTGATGAGTCTCGAATACGCTACGTTGATGGCGGATCTCTATTGGACTCGCGTGGTGCAGTACTACGGCAACAAGCAGACGCGGGAGGATACCAGTGTCGAGCTGCTCTGGCCGCTATTGGACATCACCACAACTCTCGATCCCAATTTGATCGTGGCGTATCGCTTCGGCTCCACGTTTTTGAGCGAACCTCCGCCGCGCGGGGCTGGCCGACCCGATCTCGCCGTCGAATTGATACAGCGGGGGATCGCCGCGAACCCGGATTACTGGCGGCTCTACGAAGATCTGGGCTTTATCTACTATTTTGGACTCCGGGACTACCCGAGGGCCGCGGCGGCATTTCTAGAAGGCAGCAAGAATCCCAACGCGCGAGTGTGGATGAAGGCTCTCGCAGCAAGGGTACTTGAAACGGGCGAGACGCGTGAAACGTCGGCATTCTTGTGGAACGACATCTACAATTCAACGACGGATTTGGAGGTCAAGAGAAACGCACTGACGCACTTGCAATTGCTGAGAGCTGAGGCCGATCGCGAGCAACTCGATGCACTTGCGGCGGAATATGAGAGGCGGAACAGACGGCGCGCCACGAGTCTCCAAGACCTGCTCAACGCCGGCTTGCTGCAGGGTGCGCCAGTGGATCCTCTTGGCTTCGTCTACGTTTTCGACGCGGACGGCAAGGCGCAACTCAATCCGGAAAGTCCGCTGTTGAAGCAAAAGCCGTTGGTCGAAAAGCAGTTATAGAGATGGTGCGGAGCAGGTATTGCTGATCCGTCCATCCAGAGTCACTGCGTGGTGCAGAGCAGGGTCATCTGCGGGTCAATGACAATTTTGCGCGGGGCGTTTTGCGTTGTGAAGTGAAACGAAGTCTCCGGACCGGCGGCGACGACAACCCCTAGCGGAGTGGCGTGTCCCACGCCCGCGCTAGCGTACAGCGGAACGGGGGCAAGGAAAGAACGGGAGACGCCGTCCTGGAACAGTTTTCCCCGGACCAGATAGCCTTTCTCGCCATGATGGACGCTGAATTCCACGCGGTAGTGGGGGATCCCAGTTCCGCCGACCCACTGCGCGAAGAACCATTCCATCGAGCGGCCCCCCTCGAGGTCCATGCTGGGCGTCATCGCGGCTTCGACTTCGCGCTGCAGATCCGCGGTCGAGAGAGCTCGGTACGCGTATTTGGTTTCGAGGGCGCGAAGTAATTCGATGAAGCGCGCGTCGGGATTCTTGCTGCCGGGCTGTCGCAACATCTGCCGAAGCATGTGAATCACCCATGATCCTTTGCTGTAGATGACCTCTTCGAATCCGTTCGGAGACTGGGAAGATGCCAGCCGGCCGCCCAGTTCGAGAGCGCCAATTTCTGAGTTGGGCTGCTCCGCACCGGGCGGCTTTGCCAGGAGCTGCTGGCGATAGCGATCGAGCCATACGCGAAGTGAGTGGTCCGTGTTCTTCTGGGTGTCGGCGAAGAGCAACGCTAGATAGTTGGCGATGGCTTCGTCAATCCATTGGTCACGGTAGCTGCTCCAGCCAACGGTGTTGCCCCACCACTGGTGCGCTACTTCGTGGAAGGGCACGAGTTCCGTGAAGTGCTCTTGTCCCGCTTCGGAGAGTCCGGCGCGGTGCTGGGCGTCGGGTGGCAAGAAGGAATAGGTCGACAAGTACAGCAAGCCGGGCCAGCCTTGGCCGAAGGTGCCGGGGATTTGCGAGACGCTCAGTTTTTCAAATGGAAACGGACCGCTGAAGATTTCGTAAAAGTGAATGGAGGCATCAATTTCGCGGCCGAGCTGCTTCAGCGCGTCCGCTGGCCGGGGGGGTAGCGGAACAGCTTGCATCATGTTCGCGTTGAGGCGCGCCTCAGCGCCAAAAAGCAATGGCATTTCCGGTGGCGGCTCTAATGCGGAGCCTCCCAGACGGTTGTCCAGGGCCTGCTCGAGCTGGCGGTTGGCGTACAGGTCGATGGAATGCGCGGCGGAAGAGAGCGAGGTGGAAGCGTACTCGCCAAGATTGAAGCCCGCCACCGGGAGCCGTTGTTCCGTTCGCCAGTGGCCCGTGCGGTATTCGCCGTCTTCGTGCTCCTCGATCTTGGCACCGGTGGCCACCAGCTGCAGGCGGCGTGGCCAACGCATGGTGAGATCGTAGTCGGCGAAATCCGCGGTATCACCAAGATGCGGGTACCAGCTCTCGCGGGCGCCGACGAACAGCACGCCGTTGCCGGCGTCTTCAATGACATTGCCGCGATAGTGAAAGCGCAAGGAAAATTCTGAGCCGCGCTGTGGCGAGGCGGGAAGCACAACGTAAAGGAAATCACTTCCGCGCGAGCTGCGCTCCTGCCGGCTCATATCTTCATTCTGAAAATAGGTCAGAGACCCGCCCTGTTCTCCCGACACTGAGTCTACGTTGAGCATTCGAGAGAGATGAAAAACGAGCACCCGCTGCTTTCCCGTTTCGGCGCGAAGGCGCACTTCCGTCCTTGCATCCAGCGACGTGTTGTTGAGGATCGAAGTGTCGATGGTGTACTGCAGCGCGCGGAACGCGATGGAGGGTACCGGAGCGTCCGGCATCCTGTAGGAAGCCCAGACATTGTAGAAGCTCCTCGTTCCAGATTTTCGAGGCTGGCCGAGCATCACGGACTCTTCGCGTTGCCGGTCTACAATCACATCGAAGGGGCCGGTAGCGAGGCCTTCAGTTCCCGCATAGAAGTACGGCTTGCGATTCTCTGAAAGGCTATCGAAGAGAATCCGCAGAGACTGGCCAGGATTGATCGTTGCGAGGAGTGAATCCCATCGCGAAGCGAAGGCAGAGTCTTGCTGTGGTGTGAGCTTCGCGGCGCGCAACTGACGCAAGAGATCGTCCGCGCTGTCGTCTGTGAAGCGCAGGCAGGCGTTGGTGAATTCCTGGTCCAACAAGGGAGCCCCGAGAAAGCGGGCTGTCTGCTGCTTCTCGACGGCGCCGCGGGGGACGGCGAGCACGTGGCCCCGCCCGGAAAATACTGCCCCCGTGGTGCGCCCATCGAGCGAAGCCACGAAGCCCAGCACACCTTGTTCAAAGTAGAGTCGCACGTCGGCGCGGCGGATCTCGATACGACTTGCGGCGTCAATCTTGTAGGTGGATGCGGGGTCGATGCGCAGCGCGTTGAGCGCGTCGTAGAGCTCGCGTGGAGACTTATCCGCGGCTGGCGCCGGCGGCGTCATAAGTAGACACAGACCGAGAAGGGCCACCCCAGCCCGCATGATGGAAGTGTAGTCACTTTCGGCATGCCGCGACAAGCTCCTGCCGGTGATGTTGGGCGCCCAGAATAAAATGGAAGAATGTGGCGGTTATCTTTCACGGTTCGCTCGAAAGCGAGCTTGCCGGCGCGTCGTCTAATCTTGGCAATGGGTCTGTTGCTCGGGGTGGTCTCGCCGGGCGTGGCGGATACGATCGTTCTCAAGAACGGGCGGCGAATCGCAGCACTCAGCGTCGTCGAAGAGGGCGACCGGGTGAGGTATCAAACCTCCGCCGGGGAATTAAGCCTGCCGAAGTCCATCGTCGACCATGTCGAGAGGGGCAGAGTCTCAGCCGATTCTGTGGCTGCCGCGGCGGCGAATCTGTCGATAACACCACCCACGATCGCGGGGAGCGCGGCGGTGGAGCAGGGCGCGGTTCACGGCGGCGCGATCGATCGCGAATACCTTGCAAGGCTTGCAGGCGACGCGCGTTTCGGTGGTCCTCGAGCGAATGAGATGGCTGCGATCGCGCACCATGCCGCGGCACAATTTGAATTGTCCCACGGTGACATGGAGCACGCCGTGGCCGATGAGCGCACCGCGCTGATCTATGCGCCGGAAAATCCGATGCTGCTGATGAATATCGCGTATTTGCACCTGCGGCGCAGCGAGTACAAGCAGTCTTTCGAATACCTGGAGCGGGCGCGCCGTGTGGCTCCGGAAAACCCCGACGTCGCGAAACTTGAGGGCTGGGCTTACTTTGGGATGAACAAGGTGGAGCAGGCCGTGGCCGAGTGGAAGCGGGCGATGGCGCTGCGGCCGGACGCGGAAGTGCAGGCGGCGCTAAACAAGGCCCTGCGGGATGTGCAGGAAGAAGAAACCTACAGGGAGAATGAGAGTAGCCACTTCGTGCTTCGCTATAGCGGAGAAGCAGAGCCCGAGCTGGCGCGCGAAGTCCTGAGGGCGCTGGAGACACATTTTTCTGCGATCGAGTCTGAACTGAATTTTACGCCACCGGACTCCATCGGGGTGGTCCTGTACACGCAGCAGGCGTTCGCGGACATCACCCGCGCGCCGGGCTGGGTCGGAGCGTTGAACGACGGCCGCATCCGCGTGCCGGTACATGGGTTGGTGAGTCTAACCTCCGAACTGTCGCGAGTGCTAAAACACGAGTTGACTCACAGCTTCATCCAGCAGAAGACCCACGGGCGCGCGCCGACGTGGATCCAGGAAGGATTGGCGCAATGGATGGAAGGGAAACGCAGCGGTGAAGACGCCAGCGCGCTCGTGCAGAATTACGACCAGAAATACGCGGTGCCGCTGGGCGCGCTGGAAAGCTCATGGATGAGGTTGTCCGGCGATCAAGCGAGCTACGCCTACGCCTGGGCGCTTGCCAACATGGAATACCTTGTGCAGGTGGATGGCATGGGAGATGTGGAACGCATTCTCAACCGCATTGCGGCAGGAAGTTCGACCGAGGAGGCAGTGCACGAGGTGCTGCACGGTGATTACGACGATCTCATGCAGTCCACCGTCGGATACCTGCGCAAGAGGTACGGGAGGTAGAGTCCAAAGACTCGGAGAATCTTCGTCAGGAGACAGCCAGCAGGGCCGCGAGCAGCGCGGCCCGGGCGGGCATGGTGTTTACCAGGACGTGTTCGCGGGAGGAGTGTGCGCCATCGCCAACGGCACCGAGGCCGTCGAGCGTGGGGATGCCCAAGGCAGCAGTGAGGTTGCCGTCCGAGCCCCCGCCCGCGGTGCATTCTCCGAGAGGGAGGCCCATCTGCGTGGCCAGCATCCTGGCACGGGCGAACAGAGCGGCGCTCATGTCGCGCTCCAGAGGCGCGCGGTTGAAGCCGCCGCGAAGTTCCAGGCGCGCTCCCGGTAGAATCGGACGCAGCGCATGCAGGCGGCGTTCGAGGCGCCGCATATCCGCAACGCGCAAGGCACGAAGATCGAGGATGGCGCGGGCGCGATCGGGGATAACGTTGGTGCGAGTCCCGCCTTCGATGATATCGGCGTTGATCGTAGTGCCTTGGCCCAATCCGCTCCAACCTTGTATGCGGGTGATTTGTCTTGCCAGCTCGTGGACCGCGTTGACCCCCTCTTCCGGGGCAAGGCCGGCATGCGATGCGCGGCCATGCACGACGATCTCAGCTTCGCCTACGCCTTTGCGCGAAGTCTTCAGCAAACCGCGAGACCCCAGAGCGGGTTCCAGCACAAAAACAGCATCGCTGCGGCGCGCTTCTGCTTCAATGATTTTGCGCGATGAGTCGCTGCCGATCTCTTCGTCGGAAGTCCAGAGAAAGACAATGCGTTTGCGGGGCGGCGCTCCGGATCGTCGAAGCGCGCCGAACGCAAAAAGGGCCTGAACAATGCCCGCTTTCATGTCGAAGCTGCCCGGGCCGTAAGCTTTGCCCGCCGAGACGCGGAAAGGCATGTTCGCGAGAGTGCCGGTGGCGTAGACGGTATCGTAGTGGCCGAGCACGAGAAGCTGTCCCGGTGGACGCGACTCTCGGGGTTGCCAGATCACGCGCAGATGGTCGCCACGATGTTGTTGCGCGATGCGTTCTGTCTGGGCGCCGCGCTTGCGCCATTCCGCGGCGATTAGGCGGCAGCAACGGTCGGCGGCAGCTTTTTCAAGGCTGGGCGATTCGGCGAGGACGAAGTTGCGGAGCGTTGCGAGCATCTCCCGGAGGCGGGGCGTTAAGGTTTGCAACAGCTTCTTGGCTGAATTCGCTTCAGGCATGCTCGGCACATGCTAGCAGTGCGAAGAACCACCGGCAACCGCGCGAACAAACCCACACCGATCAACCCAGCTAGCCACCCGCCGGCAGGGGTTAATTCGCGCGACAACGCCTGCAGGCGCATATCGCGGATCGCTGGGTTCGCATATAATCATAGGTTTGCCGGACAAATGTGGACGCCGCAGAATGGGTGTGGGAGCGCCGATGATATTCGATGTCAATGAAATTCAGAAGATATTGCCGCACCGCTATCCTTTCCTGATGGTGGACCGTATTGTCGAAATGGAACGTCTCAAGCGCATTGTGGGCGTGAAGAACGTCACCATTAACGAATCGCATTTTCAGGGACATTTTCCCGGCAAACCCATCATGCCCGGGGTGCTGATCATTGAGGCCATGGCGCAGACCGGCGGTTTATTGCTCTTGTTGGAGATCCCGGATCGGGACAACAAACTGCTTTACTTCGTGGCGGTGGATGGGGCGCGCTTCCGGCGGCCCGTGGTACCGGGCGATCAATTGAAGCTGGAGATCCAGGTGCTTTCCTGGCGCGGGGACTTCTGCAAACTGGATGGCAAGGCCACGGTGGACGGACAACTCGCCGCGGAGGCGACGTTGATGTGCAAGATGGTCGATCGGGAGTTGGTGAGGTCTGAAGACAAAGGGAAATGAGCGCGCCGCAGATCCATCTTCAGGGGGTGGTGGCGCCGGGCGCGAAGCTCGGGGCAGGTGTTCAGATCGGCGCGTACGCCATCGTCGGCGAGGACGTTGAGCTTGGCGAGGGCTGTATGCTGCACTCCCATGCGGTATTGCAGGGGCCAGCAAAGATCGGCCGGAACAATGTGTTTCATCCGTTTTGCTCGATCGGCGGTGACCCGCAAGATTTAGGATTCCAAGGCGAAGCGACAGAACTGACAATCGGCGACGGAAATATCTTCCGGGAGTACGTGACCGTCAGCCGTGGCACGGTGAAGGGCGGTGGAAAGACCACCATTGGCAGCGGGAGCTTGTTCCTAGCGTCCTCTCATATTGGGCACGACTGCCATGTCGGTAACCACACGCTGTTTGTGAACGGTGCGACGCTGGCGGGGCACGTTACGGTGGAAGATTTCGCAACCATCGGGTTCTCCTCGCCGGTGCACCAATTCTGCCGCATCGGCCGCTACGCCTATATCGGCGCGTCGACGGTCGTTACCCAGGACGTGCCGCCGTTTTCGATCGTGGTCACCGAGCGCGAGACAAAATGCTACGGTGTCAATACCGTGGGCCTCGAACGCAAGGGCTTTTCCGCCGAGCGCCTGCAGGTGCTGCAGCGCGCGTTTCGTTTGCTGTTGCGCTCGAAGCTCAACACCCGCCAAGCGCTTGCCGAGATGCGAAATTCGCTGGCGGAATCGGCGGATGTGGCGGAAC
>Ga0209526_10003312_pt1 | contig 10990 bp, 8 predicted proteins | sample JacPinW_OM2H0_M1_FD_188566 | JGI IMG/M metagenome (GOLD analysis project Ga0209526, IMG submission 188566) | Forest soil microbial communities from Algoma, Ontario, Canada - Jack Pine, Ontario site 1_JW_OM2H0_M1 (SPAdes) (version 2) | ecosystem: Environmental > Terrestrial > Soil > Boreal...
CAGTTTGAGGCAGAGAGTCGCCAGGACCCGGGCGTCGTGCGTTTCGAAGTTCTGCAGGAATCCGAACATCCAAACCATTTTACGATCCTCGAGGTCTGGCAGACGCGCCAGGCCTTCGAGGCGCACAGCGCTTCGGACCACACCAAGCTGTTCCGGAACAAACTATTCCCCTGGCTGGGCAGCCCCTATGATGAGCGTTTCAACCGCCTTCCACGGTAGATCGGCCATGTCCTCGTTTCAGGCGTACTGAAACAGCGCCTTAAAGCCGAAGTCCATGTGCTGTTGAATGTGGCAGTGAAATAGGGTCAGACCGGGTTGATCGGCCACAAAGTCAACCGACGCGCGTCCATAAAACGGCACGACGACCGTGTCTTTGATGATCCCGGCCGTTGCCCTTCCGTTGAAGTCGACCAGCTCAAACAGGTGCCGGTGCAGATGCAACGGGTGGGCATCGTCGGTCCGGTTGCGGAAGACCAGACGGTATCGGGCACCTGTTTTCAGCACGAACTCCCGCTCGTGCGGATATTGCTTCCCGTTGACGAGCCATGTGTTGAACCTGCCCGAACCGCTTGGAATTTTTTCGAACACGAGATCGATCGTCTGATCCGGCGCAGGGTGCGATGTCGCCCCCCCGAAGATCGTGTAATCCCATGAGGTTTTCGCCGGCTTCACCCACTCGGGCTGGCGGTGCTGGTTGGCATACTCGACCACGATGCCGAGCCCGGCATTGCGTATGTCATCCTCGGGCGCACCGAGAATCCACACGCCGGGCTGGCTCATCTCGACGTACGCATCCACCCGCTCACCCGGCCCGAGGAGGATCACGTCGGCTGCCTGAGGCGATGGCACCCGATTGCCGTCCATCGCGACGACGTGGAACTGGTGTCCAGAGAGCGCAACGCGCCGGTTCTCGATGGCGCTGGCATTGAGCAGGTGCATGAGCACTCGCTGGCCCTGCTGCACGCGGATCGGCTCGCCCGCACCCAGCACTTTGTCATTGATCGAAAACAGTACAGAAGCGACTTCCAGACCATTGGGTCGCGTGTCGAGCACCGCTGGCTTCTCGGGCTGCGGCCCGCCTTGACCTTCTTCATCTTCGTTTTCGGCCTGGTCGGTGAAGAATGGTTCCCAATCGCGCAGCGCGAGAAAGACTTCCTGATCGTAGTGGCCGGGATTGTTGCCGGACTCGACCAACACGAAACCGAATTGCCCGGTGTAGGTGCTTCGGTGGAGATCGGGGCCGGCCATCGCGTGTGTGTGATACCAGCGCGTTCCCGCAGGCTTGGGCACGAATTGATATCGTCGACGCCCATGCGGAGGAACCGGCGGGGTGCCCTCCTCTTCGGCGCCGTCCACCTCGGAAGGAATGAGCAGCCCGTGCCAGTGCACAAACTCCGGCACGTCGGTCTGGTTGGTCACGTCCACGGTGACTGGCACGCCCTCGCGCATGCGCAGCACCGGGCCTGGTGATGTTCCGTTGTAACCGATTGTGCTGATGAAGTGATTCGGCGCAAGCTCAACAGTCACCGGCGCGATTTCCAGCGTGATATCCGCCTTGGTTGTCTCGGGAGCAGCACCAGTTGCCTGCATCGGGGATTGCATTTGCGCTGGCAGAAGCTTGACTGCGCTCGCCCCGATAACAGCGGCACCGCCCAACTTGATAAGGTCTCGTCGTTTCACGATCGCTCCCCGAGTCGATGCAAGCGAATGCGCGCGCGACTGGCTCGCGCGGAGCCTTCATACTAACCCAAATCTTGACCCTAACCGAACGAACCTAGCTCTGTCACCGAGGCTCGAGCGAAACTTTCCCCGCCCCTGGTGCGTCCAATAGCATGCTCTCGAGGCTTCTTCTTCGAATGCTAAACTTAGTATTCTCCCATGCCCAAATCACGCGGACCACTTGTTCGATCCCTAGGAGGAGCGATCGTGACAGTCCCGGCTTCCTTGTTGCTCGGAGCAGCGCGCCGATCGCCCGAGCAGCGCGGAATAAACGATAGCAGGCTCTTGGGGAGTCTGGTACTCTCGCAAATGAATCGAGGCAAATCGTGAGGCTCCTGCCAGGAATTGCGGTAGTGCTTGTCCTGCTAGGGCTAAGCAGTGGCCTGTCAGCCCTTCAGCCGTGCCCCTACCCGTCGACTTCGATAGCGACGAGATTTTCAACTATCGATCGGTTTACGCCGTTCCAGTGCAGAGTTGGACCTTCTCCGGTGCGGAACCCAAGCGCTTGCGCGACGACCCGCTCAAAGGCAGGTTCGGGATGCTTCCTGAACGGAATGCGCATGATCTTCCCGGATCGCCCGATCGAGGACCTGGAGAACAGGGATGAAATCCCTCAGGTGCGCTACGACCTCGACGACCGCTTCCAGGTGCCCGGTGAACAATCTATACGAACAGGGCCGGACCTATGAAAAGGACGGCTACTTCGCGAAATGGCGAGCCATCCGCGACGACAAAGGTCGCGTCATCGTCGCCATTTGCCACAACATGCATCTCGGTGACGCCTGGGAATGGGCAGACAGTCCTGCGTATCCGGAGAAATTTGCCTCGATGGCCTTTCGTGTGGGGCTCAACTACATCATGTATGGAATGACGCACTGACGGCAGGGCTCGGGGCCGCACTCCGGTTTCGCAGGTTGTCCTGATCATGTTTCAGTTTCTTTTTAAGTATCCGATCTCGATATTTTCCAAGGGCGAGTTTGTCCTGCTGGGCGCCTGGCCCAAGTGGATACTGTTTCTGTTGGTCCTCGGGACTGCCGCGGGTCTGGGATGGTGGATCCGTCTGCGACTACCCGGGGCCGCTCCCGGCGTGAGGCGCTGGCGAGCGGGCGTTCTCTGGCTGCTGCAGTCTTTCCTCGCCGGTCTGCTGCTGGTGCTGCTCTGGCAGCCGGCGATAACGGTTGCTGAGCTCAAGCCGCAGCAAAACGTCATCGCTGTGCTGGTCGACGACTCGCGCAGCATGGCCATCTCCGAGGACGGGTCCACCCGGCAGGCCCAGGCTGTTAAGGCGCTCCAGGATGGGCTGCTCAGCGAGCTCGAGAAAAAGTATCAGACGCGCCTCTATCGTCTCGATAGTCACCCGACTCACATCTCGAGCCTGAACGAATTGCATGCTTCGTCTCCGGCCACGCGCATCGGCGACAGCCTGAAGCAATTGGCGGCCGAAACAACGGACCTACCGATCGGAGCCATTGTCCTGCTGAGCGATGGTGCCGACAACTCCGGCGGCATTGACCTTGATACGATCTCCGCTCTGCGCAATCGCCGCATTCCGGTCCACACGATCGGCTTCGGGCTGGAACGATTGCCGCACGATGTTGAGATCAATGAAGTTGCGATCGCTGCTCGCGCTTTGGCCGACTCGCGCTTGGCCGCAAGGGTCAGCTTCCACCAGAGCGGCTACGCGGGAATGAAGTCAACACTAACAGTGCGCGACGGTGCGAAGGTACTGGCTTCTCGCGAGATCACTTTCACGGGCGAAGGTAGAATCCAAACGGAAACGATCCCCTTCAACGCCGGCTCGGCCGGAGCCAAGGCGCTCGAATTCTCCATCGACCCACTCCCCGGCGAGCAGAACCGTTCGAATAATGCTGTGACCCGGCTGGTCAACGTCGTCTCGGACAAGCGCCGCGTACTCTATGTCGAAGGCGAGCCGCGCTGGGAATACAAATTTATCCGGCGCGCCGAGGATGACGACCGAATTGTCCAGCTGGCCTCGATGCTGCGCACAACCGAAAACAAGATCTACCGTCAGGGGATCAATGATCCGAAGGAGCTGGCCGAAGGCTTCCCAGCCCGTGCCGAGGATCTGTTCAGCTATCAGGCACTCATCATCGGCTCGGTCGAAGCCGGCTACTTCACGGCTACGCAGCTTGACTTGATTCGGCAGTTCGTTGACCGCCGCGGAGGCGGACTGCTCCTGCTGGGCGGCCGTTTCGGGCTTGCCGATGGGGGCTGGGGCGGCTCAAGCATTGCCGACGTGCTTCCGGTGGTACTTCCGGACAGAAAGAACACGTTTCACCGTGACCCAGCCACTGTCGAGCTTTCCCCAGCCGGGTCCGACAGTCTGATCACCCGCCTGGTGGATGACCCGGCCCGCAACGTCGAACGCTGGAAGAAGCTTCCCTTCCTCATGGACTACCAGGAGCCCGGTGCGCCCAAACCTGGCGCGGCCGTGCTGGCCAGCATGAACTCCCGGGGCCGCAAGATGGATTTGCTCATCACCGAGAATTACGGACGCGGGCGAACAGCCGTGCTGGCCACTTCCGGCACGTGGCGCTGGCAGATGAGTCAAGCTCTCGGCGATCCGACACATGACATGTTCTGGCGGCAATTGCTGCGCTGGCTCGTCGCCGATACGCCGGGCAACGTCGTCGCGTCTGTGCCGAGCCAGATGCTGCTGGACGACGGACACATTCTAGTTTCCGCCGATGTCCGAGATAAGCAGTACCAGCCGGCTGCCGATGCTCGCGTCGAGGCTCACATCCTCGGGCCGGGCGGCATCTCTGCCATGATCCCCATGACACCGGTTCCCGACACGCCGGGGATCTTCCGGGCCGATTGGACGGCCGAGAAACCCGGCTCGTATGTGACGGAAGTAACGGCCGGACGCGGCAGCGATGAGCTCGGCCGTGACGTCTTGACGTTTCAGCGTATCGACGGCGTGGCCGAGAATTTTCATACCGAACAAAATCGCGACCTGCTCGAGAAGCTTTCGTCTGCGACCGGAGGCCGCTATTGGCGTCCGCAGGGGCTCTCGAAGCTCACAAGCGAAATACCCTTATCGGAAGCCGGAATCACGATTCGGGAGACCAGAGAGCTCTGGAACATGCCGGCTGTCTTTCTTCTGATCGTGGTGTTGCGCTTCTCCGAGTGGCTCTTGCGCCGGAAGTGGGGGGTCGTATGAGAACCGGTTTGCCGCGCATGTGCCTCGCGGGTTTGCTCGCGCTCGCTCCACCTGCCCAGGCGGGCCTCTATTACGTTACGGTCGCTGGGCTCGGCGGCGAACCCGACTACGAGCAGCGTTTCACGGCGCTTGCCACGGATCTCGATAAGCTGCTGAAGGCCTCGGGGACTGACGTGCACGTTTACACGCTGACAGACCCCCAGTCGACTCGCGCGCACCTGACCGACACCCTCGGCCTGGTCGCCCGCCAGGCCAAGCCCGACGACGACTTCATCCTTATTCTTATCGGCCACGGCTCATTTGACGGCGTCGAGTACAAATTTAACCTCCCAGGCCCCGATATCTCTGGAGCGGAACTGGCCACCCTGTGCGACCGCGTTCCCGCCAAGCGCCAGTTGATCGTTAACACCACGAGCTCAAGCGGCGGCTCCATCGCTGCTTTCGAGAAGCCCGGCCGCGCCGTCATCGCGGCCACGAAGTCCGGCACCGAGAAGAACGCCACCGTCTTTGCCCGCTACTGGGTCGAAGCCTTGCGCGATCCGACCGTCGACACCGACAAGAACGAGGCCATCAGTGCGCTAGAAGCCTTCGAGTACGCCGAGCGCAAGACCGCCGCATTCTACGAATCCCAAAAACGCTTGGCTACCGAACACGCGGTGTTCGAGGATACGGGCAAGAGCGAAGCGGTTCGCGCCGCTTCGGCAGAAACCGGTGAGGGACGGCTGCTTTCGAATTTTACGCTCCTCCGAATGGGCGCTGCACAAAGGGCCGCCGACGATCCCGCCAAGCGGGAATTGCTCGCCAAAAAAGAGGAATTGGAGCAGAAAGTTGATACGCTCAAGTATCAAAGGGCGGCGATGTCGCAGGACGACTACAAGAAGCAGCTGACCGACACGCTGGTGGAACTGGCACGAATCCAGGAGGAACTGGACAAGTGAGCTGGGCGGCCCGAAGCTTCGCGGTTTCGACGATGGCGCTGCTGGGCACGAGCCTGTGCATGGCCGCCGCGCCCGGCGACTGCCACACCCTGCGCAAGCATGGCCATCGCAGCGAGGCACAGAGCTGCTACCAGTCGCTCACTCTTGCCCATGATCCGTACCTGCGCGCCGAAGGCTTCTGGGGACTCGAAATGTACCAGGAGGCTAACAACCAGTTTCGTGCCGCGGCAGCTCAAGTAGACGGCAATGCTCTGGTTCGTGTTCGCTGGGGTCGCCTGCTGCACGAACGGTTCAACAATGCCGACGCGGAAAATCTTTTCAAGGAAGCTCTCGCAAGAGATGCAAAGAACGCGCAGGCCTACCTCGGTCTTGCGCTCGTGAGCGCAGACGGCTTCGACAGCAAGGCTATCGAGTGGACCGCGAAGGCCCTCGAACTTGATCCGAAGCTCGTCGAGGCGCACGAGGTGATGGCCAACCTCGCACTCGAGGACTCTGACTCGGCACAGGCGGTTCGACAGGCCGACCAAGCCATCGGTCTGTCGCCTGATGCGCTGGAAGCCGTGGCTGTACGTGCCGCGGTCGATGTCCTCGCCGATCGGCCCCCGGACCCTTGGCTCGAGAAAATCCGACAGGTCAATCCATCCTACGGCGAGGGATACGCCATCGTCGCGCACCATCTCGTGATGAATCGTCGTTACCAGGAAGGGGTCGCCTATTACCGCAAAGCGATCGAGGCAGATCCGCGGCTCTGGTCGGCTCGCTCGGAGCTCGGCATCAATCTGATGCGCCTGGGCCAGGAGGACGAACCTCGACGTCAGCTCGAGATGTGCTACAACAACGGCTACAAAGATGCCGCGACCGTCAACAGCCTGCGGCTGCTCGACAGCTACAAGAACTTCGTCACGTTCAGAGATGACACGACGATCCTCAAGCTCCAGAAGAGTGAAGCCGAGCTACTGCGCCCTTACTTCGAAACCGAGCTGAAGCAATCGATCGCCACGTATCAGAGGAAGTACAAAATGAAGCTTCCAGGCCCGGTGCAGCTGGAAGTCTACCCGGATCATGAGGATTTCGCGGTTCGCACTCTCGGCATGCCCGGCCTCGGCGCTCTTGGAGTCACGTTCGGGGAAGTCGTGGCCATGGACAGCCCGTCAGGCCGCAAGCCCGGCGAATTCAATTGGGGAAGCACGCTCTGGCACGAGATGAGTCACGTTTTCATTCTCACAGCCACCAACCATCGCGTACCTCGCTGGTTCACCGAAGGCCTCGCGGTTCATGAGGAAACCGAAGCCTCGCCCGAGTGGGGCGATCGCATGACGCCTGAGATTGTAGTCGCCATTCGCGATAAAAAGCTCCTTCCTGTGGCGCAGCTCGACCGCGGCTTTATCCGGCCCGAATACCCCGCGCAGGTGATCGTCTCCTACTATCAGGCGGGTCGAATCTGCGATTACATCAAGAGCCGCTGGGGCGACGACAAGCTGCTCGATATGGTGCACTCGTTCGCCCAGCTCAAGACCACGTCCGAGGTCATTGGAACTGATCTGAGCCTGGCACCCGAGGAGTTCGACAAGCAGTTCAACGAGTGGCTCGACAAGGACGTGGGCAAGGCGGTCGCGAACTTCGACCAGTGGCGCGCACACCTGAAAAATCTGGTTGAGCTCGACAAAGCTGGTAACTATGACGATGTGCTCAAGGAAGGCGAAGAAGCTCGCCGCTTGTATCCCGAATACGTCTACGACGCGAACGCCTACGAATTTCTCGCGCACGCAGACTTGGCCAAAGGAAACAAGCAGGCCGCCGTCGCGGTGCTCACTGATTACCAGAAGATGGGGGGGCTCAGGCCGGAAACCTTAAAGGAGCTCGCCTCACTGGAAGAAGAACTGGGAAATCCGGCCGATGCGGCCGCCACTCTCGACCGTATCAACTACATTTATCCCGTAAATGACGAAAATCTTCATCGCCGGCTCGGTGATCTGTGGTTCGCGCAGCAAAATTATCCCGGGGCCATCCGCGAATACGCCGCCGTGCTGGCGATGCACCCGCTCGATCGGGCCTCCGCACAGTTCCATCTGGCCCAGGCATATTTTGCCGCCGGCCAGCGGGATAAGGCGGAAGAAAACGTTCTGCAGGCGCTCGAAGCTGCTCCCAGTTACCGTCCGGCTCAGAAATTGCTCTTGCAGCTGAAGGAATCGGAGAAAGGGAAATAATCGATGGCAATTCCTGTTGAAGTCAATCTGAACTCGGTAGAACTAAAGAAGCGCATTGACCGCTTTTACGCGGTTCGCGACAGCATTCTCGACCAGGTTCGTCAGGTCATCGTCGGCCAGGAGGAGGTGCTCGACCAGATTCTCATCGCCCTGTTTGTTGGCGGGCACTGCCTCATCACCGGTCTGCCAGGCACGGCGAAGACCTTGATGGTCCGCACGATTGCCCAAACCCTGGGGCTTGCATTCAAGCGCATCCAGTTCACGCCTGACCTGATGCCATCTGACATCACCGGCACCGATATTATCGAGGAGGATCCCACGACGGGCCATCGCCGCTGGACCTTTGTCCCGGGTCCCATTTTCGGCAACATCCTGCTGGCCGACGAAATTAATCGCACGCCTCCCAAAACACAATCGGCGCTACTGGAGGCCATGCAGGAGCTCTCCTGCACGGTTCGCGGCAACCACTACAGGCTGCCGTCACCGTTTTTCGTGCTGGCGACGCAGAACCCGATCGAGCTCGAAGGCACCTATCCGTTGCCGGAAGCGCAGCTCGATCGTTTTCTGTTCAACACGGTCCTCGATTACTTGAGCGCCGATGACGAAGTGAAGGTCGTCGATTTGACCACCACGACCCGCGTCGCGCAAATCGAGGCTGTCACGAACGCCGACGAAATTCTCGATTTCCAGACTCTGGTCCGCATGGTGCCGATTGCGGATTCACTTGCGCGCTACGTGGTTACCCTGGTTCGCGCCACGCGTCACAACAGCGGCAACGCGCCGGACTTCGTCAAGAAGTACGTCAACTATGGGGGCAGTGTCCGCGCCGCTCAGTTCATCGTCCTCGGGGCAAAAGCTCGCGCACTTGTCCGTCGCCGCTACCACGTTGCCTACGAGGACGTCACCGCGCTTGCAATCCCGGTCCTGCGCCACCGGATCCTGCTCAACTTTCACGCCGAATCGGACCGCATCGATTCGGACGAAATCCTGCGGCGCCTGCTCGAGCATCTCCCGCCGCCAAAGGAGGTATAGCGATGCAACGCTTCCTCGATCCTGCCTTGCTCGCCGGCATCTCGGGTCTCGACCTGGTGGCCAAAACCGTCGTCGACGGGTTCGTTGCCGGTCTCCACCGTTCGCCCGACTTCGGCTTCAGCCAGGAGTTCGCCGAATATCGCGCCTACACGCCCGGAGATGATCTGCGCCACGTCGACTGGAATGTTTTCGCCCGCACCGAGCGCTGCTACCTGAAGCGCTATCGCGGCGAGACCAACAGCCTTTTGACCGTGCTCCTGGACGCCAGCAACTCGATGAACTACACCTCCCACGGCGTGAGCAAGATGGACTACGCTCGCTTCACCGCCGCTTCGCTTTTCTACCTGGCAATCAAGAATCAGCGCGATGCTGCGGGCCTGATTGTGTTCGATGACGAGGTTCGCAACTACATCCGACCTTCGACGAGACAGGGACAGCTCCACCGGCTATTGAGCGGACTCGAACTCGCCGAGCCTCGTGCCCGCACCGATTTTAGCAAGCCGCTCCATCACTTCCAGGAATTCCTCAGGCGCCGCGGCTTGGTCCTGATCATCTCCGATTTCTACGAACCGCCAGAGCAAATCGTCCGCACGATCGAGCCGCTGCGCTTCCACGGAAACGAAGTCGTGCTCTTCCATGTTCTCGATCCCAAGGAAATTCGGCCCGAACTCGGCGAGCCTGCCATCCTGGTCGACCTCGAAACCCATCAGCGCTTGGAGGTGACGCCCGAATACACGCACAACGAGTATCGCCAAAAGATGGAGTCGCACATCGCGGACTTGCGCGATCGCGCCCGCAGCGCGGGACTCGATTACTACCTGCTCGTAACCGATCGCCCGCTCGACGGGGCACTCCGGGAATATCTTACGATTCGACAGGGGAGGAATTGAATGGGTCTTCTCTCCCCCTGGTTTGTGGCTGGTATCGCGGCGGTCGGCGTGCCGATCTATCTCCACCTGCTCCGCCGTCACACAACCATTCCAAAACCATTCAGCTCGCTCATGTTCTTTGAGCCGCGGACGCAGAGCTCGATCCGACACCGCCGCCTGCGCTACCTGGTCCTGCTCTCGTTGCGGCTGGCCCTCCTGATTCTGTTGGCGATCACCTTCGCCAATCCGTACATCTACCGCCCGGCTGCGGGCATGAACGGGGACAAGCTCCTGCTGCTGGTCATTGACAACTCTTTCAGCATGCGCGCCGGCTCTCGACTCTCCGACGCACGGCAGCAAGCGCTTTCGGTGCTTGCTTCGCGGGCGCCTGCAGAGCGCGCTCAGGTGATGGCGCTCGGTTCCGAGGTTCATGTGCTCACGCAGCCGATCGAAGACTCCGGCGCGCTGCGCGCCGCGGTAACCAGCGTCGAGCCCGGCGATTCGCTCGGAAGCTTCGGCGAGCTGGCTCGCGCAATGCGCTCGATCGCCGATAGCGTCCACACTCCGATCGAGCTGCACCTGTTCAGCGACATGCAGAAATCCAACATGGCTGCTAGCTTCGCTGAGTTGGCGCTGCCGGCCAATGTCTCGCTCATTTTGCATCGCGTGGTACAGAATCCGGTGCCGAACTGGACCGTTGAAAGCGTCAACGCCCCGGGTCAGGTCTGGGATCCGAAGAAAGCGCGCGTCGAGGCCGTCATCGCCGGATACCAGACCCCCGCCGCCCGGCGTACCGCTTACCTTCTTGTGAATGGGAAGACCATCTCGACCCGCACGGTTGACGTACCAGCGTCGGGACGCGCAACCGTCGAGTTCGAGTCTCTCGATGTGCCGTACGGCTTCAGCCGCTGTGAGGTGAAGATCGATCCAGCCGACTCGTTTCCCGCCGACGACGTCAGCCTGTTCGCCGTCGAGCGATCCGATCCTGCCAAGGTCCTATTTGTCCATGAGGGCAGCGACTCGCGCTCGTCCCTTTATTTT
>Ga0209526_10003313_pt1 | contig 10989 bp, 7 predicted proteins | sample JacPinW_OM2H0_M1_FD_188566 | JGI IMG/M metagenome (GOLD analysis project Ga0209526, IMG submission 188566) | Forest soil microbial communities from Algoma, Ontario, Canada - Jack Pine, Ontario site 1_JW_OM2H0_M1 (SPAdes) (version 2) | ecosystem: Environmental > Terrestrial > Soil > Boreal...
CCCCCGCCAGGGGAATGCCCGGCGGCGTGAACGGCGCGAGGGCGAGGGCGACCGCTGCCCCACCGATGGCGCATCGAACGGCATGCCGCGCGGAGAGCATGGGCCAGAGCAACGCGACGAAGCAGGCGGGAAACGCCGCATCGAGCCCGAGACGTTTTGGGTCACCCAGAACCGGGCCGAGCAGCGCGCCAATCAGCGTCCCCGCGACCCATACGACGTAGAGGCAGGCGCCGGTCACCAGCAAGGTCCGCCCGTCCGGCCGGCCCGGTTCGCCGGCGCGAACCGACATCGCATAGCTCTCATCGATCGAGAGCTGGGCCAGCAACGACCGCAGGAGTCGCCCGCCGGGAAGCGATCGCGCCACCGCGATCCCGGTCGCGATGAATCGAAGGTTGAGAAGCGCGCCGGCGAAGATCGCCGTCAGGACGCTGCCGCCCGCGGCAATCACCCCGAGGGCGGCGAACTGGGCCGACCCGGCAAAGACCAATGCGGACATCAGCACCACGGACCAGGCGGGCAGGTGCGCGGCAACCGCCAGGACGCCGAACGACGCGCCGAAGACGAAGACGGCGATGGCGATCGGTGCGGCCGCTTGCAGGATTTGCGTCACCGACCGGGCGGCTCGCATTCCCGCCATTAAATAAGAAGACGCCGGCGCACCGGCGCCGGCATCTCATTGTTGTCCAGACACCCTCCCCCTCTGGGGGAAGGCAGGGTGGGGGTCTTAGCGCGACCCGACCGGGACTTTCTCGAGAAGCTTCTTGGACTCCCGGATGAACGCCGGGATATCGCTCGGCTGACGCGAGGTGACGAGGTTCTTGTCGACCACGACTTCCTGGTCGACGACATTCGTGCCGACCTGGGACAGGTCATCCTGGATCGTCTTCCAAGCGGTCATCGTGCGGCCCTTGTAGACCCGCGCGGTCATGAGCAGCTGCGGCCCATGGCAGATGGCAAAGACGGGCTTGTCGGGGTTGAAGAACGCCTTGGTGAACGCCACCATTCGCGGATCCGCCCGAAGATGGTCGGGCGAGTAGCCACCGGGGATGAAGAGGGCATCGAACTGATCGGGGCGCACCTGGTCGATGCCGGCTTCGGCTTTGATCGTTACGTTGCCTTTCTTACCCCTGAGCTCCTTGCCTGACTGCAGACCGACGATCGTGACCTGGTGCCCCGCCTCTTTGAAGGCGTCGTAGGGCTGCTTGAACTCCGAATCCTCGTAGTCCACGTCCAGCACACAGGCAATTCTCATACTGATACCTCCCTAGGCATATTTCCTGATATCGGAGGCTCAGCCTACCGCGCTCGGCGAGCGATCGTCAAGCTGGTACTCGACGGGGGATTTGTTTGGAGGACGCCGATTCCGTATTGTGGGGTCGCATGATTCGACGAGGTCTTCCCTATGTGGCCGCCATTGGGGCTGTCGGGATCGTGGCCGTGGGGCTTGGCCTGATGGCCATGGCCCTTGGCATCCCGCGGGTGGAGACCTTCCTGCTCGTGTTTGTCCTCCTGGTCGGCGCCATCGGCTGGCGGCTGGGTCGCGGTCCAGCCATCGCGGCGACCGTCGCCTTTGCCCTGATCTCCGACTACTTCTTCCTCCCGCCACGCGCGGGTTTCGGCATCGCGACCGTGAGTGACGTCGTGCGCCTGGGTACGGGCATTCTCGCCGCCGCGGCGGTCATCCAGTTCGTCCACGTCAGCCGGCGCCAGCAGATCCTCCTGGAGAAGCGCAAGGATCTGCTGCAGGACGTCTCTCCCCGGATCATTGAGAGCCTCGACGCCGAGGAAATTCTCAATACGGTAGCGGAGGCGACCCTGAAAGTCATCGACTACCAGCACTTTCGCCTGTACCGCTGGGATGAGGCCGCAGAACGCCTGGTCCTGGTCAAATCGGTCGCCCGGGCCGAGCCCTACGAACGCACGGATTGGTACACGCTGAAGCTCGCCCTCGGCCAGGGCATCACCGGCATCGCGGCCCAGACCCGCAAATCGTTCCTCATCCCGGATGTCAGCCAGGATTCGCGCATGGTCTACCCGGTCGGGACGGTTCCCATGGAGGAAAGCATCCTGAGCGTGCCGATGGTCACCGGGGACCGGCTCTTTGGCGTACTCTCGCTGGCACGGCTGGGAGCGCGATCGCTCAGCACCGAAGATTTGCGCCTGATGGAATCGATCGCGGCCCAGACCGCGCTCGCGCTGGCGAACGCCGAGCAGTACGCCGCGGCGGAGCTCACGATCAAGGCGCTCGCGACGATCGAGGCGCTCCAGCCGACCGACGCCGGGCTGCCAGAGCCCGAAGTCGACCGCCGTATCCTGCAAGGTTTCGTCGACCTGAGCCAGGCGGACCTGGCCACGCTTCGGGTGCTGCAGGCCGACGGACGCTACCACGTGGGAGCCACCGGCGGCCTCCACTGGCCCGCCGACGATGTGCCGATGGGTGCGCCACTGTCGCAGGCCCAGGTGGCGTGGCTGGCGGACCCAAGGGTGACCGCCTACGTGGCGGATCCGGAAAGTGACGCCAAACTCCCCGAATGGGCTCGCCGGGGCACTGAGCTGGCCGGGATCAAGGCGAGCGTCTTCCTTCCGATGCGCGCCGGGCAGCGATTCGTCGGCTTCGCGGGATTGCACTGGCGGCGGCCACGCTGGCTGCGGGCGGAGCAGCTGCGGAGGCTGCAGTTGGTGGCGGCGCAAGCCGCGATCGCGCTCGATACCCGGCAGGCGCTCGGGCGCGAGCGGGGGCGCGCGGAAGCACTCGCCGAGCTCGAGCGAGCCCGGCGCGAATTCATGCAAATCGCCTCGCACGAGCTCCGCACCCCGCTCACGGTCATCCGCGGCTACGCCTCGCTGCTCGAAGACGGATCCCTGGGCGAGATGCCGCCGGCCGCCCGGCAGGCGCTGCGCACCTTGATGGATAAGTCGACCGAGATGCGCGGTCAGGTGGAGCGCATGCTGCTGCTCGCCCGGCTCGAGGATGGGGCGGGCTTGCCACAGTCGACGGAGTTCGACCTCCGAACCGTGGTGACCGATGCCGTGGACCGCGTCCGGCCTCAGGTGGAACTGAAGCAGGGTCAGCTCGACTTGAAGTTGGCCGCTACCCCCATGACCGTTCTGGGCGATCCGGAGCGGCTCGCGACGGCCGTCGACAACCTGCTGCAAAACGCCGTCAAGTTCAGTGCCGAGCCTCCGCGAATCGAGGTCACCGGCAACCGCGAGAATGGCCGGCTGCGGCTGCTGGTCAGGGACCACGGGATCGGCATTCCGGCCGCCGCCCATGCCCGCCTCTTTGAAAAGTTCTATCGGGTCAGCGATCCCGAGCTCCACAATGTGGTCGGCACCGGGATCGGGCTGTACCTGGTGCGGCAGGTGGTCGAAAGCCACGGCGGCCGGGTGGACGTCCAGAGCCGGCCGGGAGAGGGCTCAACCTTTGAGATCGATCTTCCGGTGGCGATTCCAGGCGCCGCCCCGCCGGAGTAGCCCCCACCCCGACCCTCCCCCACAAGCGGGGGAGGGAGAAGTTCCCGGCCAGCAAGAGTGCCGGGGTTTCGCGGTTCTCCCCTATGTGGCGACCCAGCCTGAGTTCCACGGTGGTGACCTCTCGGACGCCGCCCTGGAGATCCCATCTGACTGGCTGATGCCCTGGCTCGACCTGGAGGCCGTGCGCCAGGCCCAGCGGCCGGATGCGGCCGCCACCCTGACCGCCGACCACCTCATCCTGACCGGCGTCGAGCTGGTGGTCGAGCGACGCTGGCTGCGGGAAGCCTACTGGCGCCAGGTCAAGCAGGCGATCATCCGCGGATACATCTATAAGAGCTCGGCGGTCCAGGTCACCCTTCGGGGCGAGCGGCGCGAGCACGAGCGGCGCAACACCGGTACGACCAAACCGGCTTAGCAACGCGGTTTCCCTCCCCGCTGGGGGGCGGTTCCCTCCCTTGGGGGAGGGTCAGGGTGAGGGCTGCTAGAGTCCTAGAACGATGAAGACGGTGATCTCGGAGGATCCGCCGGTCAACCAGGCGCCGCCCGATCTGGATCCGTCTCGCGACCTGCCCCGTGGCTTCTATGACTTCGCGCTCCCGCTGCACCAGTCGTTTACGCCGCGCCAGCGTGATCTCGCCGCGAAGCGCAAGCACGTGCTCGACGCCGCCCACCATGGCCGGCTACCCGACTATCTGGCGGCTTCGGAGGCGACCACGGGCAGTTGGAGGGTGTCGCTGCCGGGCTGGTGTCAGGACCAGCGCAACCAGATGACGGGTCCAGCCGACGACGCGGAGCTGGTCGTCAAGATGCTCAACTCCGGTGCGCCCGGAGTGATGCTGGATCTCGAAGACTCCGTCGCCAATGAGTGGCCCAACATCAACGAGGGAATCGCGAACATCATCGCCGCGCTTCGAGGTCAGCTCACCTACCAGGACAAGAAGCGAAATCGCGAAGTCGCGATCAACGAGAGCAAGACCGTGATCCTGGTCCGCCCCCGAGGGCTGCACCTCGAGCAGGCCGGCGTCATCAAGGGCGAGCGGATGGCCGCGGCACTGTTCGACGTTGCCATGGTTGCCTACCAGGTCGATCCGTCCCAGCTCAAGCACCCGTTGTCGATCTACATTCCGAAGTCCGAGTCGGCCGACGAAGCGCTCTGGTGGCGCGATCTCTTTCAAGCGCTGGCCGAGGCCCGCGGATGGCCGCACGACTACATCAAGTGCATGGCCCTGGTCGAGTCGCATCCGCTCGCCTATCAGATGGAGGAGTTTGCCTACAACCTGCGCGAGCACATGATGGGATTGAACCTCGGTCGCTGGGACTACATGGCCAGCTTGATCGACTTCACGCTCCACGACCCGACATGGGTGCTGCCCGACCGGAACACGATCCCGCACGATGTCGCCTTCTTCCAGGCCGTGCGCGAAGTGATGCCCGAGGTCTGCCACAAGCGCGGCATGCTGGCGATTGGCGGGATGACCGCGCTCTATCCCAGCCGGGAGGATGCCGAGCTCAACGCGCGGGCGCTCAAAGTCCTCGAACAGGACAAGAAGAACGAGGCGAACAGCCTGATGGACGGCGCCTGGACCGGACACCCGGACCAGAACGAGATCGCCGTCAACCAATTCCCCTACCCGAACCAGATCCAGGCGCGGCGCAAAGACGCCAATATTCACAAAGACCTGCGCCCCAGCCCCCAAGGGGTCGGCAAGCGCACGCTGCAAGGAACCCGGGACGCGGTGCGCACCGTGATCCGCTACCGAAATGGTGTGCTCAATGGAAAGGGCGCAAGCCTGCTCGACGGGTACATGGAAGACCTGGCCACCGACCGGATCTACCGCTACATGATTGCGCAGCGCACCCTGCACAAGGTCAAGGTCCCCGATGGGCCTGGCGGTGAGGTGACGCACTCAGTGGAGCTGGTTTCGCAACTCTTCGACGAGGAACTCGACCGGCTGCTTCGCGAGGCAGCGACCAACGGCGATACCGCCGCGGCCGGCAGCTACCGCAGGGCCCGCGATCTCAGCGAGGGGATGGTCCTCGGCACGCTCGAGGCCCAGGGGGTTCGGATCCGCTAGCGCCGTATGCAGGCGTCTGCGCAGCCGCCCGCAGATCTCCTCCCCGTGCAGCGGGAGGCCACGCTCGCCTATCGCGCCTTGCGCCTCTGGGCCGTGCCGCTGTTGCATTCCTTGTTTCATATCGTTGTCGATGGCCGGCAGCACATCCCGACCGATCGCAACTACGTGCTGATTGCCAACCACCTGAACTGGCTGGACTCCTTCGCCATCCTCGCGAGTTTTCCGACCGAGCCTCGCGTGCATTTTCTCGGTGACACCACGATCCTGGTCACCCGGAAGGTCCAGTGGGCGCTGGTGAAGAGCGTGGGCGGTTTCATCCCGGTCAACCGCCAGGCCCGTCCGGATACCGTGCTCTTCCACCACGTCGATCAGTGCTTGACGCGTGGAGGGGTGGTAGCCATCTATCCGGAAGGAAACTATGGCCCGAAAGAGGGCGAGATCCTGCCCTTCAAGAAGGGCTTTGCCCACTTTGCCGTCGAGAATCACGTGCCGGTATTGCCGGTGGCGCTCTCCGGTACGCAGGATCTCTGGTTACGCAAGACCGTTCGGCTGATCGTCGGCCCACCGATCGAGAGCACCGGCCACAGCGTGGAGTCACTGGTGACGCTGGCTGAAGCGCGGATGCGCGACCTGCTACCTCCCTACCACGACCCCGGGGGCGCGAAGCCGCTCCGCCACCGGCTGACGCACCTTTTCTAAGGCCGTCCCGAGCGCAGGATGCTCCAGGCCACGTACAGGCCCAGCACGCTGGCCAGCACGAAGCCCGCAACCAGGATGGCGAAGGTCTGGGGATCGCTGCGCACGTGGTAGGCGGACAGGAGAACGGCGAGCGCGACCACGAACGCTGCGGCGACGATGCCCAGCACCAGCCGGTTCGCGATCCGCTCGACGCGGCGCAGCACCGGCTCGAAACCGGTGGGGCGGATGGCGAGTTCGACATCGCCGCGCTGCAGCGAGCTCAGCAGTCGCCGCAACTGTGCTGGAAGCTCGACACCGAGCCGCGCCAGATCGATTCCCGCCTGGCCGACCGACCGCCCCCAGCCCAGTGGCGAGAAGTGCCGCACCATCATGCCCCGGGCGTAGGGAACCAGCACCGTGGTGAACTCGAAGGTTGGATTCAGGCGCGTCACCAGGCTTTCGTGCATCAGGACAGTCTTCAGCAAGAGTGCGTAGCCAGGCGGCAGATGCAATCGGTGCCGGCGGACGACGCCGAGGACGTCATTGACCACCGGGCGGATGGCGATCTCGCCCACCGGGCGGCCGTAGTAGCGGGCGCGCAGGTGCTCGACATCGCGTTTCAGCGCGGCGCGATCGACGTGGTGCCCGGCCACGCCCAGCTCATAGAGCGCGTCGACCTGGCGGTCCGGTTCCTCACTCGTGTAGGCGAGCAGCGCCCAGACGAGCTGCTCCTGGATGCGCGCCCCGACCGTGCCGACCATTCCGAAGTCGACCACCCCGATCCGCTCGTCCGGCTCGATGAAGAAGTTGCCCGGATGCGGATCGGCGTGAAAGAACCGATCGCGAAAGACCATCTTGAGCACCATCTTGGCCCCGTTCATCGCGATCCGCCCGCGATCGACGCCGGCCGCATCGAGGCCCGCGAAGTCATCGATCTTGATGCCGGCGAGCCGCTCCAGCGTCAGAACGCGGGCTGTCGTCCGTTCCCAGAACACACACGGGAAATGGACGGAATCATCACCGGCGAAGTTGGCGCTGAAGCGTTCAGCGTTTCGTCCCTCCTGGACGTAGTCCGTTTCCGCGCGCAGTGTCTGCGAGAATTCCTGGACCAACCCGACGACGTCGTACTCCTCGGCCACCGGCCAGCGCCGGCTGGCGGTCACCGCCAGGTTGTGCAGGACGCGGAGGTCCTGCTCGATCTGATCGACGACCTCGGGACGCTGCACCTTGACGACCACCGCCGTGCCGTCGGGAAGGGTGGCCGCGTGCACCTGCCCGATCGACGCGGCGGCCAGCGGCACCGGGTCAAAACTCCCGAAGACCGCTTCAACCGGGCGGCCGAATTCGGACTCGATGATGGAGGTGACGACGCCGATGTTGATCGACGGCGCCGCATCCTGGAGCTTGGCCAGCTCCACCTGGTAGGCGGCCGGCAGGAGGTCGGCTCGCGTCGACAGGATCTGCCCGAGCTTGATAAAGGTGGGGCCAAGCTCCTCCAGCGCGCGGCGGACGTGCTCCGGGCGTGACAGCGGTTGCTCGTAGCCGCGGTTGAAGATGCGTTGAAACGGGACGAAGCGCTCCAGGCCGGTGACGCTGATGAAGAAGCCGAGGCCGTGCCGGGCGAGCACCCGGCTGATCTGTCGATAGCGGCGGGCCGGCGATTGCGCAGCGATGCTTGCCAGCCTAGCAGCGCTACGCTATGGACCGATGACGGTCGAGCTATTGAGTCCCTCGGTGCTGGATCGGGTCCCGGGCTGGCGTGGCCGGCCACGGGTGACCGAGCCCCTCGCCGGCGGCATCACGAACCGGAATTACCGGGTGGCGGTCGATGGCGAAGCGTTCGTGGTACGGGTCCCGGCGGAAAGCGGCGGCCTGCTGGGCATCGACCGGCGGCAGGAGCGCGAGGCCAGCCGTCTCGCCGCCGCCGCCGGCGTGGGTCCCGAGGTGATCGCCTTCATCGAGCCGGAGGGCGTCCTGGTGACGCGCTTCATCGAGGGACGGCCGGTCCGCGACCATTCGGTTCATGAGCCGCTCATGCTGGAGCGGATCGCGCAGTCGCTGCGCCGCATCCACCAGGCGGGCTCCGTCGATAGCACCTTCTCGGCTTTTCGCGTGGTGGAGGCTTACGCGCTCACAGCCTCCCGGCACGGCGGCCGGCTGCCGGAGGCGCACGAACGGGCCCACGCCATTGCGGTCGATATCGAACACGCGCTGCCGTCGCAGCCGCCGGTGCTCTGTCACAACGATCTTCTGAACGCCAACTTCATCGACGACGGCGTCTCGATCCGGATCGTCGATTGGGAGTACGCCGGGATGGGTGATCGCTTCTTCGATTTCGGCAACTTCGCCGTCAACCATCAGCTGACCGAGGACGACGAGGATCACCTGTTGGCAGCGTACTTCGGCCGAGTCGCCGGGGCCCAGCATGCTCGGCTGCGGCTGTTGCGCGTGATGTCCGACTTCCGCGAGGCGATGTGGGGGGTACTGCAGCAGGCGATCTCTGAACTCGACTTTGATTTTTCGGCCTACGCCACCAAGCACTTCGACCGTCTGCTGGCGGGCGCCGCCGATCCACGCTTTCGCGGCTGGCTCGAGCAGGCAGCCACGTGACCCTGCCGGACCGCGCCCGGGTCGTGGTCATCGGCGGAGGCGTCGGCGGCACCAGCATCGCCTATCACCTGGTCAAGCGCGGCTGGCGTGACGTCGTCCTGGTCGACCGCGCCCAGCTGACCAGTGGGTCGACCTTTCACTCCGCGGGCCTGGTGGGCCAGCTTCGCTCGACGATGCCCTTGACCCGACTGATGATGGACAGCGTCACGCTCTACGCGGGACTCAAGGCCGAGACCGGCGTCGACATCGGCTGGCGCCCGGTAGGGAGTCTTCGGCTTGCCTCGTCGCGCGAGCGGATGGAGGAGTTGGAGCGCCAGGCCGGTTGGGGAACGAGCTTCGGCCTGCCACTCGAGCTGGTCAGTGCCGAGGAAGCGCAGCAGCGGTTTCCGTTGATGGTTGCGGACGGCGTGATCGGCGCGGCGTTCCTGGCCACGGACGGCTACCTGGATCCCAGCGGCCTGGCGCTCGCGCTGGCGGAAGGCGCGCGGCGCGGCGGCGCCCGCATCGTTGAGGGGGTTCGTGTCACCGGCATCAGGGTCGATCGCGGCGCGGTCCGGGGGGTCGACACCGACCAGGGTCCGATCGAGGCCGAGGTGGTCGTCAATGCCGGCGGAATCTACGCACGCGAGATCGCTGCGATGGCCCGGCTTTATCTGCCCATCGTTCCGATGGCGCACCAGTACCTGCTCGCCCGGATCAAGGAGTCGATCCCCGACGAGTTGCCGACCATGCGCGACCCCGACCTGCTGGTCTACTTCCGCCGGGATGCGGGTGGTCTCGTCATGGGAGGTTACGAACGTGATCCCGCACCCTGGGGCCTTGACGGAATCGCCGCGGACTTCAACAACCGGCTGTTGCCGGAAGATTGGGCGCGCTTCGAGCCGCTCTCGCAAAACGCGATCAAGCGGGTGCCATCGTTGGAGGGCGGCGACGTCGTCAAACTGATCAACGGGCCGGAAGCCTTCACGCCGGACAACGAATTCGTCCTCGGTGAGTCGAGCGTCCGCGGCCTCTATGTCGCGGCCGGCTTCTGCGCTCACGGGATCGCCGGTGCCGGCGGCATGGGCCAGGCGATGGCGGAATGGATCGTCGATGGCGAGCCCAGCCTCGATCTCTGGAAGATGGACCTGCGCCGGTTCGGCGACGCCTATCGCAGTCGCGACTACACGCTGGCGCGGACGGTCGAGGTTTACTCGACTTACTACGATATCCACTATCCGAACGAAGAGCGCCAGGCCGGACGGCCGCTTCGCCTCTCCCCCACCTACCGCCGCTTGACCGAGCTCGGCGCCTGCTTCGGCGAGAAGTCAGGGTGGGAACGACCCAACTGGTTCGCGCCGAACGCCAATGGATTCCCTCCCTCGCGTGCGGGGGAGGGTCAGGGTGCGGGCCGGCCGGCGGGCTGGGCCGGTCATCACTGGTCGCCGGCAATCCCCGCGGAGCATCGCGCCACCCGAGAGCGCGCCGGCCTCTTTGATGAGACCTCCTTCGCCAAGATCGAAGTCAGCGGCCCCGGGGCGCTCGCCTTTCTACAGCGCCTGTGCGACAACCAGATGGACCGGCCGGCGGGGAACATCACCTACACGCAGATGCTCAACCGGCGTGGCGGGATCGAGTGCGACTTCACGGTGACCCGTCTTACGGAGGACCGTTTCTTCATCGTGACCGGCACCGCCTTCGGCAACCATGACCTGGCCTGGATGCGCAAGCACGACCCGATGGACGGCTCCCTGACCCTCGATGACGTGGGAGCCGCGCGCGCGTGCCTCGGCCTCTGGGGACCGCGGGCTCGCGACATCATGCAGCCGCTGACCGACGCCGATCTTTCGAATGACGCCTTTCCCTACCTGACGGCACAGCGGATCACGGTCGGGTTCGTCCCCTGCCTGGCGCTGCGGGTCACATATGTCGGCGAGCTGGGCTGGGAACTCTACTGTCCGACCGAGCAAGGGCTCCAGCTGTGGGACACGCTCTGGCAGGCCGGCAAGCCGTACGGGCTGGTGGCGGGCGGCTATCGCGCCATCGACTCGATGCGGTTGGAGAAGGGCTATCGCGTCTGGAGCACGGACATCACCCCGGAGGACAACCCCTACGAAGCCGGGCTTGGGTTCGCGGTGCGCCTGGGCAAGCCCGCCGACTTCATCGGGAAGGA
>Ga0209526_10003314_pt1 | contig 10988 bp, 7 predicted proteins | sample JacPinW_OM2H0_M1_FD_188566 | JGI IMG/M metagenome (GOLD analysis project Ga0209526, IMG submission 188566) | Forest soil microbial communities from Algoma, Ontario, Canada - Jack Pine, Ontario site 1_JW_OM2H0_M1 (SPAdes) (version 2) | ecosystem: Environmental > Terrestrial > Soil > Boreal...
AGAACATAAGCGCTTGCGAGAGTAAGGATGGTGATCCGCGAGAAATACACAATCGCGCCGACAAGAAGTGCCACCACGACGACGGTGAGCGATGGCTGGCGGCGCGTCCAATGGATGTCTTTGAAACTGTAGTAGCGCATCCTGCTCGACATCAGAACGCCTAGAGCGACTAGCAGCAGAAGCCACAGCAACGACAACCGCACATCCTGAATCGGATTGTAGTGGAAATGGACCATCGCCGCGACCATCAGCGCGCCGGCGGGCGTGGGCATCCCGACGAAGTAACGATTTCCGCCCGGCGCCATGCCCTGGAGGTTGAATCGGGCGAGGCGCCACGCGCAGCACACCACGTAGAAGAAACCGATGAGCCAGCCGAGCCGGATCAGATGGAATGCCTCGGGCGCGGCCGGGGCGGCCATTGCACGCACGCCCCAAGCATAGGCGAGAACCGCGGGTGCGATCCCAAAAGTTACGATGTCCGCAAGCGAATCAAATTCCTTTCCGAATGCGCTGTTCGTCCCCGTCGCACGCGCGACAGCTCCATCGAGTGAATCGAACAGCCACGCAATTCCGATCGCAAGCGCCGCGTTGTCGAAGTTCCGCGCTTGCCCATCGAGCGCGACCAGAATTGCATAGTAGCCACACAGAAGATTCGCGACCGTGAAAATGCTCGGAAGAACGTAAATGCCGCGACGGAAACGGCGATTGCGAAGGGGAGGCCGGGGCTCTTCTGCGTGCCCCATCGGATCTATGCCGTTGAATTCCATTTTTGCAGGATGCTTTCGCCACCCTCACTTTGGGAAAATAAAACACTCGTTCGCTTCTAAACGACTGAGATCAGCGGAAACGGCGCAGAAGTTTGACCGCACATCGTATTGCTGTTTGCTGCATGTCTTGAATAGCACCGGGTCTCACCTCTAACCCGTGGCGATCTTGAGATTCATCCAACACGCCCGACCAATGATTGAGTAAGCATCCTTGCACCCGAAAATACAACTGGAGCCGCGTGCGTTACCCGCGCCAACGAGAGTATCCCCAGCCCCCACCGCCGAACAAAAACACAACTAAAAGAACGATCAATATGGTTTCCATGTCTCTCCTCACTCCCTCCGCGCCTTCAGCCTCTTACTCCCTACGAGGCACCATGGTAGAGGAAACAACGAGATAGATCTGTCCGCTTGCGGACACATTCGAATATTGTTTACTTTGGCGATGATCACCGGGGTCAAAACGGGTGGCTCGACAAGAACACCTACGGCCGAGCCGCGCGCAAAGGCGGGCTCGGACTCATCGCGTATCTGGAACCAAACGGGGATTTGCGCAACGTCTGCGTAGGCACCGCCAAACAGAATGACCGGAAGTATGATCTCAACCGCCCGCGCAACACCGGTGACCTTCACGGCCAGGCACCTGTTCTGGTACGCATCTGCACTGCGCTGAGATGGTCGTTTATTGACAGCCGCCCGTGCGCGTTTCACCTTTTTCCAGAATGTCCGAGGTTCTGGCTGTCCAGATGAACGGCTTGGACTCGTTGTTATGCTGCTCGATGGAAGCATGAAAGTGACGACGAGTTCCTCAACGCTGCGAACCAGCCGCCATCATGGCGTTCGACTTGGCCTCGGCCACCTGGAATAGTGGCGAGGCACAGGTCTTAATCTGTTCGGCGTCGTTTGTTGAAGAAGCCCGGAATCAAGACAATGGCAACCGCCAAAGCCAGAAAGAGGTGAATATGCCCATGGAGGGTGTAGGGGATCGTCACGCCAAGAAACCATAAGCTCAGAAGAATAATTGAGATCGTCCACGCCATCGGTGCTCCTCACTTTTGCTTCCTGGACTCGGAAAACAATGATCTTATTGCTCTGCTGGTCAGAAAGCGCGTTGCTGGTTTCAATCGTGCAACACAACACTCAGGAGTGAACTGTTGATGTGGAGCCCGCCATTGTTGTGAATGAAGCCCAGTTTCTTGAATTTGTTCATGAAAAGGTTAACTCGCGACCGCGTTGTGCCGATCATTGGCGAGCACGGTAGTAGGTGAAATTGCTGTGGCCGTCCCCACCCAGATCTTCTGCCCCGCCAGGCATCCTTCGCCGAAAAAGTCCCCTGGTCCCAGAATTGCAACGATGGCTTCTTTGCCCAACTCGTTCACTACGGAGAGCTTCACGCCTCCTTTTTGAATATACATTACATGCTTGGAGGAATTGCCTTGTGCGAAGATGACCGCTTTTCTCTGAAACTCCACAACCCTTCGGGCCTCACCGGTTGAATCCAGAAAGGCTTGAGCGTCAAAAACAGAAGTTTTGGTTCGCTTCATAGTCAGACCGCAAATTGCCTCAAGTAAAGTTTGAGGTCACCCAGGGTACTAACTTGCCGCGGTCAAAACCGTCCTAAACCGGACACTAACGATAGCGCAGCATTTTCGCTTTGTGTTGGGCGTGGTCGAAGGTCTCCTTGCGGCGCTCCAGGAGAGGTTCCACCTGTTGTTCGTCGGCCGGGTTTCCCACTTTTCGCGCTGCATTTTCATTCAACGTACAGTCGAGCGCGATTGCGGCAAGTTCACTGTCTGAATAGGGAGCAGGCCGGTACACGAGCGCGGGCTTTGAGGAACCCTATTTTGTTGGAAAGATTCGAGTGGCGCCCGCGCTATTTTCAGCGATAGTTTGCCGCCTGCAGCTCGAACATCTCCGCGTAGCGGCCGCCGAACCGAATAAGCTCGTCGTGCGGCCCCTGTTCGACTATCGTTCCATTCTCAAGGACGAAAATTCGGTCCGCCTGTCGAACTGTTGAGAAGCGGTGGGAAATCAAAAGAGCCATCTTGCCCTTGGTGAGTTCACCGAATCGCTCAAACACTTCATGCTCGGATTTCGCATCCAACGCGGCTGTCGGCTCATCTAGGATTAGCAACTGGGCCTCGCGCAAATACGCCCGGGCAAGAGCCATTTTCTGCCACTCGCCGCCCGACAGATCAACTGCCTCTTCGAATCGGCAGCCGAGCGTCTGGTCATAACCCTTAGGTAGATTTCGGATAAATGCATCTGCCAAGCTTTTATGGGCGGCGGCGCGAATGCGAAATAGGTTATCGCGCTCTTCGATTTGACCAATAGCGATGTTTTCAGAGACTGTCATCTCGTAGCGTGTGAAGTCTTGGAAGATGACACCAATTGCTTTCCACAGATCTTCCAGGTCGTACTCACGGAGGTTTACACCGTCGAGAAGGATCTGGCCCGCAGTAGGGTCGTACAAACGCGTAATTAGTTTTACGATGGTTGTCTTCCCCTGCCCGTTCTCTCCGACCAGAGCGATTCGCGAAGAAGGTTCCAAGTGAAAACTAATGTTGTTGAGTACGAGCCTTGGATTCGCCGGGTAGGAGAACGAAACGTTTTTGAATTCAAAGCCTCGCCGAATTGGCCGCGGTGCAGGCAATGCGCCAGGTTTCGAGAAGATCCTAGGCTGCACGGAGAAGAATTTCAACAAATCCGTCATGAACAGCGCTTGATCGGCAAGTACGGAGAAAGTCGAAAAGAAGGCTTGGATGTTCGTGCTGGCGCCGGCAATAGCTCCAGCTAAGAGGGTCATGGTTCCGAGAGTCAGTGCGCCTGTGACCGTCCGATAGATGACGAATGCATAGGTCCCGTAGTACCCGACCGTGCCCAGAAGCGTTAAAAATGACCCGAAAAGTAGTTTGCGCTTTGCCAGTCCCACTGTCTGACGATGGAGCTCGTCCGAAAGCGCTTTGTAACGACCCACAAGGTACGGCCCTAATCCGAATAGTTTCAGCTCTTTGGCGCTTTCCTTGCTCCCGCCCAGGATCCTCAGGTAGTCCATCTGGCGGCGAGCGGTAGTCTGGCGGAAACTTAGCGAGTAACCTAGGAATGCGAAGTGGGTCTCGCCGAGAAAAGCAGGAACGACACAGATGATGAGGGCGAAAAGAATCCAAGGAGAAAAGAAAAAAATGCTAGCCGCCAAGCTCGCCGCTGTGATGCCCTCCTGGAACAGGCGCCCGGCCGACTGAATCATTATCAGGCGGTCTGTGCCTTGCACTCTGGCACGCTCCATCATGTCGTAAAAGAGCGGGTCCTCGTAAGAGGTCAGGTCAAGGCGCGAAGCATGCTTCACAATTCGGATACTGATGTGGCGAGTGAATTTATCGGCCAGCACGCTGTCGCAGAAATCGAGGACACGGACCAGAATCGTTCCCAAGCTCGCAAGGGCGAATTCCAGTACAACCAACCACCAAAAATACGCAGGGAGTGCCTTATGGTGTGACATGAAGGCATAGATTGCATCGATGATTAGCTTAGTTACAGCCAACATAGCGAGCGGGACCAAAGAAGCGGCCAATCGCGCCGAGAGGCTTGTCACCACGACTTTCGGAGCCGATTCCCACACGATTCGAACGATCGCAGGTGTGTTGCTGCGTAGCGCCTTCAGCCGTGCACGCCACTTGGGATTTGGCTCTTTGGTCCCTTGGGCAATCGCTGTGTCCACAGAATTCACGGTATGTAGACTCCTTCTCGTGCTACAACTCAAAGTTCCTTTTCATCTAGCGATTTGCCTGTGGATGTACTGGACGGGTTGAACTTCGGTGCGCGTCTGGAGCAACCCAACCGTGTTGGGTGTTCCGTAACATGATGGTTCGCATCCTCTTTCTTTTCGGGCGGATTCGGCGAAGCGCGGCTGGGGAATTCCTTTCGTGGCGCTGGCGAGTGTTGCTCTGGCGGATTCTTTCTTCGATGTCTGCCTCTGAGTCATACCCCATGGTGTCATCAGGCGCGGAGCAATACAGTCCCGTTTAGAACACAATTCGGTCCCCGAACGGGTGGGGGCCATCTATGCCTTCTCACGTGGAGTGTCCATAAGATCACAGACGCTCGTCGTCATTTCTAGCATGCTGGACGCAAAGATTTGGAAAGGAAGCAAGCTGTCCCTCGCCAAACATCTGACCGACCGCAGAATCAGCGGCTTACAACAATCGTTGATCTGGTATAACTCCGTGCCATGTTGAGCCTCCTTCTCCTGTAGATCGGAGTACTGATCCGCCTTTTCCGAAGCCGTGGAATCTTGTATGGGAGAATCTCGCTCCGACAAGGACTCGCTATACTGAAACGGGGGCATCTCCGTCCGAGGATAGGTCTGCTCGACAAGCTCTTCGGGGTCGGTTCGTCGATTCTGGTCAGGATAGATGGCGTTCGATTCGGACTTATTTTCGGCCGCTTGAATTGTGGCGAGGCACAGGAGGTCCAAAGAAAAATACGAACGCTTGGAAGGCAGCAAGACAAACCCCAAAATCATCATGCTGTGGCGGCCCCATAAACCCGACCGAGGTTCGTCGTCCCGGAGCTGGAACGCGCTTATCGATCCCTCGATAGTCGTGATGCCAAAGATTATCGAACGATTCACTCGTCCGCTCAGCGATGGGACTGAATAGGAGTGCCTCGAAACAGGCCTGTTGTGAAGCATTCGATCCGCCCGACGCGTCCTACCTTCCGTAGAAACATGACGATGGGCAGCCGTCTGAAGAGATCTTGGCAGTCGTTCAGCGGGATTTAGCTGGGTTAACTGCAGGACACGAAGAGGTGGTAGTACTGATTTTCTACTCGTTCCATATCCGTCTCTGAGTTGTCTGAATATGAAGATGGGGCGACTACCTTAGAGGCCAGCTAGGCTAGCGAGGTGATGAAACAACGGAGCCCTGAGTCCGAGGGCCTGAGGAACAAAAAAACGGATGATCAGTGCTCTGAAAAATCCGGTCGGGCGCTCACAATGCCGTGCTGGAGTCCGGCGCTACACGACCGAGTTACGGTACGCGAGAAAGCGCGCCTAGTGAGTCATTGCGTAAACGACGTAATTCACGCCGATGCGGATTCCGAGGTCGGAGAATTTTTCGGGATAGCGCGGCTCGTCGGCCCATTCCCAGGAATCGCCAATGTCGGAATTGAAGGAAGCGGCAACCATGACGCGGCCCTTGTCATCGTAGATGCCAAGCCAGTGGGCCACCTTGCCGTCCTTTTTATAGCCGATTGCCAAATGTTCGGCGCCAGTCACGCGGTACCGTTCCGTTAGGTCGAAGACGGTGTGGAAAATGGGGTCGTTGTCCGGAATTTCGACGAGAGGGCGGTCCGGGAAGACGTATTTCATCCGCTGCACGAAAACTTCCCACTCTTCGGAGCCGTGAAAATCGTCGGCCATGAAAAACCCGCCCCGAAGGAGGTAATCGCGAAGGATGCTACCCTGGGCCGGGGTCAAGCCCCACTCGCCGACCTGGACTGCGTAGAGCCATGGCCAGTTGTACACCTCATCTCCATCTTCGAGATTCACTGGTTGCTCGACCGAGCGCACCTGAATGCGCGTCAAACGCCGGAGTGCCTGCGAAAACTTTCGATCCGCCGGGGGATAATCTTGTGTCCAAAGGGAGAGCCCCTTCCTCCAATCTCCATCGAACCGACCGCGATAGCCGTCATTGGGGCCCGGAGGAAACATCAACCGGGCGAAGGCCCACTCGCTCTTTTGCTGCCAATCCGGCGGCAGCGGCTGGTAGCCATATTCTACCGAAGGATATTCCCGGAACGGCCGCTGAGCATAGAGCACGCTCACGATGAGCAGCGCGAGCGCGAATACCGATAATGACTTGAAGATTTTCATTCCCGCTTCTCGCCCAAGAATAACACCGGATGCAGCCGCCTACTATGCGGGTTGGCTGAGGCCCGCGCAGCGGCTTGCGGGAAACAGTTTGCGCGAATGATACGCATTTTCAAAGAGTTCGATGCTGCATCTTGGCCGTATAGTTTCTTTCATGCATCGGCAACCGTATCATCATCACATCGCCGCGCCAGTTCCCGATCCGATTGCCTGGCTGTATGGGTAGACCCACAGGCAGATCAACAATTACGGATCGATCGCCAGCCCCCCCCTCGTAGAACCGGCCCAAATCCAAACGCCACACCAGCTCCCAGATCGTCCGCGCCGGGTGGTCTTCGCCAATCCCTACGTCCACCGCTCGCCAGCTCAGCTGAAGCCGGTTCGCCCGACGAGTCAAAGGTTGTTCTCTTTTTCAATTCGCTCGCTCATGCCCCGCTTCCGGTCACGTTCAAGCGAGGATTTCGGAAGGCTTTTTTCACGGCTCCAAACTGGGGGTCTTCGCATGACGCCAGGCCTGCGCTCAGGGACTAGTGGTTCTTGCTGAGGCGGCGGAAGTAGTCGGCGACGGCGTCCTGGTAGCCAGTGGGAACAGGAGCGGAGTCGGTGCTCCGGATCTGGCCGGACTTGTCGTTCGCTTGGCGACGGAGCTGGAGCTCGAGCTTGTTGACGTCGTTGAGCACCTGCGCGTGGAGCTGCTCGACGAGAGCGGGATTCCCCGGGAAACGGCGGGGATCCAAGCGTTGCATTTCCTGGATGAGGCTGTCGACCTGGCGGATGGCTTCGGGGTCGTCCTGCAGCGTCTGGCGAAGCTGGTTCAGTTCCTCGACGTTTTGCTCGATGTTGCGCTGGAGGTAGCCCGGAATGGGCGCTGTGTTGGGCCCTACCGGCTGGGGCAATTCCGAATTGTTGCCAGTGTCGACGTTACCGTAATTGCGATAGCCGCCACGGTCGCCTCCCCCGATGGTGGCGCCGAAGCTTCCACGCGGACCCCAGGCATTCGCTACGCTTCCGGGCTGATTATCTGCACCACGATTTCCTTGACCGGATTGACCCGCCTGGCCGTTTTGTCCCTGCTGGCCTCGCTGACCGTTGGGCCCGCGCGGATCCATGGCCTGCAGTTGGTTGCGAAGGCGCTCGATGCGATCAAAAACGGTGTTGGAATTTTGCGGCTGGCCGCTGCCCAAGGCCTGCTGGGCCTGGCGCACCTGGTCGCTGAGCTTCTGCAAGCCGGAGGCGATTTCCTGCTCGATTGAGGGGGAGTTCGGGTTAACACCACGGCGGAGCCAATCAGCGCTGCGCTGGATGCGGTTATTGAGGTCGGCGGAATCCAGATCGCTAAGCGCGTCGCGAAGCTGGGAGGCAGCGGGGCGCTGGCCAGAGGCCAGCTCTTTCTGGGCGTCACGCATTTCCTTTTGGAGGTGCGCGAGATCATCAGCCAGGCGCTGGCGCTCTTCGGCAAGCTTTTGGGCCTGCTGATACTGCTCCTGCGAACCATAGCCATATTGGGGCTGGCCGAATCGTCCCACTGAACCCTGCGGACTCGGCATCTGGCCGAGCTTGCCGGCCTGGTCACGCTCTTCGCCAGCGAGACGATCAGCCTCGCGCGACATGGAATCGAGCCGGCCGGAAGCGTGCTGGTCTTGCGCGCCACCGAGCAAGTTGGCGGCTTCGCGGAGACGATCTGCTGCGCGACGAGCTTCGGCGTCACCCTGCTGGCCGGGGGAGGCACGACGCATGTCGTCATTCGCTTCCTTCAGCCGATCAAGTGCTTGCTGGACCCGGGGATCGGAGGAGCTTCGCTGCTGCTGTCCCGACTGACCCGATTGTCCGGCTTGCCCCGATTGACCGCTCGAACCCTGCTGGCTACCTTGGCTTTTCTGATTGTTGCGGGCGAGCTGCTCGATCTGGCGCTGCAATTGCTCGGCGTCGCGGCGGAGCATTTCCTGCTGCCAGCGTTCCTGCAAGCTCTGGGCGCTGTCGTTGCGCTGCTGGGCCAATTCTTCCTGGCGGCGCGCAAGTTCGTCGAGCTTCTGAAGCGCATCGTCGATATCTTTGGCGTGCTGGTCCGCCGATGAAACGGTCTGGTTGGTCTCATACTGATTCTTTTCGGTATCGAGTTCGAGGTCGAAGAGGTTGGCTAGGTCGCGCCCGGCGCTGCCTGCTCCGCCACCGCCGCCACCTCCGCCGTTTGCGCCGAAGGCGACCTGGATCTGGCGGAAGGTGGCTTCGGCGCGAAGCAGGTACTGAAGGGCCTTTTGCTCGGGCTGGATCGCTTCGTGCCATTGCTGCTGCTTGAGTTTTTCAGAGGCAGGATTCATGGCCTGCGCGGCGGCCTTCATATCGTTCTCAAAGCTGTTGAACTCCTCGTTCTGCTGGTTGAGTTCGCGGGAGTTCAGACGGCCGGCGAGCGAAAGGGCCTGGTCGCGCAGGGTGGACTGAACCTGGGAGAGGAACTTAGCCGTGTCGGCCGATTTTTGTGCGGTGACCGTTTTGTCGGTTTGCTGCTTCCAGGTGGCGCCGATGATTTCCTTTTCGCGCAGGGAGATGTCGTTGTCGCCGCCCATGCCGCCACCTGCGCCTCCGCCGCCCGCCATCTGCTGCGATTGGGAGAACTCGCGCTCGAACGGATCGGCCTGGATGAAGAACATGTCGGTGCGCGATTCGGACTTCGCGTCTTTCGCCGTGGCGTAGACGCTGACGAGGTCGCCTGGGACTAACTTGAAGTTTTCGAGTTGAAGCGTGGTAGAACCGTCGGCATCTTTTGCGCCTTTCTGCTTGAGCATGTTCACGGTCTGTTCGGGGCCTCCGTTGACCGAAAAGTGGAGCGCGAATTCGCCGAGGCCGAACTGATCAGTGGCTTTGGCCGTGACGGTGACTTCCTCGATTGGGCTTGAGCGGTAGTCACGGCCGGGGCGGTCGATGGCAACGTGCGGGGGATTCGCCGTGATCGCTTCGATGAAGAAATCTTCGGAGAGTCGGACGGGCTGCCCTTGATCGATGGCGGCGACGTGGTATTCGCCGTCCTTATCCATGTGAATTGTGCCCTTGTAGAGATTGCCTTGACCACCGGCGAGACGGATCTGCCGCTCGTTATCTAGGACGAGGATGCCATTGGGCAACGGACGGTCCGTCTGGATTTCGAGGTTCGCATCGGTGCCTTCTACGGCGCGCAGATCTCCGCCATGCTCTTCGACGGCATTTTGCAGGCCGGTCCAACTGGGATGGCGATAGGTGACGCGGATTTGCTTGATGCCGGGAAGGTCGACGACGCGCAGGTGAAAGTGACGGGAACGAAGAGCGCCCGCCTCGACATAGTATTCGACGTTGTCGGGGAGGCCGGCGAAAAGAAACTGGAAGCCGGATGCGCCGGACTGCGGCTGCATGGTGGCTTGTTCCCATTTCGATGCGCTTTGGTAGCGCGCGTAGAGGCGGACCTTGTCGGTCTGGATGCCGATGGGCACGGCGGTGACGAGTTGGTCGGAATTGCGGCGGACGGAAGCATCACCGGGGGCGACGCGGAGGTCGTACAGGGGAGCGACGCCGGCGCGCTGGCCGGCCCAGAGGAGATTAGCGCCGTACCCGAGATAGCCGGGACCGGCCACGATCGTCCAAATGAGGACCCCCAGCGAAACAAGACCTGCGCCGAGAGACACGAGCAACGTTTTATTCGGAACCAAGCGCTCGGGCTCGAGTTGGCGGGCGACCTGGAGCGTGTCAGCAGCGAGCAATTCGAGGAAGGGTTCGCGACCGCCCTCGTCGCGTTCGGCGAATGTAACCAAACGCTGCTGAAATTGGGTGAACGTATTCTCGGCTGTGTGTGCAGCGTGACGGCGATTCAAGCGCAATAAGGGCAGGACGATACCGACACACGCGGCAGCCCCAAGGATGAGCGAAAGGATCGTGCGCGCACTAATGAGGCTCCCTTTTGAAAACGCGAAAAGATTGATGACAAGTACGAGGATAATTGTAGTTGCCAGCGCCGCAGACGTGAGGATGGAGATGCCACGAAGGATCGCACGGAGGCGGAGGCGATGCTCCAGTCCCTGAATATAGGAGTTGAGCTGTTCGCGAGCACTCATGGTTCCTCCCTTTTGCGTAGCCAGTACCAATAACATAAGGTACCACCATAGGAGAAGCTCTGCTCGTAGTTGGGCTTGCCGCCAAGCCCTGAAACAGTGACGTAGTGAATCCCCGCGCGGCGAGGACGGCAAGAAAGAGAAAGAGGACCGCGAAACACAAACGCCGGATGTCGCCCGCCCTTGCTTCGGGCCGAGGGGACAAGACCAAGCGGACATGACCTACTCGCAAGCAGGTCACAAGATGCCGGACGCCTATGGAAGTCACGACCGCCG
>Ga0209526_10003316_pt1 | contig 10986 bp, 8 predicted proteins | sample JacPinW_OM2H0_M1_FD_188566 | JGI IMG/M metagenome (GOLD analysis project Ga0209526, IMG submission 188566) | Forest soil microbial communities from Algoma, Ontario, Canada - Jack Pine, Ontario site 1_JW_OM2H0_M1 (SPAdes) (version 2) | ecosystem: Environmental > Terrestrial > Soil > Boreal...
ACCGCGCTCCCCGGGGAAATCAACAACTGGTGGCGCCTCAGATCAGGACTGCACCTGGTGCCGGATGGCCAGAGATGGCGAATCGAAGGCGAAGGCAGCGAACGAGCTCGCATCGCGTACGCTCACGTAATTGACGGGCACCTGAAGTACTCCTTCGAGTCCCGCATAACGCCCCGCTCCAACGCGGAAGACCAAGAGGTGAACGCAAAGATTGGCATATCCCGGGGGAACACCGGGTTGCAGCGCTCGAGCAACTCTGTTACCAGTTTAAACAAGACCTTGTGAGGAAATGACTTTGAATGCCGTAGGTCGAAGAACTGAATTGTCTATATGTCTATGACGGCTGCAAAAGAATGCATCTCCGAGACCCCTGCGGAACCTCTCTCCAACCTTCAGGCGCACCGCCCCCGACTACGCGTATGCATGATCGCCTACTCGTTTTATGAAACTGACAATCGTGTGATGCGCTACGCAGAGACTCTCGCGCAACGAGGGGATCACGTCGACGTTCTGGCGCTCCAGCGTGGCGAGCTGCCGCGCGTAGAGATTGTGGATGGCGTCCACCTGTTCCGGTTGCAGCGGCGCGAGGTGAATGAAAAAGGACGGCTTTCTTATATCGCTCGCGTTATGCAGTTTTTATTCCGCGCCATGTTTGAGGTGTCAGCGAGACACCTTCACCAAAAGTACGATTTCGTTCATGTGCACTCCGTTCCGGATTTTCTAGTGTTTGCCGCGTGGTTACCGCGGCTTTCCGGCACGCCCATAGTTTTGGATATTCACGATATTCTCCCTGAATTTTACAACAGCAAGTTCGGGTCGCGTCCGAGTTCGCTGGTGTTCCGCTTTCTCCAGGGCGTTGAAAAAGTTTCCGGTCGTTTCTCCGGGCACGTAATCGTGGCCAACCACATCTGGCAAGAGCGGCTGTTGTCTCGATCAGTTCAGGCGGGCAAGTGTACGGTGGTGCTTAATTTACCGGACAGGGCCATCTTCAAGGAAAGAAGCGGGAGCCGAGCGTCACAGGAACGCCTTTCCGTGCTTTATCCGGGTAGCATCAACTGGCATCAAGGGCTGGACCTGGCTATCCGCGCATTCGGAAGGATAAAAGATCATGTTCCGGTTGCCGATTTTCATATTTACGGGGAAGGACCGCTTAAACAGGATCTCGTCGCGCTGGTAAAACAATTGAGTCTTGAAGATCGAGTTTTGTTTCACAAGCCAGTTGCCCTGCGTGAAATGGCCAAAATTATTGAGAGCGCCGATCTTGGTATCGTTCCCAAGCGCAACGACAGTTTTGGAAACGAAGCTTTCAGTACCAAGATTCTCGAATTCATGGCTGTGGGCGTGCCGGTGCTGGTGTCCGACACCACGGTAGACAAATATTACTTTGACCATTCGGTAGTGCGATTTTTTCAGGCTGGGAACGAAGAAGACCTGGCCCGCTGTATGCTTGAATTGCTGCAAAATCCCGATGGCCGCCGCTTGCAGGCGGAGCAAGCGACTCGATTCATTGATAAGAATGACTGGACGAGCAGGAAACACGAGTACCTTGATCTTGTGGATGGAATGGTCGCGCGTCCAGCGCAACGATAGGGCAGGCACACCTCTTTTTCTTTATCAATGGGAATTTACCGGAGGACATTCGAAGTGTGTAGTCCAGGCCCGTGCATGCTCGTGGATCTGCTGATATGAGTTCCGAAGGATTTTTCTCCGGGCTCAAGAACCGCGTGCTTCAAAATATTGCGCGAAGCGCACCCGGAGCAACAGGACTTCGGGTGATGCTGCATCGCTGGCGCGGAGTCCACATCGGCGAGGGGGTGTGGATCGGATACGACGCCATCATCGAAACCGCGCATCCGGATTACGTCACCATTAAAACGGGCGCTTCGATTGGTATTCGCGCCGTGATTATTGCCCATTTTCGCGAGCTTCATGGAGTCGTCATTGAGGAAGACGCTTCCATCGGACCGGGAGCCATAATCATGCCAAACGTAACCATCGGTAAAGGATCGGTGGTTACCGCTGGCAGCGTGGTGACTAAATCCGTGCCGGCCATGACGGTGGTGCAAGGGAATCCTGCAAAAGCAATCGCCCGAGTGGGAGTGCCGCTGAAAATGAATATTACACTGCGCGAATTCTCGCAAAAACTTCGCCCCTTAGGAAAAAACTGAACTTGCTGCCGGAACCAAGGATAAGAGTTGCCGTGGCGCCAGCGGCAGCATACGAAGCTCGTCGGGCGCTTTTTGACATGCTAAGCCGCGGGCTTGCGGTGGCATTTGAGCCACACACGCCGGGTGCGTATAGCGGCTTGCAAGGCTTGATTGCGCTATCAGAGGATTGCAAGACGACCGATGGCGCGACGGCCCACGGTCTTAGCTCCTACCAGGTCTATTCTTCCGCTCCGATCGCGTCGTCAGCACAATCGGCGATCACGTTTACATCGTCGGAGTTAGTACACCGCGCGTTTCGGAGTAAGACTCTCCTCGATTCCAGTGTTACGGCTTTCGCCCGAGTTCCAGATTTGTCTGAATGCCTAGCGCGGGTCGAAAATCAGCCGGTGTGGACCGTGGAACGAACAGCCGGCGGTCAGCGGCATTGCGTCGGAATCGATTTGCCGCCATTCGCGGGGAGCGAATTCTTTCATGCCCACTTCCGGTCGTCGCGATGGTTTGCGATGACCCCGCTGCTGCATTTCTTGTGGCACCTGCTGGGCCCTGAAGGATGGATTCTTCCGGAACCGCGTGCCACGTTCATCATAGACGATCCGAATCTACACTACCGGCGTTACGGCTACATTGATTTTGAAAAATTGGCGAAGCACGCCGAGGGTCACAATTATCACGCCACGGTAGCTACTGTACCTCTGGACGCGTGGTATTTCGATCGTGGGGTGGCCGGCCTGTTCCGCACCCATAAAGCGCGCTTGTCGCTGATGATGCATGGCGTCAACCATATTGCCGATGAATTGGCGCGTGGTTATTCGGACCAAGATGCTTTGCAGTTGCTCTCAGACGGGCTGCGCCGGATTGCCGCGTTCGAATCACGTGCGGGCGTGAACGTCGATCGGGTTATGGCCGCGCCTCACGGCGCCTTTGCCGAGTCCATCGCCGACCCTATGGTCCGTTTGGGTTTCGAGGCCGCGTGCGTCTCCGTCGGCTCCCTGGTCCGCTGGAATTCGGGTAAACAGTGGTGTGCGGACCTGGGACTTCCGTTCGTTCAGGCGTTCGGCACCGAGGGTTTTCCCGTCTTTCACCGAACCGGCACGAATGAGCTGGACGTCAGGCTCAGTGCGTTCCTGGGTCATCCCATCATCATTGCGACACATCATCAGGACTGTGTCTCGAATTTCGCTCTTTTTGAGTCCTTGGCAAGCGCCGTCAACGAAATCGCGGCGGTGCGGTGGATGACCATCGCAGATATATCCCGCACAAACTACCTATCGCGATTTGAAAACGGAGTGCTACACGTTAAGCCCTTTGCGCGGCGGCTGACAATTCCCATTCCTCAAGATGCGCTGACCTTGCAGTTGGAACCGTCGCCATTTTCGCAAGCCGCCGTCATCGACCTGCGAAAGAAGGTGGCTAGCGACGAAGAGATTTCTGTAATTTTCCGCTACCGCGTCTCGAATGATGCGTTGCAGGTATTCTTTCCACCAAAGGAAGCCGTGGATTACAAACAGGTAAAACCGACGCGGCTTGGTCTGTGGCCCATCACCCGGCGGGTGCTGGCAGAAACGCGAGACCGTGTGAAGCCCATGCTAAACTTTGCATCGGCACGCTGACCAGAAGAACTGCTCTGGAGAAAGAGATTCGTGCACGCCGCCAGGGAATGTGTCCGTCTCCATCCGGACAACTAGCGGATATTAATCGCGGCATCGTCACGCAAGATTCATTACGCTTACAGAAAGAACAGGAGCGCGACATGAAAGGCGTGGTATTGGCTGGGGGAAAAGGGTCAAGGCTATATCCCCTGACGCGTGTCACCAACAAGCATTTGCTGCCAGTGTACGACCGCCCCATGGTTTTCTATCCCATCCAAATACTGGTGGACGCCGGCATTCGAGACATCATCATCGTTACCGGTGGGCAGAATTCAGGCGATTTTCTTCGTTTACTTTCGAACGGCAAAGACTTCGATCTGCACCGCATTCATTACACCTATCAGGAGGGTGAGGGAGGTATCGCCGATGCACTGCGTCTGGCCGAGCCATTCGTAGAGGGTGAAAAAATATGCGTGGTGCTGGGCGACAACATCATTGAGAACAACATCATCGGTTCGAAAGACGCTTTTGAGAAACAGCCCCACGGCGCGCACATTATTTTGAAGGAAGTAGAGGACCCGGAGCGCTTTGGCTGCCCGGAAATCGTAGATGGAAAAATCCTCAATATCGTCGAAAAGCCAAAAGACCCCAAGTCCAAATACGCGGTAACCGGAATCTACTTTTATGACGCGACGGTGTTCGACAAAATCGGCAAAACCAAAGTGAGCTGGCGAAACGAGCTGGAAATCACCGACGTGAACAATATGTACCTCGAGGAAAAGACCCTGACGCATTCGGTGCTCGATGGATGGTGGACGGACGCGGGCACCTTCGAATCGTTGTTGCACGCCACGAACCTGGTAGCACAGACGGGGGCGAACAAAATCCCCGGCCGGGGACCGGCGCTGCGGCATACACGCGTCTCAGAATAGGCTGGACCGTCACACAACATCACAGGAGGAAAAAGGTTGAGAGTATTAATCACGGGCGGGGCAGGCTTTATCGGCTCGAACTTCGTGCGCCATCTTTTAAGCAGCCGTCACGACGCTGAAATCATTAACTTCGACAGCCTCACGTACGCCGGCAATCCAGAGAGCCTTGCCGACATTGCGGACAATCCGCGATACAAATTTATCCGCGGCGATATTACCGACATTCAATCGGTGAACAATGTCTTTGAGAAAGGATTGGACGCGCTGGTAAATTTTGCCGCGGAGACGCATGTCGACCGCAGCATTGAAGATGCAACTCCCTTCTTGCGTACAAATATTCTGGGCACGCAATGCCTCCTGGATGCCGCGCGCCGCTTCAAGCTTCCCAAATTTGTTCAAATCAGCACCGATGAAGTCTACGGCAGCGCCCCGGCGGGCGGCAGCTTCACGGAAGAGACCGTTCTCGACCCTCGAAGTCCTTATGCCGCGAGCAAAGCCTCAGCCGATCATTTTGTATCCGCCTATGCCAATACTCACGGCGTTCCGGCCGTGATTCTTCGCTGCACCAACAATTACGGCCCGTATCAATTTCCGGAAAAACTGATTCCCTTGATGATCGCTAATGCGCGCGAAAACAAATCGCTGCCGATTTACGGCGACGGGATGCAGGAACGCGATTGGCTGTTCGTCGAGGACTATTGCCGCGCGATCGCGGTGGCATTGGAAAAGGCTGCACCCGGAACCGTCTACAATGTGTCCGCGGGAAGTCCACAGCCGAACCTGAAGATCGTTCGCGCCATTCTGAATCATCTGGGAAAACCAGAGTCCCTGATGCAGTACGTCAAGGACCGTCCTGGGCACGATCGCCGCTACGCGCTCGACAGCTCCAAGATTCAGCGGCAACTGGGCTGGGCACCCGCCGTTCCTTTCGAAGAAGGCATTCGCCGCACCATCGATTGGTATCAAACGAACACGGCCTGGCTGGACCATGCGCGCTCGGGCGAGTACCGAAATTACTACGACCGTCACTACGTGCGCCGTGCCGAAACGTTCAGCACCTAGTATTCGAACCGTCCGACCACGGACTGTTACCAGCTGCCGCTGGAGGCTCTTTGGCCATGCCAGGCATATCGTCAATGAGCATCCTTGAGAGGAGCTTTTGGCCTTGAGTTTGGCTCCCCACTATCGTCGCTGGCTGTTGTTCAGCTTGTGGCTGCTCGGTAGCGTCGCGTGTTTTTCGAATGCTCTTCAGTCCCTGATCCATTATTCTCTTGGAAATGATGATGCGTCGCACATCGTCCTAATCCCGTTTATTTCCGCGTGGCTACTATTCCTCGACAGAAAGCGCATTTTCGGACGCTTGTCCTCCGAGGTGACGGTTTGCGCGATCCTCTCGATACTGGGAGCGACATTGGTCATCTGGAGCTCCCGCACGACACCACCATCCCCATCCGCCTGCGCGCTGGGACTGGTATTCGTATGGGTCGCCGGATTCGCTCTGGCCTTCGGACGCGAGGCGCTAAGAGCCGCGCAATTCCCTCTGATTTTCCTGCTACTTTTCATACCTCTCCCGGAAGCGCTTCTCGGCAAGGTGGTTTATTTTCTCCAGAAAGGTTCGGCCGAAGTATCCGCCGTGTTTTTCGGAATGACGTCCGTGCCCGTGTTGCGTGAAGGACTCGTGTTTCATCTGCCGCGCTTCAGCATTGAAGTAGCCCGCGAATGCAGCGGCATCCGCTCCAGCATCGCGTTACTAGTCCTGGCGATTCTGGTGGGTCATTTTTTTCTGCGTGGTTTCTGGAGACAAACCGTGTTCGTGCTGACTGGAATGGTCGTCATGATCATCAAAAACGGCATACGCATCGTTACCCTGACACTGCTCGCCAACTACGTGGATCCTGGATTTCTGCATGGCGATTTGCATCGCCAGGGCGGCGTCGTTTTTTTTATGATTGGCTTGTTGCTGCTGGTCCCGGTCTTCTGGCTGTTACAACGCGGTGAGCCTCACGGGAACTCCCAGAACATAAAGCTCCCTGCGGAAGCCGTTTAGCAGGAAACAAATTGCGGGCAGCGAGTTACCTGCGAGGCGTGACGCCCTCTGCATCCCCGCCATATCCATAGTAGTAATTATTATAGGAATCCGCTGAGTCGACGCGGTTGAGGACGACGCCCAGTAAATTTTTGTCGCGAAATTCCGCCGACACCCTTTGCGCGATCTCCGAATCCGTGCTCCCGGCCCTGACTACGAACAAAACTCCGTCGCATTGATCGGCGAGCATGCTGGCATCGTGAACCGGCAAGGCCGGCGGCGAATCGATGATAATCCAGTCAAAAACTTCACTCATCCTGTCCAACAGGTGTTTCATCTTATCGCGCAGCAATAGTTCGCTGGGGTTGGAGACCTGCTGGCCTCCGGGAATAAAGCACAGGTTGCCTTCCAGTCCATTTTGAATGATCGCGAATTCGTCGACTTCACCGCGTAAATAGTCGCTCAGCCCCGGACCACCGGGCGCGCCCAGAGTCTGATGCAGCCTGGAAGCACGCAAATCCGCGTCAATCAGCAGCACCCGGCGGTCTGGTTGCCGGACGATCGACTGCGCAAGATTTGCCGCCACAAACGTTTTTCCCTCGGCGGGAATGCTGCTGGTAATCAATAGTTTCTTCAACTGTTGGGTGCCGGCAATCTGGTAAAGGCGGGAGCGCAAGGTACGAAAGCGTTCTGCTCCAACTCTATCGCTGTCCGCCCCCACAAAAACGCTATTTCGCGCGTCCAGGGTCCACCTTGGATGAGTGCAGCGCTTAACAAGCTCTTCATAGCTGAGTAAACGTGCGTCCTTGGAGCGCGGGTCGGCTGTTTCCATGCGAGGCGGTTCGACGCGCAAAGCAGGATCGGGCGCCTGGATGTGGCGATTGATCTCCGCGGCGCCGTCCACCAGATCCGCCGTAACTGCCGTGGGCGATTGGGTGGCTCTGTCCTGTGCTGCTTTTTTTAACGCGTCGTGAATCCTGCTCATCGCTCCCTCATAAATTTCCCGTGAAAGGATCTAAACTCCGCTGAAAAAATGTTCCTTGGGGCTGGCCACCGCCTGGCCGCCGTTTAATCCCGCCACCGCCAGCGTGGGGACAACGGTTAAAACTGGCAGCTTTAAATAAAGTTCCGCTTCGCGCTCGGTGTGGATGGTTTTGTCCAATCTCGCGAACAGGAACAAAATTCCGAGGCCCAGCGCCAGGCCGCCTGCGAACCCGCCGCCAACGAAATAAGGCGCCTTGGGGAACGATGGTTTGTCCGGCAGACTCGGCGGATCGTATACGCGAAATTGCTCGCTGTCCTGCTCGTGCACCAAATCCTTGGCCATGGTTGAATTCTGGCTCTTCTTTAGCAGTTCCTGATAGAACTCCGACGCGGTCTGATAATTGCGCGTCATTTCCTTGTATTGCTGTTCGACCATCGGCGTAGCTTGCACGCGCCCCTGGAGTTGCCGCGTCTGGGCCTGAATTTGCGCTTGCTGATGCAGCAAACCGGCGATATTCAAATCATCCTGTTTCAGCTTGGCGCGTAGTTGCTGAATCTGAGGCGGCTCATGTGACGCTTGAGTGCCAGCGCTGGGCGTGGGAGCCTTGGCAGGCTCAGTCATGCGCTTTTTCAATTCTGCAATCTGACTCTGCAGCTTAACCACATCCGGATGATCGGGGGTGTAACGCGCCTGCAGGTTTGTCAGTTGGTCCTGAAGCAGACTGAGCTGCTGATCCGCGCTATCGGGATTTTGGCCGCCGGTTTGCCGCAACTTCCAGTTGGCTTCTTCCTGGCCTAACAAGGATTCATTGAAAGCTTTGTCCTGCTGCGCGCGGCTGAGCGCCTGCGTATTGGCTTCCAACTGCGTGTTCATACCCATCAACATTCCGAGGTTGGCTTGCGATTCCTCGGGCAAAGAACCGAGATACTGACGCTTGAATTGTGCGAGCTTGGCGTCCTGTTCATCCAGCTTTTTCTTGGCTTCGGCAACCTGCCCGCCCAGGAAGTTCGTTGTGCGCGTCGCTTGTTGCTCGGTCTGCCGCGCATTCTGCTCCAGGAACATGGAAGTGATTTCCGTGCACACCTGCTGTGCAAGCTGAGGGTCAGGAAAAGTCGCGGCGATATAAAAACCCGGCAATTGATGAGGTCCGGTGCCCTGCATGGCCTCGACCGGCTTAATTGATATTCCGCTGCGAAGCCTCTCCACCAAGTCGTCGATGTGCGTGTGCCCTCGATCGTCGGCATAGAGATTCAATTTCTCGATGATCGGCTGCAGGCGCGTGCGGCTCAGGATCTGTTCCTGCATGGTCGCCAGGCGATGGTTCAAATCTTCCGTGACCACTGGCTCGACGTACTTGGTCGGAACGGAAGGCTGCTCCACGAGCACCATCGTTTGCGAAGTGTATCGTTTGGGCAGCATCGTAGCAGTGACATAGCTCGCCACGGTCAAGAGCACCGTGCTGATGGGTAAAATCCACCAATAGCGCCTCAAAACTCGTTTTGCATCTGCCGGAGTGAGTTCACGATTTACGGCCATAACGACCTCGTTTTTCTTGTGCCGCCCGATTGCGGGGAATCTCCATAATATATCGACAATACCTGCTCTTCTGAGCTTTTCTATGGTGCACGGTTCTTGCCACCACAAGGTCCCAGAGTGCGGGCCACTAATTTGCACAGGTGACACTAACATCAATTATATCATGGATTTAAGCTCCGTTTGAGCGGCGCTTGTAACGCCGGTTCCCAATCCGGCATCTGTGCCGGGGCGATTAATGGAACTCTTGTGCCACATTGAAGCCTCATTGGTTCCTGTGCAAAACCAGGGACCTCGACGTAACTTAGCGGCAGTCCAAAGCTTGGAACCATGCCAGCAAATTGCCCTTCTCTTTAGTAATGGGAGGCGATAACTTTCACTGTTACCATCAGGCGCAGAGCAGGTCCTTCCCCTATGAGGCTCACGAGACGGCTCGCCTTTCTTTTCGCTCTTGTACTGTCTCTAACCGCGTTACTGCCTTCATGCTATCGCGACCCTAACGTCCGCAAACAAAAGGCCATGGAGCGCGGAAACCGCGAATTCGATCAGGGCAAATATCCCGAGGCCATTATCTACTACGGCCAGGCGCTGCAGGTGGACTCCCGCTATGCCGAGGCGCATTACAAATTAGCGCAATGCCACGCGCGTCTGGGAAGCTGGACGTCGGCCTTTCGGGAGCTTTCACGCACGGTCGAGCTGCAACCTGAAAACTGGACTGCGCAACTCCAGCTCGCGGAGATATCGTTGCGCGGGGGAAAAGCACAGAACGCCAAGGATCGAGTCCTGTTAATTCTTGGTAGTAATCCAAAGAATGCCGATGCCCAAATCGTGCTTTCCGCTTCCGATGCCGCGCTCGGTGACGCCAAGACCGCTCTCCAGGAAGCGAAGGATGCGACACAGATGGCCCCGGACAAGCCCGGGGGATTCCTGAACCTCGCGCTGCTGCAAGCCAGAAGCGGCGATTTTGCGCAAGCCGAAGCCAGCCTCAAGAAAGCGAGTTCGCTTGACTCCACTACCATCACGTCGATCATGACGCTGGGAAATTTTTATGAGCAACAACACCGTTGGGGAGAAGCCGCGGCCGAATTCCAGTCCGCGATGGCGCGAGCGCCTAAAAATCCGGTGCCCCGCGCCGCGCTGGCCACCGTCTACTTAAATCAGGGCCAGGATTCGCAGGCCGAAAAAATTCTGGCGGAGGCCAAGGAACAATTGAAGGATGACCCCGCAGCCTACCGCATGCTCGGCGATTTTTATCTGGGACGCGAAGATAATGCCCAGGCCCTTGCGGAATTCGCGTCGCTTTCGACGCAGCATCCCAAAGACGTGCAGGTCCAGAAATCCTACATTCAATTGCTGGTTCTGAATCGCCGCATTGACGAGGCTTCTGCGCGTAACGAAGACCTTCTGAAGAGGGCACCGCAAGACGTGGAGGCAGTGGCATTGAAAGGCGAGATCCAACTGCGCCAGGGCAAAGTCGACGAGAGCGTCAAGACCCTGCAGACCGCGCTGCACATATCTTCCGACAATGCCTTCGCACACTTCCTGTTGGGTCTAGCGCTGCAAAAAAAGGGCAAGGATCAACAGGCCGAGAGTGAGTTGCGTGAAGCGGTGCGCTTGAACCCGTCACTCTCCGAAGCGTGGCGTGCCTTGGGGGAAAATGCCTTACAGCGCGCCGACTGGCCCGGTCTGCACAATATTGCGACGCAACTCAAGAAGGTTGCGCCTCGATTTCCCGAGGGATATCTCTTCGATG
>Ga0209526_10003317_pt1 | contig 10983 bp, 10 predicted proteins | sample JacPinW_OM2H0_M1_FD_188566 | JGI IMG/M metagenome (GOLD analysis project Ga0209526, IMG submission 188566) | Forest soil microbial communities from Algoma, Ontario, Canada - Jack Pine, Ontario site 1_JW_OM2H0_M1 (SPAdes) (version 2) | ecosystem: Environmental > Terrestrial > Soil > Boreal...
CTTCGCCGGGCTCCCACCCCTTGAGCCGCGCCCAGGCGTAGCTCGTCCAAGCGCCGTAATCGATCGCGCCGCGGGTGACCTTGCCGAACTCGCCGTCGTTGATGACATCGATGCCAACCTCGACCTGCTTGCGACACGCGTCTTCGACCGCCTGCTGCAGGCGCGCCTCATAGGTTTTCTCGTCGAGGGCGCGGCCCTCGAGTTTCGCCTGGTTCACCTCGATCAGCGCCTGCGGGCGCGGCAAGCTGCCCGCGTGGCTGGCGAGAATCCTGTCGGTGCTATGCTTCATTCAAACGTCCTCCATTTACCGACCAGTTTCCCCGGGCGAACGGCTTTTGGCGCCGCGTATTCTTGCCAAGAGATGCGCTGGAACCAAGGGCGAAAAATGCAGAGCCTTCAGTGCAGTCGAGACAATCCATCACGACCGTGTCGGCGCTGAGCAATCGAAAGTCAGCCTTCATGTCCGCTATGGGTCAATCGCGTCGGCTCCACCATATCCGCCTCACGTCCGCTTATCCCCCAATCGCGACCGATGCGCGGACATTCCGGACCGGCAAACGTGGCTGAACAATAATTCTGGCAACAATCCCGGCGATAATCGCGGCGCAAAATTTCGCTCACCGCGATTGCCAATATTCTAGAACCAACGCCACGCGCTTACGAATGTGCACATACACATTCATGTAGAGGAGCGCGATGTCCCTGGAACATTCTCCAGCTCGTGGATCGTTCAACACGCCTGACGCATCGCTAACAATTAATGAGTTCTGTCAGGCTGAGAAAATCAGCAGATCGATGCTGTACCGGGCCTGGTCGGAAGGCTGGGGCCCGAGGTTCTACCGAGTCGGCGTGACGCGTCGCATTACCCACCGCGCGCGTCTGGAGTGGCAGCGTGATCGTGAAACCGCGGCCGCCGCCGCAGTAGCGGGGGAGCGTGAAACATGACCTCCCGGACCTTCAGACCGTCGCAGAGCCAAGCTTCGAACCAAGCCTCGCATATCACCACCACTGGAACCCGTGCTCGATCTCTTACCAAGTTGCGGACCATTGATGAGACCGCCGAGCTCCTCAACACGTCGTCACGGACGGTCCGCCGATTCATCGACTCGGGCGCCCTCGCAGCGCACCGGCTCGGGCGTTCCGTTCGCATTTCAGAGGCCGACATTGCGACATTCCTCGCGGCGAATCGCAGCGTCTGAGCCTCAGACCACCAGTCACATAATGGCTTGATATGTCACATCTTTTCGACCTATCGGGAAGACACCGGTCAAATAAATCGCTAAGCTATAGTGTAAGAAAGTTCCCGAATGACAGCTGCTGTCCGTTCCAGTCCGACCCTGACCTCAGGGGACCAATTTAGAGCAAGCCCATGAAGACCAATTCTCTTCCGGCCCCGGCGACGCTGCAGACCGTCCTCGACCGGCTTGCCGGTGATAGCGGCCTTTCGCAGACCCGCAAGCGCGACTTGCGCTCCGCGGTCACCAGCTTCGCCAAGCTCCGCGACCAGCCGCCGGCGTCAATCCCGCTTGATCTGGCCGATATCCGCCAGACTCTCGATGGCATGGTGCCCGCTTGGGCCAAGGTATCGCCCAAGCGCTGGGCGAACTTGCGCAGCGACCTCGCCGCCGCAATCGGGACGTCGGGCCTGCGGCCGATGCTCCAGACTGCCAACCTCAGCCTCGATGAGGTCTGGATGAGACTTCTTGCGCCTGCCGACCGGCGAATCCGGCTTGGCCTCTCGCGGTTCGCCCGATGGGCGAGCTCACGCCAGATTCGGCCAGAGGCCGTCGATGACAGCACGATCGAACGCTTCGTCGCCGAATTGGCTGCAGCAAGCCTGGCTAGGACCCTTCGGTACTTGCCCGGCACCATCGCCAGGGCGTGGAACGCGCTTGTAGCTCTCCGTGAGGCCGCTGATCTGCGGCCTGTTGCGGTCTCAGCCAACGGGCGTGCGCTGATCCGGATTCCTTGGCAGCGGCTCCCAGCCTCGTTCCGCGAGGATGCCGAGCGGTATCTCATATGGGCGGGCGTGCCGGACCCGCTGGCGGAGGGGGCTCGGCCAAGAGCCCTCGCATCGCAGACTCTGCACCTGCGGCGCGACTACATTCATTCGGCCGTAAGTGCAGCGACTGCGGCTGCCATCCCCGTGGATCAGCTTACGTCCTTGGCCTGCCTGGTCGAACCCGAGACCTTCCGCGCCCTACTGCGCCATCGGTGGCGGGAGGACGGATGCAGGTTGTCCGCCTACACCCATGGTGTTGCCATCACGTTGATCGCGCTCGCTTCGGAATGGGTTAAGGCGCCCGCAGAGGTGGTTGCGACCCTCAAGGCCCTTCGGAGCAAGCTCGGAACGCTGCCGAACGGCTTGACCGCCAAGAACAAAGCGCTGTTGCGCACGTTCGATGACCCTAGCCTCCTCGCGGCTTTGGTTCAGCTTCCCGATACTCTGTGGCACGCGGCGCGGCGGGGCCTGCCGAGGTCGCGGCGGCCGTTCATCGATTTGCAGACCGCCCTCGCGATCGACCTTCTCCTCCACGTCCCCTTGCGCATGCAGAACTTATCGTCCCTGAATTTCGACGAGCATTTGCACTGGCCACAGGGACCCCGCAAGCCTGCACTCATCACTTTCGGCGGCGACGAAACCAAGAACGGTGTTGTCCTCGAGTTCGAGCTCCCGACCGTGCTCGCCGATCGTCTCCAGGTCTATCGCAATGAGATTGCCCCTGCGGTGATCGGGAAGCGTCCCGACGCGGTTTTCGTCACCAGGACGGGCAGGGCGAGGCGTCAGGATGCGATTGCGGTCGCTATCGTGAAAACTATTCTGAGAAATTTGGGAGTGAAAATCACCCCGCACCAGATCCGCCATCTGGCAGCGAAAATAGTCCTCGATGCCAACCCGGGTGCTTACGAGCTGGTCCGACAGTTGTTGGGGCACACGAATCTGAAAACGACCACGTCCTTCTACGCCGGCGTCGACACTAAGCGGGCCGGACGAGCTCACGCCGACCTCCTCATGAAGCTGCGAGAATCCAAGCTGGGCCGGGGGCGCCATCGCAGAACGCTTCGAGCGCGAGAGGATTAGTCGGCCGTGCCGCCTCAACCGCGACTCCACCTAATCTACGGTCAATGGCCGCCAGCCGACCGGCTGCTCTGGGAGCGGGCCTTTTACAACGACGACCCCTTCGCCGAGGCGGCCGGTGCCCGCTTGGCCAAAACCTCGCAGGATCGCTGTTTGCAGACGTGGCGACGGTTCCTCGGATTCTTGGCAATCCACGAGCCCGCCGCACTGGAAGTCGCTCCGAACGAACGGCTTACCGTCGAGCGCGTCCGACCGTTCGTCGCCCATCTTGCTGAGACCAACATTCCAAGTTCGGTCGCTAGCCGTATTGAAGCGCTCTATCAGGCGGCTCGGGCGATGATGCCGGAACGCGATTGGACCTGGCTTAAGGCCATCAAAGCGCGGCTCCACGCGGCGGCGCCCGCGCATGCTCCAACCGGGCGCGTCATTACGAGCCTTCAACTGCTCGACCTCGGACAGCAGCTGATGGACGAGAGCAAACCAGCACTGGGCGCTCCGATCAGCACGTATGACGCCATTCGTTACCGGGATGGTTTGATGGCCGCGTTCGTCGCCTTTATTCCGATCCGAGGTAAGAATCTCGCTGCGCTTGAGCTCGGCCGCCACGTTGTCCCGGAGCGCGATCGATGGTTTGTCATCATTCCACGCGAGGAGGTAAAGACGGGAACGCCCATCGAGTTCCTAGTCCCCGAACTGCTGGAATCATATCTTGTCTATTATCTCGACTTCGTTCGCCCACGGATCCTCCGGCGTCGGACCTCCGCGGCGCTCTGGGTAAGTACCAAATGCGGCGGTGCTCTCTCGCAGGTCGGGATCGGCAAGAGTTTCGGTCGGCTCTCGAGCCGCCTCGGCTTCCGCATCACCCCCCACGACGCGCGCGACGCGGCGGCCACAACTTGGGCTATTTCAGTGCCCGATCAGATCGGCGTTGCCCGCGACCTGCTTGCCCATAGCGATCTGCGCACCACTATCAAGCACTACAATCGGGCGAGAGGGATCGAAGCCAGTCGGGCGCATAGTCGGGTGATCGCTGAAATGCGCAGAAAACGACGTAGGCTCAGCTGCGATAGGTCCCGTACATAACTGATGAGGAAATTCTGCTTTTGCAACGAGTGACAATGCGCCGCGCTTTTCGCGCGGCATTCAAAGCCGGCGCCAATCGGGCGCACAGCCTCTAACACGACCGGCTCGGCGAAATGGCCAAGTAGCATAACCCGCTGGCCGATCGGGAAATCCCCGGCCACGCTACGTTGGCCCCAAAGCTCGGTACTTGCCATGGGGGAACACTACTTTCTCTCAGGCGGGGAAGCTACCACGTACCACCTCGTTGTGCGCCCGCTTCTGAAGCGGAGATGCTCCATGATCTCCTGACGTGTCGGCGGTGTTTGCGGCGCTCGAATGAGGTTTCTGATCTGCTATCGGTTCGCAGAGTTAACATTGCAATCGCTCAGGTTTGAGTGTGTTGTCAAAGGCTGAGATACCGCGTCTTGAGGGCGGCGTCGCCTGCGAGCTCGTTTGAGCTTCCGCTCCAGACCACACGTCCCCGCTCGAGGATGTAGTGGCGCGATGCGATCTTGAGCAGCGATTGAATATTCTTATCGACGATCAGGATCGATACACCTGCCGCGTTGATCTTGCGCAGAACCAGCCAGATTTGCTTTCGGATCATCGGCGCCAGGCCCTCCGTGGCTTCATCGAGGATCAGCAATTTGGGGTTGGTCATCATGGCGCGGCCGATCGCCAGCATCTGTTGCTCGCCACCCGAGAGCAGGTTCCCAGGGATGTGAAGGCGCTCGCGCAGCGGCGGAAACAAATCCAATACGCGCTCGACCGTCCATTCCCCCTCCCCGTCCCTTGCCACCGACGTTGCCACGAGATTTTCGTGAACCGTGAGATTCGGAAAGACCTGGCGCCCTTCTGGCACCAAGCCAAGGCCGTGACGCGCGATCCGGTAGCTCGGCAACCCGGCAAGCGAAATTCCATCCAACTCGATCCGGCCGCGTGCGCTCGCGAGCACGCCCATGATCGCCATGATGGTAGTCGTCTTCCCCATGCCGTTGCGGCCAAGCAAGGTGACGACTTCACCTCTTCGGATCGTGAGGGAGACACCGAACAGAACTTGGCTCCCGGCGTATCCGGCCTCGAGATTTGCGACGGATAGGAGCGGTTGCTCGCTCACAGCTCGTCCTCGTCGCCAAGGTAGGCGCGCTGCACCTCCGGATCCTGGCGAATCTCCACCGGCGCGCCGCTGGCGATGATTCGCCCGAAGACCAGCACGGATACGACCTCGGCAAGGCTAAAGACGGCATCCATGTCGTGCTCGATCAGCAGGATCGTCGTCTCACCCTTAAGGGTGGCGAGCAGGCTTATGATGCCTGGTGCCTCCTCCGGCCCCATGCCTGCTAGGGGTTCGTCGAGCAGCAGCACGCGGGGACGACCCGCCAACGCCATGGCGATGTCGAGCGCGCGCTTCTCGCCGTGCGAGAGTTCCCCTGCGAGAACGTTCGCGCGTTGCGCAAGACCGACCTTGTGCAAGATGCCTTCGGCCGGCTCGCGCAGGGTCCGATCCGATCTGGCCGGACGCCAGAAGTGGAAGCTGTGGCCTTGCAGCGCCTGCACCGCAAGGGCAACGTTGTCGAGCGCGGTAAGCTCGCGCACCACGTTGGTGATCTGAAACGAGCGACCAAAGCCATTGCGCGCCCGCAAGTGCGCCGCCATATCCGTGATATCGCGTCCTGCAAATCGGATGACGCCGTCGTCCGGCCGCAGCTGGCCGGCGAGCTGCGCCACCAGCGTGGTCTTGCCGGCGCCATTGGGCCCGATGATCGCATGCAGCTCGCCCTGCCGCACCTGCAGGTCGATCGCCGCATTGGCGATAACGCCGCCGAAGCGTTTGCTCAAACCCTCCGTTGCCAGCAGGATGTCAGCCATGGCTTGCCGGCGCCGTTCTTTCCGCAAAGCCCAACACGCCGCGCTTACCGATCATGACCAGGAGCACCAGACTGATACCCAGGCAAGCGCCCCAGTAAACGGTCCATCCGGAAATGATCTTTTCCAGCAGCAGGTAGAGGACGGCGCCGATGACCGGGCCAACGAGAGTACTCACGCCTCCGGCAATGACCATCACCAGCAACTCCCCCGATCGGCTCCAGTGGATCAGTGACGGGGACACGAACAATGTCTGATTGGCGAGCAATGCGCCGGCGAAGCCGCACATCGCGCCCGCGATGACAAACGCGGTCAGCTTGTAGCGAAACGTGGGAAACCCGAGCGCGATCATGCGGCTTTCGTTGTATTTTATTCCGCGGATCAGCATCCCAAAGCGCGAATTGACGATGCGCTCGCTGATGAACAGCAGGATCGCAACGGCCGCCAGCACGAAATAATAAAACACCATGGGGTCACGAAAATTCAGGCCGACGTCGCTCGGCCGGGAAATCGTGAGGCCGTCGTCGCCTCCGAATGTATTGATGCTGATCGCCAGAAAATAGACCATCTGGCTGAACGCCAAGGTAATCATGAGAAAGAATACGCCGCTTGTGCGCAGCGACACGGCACCGATGATAAGAGCTGCGAGCGCCGAAAAAAGCACGGCGGCTCCGAACTGCAGGACGCCGTCGTTTAGCCCGTAGTAGTTCAAGATGCCGACAGCGTAGCCGCCGATCCCCAGATAGACCGCATGGCCCAGGCTTATCATTCCGGCGTATCCAAGGATGAGATCGAGGCTGAGCGCCGCGATGCCGAAAATCATCATGCGTGCGACCACGTCGAGATAGAACGGCTCGCCCATGGCGAGAAATATCGGCGGAAGAATCGCAAGGGCGATGACGAGGGCGTAGCCGGCCTGTCGGACGATCGGACGGTCCATGCTCAGCGGCTTTGCGGTGGGAACAAACCCTGCGGCCGGAAGAACAGGACGGCTGCCATGAGAATGTAGATGAGCATCGAAGCGACCGCCGGTGCCGAGTTGTCGGCGCCGGTGCGGTCGAGAAAGGTCGCGAACACGGGCTTGAGGAACGAGCGGCCCATCGTATCGATCAACCCGACCAGGAGAGCAGCGACGAACGCCCCATGAACCGAGCCGAGGCCTCCGATCACAATGACCACAAACGCAAGAATGAGGACATTGTCCCCCATTCCCGGACTCACTGTGAAGATCGGCCCGGCCAAGAGTCCGGATAGACCGGCCAGCGCGGCACCAAGGGCAAAGACCATGGTATAGAGCGCAACAACATTGACGCCGAGGGCACCCGCGATCACGCGATTTGATGCACCGGCGCGGATCAGCATGCCGGTGCGCGTTCGGGTCACCAGGATCCACAGGCCGGTCGCGACCACGAGGCCGGTTGCAATGATAGAGAGGCGATAGGCCGGATAAGAAAATGCCCCGAAAATCGAGACCTGCCCGGCCAGGAATGCTGGCACGCGCGCAAATACCGCCGCCGGGCCCCAAATAAAGCGCACGAGGTCATTCAAGATCAGCGTCAGGCCGAAGGTTGCGAGAACGTGGTCGAGGTGATCGCCGGCGTAGATGCGCCGAAAAATCGCAAGCTCGATAATGAGCCCCGCCACCAGAGCGCCGCACAGGCCTGCGGCAACTCCGAAGAGAAAGGACTGTGTTGACGCGTACGCCCAGGCGCACAGATAGGCTCCAATCATATAGAGCGAGCCGTGCGCCAGGTTGACAACGTTCATGATCCCGAACACCAGGGTCAGCCCGGCGGACATAAGAAACAGCATCACGCCGAGCTGCAGGCCGTTCAGAAACTGTTCAACAACCAGGGCGACGCTCACAGGCCGGCGTCCTGGCTTCAGTTACTTCATCGGGCAATCGGCCGCATAGGCGTCGCCATATTCCTTGAGCGCCATGTCTTCAATGACAGATCGTGGCTTGTCGTCGGAGCCCTTGGTTATCTTTGCGGCATAAAAATTCTGGATCGGAAACTGGTTGGTGTTGAACCGGAAGAATCCGCGCGGCGACTTGAAATCTGCCTTTTTCAAAGCCGCGAGCAGCGCCTCCTTATCTTCGATCTTGCCGCCGACGGCCCGCACGGCGCCGTCCAGCAACATGATCGTGTCATAAGCGTGCACCGCATAGGCGGAAGGTGAGCGCCCGTACTTCGCCCGAAATGTATCGACGAATTTCTTGTTCGCCGGGTTGTCGAGATCAGGAGCCCACGAGGTCGTAATGACCAAGCTGAGCGCGTCATTTCCTACAGCCGGCAAAGTCAGCTCGTCGACAGTATATGACGAGAACAGCGTGTACTTGTCCTTCAAACCGGCCTGCGCATACTGTTTCACGAATTGCACCCCAAGCCCGCCCGGATAGAACGCAAAGACCGCACCTGGATTTGTGGCCTTGATCTGCGAAAGCTCCGCGGAAAAGTCGAGCTGAGTCAGCGGGGTATAAACCTCACCCGCGATTGACCCCTTGTAGAAGCGTTTGAACCCTGTGAGCACATCCTTGCCGGCCGCGTAGTTGGGCGCAAGAAGATAGATATTCTGTTGCCCTTTCTTCTGCAGATAGGCGCCCATGGCCTCGGCCCAGTTGTCGCCTTGCCACGACGTCGAAAAGAAATAGGGCGAGCAATCCTTTCCGGCAATTTGTGACGGGCCCGGATTCGAACTGATGACGATCGTTTTGGAGTCTATCAGTGGGCGATAGACCGCAAGCATCAGGTTGGAGAACGAGAACCCGATAGCGGCATCGACTTTGTCGGATTTGACAAACTTGTCAGCGAGCTGCCTAGCAACATCTGCTTTCTGTTGATCGTCCTCGACGATCACGCGCGCCGGCAGGCGGCCTATTTTTCCCCCCAATTGATCGAAGGCGAGCTGCATGCCGTCGCGAAGTTCTGTTCCGATGATTGCGTTCGGACCAGAGAGCGTGGTCATGAAACCGAGCGTGATGCGATCCGCAGCAAGCGCGTGCGAGACGAGCACCACCCCAGCGGTCACACCCAGCGCGACCGACCATTGCCTCGTCATCGTTTCCTCCCCTTTTACTTGTCAGTTCTTCCACAGCTTCTTTGTAGCGATATCAGCCCCTTGGCGAAGAGCTTTAAATTTTTCCCAGACCACGGTCGGATGGACCTCGGTCTTGTACAAGGCTTGCGACGAAAACCCGCAATCCGCGCCCGCCATGACGTTCTCGCGCCCCACCAGCTTAGCAAAACGCATGATGCGTTCCGCGATGATCTCGGGATGCTCGACGATGTTGCTGGCATGGGTGATCATGCCCGGACACAGCACCTTGCCATCCGCAATCTTGATGTTCTCGAACAGGTGATATTCGTGCTCGTGGCGCGGATTTGCGCATTCAAAGCTGTACGATCCGGCATTGATCTTGAGCACATAGTTGATGATATCGGCGAGCGCAGCTTCGAAAAGCCGCGGGCCTTCATTGACCCCGTAGCAGGTGTGGAAGCGCACTCTTTCGGCCGGAATTCCCTTGAGTGCCGTATTGGTCGCCTCCACATAGATCTCGGCCCGCCGCTTCATTTGTTTTTCGTCGAGCCCGGGCTCCATGAAGATGTCCGGCAGAAACGGATCGTCGACCTGCAGCAGGATGCCGGAATCGACGATGGTGCGGTATTCCTTGCCCAACTCAGCGGCGAGCGCGTGGAAATATTCCTCGTCCGACTTGTAGTACTCGTTGATTCCCACCCCCGACGGCGCGGTTGCGGGCAAGAACATGTGATCGTTGTCGACGCCGGCGGCCTTGCCAGCGGCTTTTAGGTTTTCGATATCCCTTTTGACCGCGTTCTCACCGCGATACTTGACCGGGCCGGTGCACACCACGGGGACGATCGGCACGATCGTCCCGCCCATCATAGCTTCCTTGAAGTACTGAGCATAGTATTCGGGAAATGCGGCGACCTCTTTCTGAAACAATAGCAGTTTCTGACCCGGACGGGCCTCAAATCCTTCGAGCCGCTCTTGAATGTAGGTAAAAAACCCTGGTTTTGAGAATTCACCGTCGGTGACGATATCGATGCCGCATTCGACCTGTTTGCGGACGCCGTCCGATACCGCCTCGGCGATTGTCTTGTCCAGCACCCGCTGATCGACTGCCTGCCCGGCGAACTTTGCCTTCAACAGATCGAGAAGATCATGCGGCCTGGGCAGGCTTCCGATGTGAGTGGTCTGGATACGATCGGTGTTCTGCTGCAACGCCATGCGTCTCACTCCCTGCCTCTGTTCTGCGAGACGGAGCCTCAGGATGTTCTTGCAGCGATTGTAGGCGCAATCGGTTTCGAAAATCAACTTACAAGGAGTATTCCTTGTTTTTATAAAGATAACGCCTTGGTCCTGTTGGACGAACGCCGAGCCAAGCCTCGGCCACTCGGATCAGGTGACGTGCCCCCGGTGCGGGCTGCGACGCGGCGAGCTCCCGTTCCGATTGCGCTTTCGGATGGCGGGTTGGAATGCGCAAGCTGCAGCACGGCCGGGGCGAGCTGACGCCACGTTTCAATGACCGCCTGGCGATCGATCTTGTACGGCAACCAGTTACAGACCAGGAACAGCCCGCGCAGCAGATAGTGGGTGAGCTCAACGAATTGCTGCGCGTTTTCGCGGGGATAGCCGGCGGCGTCGAGCGTATCGGTCCAGATGCCGTCGAGCTGATCGCGCGCCTCTTGCACAATCGGATTGACGATGCGCGCAAGCGTTCGGTCCGAACGACAGGCGATCATGATCTCCACCATGCCCCGATATACGGGTGTAAAAAAGAAGTGTTCGGAATCCATAAGGAATTTGGCAATCGGGTCGGGAGACCGGCTGGCGGTCTGACCAGCCCATTCCCCGCAAGATGAAGATGCAAGAGAGCGGGTCGTCCATCGCCAGCGGGAGTGGCCCAGGACGGAGCCGGAGACCCGGCCCTGGCCCGCCCCGGAGGTCAAGAA
>Ga0209526_10003318_pt1 | contig 10978 bp, 10 predicted proteins | sample JacPinW_OM2H0_M1_FD_188566 | JGI IMG/M metagenome (GOLD analysis project Ga0209526, IMG submission 188566) | Forest soil microbial communities from Algoma, Ontario, Canada - Jack Pine, Ontario site 1_JW_OM2H0_M1 (SPAdes) (version 2) | ecosystem: Environmental > Terrestrial > Soil > Boreal...
GCCGTCGGTCTTGGCCTGCTTGCCGAGCGAGCGCGAGAAGCGGCAGGCCTGCCAGGGAGCGGCGCGATGCAGGGCGACCCTTTCCGTCACCAGCGCGGCAATCAGGGCGGTCTCGTAGCCGCCGGTCGCCTCAAGAACGACGAAGCCATCCTTCAGATGATCCGCGAAAGCGGCGCAAAAGAGCGCGATGCCTTCGGCCGTGTTGTCGAACCGCCGTGCTTTCCCCACGCTCGCGTCGAGAGCGACATCAAACCAATTCTTGCTGACGTCGATGCCGATAAAGTGTAAAAAATCCATGGGATCATCCCCGTGCTTACGATTGTGTGCGGGCGTGAAACCCTTCCTACCATTCAAGCGGTTAGGAAATGTGGGTGGGGATCCTTGATGACGACGGTCGTGCAAGACCACATTGCGATCGGTCCCCACCCACCCCTTCATACCACACCGCCAGCACACAATTGCGAGGAGCATTGCTCCGAAGCAATCCAGGAGCAGGGGGGAGGATGCTGGATTGCTTCGCTCCGCTCGCAATGACGGCTCCTTGCGGACGAACCCCGTGTAAGCTGCCACCTTTTGTGCCTGGCCTAAGAGTTGGCCTGTTCGGGGGCAGCTTTAATCCGCCGCACGACGGACATAGAGAGGCGAGCCTTCTGGCGCTGCGCCGTCTCCAACTCCATCGCGTCTGGTGGCTTGTGAGCCCAGGCAATCCGTTGAAAGATGCGCGGGAATTGGCACCACTCGCAAAGCGCGTGGAAGCGGCGCGCAGGGTTAGTCAACATCCACGCATCGAAATCACGGCGATTGAGGCCGCGATCGGCGCCACTTATACGTTCGACACGATTTCCTATTTGAAACGGCGCTGTCCCGGCGTGCATTTCGTCTGGCTGATGGGGGCGGATAATTTTCGTGCCTTCGATCGCTGGCAACGCTGGCGCGACATCGCAAGGTTGGTTCCAATTGCGATCATCGATCGTCCGGGCTTTACGCTCACGGCGCTGCATGGGCGCGCGGCGGAAGCCTTGGCGCCCTACCGCCTCGACGAAACCAGCGGCGCCTGTCTAGCCACGTCCACGCCGCCTGCATTCCTCTTTCTGCATGGGCCGCGCTCGGAAATGTCTTCGACGGCGCTGCGCGAGAAACCGTGCCCCATGGGGACCGAAGGCGGGAAGCAGACAAGTTGAAAATGCGGCCGGCTCACTGCCAGACCCAAAAAAACACAACCCAGCTCGCCGCGCCGGTTGAGACAGCAAGAGCGACACAGACTGTTGCCGCGAATCGACGCAGATAATTCGCGGCGGCAAGGCCCGCGATCCTCCATGCTAGAACAATCGACCAGACGGCCGCGCCGCCGAGCGACAGCGCCCGCAACGGGCCAACAAATCCGAGCGTCAAACCTTCCGCCCGCAGTATGGTTACGGTGATGGCGCTCAACCCCAAAAAAACCCCACAGGCCGCGATGGGAATGAGGCTTTGCGCGAGATGATGAAACTGCGCGCGCAGCGAGGGTCCGAGACTGCGGGCGGCAAGCCACAGGCATAATGAGATCGATGCACCGATCGCGATCGCGGTCGCCATTATATAGGCCAAAAGCACGCCGCCATCGAGAAAGCTCATTTGATCATTGACGCTTGGATAATCGGTCAAAATCCACCACGGCGGCTGCAGCGTGAGCAGCCACAGCGCATGATGATCGACGAGCCAGCCGGCCAGCGCCTGCTTCAGCGCGACGAACCAGGGACTGACGCTCCAATGGAAAGCGCCGACCGCAATGCCCATCAGGCCGAAGACGATGAGCAAGCTTTCCCACGGTTTTGCCGCCGCGCCCGCGACATGCACGATTTCATGATTGGGCGAGCGCGGCGCCAGGCTGGTCGCGCCGCGAAAGCCTTCGCAACGGCCGCACATGTGGCAGTCGGCGCCGCCACGCATGGTCTTGATCGCGACGAGCGGCGCGCAATTGACTGCCCGCACCCCGGCGTTGCCGGTTTGACGCGACAGGGTCCAGGCATCCTCATCGACGCGGAAATGCACCGGGGCAAGCTTGGCCAGTAAGCCGAAGACGCCGTTGACCGGGCAGAGAAAGCGGCACCAGACCCGTTTGTTGCGGCCATAAAGATAGCCGATGACAATCGCGCCAAAAGTCGATCCGCCGAGTATGAGCAGCGCCGGTTTTGGATATTGATAGACGCTGACCATCTGACCGTAGATCGTGGTCAGGGCAAACGCAACGAAGGGCCAGCCTTTCCAGGTGATCCAGCGCGGGATCGCATGACCCTTGCCGAACCGGCTCGCCGCCTCGGTTAATGTCCCCTCTGGACAGAAGAGTCCGCACCAGGCGCGGCCGACCAAAATCATGCTGAGAAGGACGAACGGCCACCAGATACCCCAGAAGGCGAATTGCGCGAGGAGCGTGAGATTGTCCCAGATATGCGCAAGCCGTCCGGGCAAGGGCAGGAACGCCGGCACGGCGATAAGCACGAGATAAGCGAAAACGATCGCCCACTGGCCGCGCTGAATTGCGCGCTGATGGTGGCGCAGGCCTTGCCCGAGCGCGTTTAGCGCGCGCGACAGCGCATCCCGGCGCGGCGGTTCGAGGCGACGCGGGATAGTTTTACGCGCGGGCTGCGCCAAACGCCGTGCAGGCCCGGGCGGAACCAAAAAAGCCGTCATGAAAACCGGTCTCCAAATGCCGTTGCAAATACCTTTGCGAATCGTTCACGCGCCTCATTTCGCGATCAAAACCGCCTTTGGCGCATCGGGATGAAAATCGTCGAAGAAAGGATATTCGCCGGGGTCAAGGTTCCTGAACACGAGGATCGAGGTCGTCCTGGGCGCGAGGACCTTCTCCTTGCGCAACTCGTTGCTTTCGAATTCGGCCGGCGTATCGCCTTTATTGAGCAATAGAAGCCGGAACCGCCGATTGGCCGGTACCGCGAGACGTTCTGGCGCGATGTTTCCATCCTTGAACTCGATCCTGAAAACCGGTTCTTCGTCGGCCCGGCTATTTGCCGCGCCGGATACGAGAAAGAGAGCGGCGAGCAAAATTGCCGCAACCTTATGCAAGCCGCTAGACTCCGTCTCCGCCGGTCAATAGGCGCCCTTCTTTCCAATTCCCGCATAGGTGAACTCATACTCGACCGCGAAAGTCCTGAACCACGGAGCCACGCCGGTCTCCTTATCGACATGGCGGCCGAAATGGGCGTGCTGATTTTCGCTCGGGGGCGCGATGGTAAGAATAAGCTTGTATTTGCCGGGCCCCATCATCTTGACATTGTCGCCATAATGCGGCCCGTCGTTCGCGGCCATGGGCATGAACTCGCCCTTCCTGGTCTCATTGTCGTCGAGCTTCGTCAATTCGTAAGCGACCGCGAGATAGGGGATCCAATCGCCTTGCGCGAAGCCGTTCTTGTTGCCCTTGGCCGCCTTGATATCGGATTCGAGATGCAGGTCGGAGTCTTTCGCGGGACGCATCACGCCGGGCGGATCCATTTCGATCGGCTGCAGATAGACCGCGCCAATCTCCATCCCGTTTTTTTCCTGAGGCGCGCCGATCGGATATTCCTTGGCCGCGGCAGTACATCCGGCGGCAATCACACCCGCCGCACAAACCAAAGTAGATCCAAGCCGTTGCATTTTTTCTCCCCGCGGAATTCGGGCTCAATTAAAACCCCGGCATAATAACGGCTAATGATACAGCCTCAAATCGAAATTTTATATTGAAAATATCGTGCGCATGCATTCCCCCCGCTGCCCGCTGGTTTAAAATCAGTTTAGAATAACTCATTTAGAAGAAATTTAATCTAGGGGCTTCGTACGGTCTCCTACCAGCGCCAGCGACCTCTGACTCAGCTGGTCTTTGCATGAGGCTGGCGTGATTCTCCGCTTGGCAATGATTCGCGGAGACCTTGATGCCGAGAGCCGTGCCAATCGCGCGCGACAACAAGGCGCATGTGACATGGATGGCCCTCAGCCGCCGGCGGCGCCCGAACGGCCGGCGCCAAGCGGGTCGCGCGGACGCACCCGGCCGTCCAGGCGAGCGGCGATCGCATCGGCGCGCGCCGGATGATGGATATGGTCTTTCGCTACGGCGAATGCCGCATCCGCACCAGGCGTACGCCGGCCAACTTCACCGCGCCGGCGGCTTCCTCTTGAGGACTATCACTAGGAGGTTAGACCGTGACGCGCATGGCGAAGCCCTCTTTACTGCAAGGCGCGGTTCGAGGATGCCGGCCATAATCTTCGCGCTTGACAGCGCATGCCTCGCGCGAGTTTCCTCGGTGATCATCGCTTGCCTTCAAGTCTCGATCAAAGAAACCGCCATGCCGGAATTGCCAAAGTCCTTTTCGCCACGAGACGGCCGCCAGTCCGATATGGCGCTCCTTGTCGCGCGCGGCACACGGCGGCTGTTGCGGCGCTTAAACTTTGCGACCGTCACCGAATTGCCGCTGCTGTCGGGACGGCGCGCCGACATCGTCGCGCTGGCACGCGACGCCACGATTTTTATTGTCGAAATCAAATTCTCGGTCGCGGATTTCCGCGCGGACACAAAGTGGCGGGACTATCGCGCCCATTGCGACAGACTTTTTTTCGCGATCCCCGAGACCCTGCCCATCGCAATCATGCCCGAGGACGCTGGGCTCATCTTGGCCGACGCCTTTGGCGCGGAAATTTTGTGGCAGCGCCGGAGCATCGCATCGCCGCCGCCACCCGCCGCGCGGTGCTCATGCGTTTTGCGCACGCCGCGGCGCACCGGCTGCATCGCTTGAGCGACCCCGAGGTGATCGCGGGGGGCGGTTAGAAGAGCGGCCGCTAAAATGCATTATGAACGGTGCCGTAAAACCGCGAAGGGCGAATCCTTTCCGGACGCTTCGCCGCCAACATTCATGTCTTCGAAAGTGACCCCCGGCTTGCGCGGATAAAGATCGAGATTCAGGGCCAAAAATTCCGCCGCCAGTGCGCCAAGATCGATTTGGCCATTGACAATCGGATCGGGAGAGTCTTGCGGCCCAGCAAACGCCGGCGCGCCGCCCGCCGTCATTTTCCTGCTGGCGGGCTCGCCCAAAAACTGATGGCATGGCGCGAATTCCACCTCAACGGGAGCGCTCACAAGGGTCTCGAATGGCTCGAGACTGACGCCGCAGGTTTGCGTCACAAGCGCGTGCAAAACGCCGCTGACCGCGTATCTTTCCGGGCCTTGTTTCCGGACATGGAAACTGGCCTCGAACGTTTGAACCGCGACGAGGCCGTAGGCGTCCGCGAGCGCGGCGCATTCGGTCTCGTTGGCGCAAATCTTTATGTCGAGACCGGTATCCGGCACGGTCCCGACGGCAATCATGCGCATGAATTTTGCCGCGCATGACTTGGCGCCTGTCTCGCCGGGACAGGGCTTGCGGGATTTCGGACCGGGAACGGTGCTGGATGCCATCGCCACCCCCTGCTGCGGAGCATTAGAACATCAACTTGGCAAGTTGAAACAGGTTTCTTGCGAAGGCTCGATCGAAGCGGACCGCGCTCAACGAACGGCGGCGGGCTCCGGAAACGGAACAGGGCCCAGGGTAAAGGCCTCGAGCGAGGCCTCGGCCAAGGCTTCGTTGGCCGTTTCCACATAACGCGCGAGCCGGTCCGGATTTTTGCGGCCATCATAGACGTTTCGCGCAAGCGCGGCTGCCAGATCCGGCGCGCCGCCGCGCAACGCTAGGTCATAGGCCACGGCGCGCCCGAGAAAAGCCCCTGCGATGGTTTTCATCTGCTTCGGCACGCTTATGTCGCCAACGCTCATTTCCCGCAGGGCGATCTCGAAGGAGCAAAAAATCGCGTCCGTGAGATCCTGGGCGATTTCGGGCGCGGGCGGGTCCATGCGATTGAGGCGCCGCAGGACAAGCACCGCATGCAATGTCACCGCCTCGAAGCGGCCTTCTAGGTTGTCCTCGATGCCATACTCCGTGAATAGGACAGGATCACGGGCGGCCGCCACGATCTCGCCAGAAAGCCGGTTGATCAGTTGCCGATTGGCGGAGCGCCGGAAGAGCCGGAACACCATGCTGTCCCCTTCCAAAGGCAGCCCCCGGTCGCCATGCCCGGCGATCGCCGGGTCTTGCTTTTCGTTGGCCGGAGGCTAGCCACCGCGCGGCTGGACCCAAGGACTATCGCGCATGGATTTCGCGGGGCCGGTCCGTTGTCCGTCGCGGTGGCACCAATTGCGCAAGCAATGTGTTCATTTATTGTATGGAATTTTCCTGCATCATGGCATTTGCCTGGCCTGGACAGGAGAGTGCTTCGCCAAATGCGCAACTCGGAGGCGTGCGGAATGGAGTTTATGACAGCGCGAGGACGGGGCGGAAAGCGCCGGGCTCCCCGCAGCACGAAACTGGCCTTGGCGACGGCGCTAGCGCTGGGGCTCGGCGGCTGCCTCGGCTATGACGGTCAAGTCGTCCATGGCTATCAGCTCGACCCGAAATCGGCCGAACAGGTCAAGGCCGGGGCTTCCGCGGAGCAGATCCTGGTCCTTTTGGGGACGCCGACGACGACATCCACCGTCGGTGGCGACGCCTGGTATTACATTAGCCAGGTCACCAATCGCAGCGTCCAGTTCATGTCGCCGAAGGTCACCGACCAGCGGGTCTTCGCGGTCTATTTCACCAAGGACAAAAAGGTCGCGCGCGTCGCCAATTATGGCATGGAGGACGGCAAGCTCATCGACTTCGTCTCGCGCACCACGCCGACTGCCGGCGCCGAATCGACCTTCCTCAAGGGCATGTTCATCAACCTTTTGCATTTCTGAGCGCATCGCGCGCCACGCGCTCTCAACGCGCGAGGATGACGAGCAGCAAGAGCGCGACGATATTGGTAATCTTGATCGCCGGGTTGACGGCCGGACCGGCGGTATCCTTGTAAGGATCGCCCACGGTATCGCCGGTGACGGACGCCTTATGCGCCTCGCCGCCCTTAAAATGTTTGACGCCATCCTTGTCGACGAAACCGTCCTCGAAACTCTTCTTCGCATTGTCCCAGGCGCCGCCGCCCGATGTCATCGAGATCGCCACGAAAAGCCCGTTGACGATGACCCCGAGGAGCGACGCGCCCAATGCCGCGAAGGCCGACGCCTTCGAGCCGGAAATCACGAGAGCACCAAAATAAACGGCCAATGGCGCGAGCACCGGCAGAAGCGAAGGCACGATCATTTCCTTGATCGCCGCCTTGGTCAGCATGTCAACCGCGCGGCCGTAATCGGGACGCTCCGTTCCTTGCATGATGCCGGGCTTGTCGCGGAACTGGCGCCGTACTTCCTCGACAACGGAGCCCGCCGCGCGGCCGACCGCGGTCATCGCGATACCGCCGAAGAGGTAGGGAATCATGCCGCCAAATATCAACCCTGCCACGACATAGGGGTTCGATATGTCGAAGGACACCACGCCCATTCCCTTGAAATAGGGAAACCGATCGGGGTTCGCGGCGAAAAAGCCGAGATCGTGGCTATAGGCATTGAAAAGCACCAAGGCGCCGAGCCCCGCCGAGCCGATCGCATAGCCCTTGGTCACCGCCTTCGTCGTATTGCCGACCGCGTCGAGCGCGTCGGTCACGTGGCGGACCTCCTTCGGCAGGCCCGCCATCTCGGCGATGCCCCCGGCATTGTCGGTCACCGGCCCGAAAGCATCGAGCGCGACGATCATCCCGGCGAGACCCAACATCGTGGTCACCGCGATCGCCGTGCCGAAGAGACCGGCGAGTTGACTGGTCGCGATGATGCCACCGATGATGACCAGCGCGGGCAGCGCGGTCGATTCGAGCGAGACCGCGAGGCCTTGGATGACATTGGTGCCATGTCCGGTGACCGAGGCCTGGGCGATCGAGACCACGGGCCGCTTTCCGCTGCCGGTGTAATATTCTGTGATGACGACGATTAATCCCGTCACGAGCAACCCGGCGAGACCGCAGACAAAGAGATGCGAGCCCAAGACCGGGGCGCCGCGCGCCGTGCCGATGGTCCCCCAGCCGACGGTGAGAGAGGTCGCGGCGGCAAGGCCCGCGATCGACAAGATTCCGGCGGCGATCAGGCCTTTGTACAGCGCCCCCATGATCGAATTGTTGGAGCCGAGCTTCACAAAGTACGTTCCGGCGATGGACGTGACAATGCAAGCCGCGCAGATCGCCAACGGATAGAGCATGGCGGCATCAAGCACCGGCTGACCGGTGAAGAAAATCGCGGCGAGCACCATGGTGGCGACGACCGTCACGGCATAGGTTTCGAAAAGATCGGCCGCCATTCCGGCGCAATCGCCGACATTGTCGCCGACATTATCGGCGATCGTCGCCGGATTGCGGGGATCGTCTTCGGGAATGCCGGCTTCGACCTTGCCGACGAGATCGGCGCCGACATCGGCGCCCTTGGTGAAAATGCCGCCGCCGAGGCGGGCGAAAATCGAGATGAGCGACGCGCCGAAACCGAGCGCGACCAGCGCGTCGATCGTCTCGCGGCTGTTCGGTGCATGGCCGAGCGGCCCGGTGAGAATATAAAAATACCCCGCGACGCCGAGGAGCGCCAGGCCCGCGACCAAGAGCCCGGTGACGGCGCCCGCCTTGAAGGAAATGTCAAGTCCCGCGGCGAGTGATTGCATGGCCGCCTGCGCGGTGCGCACATTGGCGCGGACCGAGACATTCATGCCGATGAAGCCCGCGGCGCCGGAAAGGATCGCGCCGATCAGAAACCCCGCCGCGAGCAGCCACGAAACCAGGAAGCCAAAGGCGGCGAAGATGGCAATGCCGACAACGGCGATCGTCGCATATTGGCGTTTCAAATAAGCCTGCGCGCCTTCGGCGATCGCCCCGGCGATTTCCCGCATCTTGGGCGAACCGGCATCGGCGGCGAGGAGTTTCGCGGACGTCATCACGCCATAGACGATCGATAAAAGGCCAGCGAAAATGATAAACCAAATAGAATTCATGTGTTGCACCTTGCATGATTGTTCGAAGAATGACGAGGCTTTGCGTTCCCGACTTGGCCGCGACCTATACAGAAACCGCTTCACCGCGCAATCGCGCCGTGCGCGCTCCTGACGGCCGTCTTGCGCCTAGCTGTGAACTTTCAATAGGTTGTCCATCCGATCTGAACTGAGGAAATTGGGGTTGCGAAACTTCAGATGTCCAATTAGCGACAGACGAACATTTAGAATAATGCCCGGCTGACGCCGATTGGTCGAGAGCGGCTCGTGCGGGCGGTTCTGGCCGGGCAGCCCCAACACGAGGCGGCGCGCCGCTTTGATGTCACTTCAGGCTGCGTGATCAGGCTTTGCCGCGGTGGCAGACAGCAGGCCATTGCCGACCGCGAAAGTTTGGTCAGGGTGCGGGTATGGTAAGGTGCGGGCCGGCACGGTGCGGCCCGGCTCAGACCGGCGAGTTCCTTGCTGACATGTGCAAGTTTTCTTAATTTTTGATGTAAATTGCGCGGGATGTTGAATGTCTTCTTTAGATGTTTGCGCGCATAGTGGGGAACAATTTGCTTTGAGGTGGATTATGTTAAAATTTATATGTATAATGTTTTTCAGTTTAATATTAAGTAGCTCCACAAGGGCGGAAACTATCACTAATTGTGTATATAAGAAGACTGGTGCTCTCGTTCATCATGGTAAATGTTCTTACGAGGAGCTTCATCGAACTGAAATACTTAGGAAGCAACTTCTGAAAGAGATGGATGATTATGGACGATCTATTCAGAAAGAGATTGATCGGCTTCAGGCTTCTCTTCCCAAAGAGAAGCCTCCCAAAAAAATTGCTGCTCCACCTGTTGTGCCGGTTGCCCCTACTAAATTAGCTTCACCTAAAAAAGTGGCCGTAGCTATTATACCCCCCGTTGTTGCTGTGAAGCCTCTTGTATCCAAAGTGCCACTAAAAAAGCTCACAACTCTTGCAGATCCCCCTGCTAATTCACCTCCTTCAATTACTATTAAGCCGCCGATTCAAGTTCAAACCGATCCGGCTTCAGTGGGCTCCAACCAACAAGGTGCCGGGGTCTCCTGTAGCACCATAACGGGCCGCAATATATCCAGCAGTTCCTCGGATAGTTGTCTCCAAGGAGCAAAATGGACGCAAGCCCAGCCGTACAATCACACCAAAACTCCAGTTACATTCCATCCCTTCAGAGGTTCGGCGATAAATATACCAATGGGCTATAGTTTATGGAGCGTACCGGACCACAGCTCGACGGGAAGACACCTTGAGGCCAAGCTCTGGGGCAACCAACCAAAAGCCGGTGGCAAATGCTCAAACGAATATACGGACGCTACCGTAATCCAGTTTGAGGTTCGGATAGAGTGCGAAATTGCACGCCAAGAGAAGCTGCGCAAGGAGTTCGAGGAGCGCGAAGATAACTATCCCTCCATGGATGTCTCAGACTGTAGGGCTCCGTGGACTGTAAGAATAACGGACGGTTGGCAGGAACAGCGAGCCGTGCATTGGAATTGGCATCCTGAGGAACCAATCGGCTGGTGCGACGGCCCCGTAAGGGATAACAGGCAAGACCATAGACCGCTTAGGGAACCCAAGTGGCACACGGCCAAAGAGTGCGCAGATGACTTGTCCGCACAACCACTTATGGTCAACAAACGAGGGGTGCGCGGTTGTAAATTCAGGGGAGAATAACATTTGCGCAGCAAAATTGCACGTCATTTGGGGAATGCGGGTTTGACACGGATGCGAACAAAATAAAATAACGATGACATTCGCGCAAGCAATGTAGAACCCATGTTGCGCCTAATTGCTAGAAATGCTGGAACGAAGGTCGCCCGACGACCAAACTCCGCCCCTCCGCATCCTTGAACACTGGCGGCGCCCGAGCCGATCAAGGATTGGTCGCTGACGAGCCTGAAGGAAAGTTGATCAAGATCGGCGCGGAGTGGGTGGACCAAGAGGTTGTCGTCGACGGCAATTTGGTGTCGAGCCGCAAACCGGACGACATCCCTGCCTTCAACCGGGCGATGATCGA
>Ga0209526_10003319_pt1 | contig 10977 bp, 11 predicted proteins | sample JacPinW_OM2H0_M1_FD_188566 | JGI IMG/M metagenome (GOLD analysis project Ga0209526, IMG submission 188566) | Forest soil microbial communities from Algoma, Ontario, Canada - Jack Pine, Ontario site 1_JW_OM2H0_M1 (SPAdes) (version 2) | ecosystem: Environmental > Terrestrial > Soil > Boreal...
TGCCCCGCGCGTGAGGCGTTTCCGCGGAAACGCCTCACGCCGCCCGGGTGCAGTTCCGCAACGACACCTATCCCGCACCGGGCTCGTCCTGACGACACTAAAGCCGCTCCGACGGCCGGGCGGACGCCGGAATCCGGGCTAGCGGCCCGGCCCGCGCCAGCTCACGTTTCCGCCGGCCCCGCCGTCTACTAGGCGACAGACCTTGAACCAGGGAGGCCGCTATGACCGCCACCGACACGACCGTCAACACGACCGTCAACACCACCGTCGATTCTCCGATCGGCGAGCTCACGCTCGTCGCTGACGGCGGCAGGCTGACCGGGGTGTATTTCCCGCATCACTGGTACCGGCCGGATCCCGCGGCCTTCGGCCGCCGCAGCGCGACTGGGTTCGACGAGGCTGAACGCCAGCTCGCCGAGTACTTCGCCGGCCAGCGGCAGCGCTTCGACCTCCCCCTCGACGTGCGCGGCGATGAATTCTCCCGCCGCGTCTGGGAGCTGATCGACCGTATCCCGTACGGGCACACCGTCACCTACGGCGACCTTGCCCGCGAGCTGGGCGGTCAGGTACTGGCCAAGGACGTCGGCGCGGCCGTCGGACGCAACCCGCTGAGCGTGGTCGTGCCCTGCCACCGTGTCGTCGGCCAGGGCGGCAAGCTCACCGGTTACGCGGGCGGCCTGGCGCGCAAGAGGTTCCTCCTGGGCCTGGAGGGCGCCGGTCTCTTCTAAAGCCTGCTGAACGCCCACAGTCGGCGACCCGCCGGATGCGCGTGAGGCGTTTCCGCGGAAACGCCTCACGCCAGCCGGGTGCGGCTCCGCACCGGTGCCCCTTCGGGCAGACATCGGCGGCGATACCGGGATGCGCTAGGCAGAAGCACCGGATTCGGCTCTAATAGGGGGGCCAATATCCGGTGGGCCCAGTATTCGCTGTTGCGTACGGGACCGCGATTACTGGGTCGAAGTCAAGTGGGGAGGCCGACATGGGTCGGCGATTCATCGCGGCGGGTGTCACCATATCCGCCGTGCTTCTTACATCCGTTGCGTCAGTGGCCACAGCCGCGGCAAGGACCACGGCACCCGCGAGATCATCATCAGACAACCCAACCCAGACGCTCGGCTCGGCGACGTTCTACGGCACCACTTCGCCGCTGGCCCTGACCGCGGCGGCTGGCCTGTCGCCCGCTGCCCGCGCGAACACGCGCGACTCGCGCATCGCCCGTGTGTTCGCCCACAACGCCGCATCCGGATCGCACGCCACGCTCCAGCCGCCGTCACCGGCGGGCACGCCCGTGGTCAGCTCTCCCGGCGAGGCAACCGGCTTTAACGGGCTCTCCCACCTTGACCAGCGCCTCGCCGGAACGGGCATCTACACGAACACGCAGTTCAGCCTCGAGCCCCCGGACCAGGGCCTGTGCGTCGGCAACGGCTTCGTCATGGAGCCGATCAACCTCGCGCTGGCGGTCTATAGCGAGAACGGCAAGGCGCTGACCGGCGTAACGGCGCTTAACCAATTTTACCAGCGATCTCCCGGGATCAACCGAACCACGGGGGTCGCGGGTGACTTCCTGTCCGATCCGAAGTGCTACTTCGACCCGGTCGGCAGGCGCTTCATCCAGACCGTGCTTGAGGTCGACGCGCCCGGCAACTTCAACGGCGCCGCGCCCTTCAACCGTACCCACGTCCTCATCGCGGTCAGCCAGACCAGCAACCCCACCGGAACGTGGAACCTGTTCTCCCTCGACACCAGTGACGACGGCATGAACGGCACCCCGGCCCACACCGGCTGCCCGTGCCTGCCCGACCAGCCGCTGCTCGGCGCTAACAAGGACGGGGTGTTCATCGCCGTCAACGAGTTCCAGGACAACCCCAGCTTCTTCTTCAACGGCGGCCAGATCTTCGCCCTCAGCCGGGCCAGCCTGGAGAGCAGCACCACCAGCGTGGGCCTCGTGCACCTCAATGTCGGCACCGTGCCGACCGGAGATACGAACCTGCCGTTCTGGGGTTCCCTGCAGCCCTCGACCTCCCTGGATCCCGGCCGCGGCACCGAGTTGCTGATGACGGGCGGTCCGGAGGACATCTTCCAGAACAACGCTCCGCTCGACAACCGCATCGCCGTCTGGTCCCTGACCGGCACCGGGTCGCTGAACGGAAGCCACCCCAGCCTGGCGCTGCGGCACGTGGTGCTCACCAGCGAGACTTACGGCCTGCCCATCAACACCGGCGCGACCCAGAAGTCCGGGCCCACGCCGCTGCGTGATGCCATCAATGCCCTCGGCGGCACGCAGGAGGTGCTGGAGAGCCTCAACGCCAACGACTCGCGGATGAACCAGGTCGTCGATGTCGGCGGTGTCCTGTACGGAGGGGTGAACACCACGGTCACCTCCGCCACCGGGCCCGCCCGGGTCGGCATCGCCTACTTCGTGGTCGGCGCGTTCGGCACGCCCGGGCACTTGTTCGCCCACATCCTCCACCAGGGCTTCGTCGCGGTGAACGGCGAGAACGTGCTGTTCCCCTCGATCGCGGTCAACGAACGCGGCATCGGTGCCATGGCGTTCACGCTGAGCGGGCCGGACTTCTTCCCCAGCGCCGCCTACGTCCGGTTCGCTTTCGGCCGGACGATCGGCCCGATCCACATCGCGGGTGCGGGCGCCGGGCCCGAGGACGGCTTCAGCGGGTACGCGTTTTTCGGCTCCCCGACGCCTGGCGTGGCCAGGTGGGGTGACTACTCGGCGGCTGTGGCCGCCGACGGCGCCATCTGGATGGGCAACGAGTTCATCCCCGGCACGCCCCGTACCGTCAACGCGAACTGGGGGACCTTCATCACCCAGCTCCCGAGCTAGGTCGTCACCCAGCTCCGGGGACTAGGTCATCACCCAGCTCCCGGAGTAGGTCCTGAGGCAGCCCTGTCCCGGCCGTGCGGCCGGGACAGGGCTGCTTGACGTCTAGGACCGCTTGTTCTAACGTTCTCTAGGTGACTAGAGAAGTACTGAAGCAGGCGATCAGCTTCCAGCTGAACCCGGGCACGGGGGTGCCCGCCTACCTTCAGCTGGCGCAGCAGGTGAAGCAGGCCCTCCGGATGGGGATCCTGGAGATCGGTGACAAGCTGCCCACGGTCAAAGAAGTCGTGTCCGAGGTGGCCGTCAACCCCAACACCGTGATGAAGGCGTACTGGCAGCTCGAACACGAGGGCCTGGTCGAGGGACGCCAGGGCGTAGGCACCTTTGTCGCGCGCCGTCCCGCGGGCCCTCCGCCGGGCACGCAGCTCCGGCTGGCCCGCAACCTGGAGCGCTGGGTGCAGACGGCCCGCGATGAAGGGCTCGACGACGAAGCCATCGAATCCCTGCTCCGCTCAACGCTGTCCCGATCGCGAACGGAGAAAAGCGCATGAACACGCCGGCCATCCACACGACCGGGCTAGGCAAGCGCTATGGCGCCCTGTGGGCGTTGCAGGACTGCTCCGTGTCTGTGCCGCGCGGACATATCACCGCGCTGGTCGGGCCCAACGGTGCCGGCAAGACCACCTTGCTGAAGATCCTGGCCGGGCTGAGCGCGCCCAGCACGGGTGAGGCGGCTGTGCTGGGACGAGCGCCGCGCCAGAACGAGGATTTCCTGGCCAGCATTGGCTACCTGGCCCAGGATGTGCCCCTCTACAGGCGATTGAGTGCAGCGGACCACCTCGAGATGGGCGCGCACCTCAACCGGATCTGGGATGCGACCGCGGCCCGGGCCCGGCTGGCCGCGCTGAGGATTCCCGCCGACCGGCCCGTCGGCACGCTCTCGGGTGGCCAGCGGGCCCAGGTGGGCCTGGGCTTGGCCCTGGCCAAACGACCTCAGCTCCTGCTGCTCGACGAGCCCGTGGCCGCACTGGACCCGCTGGCGCGCCGGGAGTTCCTGGTTTCGCTGACCGAGGCGGTCACCGACGGGGAGGTTTCCGTCATCGTGTCGTCCCACCTGCTGCACGACCTCGAGCGCGTCTGCGACCACATCATCCTCCTGGCTGCGTCACGGACGCAGATCAGCGACGACATCGACAACGTCCTGGAGACGCACCGGATGCTGGTCGGGCCGAGAAGGAGCACAGCCGAGGCCGAGCGGAGCCTCGACGTGATACAGGCAACGCACACTGCGAAGCAGACCCGTCTCCTGGTCCGGCTCAACGGCCTGGTGCTCGATCCATCCTGGGACGTCAGTGAGGTCGGGCTGGAGCACATCGTCCTGGCCTACATGGGCCAGGACGACATGCTGACCGCGGGCCCGCTTACCGCGATGGGAGCAACGTCATGAACCATCTGGTGTGGCGGCTGCACCGCAGTCAGGTCTCCCTCGCCGGCGTCGCCCTCGCCGCGCTGACCGTCCTGCTACTGATCACCGGCCTCGTGATGGCCCACGACCTTCATGGCTTCCTCGCCAGCTGCGCAGCGGCGCGCAGCTGCGGTAGCGCCAGCCAGCTGTTCGCCGGTGACAGCGCCGTCACCAGCCTGGTGAATGCCACAATGGCGGTTCCGCTGCTGTTCGGGCTGTTCTGGGGTGCGCCCCTCCTGGCCCGGGAGTTCGAGGACGGCACGCACAGCCTGGCCTGGACCCAGGGCGTCACCCGCCGCCGCTGGCTGAGCCGCAATGTCCTGTGGGCCCTGGCCGCCGCCGTCGTGTGGGGGGCGGCCTTGGCGGCCCTCGTCACCTGGTGGCGCAGCCCCGAGAATGCGGTGGGCGCCCCCACCCGGCTCGCCGCCTTCACCTTCGATATCCAGGGGATCGCGCCGGTAGCCTACGCGGTTTTCGCGGTGGCCCTGGGCATCGCCGCCGGGGCGCTGTTCAGGCGGGTGCTTCCCGCCATGGCCGCGACCTTCGCGGTCTTCACCGGCCTGCGCTTCCTCATCGCCGAATACGCCCGGCCGCACTATCTGACCCCGGGTTCCAGATCGCTCGCGCCTTTCAGCGACAACGCCGCACCGGCTGGTTCCCTGGTCCTCTCGAACGCAACCCTCGGACCGGACGGCCAGGACTACACCGCCGGTCTCAGCATCCAGGAGGTTCCTGCAGCCTGCCGCGGGAACGGCCAGCAAGGCCCGGCGCTCCTGAATTCCTGCCTGGCGTCCCACGGGTTTCATACGCAGATCCTCTACCAGCCCGCGAGCAGGTTCTGGGCCTTCCAGGGCATCGAGGCGGGCATCTTCATCGTGCTGGCCGCCGCCCTCGTCGCCGTGGCCTACCGGATGGTCCTGACCCGAGACGCGTGATCAGTTATGAGTCGCGGGCAGGAAGTGCGACGCGGACATCGAGCCCGCCCTCGGGCTGGCTCCGCGCCTCCACGGTGGCGCCGTGCGCGACCACGATGGACTTGACAATGGACAGTCCGAGGCCGACGCCCTCGCGGACGGCGGTCCGGCCTTCGATGCGCCGGAACGGTTCGAAGAGCGTGGGCACGGCGTCATCGGGCACATGCGGGCCGCTGTTCGCGATCTGGAGGAACACGGAGCCGTCTCGCGCGCCGGTGCGCAACCGGATCCATCCGCCGGGCTCGTTGTGGCGCACCGCGTTGTCGACCAGGTTCCCGATCATCCGCTCAAGCAGGTACGGATCTCCCGTCGTTTCCGCGGGATCCAGCCTGCTTTCGACGCGCAGGCCCAGCCGGGCGATGCCGGCCGCGGCCACGTCGAGGGCGTCCTCGGCCGCCGTCGCCAGGTCGAACAGCTCGTTGCTGGCCGGTCCCTGATCGCTGATGGCCAGCGTGAGCAGCGCGTCGATCATGCTCTCGGCCCGGTCGGTGGAGCGCCGGACCCGCATGGCCATGGCCTCGAGCTGATCGGGTGTGCGTGACGGCTTGGCCAGCGTGACGTCGATGGCGGTGCGCATGATGGTAAGCGGCGTGCGGAGCTCGTGCGAGGCGTTGGCCACGAACCGCCGTTGCGCGACGAACGCCTGATCGAGGCGCTCAAGCATGTCGTCGAAGGTGTCCGCGAGTTCCTTCAGCTCGTCTCTGGCGCCGGTCAGCGCGAGGCGCTCGCCCAGGTGCTGCTCCGACGCCCGGCGCGCGGCCTCGGTGATCGCGCGGACGGGGCGCAGCACGCGCCCGGACACCACCCAGCCTGCACCACCGGATGCCAGGGTCATGACCCCCAAGCCGATGAGCGAAAACAGCAGCAGGCTGTGCAGGGCCCGGTCGCGCTGGCTGGCGGAGCCAGCGTTCGCGCCGGCCGAGAACGCCTCCTTGCATTGCTCCTGGATTGGGTTCGGGACCTTCCCCTGTGGCGACGCGCTTGCGCTCGGGGAGGCGCTGGCGCTCGGGGAGACGCTCGGCGACGGCTGCGGCTGCTTGCAGAGCGCGATCAACTTCGCCCGCGGTATGGCGGTGCGTGGGGGAGCGCTTGACTGCGTCGGCAGGTTGCTCGCCACGAGACCGTAGGTCAGGCCGAGCAGCGCGGATCCTCCGGCCAGGAACAGCCCGGCATACAGCAGGGTGAGCCGGGTCCGGACCTTCTGCGGCCAGCACCGCCCGAGCCAGCGCCTGGTCACGGCAGCCGGTACCCGCTGCCGACCACCGTCTCGATCAGGTCAGGTTCGCCGAGCTTGCGCCGCAGCCGGGCCAGGGTGACGGTCACCGTGCGGGTGAAGGGGTCGGCGTTCTCGTCCCAGACCCGCTCGAGCAGGTCCTCGGCGCTGACCACCGCCCCGTCCGCGCCGAGCAGTTCCTCCAGGATGCCGAGCTCCTTGCGGGTCAGCGAGACCGGCCTGCCGCCCCGGCTGACGCGGCGGCGCGCCCGATCGAAGACCAGGTCGCCGCGCACCGTTACCGGGGGTGCCGCGGGGCTGCGCCGGGCCAGCGAACGGACCCGGGCCACCAGTTCCTCGAACGCGAACGGCTTGGTCAGGTAGTCGTCGGCGCCCAGGTTGAGGCCGTCCACCCGGTCCCCCACGGTTCCGGCCGCGGTCAGCATGAGGATCCGCGCGGCGCAGGCGCCGGTCAGCGTGGCACAGACCGCGTCGCCGTGCACCCTGGGCAGGTCCCGGTCCAGTACGACCACGTCATAGGTGTTCATCAGCGCCTTCTCGATCCCGGCGGTCCCGTCATACGCCACGTCGGCGCCGATGCCCTGGTCGCGCAGGCCGTCGGCAATATCGTCCGCCAGCTCGGCCTGATCTTCCACAACGAGGACTCGCACGCACACCATCGTGCACCCCCGGGGGTTACATCGACATCACAGGCCGCGTCCGGTCCCGCCCGTCGCCGCCCCGCCCGGCCTGGGCTTTGACCCGGTTTCGGGCCGGAAAGACGCCCCGGGGTGTGACCCCCGTGTGATGCCCGGCCCGGTATCACTACGAGTGGCCGGCACCAAGGCGGGCCGCATGGAGGTAGATCACATGAGCGAGCCGGAGGGGCGCGGTGCCGCCTGGAATGACGCGCCGAAGGGGCGCGGCGCTGCCTGGACCGAGGAGCGAGGAGCGAGGAACGAGCGAAGGAGCGACGAGGGAAGGCGGCGCCCTCAAGCGCCCCGGAGGCGCAAGGAAGCACAGAGGGAAGGCGGCGCCCTCAAGCGCCCCGGAGGCGCAAGGAAGCACAGCGGTCAGCCGATGTCGGTGCCGATCCGCTCGAGCACGCGCAGCGAGCCGTGCACGCCAACTTCGGTGAAGGCACCCGACGCGCAGGCGCGCAGGTAGATCTCGTAGGGCGGCCGCCCGCCGTCGGCGGGGTCCGGAAAGACGTCGTGGATGGCGAGCGCTCCGCCGCGAGTCACCCAGGGGGCCCACCCCAGGTAGTCAGCCCGAGCCGCGGCGTCGGTGTGGCCGCCATCAATGAACACCATGCCCAACGGTCTCCGCCAGAGCTCTGCCACGGCTGCTGACCGGCCAACGACCGCGATCACATGATCGTCGAGGCCCGCGTCCGCCATCGTGGCCCTGAAGTGCGGCAAGGTGTCCAGCCGCCCGGTGCGCGGGTCAACCAGCGTCGGATCGTGGTACTCCCAGCCGGGCTGGTTCTCTTCCGAGCCGTGATGGTGATCCACCGTGATGACCAGCTGGCCAGCCTGCCGCGCCGCCGCGGCGAGGTAGATCGTCGACTTCCCGCAGTACGTCCCGATCTCCAGGATGGGGCCCAGATGAGCGTAGGCGGCGGCCGTCCGGTACAGGGCCAGTCCCTCAGCGGGCGGCATGAATCCCTGGGCCGCCTCCGCCGCCCGCCGGAGCCCTTCCGGCATGGGCGAAAGCACTTCGGGCCTAGGCGAGAGCCCCTCTGGCCTGGCGGCTATGTCGTTCATGCTTCCGTCCGGTTGCGGGTCGATGAGCATGAGTATGCTCCCACTGGCCCAGGGGCGTGTCCCGTGGATCTTGGCCGTCGCGAGCGGCCGCGCAGGCTGAAGATCCGCCGGACACACCTTGGGGCGCCGACCGCATGGCGCCGCGCTCAACACGGTCGATCCGACGTTGAGCGCCAGGACCCGCTCAATCTCACATCGATCGGCTTGGGCGAAGCCAGCCTGGGCCGGGACATGCTCTACTACTGCTGTGGTGAGGAGGTCCCGGCGATGAAGGTCACCGTCGATCACGAACTGTGCGAGGCCAACGGGGTGTGTGCCGGCACCGCACCGGAGGTCTTCGACCTGGACGACGAGGACGAACTGCATATTCTGCTGCCCGACGTGCCTGCCCGGCTGGCCGGCGTGGTCCGCCGCGCGGTCGGGTCGTGCCCGAAGACCGCGCTGCGGCTGGAGGAGTGAGTCCGGCCGGGCGAGCCTGGCCGCCCGTCAGCCCGGCGACCCGGGTTCCTGCAGTTCGATGCGGTTCCCGGCGGGGTCGGTGAGGAAGGCCTGACGGCCCCGGCCCACCGTAACCGGCTCGGTGACCGCCACCCCCCGCCCGCGCAGTTCCGCCACCGCGGCGTCCAGATCGGTCACCGCCAGGGCGAAATGCTGGCCGAGCGAGGGCGGGACGTCCGCCTCGATGAGGTGCACCTGCTGATCCCCGGCGTCGAGCCAGGCCCCGTCGAAACTGAAGTCGGGCCGGTCAGTCCGCTCGGCCAGGCCGAGCAGCCGGGTGTAGAAGTCGAGTGCTGCAGGGACGTCGCTGACGTTGATGGAGACGTGGTGAAGCCCGGCTGGTCGCATGGTCTCAGTGTCGCAGCCGCGATGCCCCCGCCACCAGCCCAGCCAGGACGCCCGCACTGCCCGCTGGCCCGGGGGCGCACAGGTCAGGGGTCAGCCGGCGGCCGGGTCAGCGACCCGGCCGAGGAACAGCGGCCGCCCGGTCGCAACGTCGGTGATCGCGAACAGGAACGGGCGGTCCACGGTCACCACGACCGGCGGCGGCTCCTGGATGATGGCCATGCGGGCGCTGATCGCGACACCGGTGGCCGCGGCGGCCTCGGTACCATGCTCGTCGACGTCGATGTAGGCCTTGTGCACGGCCGCGCCGATGAACAGTTCGGCCGCCTTGGTGATGCCACTGAAGTCGGCCTGGTAGCGGTCGAACGCCGCCGCGACGCCCAGCGATTTCAGGAACGGCTCAAGGCTGAAACTCGCGGTCGCCCTAAACCGCGGCAGGGCGAGCCTGACCTGCTGCGGCGTCATTCCCGTCAGCAGGCCAGCCGTGCCGTGCGCCGCCAGCATCTCCTCCAGCGGGCCGAGCGGCCCGTCCGGCAGGATGACCGCCATCGCCAGCAGGCCACCCGCGTAGGGCAGGATCACGGCCTGGTAGCCAGAGCCTCGCAGATATCCGAGTCGGCCGGTGCGATGCATCATAGGCACGCTGACCGCACTGCCGCCGCTCGCACGGTCGCCGCTCGCGCTGGCGTTACCTGTGCTGGCGCTACCGGCGCTGGCGCCATCGGTGCCGTCACCGCTCAGGTAGAAGGGCGCGTCGGTGGTCTCGGCGACCTGGAATGGCTGGGCCCAGGGGGCCTTGAGGTACACGGCGTTCGCGAGGACGAGACGGGTGAGCGGGCCGACCGCGCGGGGCGGAAGCAGGTCGGCGATCTTGCCCGCCGTCTGCTCGGCGATGGTCGCGTTGATCTGCAGTCTGGCCTGCTCGGCCGCGTGCGCGAAGTCGGCATCCCGCACAGTGACCGCAGCCAGCCCGGTCAGCACGGTGGTGAACTCCGGCAGCAGCGGCAGGCCTGACTGCACCCACATGGTGTTCGGCGCCCGGAAGGTCACGCCGCCGCTCAGCCGGGACAGGCCGGCCGACAGCAGCCGCAGGCCATCGGCGGAGTCCTGGGGGCTGGCCAGGTGCAAGGCCGTGGCGAGCTGAGCGGCGGTCTCGCCCCGGGCGCCGAGCAGCGCCATCCGCAGCGCGGCGGCGATGCTCGCCGGGGAGAAGACCATGTTCCCGCCCCGAGCGCCAAGCACCCGGTACAGGTCCACGCCGAAGGCGTCATCGGCCCGAGCGGCCGCCCGCGCCGCGTCCGGCGCGCTATCCGTCACGGTCGCGCCCGGCCAGGCGGGCGAGAGCTTCGCGCAGGACCTCTTCCTTCTTACAGAACGCAAACCGGACCTGGGTCCGGCCGGCCTCCTGGTCGTCGTAGAACACCGAACTCGGGATGGCGACCACCCTGGCCCGGCGCGGAAGCTCGCGGCAGAACTCCATGCCGTCCTTTTCGCCGAGCCCGCGGATGTCAGTAGTGACGAAGAAGGTGCCCGCCGGCTGGTACACCTCGAAGCCCGCCTCGGCCAGGCCCGGGCACAGCAGGTCACGCTTCACCCGCAGGTCAGCGGCGATTGATGCGTAGTAGGTGTCGGGCATGGCCAGAGCCTCGGCCACCGCGTACTGGAACGGGCCCCCGGTGACATAGGTCAGGAACTGCTTCACAGTGCGGACCGTGGTCACCAGTTCCGGGGTGGCCGTCACCCAGCCGATCTTCCATCCGGTGAACGAGAACGTCTTCGCCGCCGAACTGATCGTGACCGTGCGCTCCCGCATGCCGGGTAGCGACCCGATCGGCACGTGCTCCCCGTCGAAGACCATGTGCTCATAGACCTCGTCGGAG
>Ga0209526_10003322_pt1 | contig 10969 bp, 8 predicted proteins | sample JacPinW_OM2H0_M1_FD_188566 | JGI IMG/M metagenome (GOLD analysis project Ga0209526, IMG submission 188566) | Forest soil microbial communities from Algoma, Ontario, Canada - Jack Pine, Ontario site 1_JW_OM2H0_M1 (SPAdes) (version 2) | ecosystem: Environmental > Terrestrial > Soil > Boreal...
GCCGCCGCCACTGCCGCCGCGGTGCCAGGCGTATGATCCGACAACCCGCTTACGACGCCGAATGCAGCGGCGAGATGCGGAACCGTGCGCACATTGGCGGCTTCGATCGGCGCCGGATAGGCGCTGGTGCAGTGGAGAAGGGCGACGCCGTCGGCGCCGCCCTCGCGCGCGCGCTTTACCGCGCTTTCGATCTCGCCGAGCCCCGCCATGCCCGTAGAGATAATCATCGGCTTGCCTTCTCGCGCAGCGCGCGTGATGAGCGGAAGATCGATCGCCTCGAAGGACGCGATTTTGTAGGCTGGCGCGTTTAGACCTGCGAGCAATTCCACGGCGGAGTCGTCGAAGGGCGTCGAAAAAATGGTCACCCCGAGGTCGCGCGCGCGTTCGAACAGAGCGGGGTGCCACTCGTAGGGCGTAGATGCTTCCCGGTAGAGCTTGTGGAGGGTGTAACCATCCCAAAGCCCGCCCTTGATTTGAAATTCCGGCCGACCGCAATCGATGGTCAGAGTATCGGCGGTGTAGGTCTGAATCTTGATTGCGTCCGCGTCTGTTTCCGCTGCGACCTCGATCATCTTGATCGCGCGTTCCAGGCTGCCGTTGTGGTTGGCGGAGAGTTCGCAAATGATATAGGGCGGATGCAACGGGCCTATTTTGCGGCCGGCGATCGAGATTTCGGGCTCGAACATGGCTCTCACTTTCTGCTATTTTTTGATCGGTCAGTGGCAATCCCCTGGCGCCCTCACATACACATGAAATTCCAATTGCCGTCGAGCCGGATCGCGATGGAAGCTATTTGCTTCAAAGATGCGTTGTGAGGCGAGATTTTCGATTCGAACCTCTGCAAGAATGGTTGCATCTGGATGTTCTCGCATGAGCCAATCACATCCCGAACGCAAGATAGCGCGACCAACCCCGCGGCCCTGCGCCAACGGCGCCACGGCGATATTTGCGCCAAACAGATTCGTCTCGATTTGATCGAAACGAATCATGCCATTGCTGACGCCCGCGTCGAGAGCAATAAGGATTTGAATGTCGCGATTTTTCAGCATGGCTTGATACCATACGTCATGACGCTCCCAGGTGATGAAGTCCGTCGTGCGGGAATTTCGGCGCGTCGCTTCGTCGTTGCGCCAAAGCCAGACATCGCGGCTGTCGTCGGCCGTTGCCTTACGGAGAATCAACTTCATTCTCGAACGTCCGCGGGCGTATCTTGTTTCATGAGCGCGTAGATTGCCTCTGTCGCATGTCCTGCGCTGCGGCCGTCGATGATAGTTGCCGCCGCGCGGATCATCTTTCCCCGAGCGTTCTGGTCGTTTGATAGCTCGATGATGGTGTGTGTGACTTCGACGAGATGAGCGTCGGTAACGCCGGCGATCGGTCGTACAGCGCCGGCCCTCCCCAGTTTTTCGCCGATAAGGCGCTGATTATCCGCTAGAACGACGAGCACTGTCGGCAATCCAAGACAACAGCGCTCCCAACTCGTCGTGCCGCCCGCGCCGATCGCTATATCCGCGTTTGTCATGAGGCGGGCGATGTTCGGCGGGTCGATATGTAGCTCCACGCGCGAATCGCGAGCCGCCATCGCCTCCAGCACCGCCCGGCTCTGCACCCTGGGTCCAATCACCACGTCGATTTGAGCTTTCAGTTTTGCTTCCAGCAATGCCGCAACGACGCGCGCGGTGATCCCGCCGATGTCGGTCAGTCCGAGCGAAACCAATAATCGCTTAACGCCCCCGCCCGCCGCCTTCCGCGCGAGCGACTCGTCGCGCAGCGCGGTGAAGTCGGGGCGCAACAGAGCATAGCGCGCGCCGGCGAGAATGACCGTTTCTGGGGAAACCAGGTCACGATAGTCTAGCGCCACGCGGCCGAACGTCGCATCGATCAGCAGGTCGCAATTATGCGGTCGATTGGCGAGATCGTCGATGACGACGATTTTGGCCGCTATCGTTCGCAACGAGTGTTCGCGTTCCGCGTCGAACTTATACGAATCGCAGACGACTGTATCGATGCCGCCTTGTCGCGCCGCGATTTCCGCGGCGTCCGACAGCGCGCGAACGGTTGTGAAGGCAAAGCCGGCGCGTTCCAGGGCCGGCGCGAAACGCGGCGCGTCTTTGTTGACCGCGAAGCGGACATCCGCGCCGCCGCGCGCGAGTTCGCCGGCAAGCGTTAAGCAGCGTATGAGATGCCCGCCCCCTATGTGCGCCGCCGCCTCCGTGAGGAAAAGCACTCTCATAGCGTCTCGCAGATCGATCAGCCGCGTTTTTCCGCCTGGACGGAGGTATCTCTGCCGTCGCCTTCTGACAACCGGCATCCGCGCCCGCGCTTGCGATTTAACGCCGAACCAGACACCGCACGCCTCAGTCAAGAGATCGTGGAGCAATCGGGCGGCTCCAGCGGCGGCGCTCTTCGTTAGTCCATGATTGCGCGCAGCCATATCCGAGCAAGGCCGCGAGCGTGAACGCGACGGCCGGCGTCTGTATCGAGAAGTCGACGACGCCATGCGATAGCACGGTCAGCGTCCCCGCGCTCGCGGCGATTGGCACCGCGGCGTCACGGCGGCGTTTCAAAGCGCCCGACAGCGTGCGCCACAAGCACCAGCCTACCGCCAGGAACAAAATGATGGCCGCCGGAATTCCGAGCCCGAAAATCGCCTCGAGGTAAATGTTGTGCGCGGCGTTCCAAAACCCGCCATAGCCGATTTCGGCCGTGCGATGGACCGGAAAGGCGTCGGCGAACGCTCCAAATCCGACGCCGGTGAACGGATAATCCATGATTGCTCGCGCTATGATGCGGTAGAGAGCCCATTTTTCCTTTCCTGCTTCGCCCAACGCGCTGATGCGTTGGACCGCCAAGGGGTCTTCGAGGATAAACGCAACTGCGACGAGTATCAATCCAAAGGCAATAGCCCCACGGCTGTATGCGCCGGCTCGCGATTTGGTTCGCGTCGCGCGCCATGTTGCGATTGCAACGAACAACAGTCCGACGGCGATCGTCAGGCCGATGACCGCTCGAGAACGCGTCAACCAGATCGCGCAAACGAGAATCGTCGCGGCGATCGCCATGGCTTCGAGACGAAGCACGTAGACGGTCTCGACGCAGCCGAGTGCGGCTTTTTCGAGCAAGCTGCTGCCGTCGCGCAACATCAGCGAGACGGCGCAGAAGAGGCCAATCGTGCAATAGGCCGCGAAATGATCGCGGTTGCGGAACGTGCCGGTCACGTAGCCATGCAAATTGTAAAGCGCGTATTTGTCTTTTTCTTCGACTAGAACATGGTTCCAACCGAGCGAGTGGTCGAGGATGCCCCAGCTCGCATAAAAGGTCGCCGCCAGACCGATGGCTAGCAACCCGGAGGCGGCACGATTGCCGTCGCGTCCAAATTGCAAGGCCAGCCAGAAAAACAGGCCAGATGCGGCGAGTTGCGTCGCCGAGACAAGGGTTTGCACGGGCGCGACGCTGACGCGGCCGACAATGTCTATGCGCAGAGTGTCGGCGGCAAGGCGCCAAGCGGGATTGGCGGCGATTCTGGCCGGCGCGAGCGCTTGGAAGACCGCCCAGGCGACGACCGCCGACAGTCCGAGGGCCGGCAAAGCGATTACGCGTAAAGAAATTGGAAAATCCGCGTCTCGCGTCGTGACAACGGTCAGCGCGACCGCCAGAATGACGACGACTGTAGCGGCCAACGCCAAAGGCACGTGGCCAACGCCGCCATACCAAAAAGGAACAATTGCAAGCAGCAGAAGAAACGCTCTATGGAGAAACGTGGCAAAAGGACGATCGATCGCGCGCGGCGAGCGTTGGCGATCGACGTCGGCGCCGGCGCTCATTTCGTTTGCCCGCTGGCGTTTCGCGCGTAAGGATCGTAGGTTTGTTCGAGCCATTGAGGCGCGAGTTCCGCGACTATGTCCCTGTAAGCGGCGGTCAGACTAGGTCCCCCGGTTGCGCCAAGGAGGGCCAGTTGCAAAATATATTCATTGCCGAAGGGGATTTGGGCGAGCGTTCTCGCATCCGAAAGGAGACGTTGGCGCTCGTCGGGCATGTGAACGTTCCATCGCTTCGATCCGAAAACCACGCGCCAATATGTGGCAGCCGGCTCGAGCCGAGCGAAGTTATATGATACGCCATAGAATGACGCGCGAAGGGTTGGGATGCGCGAGAGATCGGGCGAGGTGGGAAGGAGTTCTGCCCACGCCAGTCCGCGCATTGGATTTTGCAGGATGAGACGACAGATTTGAGTCTGAAGTCCGGTGAAGATAACTTTGGCCTCATTGGAGTTCGCCTTTTCCAGTTTAACCGCCGCAGCTCTGCGACTCTCTTCGATCTGTTCTTGCAGCCGATCGGGCTCCGCGAGGGCGAGTGATCCTGGACAGGCAATGGAGCCTGCGGCGATCGATTTGTCAGAGGGAGGCGGCGGATCGAGCGGACGTAGACCCGCGAAAGCGACGAAGCCAGCGAGCGCCGCCACGGCCGCGCAATATGCCGAGACTGCGATGAACGGCCCTTTGCCGCGGGGAAAGCGATTGGGCGTCTCGTCGATCATTTCCTTCGCATCATCATTCTGCATCGGATTTGCAATCCAAGCCTTGGATCGCCGCCGTTTCCTGGAATATCGGCGTTGAATAAATTAGCAAGCAGGTTTTTTGACGCAAGTCGTCGCTTATTGGCGTCACCTCACTTTGCGCGAACGGCTCCGGAGAGCGCCGATTCGTGGGAGTTTTCCTCCGTGAATTCATGCTTCTTTAAGGCCGCGCCGGCCATTGGGCGACGTCGAGAAAGCCACATAATATTGCAAGATGACATTGCCTCGCGACGCGCTAAACGTCAATGAATTCGAGTTGTTTGGCCGGAATGATTCGTTTACTATTTCATGCGGAATCTAAGTTGAACCGATAAGGGCAAGGGTCCTCAAGAGTGAGTCATTCCCAGACGGCCGCCAAGGAAATCGAAAATAAAATCGTGCTCATCACGGGCGGGACGGGGTCTTTTGGCAAGAGGGTCACGCAGCGGCTTTTGAAGGATTTCAATCCTCGCAAGGTCATCGTCTTCTCGCGCGACGAATTCAAGCAGTGTGAGATGGCCCAAAACATCTCTGATCCGCGCATTCGGTTTTTTATTGGCGACGTCCGCGATCGCAGCCGGCTCGAAGTCGCTATGCGCGACGTCGATATTGTCATTCACGCGGCGGCGCTGAAGCATGTTCCGATCGCCGAATATAATCCAATGGAATGCGTCATGACCAATGTCGATGGCGCTCAGAACGTCGTTTTCGCGGCTCTGCGCACCAAAGTGAAAAAGGTCATCGCGCTCTCGACTGACAAAGCATGCAATCCGATCAATCTCTATGGGGCGACGAAACTCGCGTCGGAAAAGATATTCATCGCGTCGAATAATCTGTCCGGCCAAAACGGCGCGCGTTTCGCAGCGGTGCGCTATGGAAACGTCGTCGGTTCACGCGGCTCCGTCATCCCGTTTTTCAAGCGTCTCCTAGCGCAGAACACCGGTCATTTGCCGATCACGACAAGCGGATGACGCGGTTTTGGATTACCCTCGACGAAAGCGTGAATTTTGTCCTAACGGGTCTCGCCTTGATGCAAGGGGGCGAGTTGTTCGTACCAAAAATCCCCAGCATGAAGATCACGGACCTTGCATCAACGTTGGCGTCCAACCTGCCGCATAAGATCGTCGGCATTCGCCCTGGCGAGAAGCTGCACGAAGTGTTGATCACCGAGGATGATTCGCGCAGCTGCTACGATATCGGCGATCGCTACGTCATTTTGCCGACGGAGCGCTCCGACGTGGCGGCCCGCTATGGACAAGGTGAGCCGGTCGGATCAGATTTCCGCTATGCCTCGAACACCAATACGCAATGGGTCGATCCGGATGAACTGCGGCGGATGATCGCTACGCTCGATGTGGAAGCTGTTTGATGGATACGATTCCTTATGGCTGTCAAACCATCGAGGACGAGGATGTTGCAGCCGTCGTTGCGGCCCTGAATTCCGGCTGGCTGACTACGGGCCCGCAAGTCGACGCTTTCGAGTTGGCTTTTGCGGCGTTTTGTGGCGCGCGATGTGGGGTCGCGGTCAATAGTGGCACCGCTGCGCTCCACGCCGCCATTCGGGCGCTGAAGATTGGGACGGGAGACGAGGTGATGGTTCCGGCCATCACGTTCGTCGCATCGGCGAATTGCGCGGCTTATGAAGGGGCAACACCAGTGTTCGCGGACGTCGATCCGCAGACCCTGTTAATTGATCCAGCCAGCGTCGCTGCGCGAATTACCGAGCGGACGGAGGCGATCGTCGTCGTCGATTACGCCGGCCAACCGGCCGATTGGGATGAGATCGATGCGCTCGCCAAGAAACATGGCGTCGCGCGCGTCGCCGACGCGTGTCATTCGCCGGGCGGTTCCTACAAGGGCAGGGCGGTCGGAACTTTGGCGGATATCTCCGCTTTTTCGTTTCATCCAGTCAAGCATCTGACTACCGCCGAGGGCGGTATGGCCGTCACCGACAATGAGAGTTTTGCGGACGCCATGCGGCGCTTTCGCAATCACGGCATTGACAGCGACCATCGCCAACGCGCCGAGCGCGGCGCCTTCGCATACGACATGCTGGAACTCGGTTATAATTATCGCTTAAGCGACATTCAATGCGCGCTCGGGCTTGCGCAATTGTCGCGTCTCGCGGCATGGGTGTCGAGGCGCCAGGAGATCGCTTCGGCCTATGGCAACGCTTTCGCCTCGGTTCCTTTTGTTCGGCCGCTAATGGCGAAGCCAGATCGCGCGCACGCCTATCACCTTTATGTGGTCGAGCTCGATGTCGAAGAATTGGGTTTTGATCGCGCCGAGGCATTGAATCGATTGCGCACCGCCGGAATTGGGGTCAACGTTCACTATGGCCCCGTGCATCTCATGAGCTACTACCGCGAGAGATTCGGTTACAGCCGCGGATTGTGCCCGATTGCCGAACGGATGTCCGAACGCATTCTGACCCTTCCCATCTATCCAGGGATGTCGGATTCAGATCAAGCACGCGTGATCGAAGCGGTTTCGGGACTGCGCGCGTGATGCGGGCCGGCGAGAAACACAGAGGTCATGTCGCCTTTTTCACCAATCAGATCAAAACGCATTTTTATGCTGCGACCGCTGCGCGTTTAGGCAAGGCGGGCGTGCGCGTGTCGTGGATCGCGACGTCGGCGCGGTGGGCGAATGTCGCGCGACGCGAGGCCGGAGCTTCGCCAGATGACATTCTAGATCTCTCGGAAGCGGGGCCGGAGTGGACGCAAGGTCGCGCGCCATCTGCCAACGACCTCAATCCCTTGGCGCGCATTGAGCGCGCCGGCGGCCTGTCGATCAACGAGATGATCATCATGGACCGGGAGCTCAATCGGCGCTCGTGGCGACTTGGCTTGGCTTACGCCGCCGAGGTGGCTCGACGCGTAGATCGATTTCTCCAAGGAAGAGGAATAGATTTTTGCTTCGGCGAAACGACTTGGTGCGGGGAGCTTCTTGTCGCGCAGCTCGTGCGCCTGCATGGCGCGATCTACGCTCAGCCCGCGTCGGTCAGAATTCCGTCGGAAAACTTCGGTCTGCTCGAGGATGTGGCGACGGATCGCTTGTTCGAATGGACGGTTGCATCCGAAGATCATTTCCGGCAGGCACGAGAAATCGTGGCGGGTTTTGCGCGCGCGGAGATCAAGCCTTACTACATGTCATCGAAGCCGGCCGCCTTAATAGGTGAGGGTCACCACGATCGTGTCGTTATACGTCCCCGGCGAGGGTGTTGCCTGCGGCGCGATCCGGCCATAGACCGTCACAGACTGGGCGAGACCCGTGCCGGTGCCGGCCAACGTATCGGTGCCGATGGTATTGCCGAAGGGAAGGCTCCGGGCTGCATCGCGGTAGAGCCCATACAGCACGAACTCCGCCGCTTTTTTCATCTTGCGCTGGGTCGGATTTGTGGCCCCGGAGAGACCGCCGTCGAGGCCGATGTTATAAGGAGCGCCATTGGTGCAGTCGGGTGCGACCGTCGTGGTCGCGTCCGTGTTGGCGGTAAGCACTCCCGCCGTTCCGAAATTGAGATTATTGGTCGCGACGGTGCAAGTGGTGGGCACAGTGGCGGTTACGTTGAAGGTCGTCGTGGTGGCCGGCCCCCCGCAATTCACGGTGATGCTGGCATCCATCCCGCTGAAGGCGCTGAGATAGGACCCCGCCGGGACGGTCTGCTGGCCGGAAAAGACACGGCCAAAGATGGTGCGAGACGCGCTGCCCCCTCCTAGGATACCGAAATTGATAACGACGCTTGGGGCCCCGGCGCCAGCCCAGAGATTGGAGCCCCAGGCAGTGCTTCGCGCCGCATCCGTGAACAAGCCGTAGGTCAGTGTGTTCGCCCCCGATTTCATAAAACGGTTAGCGGCGTTGGTGGCGCCTCCGCCTCCGGCGCCGAGATTGAGGCAGACACTCCCCCCCAGCAGGAAAACGCCGCAATTGATCGAGAAGGTCGCGGTCGTGTCGACAGCGGCATTGGCGGTCACATCGACGGACCCGAACGCCACATTGGTGACAGACAAGGTACAACTTTGCGAATGCGCGCAACCGCACGAAAAAACTCCTGCGATCGCGGCAATGATCGAATGGGAAAACATCTTCATTTGCAAACCACCGGTCCGATCAAGACCTGGCTGTCGCCCTGCGGCGCATAAGCGAATTCCGCCCGGCATTCCCCGCTCGCAAGCTCCACGATGGCGATGTTGTTAGCGTCGAGCCCTTCGAGGAAGGCGCGCCCGTCGTAGCCGACAACGAAACCGCGTCCGCTCGCGGTCTTGCCGCGCAGGCCCGCCTGGAGCGGTTGGCCGTTCGCTGCATCGAGGATGACGATGGCCGACCGGACATCGGTCCTGATTCCGAAATCGACCAGCACGCCGCTACGGTCCGGCGGCGCCAGTAGTTCCTGGGTCGTGGCGATCGACGCGTTGAGCGGCAAATCGCGCGGATCGATGGATATTTTGTTCGGCTGGTAGGCGTTCAGCGTCGGCACGATTGCCTTGCCGCTCGAATCCGTGCGGGCGACCGGCCGGTTTTCGAAAGACACCTCGAGGCCTGGCGCCCCGGCATCGACAATCGCGAAGGCGTCATCGATGCGGTTGGCAATAAATGCGCCGCCGCCGGCCACGACTACCGCGCCTTCCTGCGAAATCGTTCCGGCAAAGCCCGATTGCGATTGGATCGCTGTCGCCTCGACCTTGCCGTAATCGCCGCGATAGGCGGCGCTCGCCTGGCGAAGCCTCGCTTCGCCTTCCAAATCCGACAGCCGCCATCCGAAACTTCCGGGCTCCTGGCCCAGGGGCTTATCGATGTCGCTGGCAACGGCAAGACCGGAGCGGTCACGCGACACGCCGCTCGATGCCGTCACACCGCCACCGAGGGGAATCGAGAGGCCAAGCGAGATACCGGCATTCCGGCGGCCGTCGATACCGGCAAAACCCGTCGCGAAGAACGACGCGCCGGCGAACAATTGCCGCGAATAGGTGACGTCGAGGAGTTTTATCCGATTGCCGAACGGGTCTACTTCGTGAACAAAGCCGAAGTTGAGGGAGCCTCCCACTCCCGGAAGAGGGAAGCCCGCCGACAATTGATCCTCAATTCTTGGCGGCCGCAGAGGCGAAAGAGAATTCTGGAGAAACCAGCCGGGTGTGAAGGCGGAAGGCGAAAGCGCCGTCACCGGAAAGATCCCGAATGGCCTTGCAGTCATCGATGCGAGGTCATTGTAGCGTTCAATCGTGCGCAAGGTCGAAGCCGAGAGCGAGAAACCAAAAAGGCTGGTATCGAAGCCGGCGTAGGCCAGCCCCCCCGCATTTCCGCCATTCACGCTCCCTGCAAAAGCCGCGCTGGCGACGCCGACGCCGTCCATGCCGAGGCTCGCGCCGATGCCGCCATTAGCGAGGCCGTTTGTTGCCTCCGTGTGGGCCTCCAGCGTGAGGTGATCAGAAAAGCCGTAGCGCAGGCTTGCCGAGCCGGCGGGCTCGCCAGCATAATCATCGGAGCGCACGCCATAAAACAGGCGCGGGAAACCGGCCTCCACCGAGAAATCATATAATCCGCCGCGGAGCAGCTTGTTTGAGACCGAGAACGGCAAGGTGGTGGTGACCTCGCGGCCGGAAGAATCCCGGACAACGATGCTGGCGTTGCCCTGGCCGGACAAAATCGGCAGATTGTTGATCCGGAACGGGCCGCCGTCGACATCCTGCGAAACAGTCCGGACGCCGTTGACATAGACGTCGGCTGTCGACGGCACGGCGGCCGAGCCGCTAAAACTCGGCAAGGGAAGCGTGACGAGGTCCGGACGGATGGCAAAATCGCGCTGCACTTGAATCCCGCCGAGGCGAACCGGGCGCGTCCAGGCGAGGCCGCCCGAGATCATGTCCCCGGCGCGATAGGTGAGAGCGCGGTCCGGGTCCTTATAGGTCCAAGTGGTATCGAGCCGCAAATGGTCGGATATGACGCTATTGCCGGTGTTAGCCGCCAAAATGCCGGTTTGCGAAAGGGTGCCATAGGGGCTGAACACGCGCGCGTCGAGGGTCGCCGAGGCGCCCTGGAACTGCCAATTGGTCACGACGCTGTTGCGTCCGCCGCCGCCGAAAAGCAGGTAGTTCAGCACTGCGCCCGTCCCCGGCGGGGTGACGGGCAAAGGTGTCGCGTCGCTGCGGAGATCGTAGATTTGCGGCAGGCGGCCCGCGTCGCGGACCGCGATATCGACCGTCTGCTTGGCCTCGTCGTAGTGATAGGAAACTCCCGGTAGACTGGCAAGAGGGACCTCGTCTTCCGGCCCAAAGCGATCGGGCACTTTCAAGTGGAGCTCCTCCAACTCCTTGCGCTTTGCGCTTAGCTCCCCTTTTGCGATTTGCAGAAACGAGCCGATGAGACCGATTGGACGGCCGTTGATCAGCACGTCCAACTGCAAGGGGCCTTCGGCTC
>Ga0209526_10003323_pt1 | contig 10968 bp, 11 predicted proteins | sample JacPinW_OM2H0_M1_FD_188566 | JGI IMG/M metagenome (GOLD analysis project Ga0209526, IMG submission 188566) | Forest soil microbial communities from Algoma, Ontario, Canada - Jack Pine, Ontario site 1_JW_OM2H0_M1 (SPAdes) (version 2) | ecosystem: Environmental > Terrestrial > Soil > Boreal...
ATCCGCTGTCCAGGGATTACTGGGTGCCCCGCTTAAAGCGGGGCATGACGACGGAGAGATTTGTGGCGAGGCTTAAGTTAGCGCCTATGGGGCTCGACCCGCGGGTCCATTCGCTTGGTGATGAGTTCTTCTTGCGAAATGCGATGGATTGCCGGGTCAAGCCCGGCAATGACGGAACTGAGTGGGCGCAACCCGAGATCCCACCACCACGGGGGTTTTGGTCGCGTCGCTTAGATGTGCACGTCTACTTCACCACATAAGGCCTGATCTCGTCGGCGAAATATTCGTCGGCGGTGTGCTTTGATTTGAGCTCGCCGCTTTCGACCATCATGTCGATCACGGCCTGCCACTTGTCGGCGCGCACCTTGTAGTCCCAGCCGATGAGCGGCATGTCCTTGACGAGATCGGGCGGCAGGCCGGTATAGGCCACCACCTCGGCGCGGGCGCGCTGCGGGTCAGCCAGCATATAGTCGATCGATTCCTTGATCGCGGCGTTGAAGCGCTCGATCACGCCCGGGTTGCTCTTGATGAAGACCGATTTGGCAAACCACGCGCCGAGCGGCTGCTCCGGAATCGAGTCCGCATAGTCCCAAGCCAGCACGCGGCCCACGCCGGATGCGATGAGCTGGGTCGTATATGGATCGACGGTGTCGACGGCATCGATCTGCTTTGACTTGAGCGCATCGACCTGGCTCGGAAAGGGGATTTCCACCAGCTGGAGCTTGTTGAGATCGATGCCGGCGCGCTTGAACAGGATCTGCATGGCGACCGTCTTCTGGCTGTGCAGCCCGGAAACGGCAATCCTCTTGCCGGCGAGATCCGCGAGCGTGTTGAAGGGCGAATCCTTAAGCACCTGTACCGAGCCGGAATCCGGGCCTTTCGGCTTCGCGATTTCGTTTTGCGAGATCGCCACGAGATCAAACCCGCGCTCGACCGCGGTCATCGCGGTTCCTGGAATGGACAGAATAATGTCGACCGAGCCGCCGCGATGGGCCGCAATCGCCTCGTTGCCGGTGCGAAACTCGACCAGCGTGGCATCGATGCCGTGATTGCGGAAAATCCCGCGCTCTTTGGCCGTCCACGGATTGGTCAGCGCGGCCATCTTCAGAATGCCGATTTTCAGGGGCGTTGGCGTGGGACTTTGTTGGGGGGAGACCGGGGCGATGAGGGCGAGCGAAAGACCGGCAGCGAGGGCGAGGAATTTAACGCAACAGGCGGGCGAAGCTTGCATGATCATGCCTCCAAAATCCTTGTGTGTGTCCCGGCTGCGGTGCAGCGCGACGGCCTTGCGTCGCGGTGCATCGCTGAGCCGGGACCTTCCGAGGCCGAGTTCGTAACGATCCCGGGTCTGCGGCGCAGCATTGCATGCTGCGCTGCGCCCGGGACGCGCGGGATACGTAGGCACGTCATGCTGCGGCCGTACTTTTTCGATAGGCGTCGATGATCTCGGAGCCGGTCGCGAACCAGACCTTGTCGTGCTTGGCGATGTGTTCCAGCGCGCGGTCGAGATAACGAATCCGGTGCGGCGATCCGATCAGGAACGGATGCAGCGCAATTGCCATCACGCGCGGGGTCGGCTGCGCTTCCTCATACAGCACGTCGAAGGCGTCGCAGATGCGCCGGTGAAAATCGTTGATGCTGATCGAGGGCACGTTGAACAGCGGCATGTCATTGAGCTCGATGGAATAGGGAATGCTGTAGAGCCCGTTGTTCATGCGATAAGGCAAATCGTCATTCACCCAATCGCAGATGTACTCGACTGCGTGCTTGCGCAGAAGATCGAGCGTGTTCCAAGTCTCGGTGAGACCGGGGCCGAGCCAGCCACGCATCGCCTGGCCGTAGCCGGTGATAACCTCGCGGGTCTCGGAAATGACGGCTGCCTCCTGTGCCTCGCTCATGCCCGTGAGCAACACGGAGTTGGTAAGCCCGTGACCCATGAGCTCCCAGCGCAGCCGCACGCATTCCTCCATGATGCGCGGATAGAAACGGCCGACCTCGCCATTGAGCGCGACCGTGCCGCGCACGCCATGCCTGCCCAGCACATCCATGATGCGCCAGATGCCGACGCGATTTCCGTAGTCGCGGCGGGAGTGGTTGCGAATATCCGGTGCTCCGGGGCCAAGCTCGATATGAAAGTGCTCGATATTCGGAATGACCCAGACCGCAACCCGCGCGCCGCCCGGCCATGCAAATGGTGGATGATCGACGATGGCCCGATAGGGAAAATGCGGGAAAGGCGTGCTCAAGACGCAATCCTCCTCAGGTTTCCACGCTCGTGCCGCGCCAGCGCAGAAGGTAGCCCTCGATCTTCAGGAACATGAAATTGATGGCGAAGCCGAGCAGACCGAGCGTGAATATGCCAGCAAACATTTCCGGCACGCGGAACACGCGCTGCATGTCGAGGATGAAATAGCCGATGCCGCTGCTGCCCGCGATCATCTCCGCGACCACCGCGACAATCAGCGAGATGCCGAGGCTGATGCGCATGCCGGTGAGAATGCTCGGCAGTGATGCCGGAAGCACGATCGCCCACAGCGCGCGCAACCACGACACGCCCAAAGTGCGGCCGGTATCGATCAGCACGGGATCGACCCCGCGCACGCCGCTATAAGTGTTGAGCAGGATCGGAAACAGGCAGGCGAGGAAGACGACGAAGATCTTCATCTCGTTGTCGATGCCGAGAAAGAGGATGGCGACGGGAATGTAGGCCGAGCTTGGGATCGGCCGCACGAACTCCGTGATCGGCTCCAGCAGGCGATAGATGAAGGGCACGCTTCCCATGAGGAGCCCGAGCGGCACGGCGACGAGCGTCGCCAGCGCAAAGCCCGCGCTGATGCGCCATAAGGTCGGCCCGAGACTTTGGATGAGCGCGCCACCGGTGATGCTCTCAACCCACGACTGCGCGATGGTGCTGACCTTCGGCATGGAAACGGGGTCGATCCATTTGTGCCCCGACGCATATTCCCACAGCAGAAGGATCACGACGATCAGGAGGAAGCCGGGCCAGCGTCTGGTCACGGGGATAGCTGGAGAATGTCTGGGCGAAGTTGAGGCACAGCGGTGCAGCACGATGGGCGTGCCCCCTCCCCCGCTTGCGGGGGAGGGTTGGGGAGGGGGCACGGTGAGACAATCGTTGTGAAAGCCCCCTCCCTGTCCCTCCCCCGCACGCGGGGGAGGGAACGTTGTGGGACCGCCCGTCGTAACTCCAAGAACGCCTCATTCATGCTCTGCCCCAGCAGTAGTCAACTCAGGCCGGTGCGGCGTCCTGTTTCTCCTGCACGAAGATGCTGGCGAACAGTTTCTGCCGCAATTCGGTGAATCGCGGATCGGCGCGGGTTGCGATCTGATCGCGCGGCTGCGGCAGATCGATGGGAACATCCTGCATGATGCCGGCGCCGGCGCGTCCCAGCGAGATGATGCGGCTCGACAGCAGCACCGCCTCGTCAACATCGTGGGTGACGAACAGAACGGTAATCGGCAGCGTGTCCCAGATCTTGAGCACCAGCTCCTGCAGGATCGCGCGCGTCATCGCGTCGACCGCGGAGAAGGGCTCGTCCATCAATAGCACATCGGGCTCGCAGATCAGCGCGCGGGCGATGCAGACGCGCTGCTGCATGCCACCGGAAAGCTGATAGGGGTAATAATCCTCGTAGCCGTTGAGCCCCACGAGATCGATATATTCGTGGCAGCGCTGGCGCGCCTCCTTGAAGGAGACCGAGCGTTGTGCGGGCAATCCGAACCCAACGTTCTCGACCACCGTTCGCCACGGCAGAATCGACTTGGTGTACTGCTGGAACACATAGATCATGCCTTTCGGCGGCCCTTGCACCGGGCGGTCGTTGAACAGGATCTCGCCGCCAGAAGGCGTCTCAAGCCCGCTGATGAGCTTGAGCAGGGTGGACTTGCCGCAGCCGGAGGGGCCGATGATGGAAAGGAAGCTGCGCCGCTCGATGCGGCAATCAAGGCCGTCGAATACTGTCAGGCTTTTGCGTTTCGATTTGAAGGTCTTGCCCAGCGCGCGCAGGCGGATGATGGAATCCCTGGGCTGCGCGGCCTCGCTGAGCTCCTCGACTGTTTTTGGCAGCGCGCCGATCGCCATGCGCGCTCACCGCTGGCGCTGGGCGGCGGGCATGGCGCGGACCCTGTCGGCTGCGAGCTCGGCCTTGAAGTGCTTCCAGAGCGCGCCATAAGCAGCATCGAAGCCGGGCTCGAGATAGATCTCGAACACGTTGCGGGGCCGCGGCAAGGGAACGCGATAGCTTTCCTGCACGCGACCCGGCCGCTTGCTCATCACCACGACCTGATCGGAGAGCGTGATCGCCTCGACCAGGTCGTGGGTGATGAACAGCATGGTCATGCTGCGCTTATGCCAGAGCGCCAGCAGTTGATGATGCAGCATCATGCGCGTCTGTGCATCGAGCGCGCCGAAGGGCTCGTCGAGGATGATCACGTCAGGCTCGTAGATGAAGGTGCGCGCGATCGAGACGCGCTTCTGCATTCCGCCGGAGAGTTGCGACGGATAGCTGTGCTCGAAGCCGGCAAGGCCGACCGTATCGATCCACTCCATCGCGCACTCGCGCCGCTCTTGCCGCGGCACGCCCCGCACGGCGAGCGGGAACTCGATATTCGCGAGCGTCGTCGCCCAGGGAAACAGATTGCTGTCCTGGGTCACGTATCCGACCCCGGTATTGAGGCCCTTGATCTCGCGCCCGTTGTAGAGGACGCGCCCACTTGACGGCCGCAGCAAGCCCGCGGCGAGGCGCAAGAGCGTCGTCTTTCCGCAGCCGGACGGGCCCACCACGCTGGTGATCTCGCCGCGCGGAGCGCTGATGCTCACGTGGTCGAGCGCGTGCACCATCTCGCCGTTGCCGCCGAAAAAGAGGCTCACATCGTCGAACACGATGGCAGCCGGTTCGACCGCCGGCGCGGCGGTTGCGTCCGTGGCAACCACCGGAGATCGCATGGGTTGCATCAGCATGCTTACGAAACTCACCCGAGAAACTTGTTGGTCCAGAGCTCGCCTTCGGCGGCAGGCGGGGCGCTCTTCACGGCACGCATGCTGGCCGCCGCCTTGATGGCATTCTCCCACATGGACACGGTCATGCGGCCGCCGCGCGGGAACGTGCTGCGGTCGCGCTCCATGGAGCGCGCGATGGCACGGCCGTCGATCTTCGGGAACTCGGCCTTGAGCAGGTCGATGGCCGGCGCGAAGTTTGATTGCAGGAAATCATTGCCTTGGCCGACCGATCTGGCGATAGCCGCGACCGCCTCGGGTTGCCGCTCGGCGAATTGCGGAAGGACGGCAAGGGTGGTGTAGGGAAAATCCTTGAATTCCGGAATTTCGGTCGCAAAGCTCAGATAGAAATCGCCAAAGCCTTGCAGCGCGACCTCATCGGCATCCGGCGCCGAGCCGACGATGACGTCCACCTGGTTCTCGCGCAGCGCCGCGATGCGCGCCGCGCCCAGCCCCACGGCCAGGAGCTTGAGCTCACGCTCATCGATGCCGTTAAGCGAGCCCGTATATTTCATATATTGGGCGGGCCCGCCGCCGATGGTGGCAACGCCGATGCGCGCCTGCTTGAGCGCCTTGATCTTTTCCGGGACCGGGCTTGCCGGCGTGATCCCGACCTTGCTCATCCAGTCATTGCGGGCAGCCATTTGCATGGCGAGACCGGTCGTGAACGCAGCGATGGTCAGAACCTTGATTCCCTTGTCCCAGGAGACGAGGGAATCGCTTGAAGTAATGCAGGCGAAGTCGGCTTCACCCGCGTTGAGCGCGGCCATGGACAAGGGACCGCCCTGAACCAGCGTGAGCTTATAGTCAACGCCGTTTGCGTCCCACAGGCCGCGGCGCTTGGCGATGTAGAGCGCGGCATAGGACAACCCGGGGGCCGAGCAGACGCCGCGCCCCGGGGTGAGACGGGGCTTCGGCTGGCCGAGCGCGGGAAGCGGCGGGAGGGCAGCGGCCGCAACGAGCCCCGCACCCATGGTTCGGATCAGCTCCCGGCGTTCGAGCATGGCGCAGCTCCTTTGAAAGCTTGGTCTCCTCGTCGCAGGCGAAACTAGAGTTGCACGGCGGCACCCTCAACATGGCGCCACCTGATGACGCGGCGCTCTACTGCGTTGAGTGCAAAATTGCAGAGGAAAACGATCACGACGAGGGCCACGATGCCGGAGAACAGCGCGGGAGCGTCGTAGGTCTGCGACGCATAGAGAATGAAATGGCCCAGCCCGGCATTGGAGCCGATATATTCTCCGATCACCGCGCCAATCACCGCATAGGGCACCGCCGTTTTAAGACCAATGAAAATCTGATGCGCCGCCGACGGAAGAATGACCCGAAAGATGCAATGATGCCACGATGCACCCATCAATCGCGCCAACCGCACCAGCTCCTCATTGACGTTGAGCAGGCCTGAATAGGTATTGAAGAAGACCAGAAAGAAGGTTGCAAGCACGACGACTGCCACCTTGGACGGCATTCCCAATCCCAGCCACACAATGAAGAGAGGCGCGAGCGCAATCTTTGGAATGCTGTAGAGCCCGATGACGAAGGGCTCCAAGAGCTCGGTCAAGAGCCGCGAACGCCCCAGAATGAAGCCGAGCGCAAGACCAATGGCGGCGCCGATGACATAGCCGAGCGCGATCTCCTCAAGCGTAACAAGAATGTCATGGTGAAAATCGGGATCAAGCGCCAGCTCGTAAAGCTTTTCTGCCACGACCGACGGCCGGCTGAAGAAGGCAACGTTGCGGTCGGAGACGGCAAGCTGCCACAAGATGAGAAGGGCCGCGATCAGGCAGAGTTGAGCGGCGAGCAGCATGGCGCGTCGCGAGGCGCCCTTGCCGGCGGCGAACGTCCACCCCGTCATTCGCGCAGGCCTTCGAGAGCGTCAGAAGGTGCGTCTTGCATAGAGCGTCCCGCCCTCGTCCTTGACCTCGAACACGCGAACCGAGAACCCCGGACAGTTCACACCGCGCCCATCTGCGAGGCGGAAGGTGTACGCATGCTGGCGGCACCGGATCATGGTCGCGTTAGCGACGAGGTCCGCGTCGATCAGGGTCGAATTCATGTGCGGGCACGCGCGCTGAACCCCGCGGAAACCCGCCCCGGTGCGAAAGATGAGGATACTCTCGCCCTCGACGCGGGCGCGAGCGGGGAAATTCCCGGACGCCGGATCAAGCCGATCAAGCTTCTGCCACTCACCTTGACTCGGAAATGCCTCGGTTGTTGCGGCAGGGGTACAAGATGACATGTCGCTCATTGCAGCGTCCGGTCTCGTTACGCAGCCAGCGGGCGGCGCGAAGTCACCTCGCGCAGGCGGGACAGCATGAAGGCGCGATCGAGCCGCAGGATCAGCAATCCGATCTGCATGGTGAACGGCTGATCGAGGAAGCAGGCATAGAGTGCATCCATGGCGGAGCGCAGCGGCAGATGCGATTGCGCCAACACGTGGCGGAAGATGTCCTGCAGCTCGATCGCCTTGGGCAAATCGAGCCGCTCGGCGCTGGCGAGCTCCCAGGTCGTGGTCGCAAGCGCGCCCGCAAGCTCAGAGAGGAACCGGATTTGTGCGGGTTCGAGGCAGGCAGCTCGCCTGGGCACGTGATCCTCGGCGATTTGCAGGAACCAGTTGCTTTCGTTCAACCCGCGGGCGAAGTCGCAGTCGATGCGCCGGCCTCGTTTGAATGCCATGACGGGCACGAACTGCTGCTGCGCCTTGCGCGTTTTCTGGAAGCAGTCCGTCAGCTCGAATTCGCCCGTCTCGACACGGAAGATGGAAATGTCCGCCGGCATGCCGCTACCGAGATGGCCGGCGCGATCGTCAAGGGAGAGAGCCTTGGCGGGCGCAGAGGTGACGCGCTCGATAACCTCGTTGAGCGTCATTCCGAGCCGGAGCATGCAGCTCATCACGTTGGCCAGGCTTTTGGCCGGCCGCACAATGTTGAACTGTTGGAGGTCCGAGCTGATGGTGTGCGGGATGATATCCTGGGCAAAGGCCTTTTCCGCAACGTCCCAGGAAAAATTGTAGCCGCCGAAACCCACGTCGAACAGCACGCCGCGGCGCTGCGCGTCCCTCACCTCGGGCAGCACCTTGCCATCGCGATCAATCACCTTGCCCAGGTTGCCGTGATAGATATGGGTGATGATATCGCCTGCTTGCGCGATCTTGAATGCCTCAGGCGCCAAGAGCTGCGACGGGTTCTGCTGCTGGAACTCGCCGATATGCATATACAGAGGAAGATCGAGGATTTGCGATAGACCTTTGGTGAGGTTGAGCGTGCCGGTGCCGTAGTCGCCGATGGCGTTGCACTTGAGATAACGCAGAAGGCCGCGGTTCTCCTTGGCGAAATCAAGCCAGCGTGTAACCGGCACGTGGCCGAGGGTGCGCACGTCTCCCTCGATGAAGTTGAGGCCCAACAGGCCCATGGGGCGAATGAACGGGCCGACGTAGAGATCGGTCGTGAGAGAATCCATCACCGCGATGAATTCGTCGAGCGTATCGATTCCCGGCCCACCGGCTTCAACAAAAGACGTCACGCCATGATAGACCCCGATGCTGTCTGGATCTGAAAATCCGAGCGTTCCGTAAGCGTGAACGTGAATGTCGATCCAGCCGGGCGAGAGATAAAGGCCCGCAAGATCGAGGCTCGGGACCTCCGGGCTGGCCGGCGCAGCTCCAACGGATTTGATTTTGCCGGCGTCGATGACCACGTCGGCAACGCGATCGATCCCGAGCTTCGGATCGATGACGTGAGCGTTCTTGAGAAGGAGCTCGCCTGATTGTGTGGTCACGTCGCCTATCTCACCGCTGCAATGATCGTCTTTGGCCGCGAAGCACTGGTCGATCTGCCCCGCTTGAAGCAAACGATATGCCAAAGCCGGGCCGTGGTCTAATCCCTCTCCCCTCTGCAGCAGGGGAGAGATTAGGGCCCTCCCCTGGCCCGGCTTTTGCTATGATCCAGCCGAGGCGAAGGAGGAGTGGCGGCAATGCAGGAGGCTCGCGTCTCCAATGGCGGGTGGGTCGACAGCGCGCAGGGTGTCGTCAGTCGTGAAGCCTTCGTGAGCGACGACGTCTACCGGCTGGAACTCGCGCGGATATTTGAGAAGGGGTGGGTCTTCCTTGCGCATGAAACTGAAATTCCCATGCCGGGCGACTATGTGGTGCGAACGCTCGGCAAGGCACCGGTCATTGTCATCCGCAATCGCGATGCGAGCATCAAGGCGATGCTCAACAGTTGCCGGCACCGTGGCGCAAAGCTTTGCCGCTCCGATGCGGGCAATACCGCTCGGTTCGTGTGCCCCTATCACGGCTGGACCTACGAGCAGGACGGCCGGCTCATCACGACGACATTCGACGCTCACATGCCGGTCGGAATGGATTTCTCGCGCTGGGGATTGATCCCGGTTGCGCGACTGGGAACCTATCGCGGCCTCGTGTTTGGCAGCTGGGATCCGGACGCGGCCGAGCTTGAGACTTATCTCGGCGACTTCCGCTGGTATATCGACTGCTTCCTGGGGCGTACGCCCGCCGGAATGCAGGTGCTGGCGCCGCCGCACCGGTGGCGCGTGAAAGCCAACTGGAAGATCGGCGCACTGAATTTCATTGGCGACAGCCAGCACGTTTTCACGACCCATGTCGGACCAACCACGCTCAACCCGCTGCGCTCCTCGCGCTCCGGCTTCACCAAGGTTGCGGAGCGAAGCGTCCAGATCATCACCACAGGCGGCCACGGCTGCACGCTCAGCTATCTTGCTCCTGGCATGAGTGAGGATGCGTACCGTACCCATGATCCGGGGTTGACGGCGATCTACGCTACCATGCTCACCCCCGCCCAGATGCACGTTCTGCACCACATCCGCGTCGCAGTCGGCAACGTGTTTCCCAACCTCTCCTTCATCGAGACCCAGGCAGGCTCCGGCCAGAAGGCGTTGATCGTCCGGCAGTGGCATCCGCTGAGCGGCTCGGAAATGGAGATCCTCAGTTGGGTGTTGGCGGAGAAGGAAGCGCCGGAAGCTTACAAGGCCGAGGTTCTCAACAGCGGCTTTCATAATTTCGGGGCGGCCGGCGTGTTCGAGCAGGATGACGTGGAGCTGTGGGCATCGGCGACGCAGGCTGCCGATAACGCGATCGCGCAGCAATATCCTTACAGTTTCCACACCGGCCTCCCGCTCATTAACAGTCCGATTCCGGACTATGAGGGTCCCGGCCGCGCGTTCCGTCCGGTCCTGGCGGAAGTGATCCAGTTCGAGTTCATGCGGCACTGGGACCGCATGATGACGGCAAGCTGATGCAAGATGTCACGCAGATGAAGACGACTGCGCCGCCGACACCGGGCGCGAAGGCGGTCGACATCGAGAGCTACTTTGCCATTCAACAATTTCTGTTCTTCGAGGCCGGACTGCTCGACCGCCGTGATTATGGCAACTGGCTTACGCTCTTGACGGATGACGTGAGCTACCGCGTTCTTGCCTACGTCAATCGGGACGCGGACGTGGGCCCGCTTGCCTACGCGCTCATCGACGAGCCCGTGTCGCGGCTCAAGGCGCGCGTCGAGCAGGTTCTCAACGCGAAGCTGACGCATGCGGAAAATCCGCCAACCCTGACCAGGCGTTTCATCTCAAACATTGTCGCGGCCGCGGGCGAGCGGGCAGGTGAGTACGTCGTATCGTCCAATCTGCTCGTCTACCGGACGCGGCCCGGTCTTTCGGAAGGCGCGCTCTATGCCGGCCAGAGGACCGACATTCTGCGTCACGTGGAGACCGCGTGGCGGATCGCGCGGCGCGAGGTACGGCTCGACCAATCCGTCCTGCAAGGCAGCATCAGCACGCTGTTTTAGCCACTTTGGTCATTGCCGAGCTTGACCCGGCAATCCATCTTCTTCGCAAGAAGAGCTTAAAAGGAAGACGATGGACCCGTGGGTCAAGCCCCATCGGCGCTAAGATAAGCCTCCATCGCCAACCACTGAGCT
>Ga0209526_10003324_pt1 | contig 10967 bp, 5 predicted proteins | sample JacPinW_OM2H0_M1_FD_188566 | JGI IMG/M metagenome (GOLD analysis project Ga0209526, IMG submission 188566) | Forest soil microbial communities from Algoma, Ontario, Canada - Jack Pine, Ontario site 1_JW_OM2H0_M1 (SPAdes) (version 2) | ecosystem: Environmental > Terrestrial > Soil > Boreal...
AATGATATTTTTTAATATAATTATAAAAAATATAAATAAATTGTTTAAGCATTTTTTAAAATATAAAATGATATCTATATAAAAAAATTAATTTTAATTTTTAATATATTAAAATATTTTAATATATTATCTACATTAATATATAATTTATATAAAAAATTAAGAATATATGTAAAAAAAAAACGTTCTAATATTAATATAACTAACTATTAGTAATGGTTATTTATGTTTAATTTTATTAACAAAATGAAAATATAGTACATTCAAAAATTACATTATTTAAAATATAGATATATATTTATTGAATCTATTAATTTCTAGTTTTTCTATATTAAATATAATATATTATTATAATATAAATATATATTTATAAGTATATATAATATATATATTAAAATATTAATTTTAATAATATTATTTATAAAAAATTATATATATAAGAGAGAATAAATATTGCATTAAGCAAATAAAATACAACAAAAATATATTTATATATTATTGTTTAAAAAATAAGAGAATTTAATTTTGGTTCCGATTGAACGTTTTTCAGTAGTTTTAAGACATGCAAATCTTTTATTTCTAGATATAAAATTGAAGAAATAAGGTGTAGAGGTGAGGAAAATAAATAAGATACCATATAGTCATCGTAAATAGGTGATTTTACATAAAGTAACAGCTCATTTATTTTAAATTTAAGTTTACGTTAAATAAAAACAATTTATTTTACCTTTAAGTACAATATTTTGGTTGAGTGCTTTTTTTGATTTATTATATTAAAAAAAATTTATTTTTTATTTAATTTTAAATGGTATATTTATAATATATAATTTATTATTAAAATTTTAATAATATTCATAAGAAGTAGTGTAAAAAATAAAAATAGCTATTTTTATAAAAAAAAGGAAATTTTCCGCTATATGATTCTATTTATGTTGTTTAGGTAGTTGGAAGGGTAAAAGCCTAACAAGCCGATGATCAATAGCCATGTTTGAGAGAACAGATGGTCACATTGGGAATGAAATGCCCCAAGTAGTATTGAACTACCAGCAGTCAAGAATATTAGTCAATGCTCGCAAGAGTGAACTAGCTAACTGAAATCATAGAAAAACATTTAAGTTTTATCTATGATAAAGTAAAGGAAAATAATGATATTACTTTACTATTAGTGTTGTCCAAATCTAGTGCCAGAAGACTCGGTAAGGCCAGAGACGCTAACGTTAATCGTCCTAAACAGGCGTAAAGGGTGTGTAGGCGGCTTTAAAAATCTTAATTTTTAAAATAGCTTAAATATAAATTTATCTTTAATAAAAATAAGGTAACTTAAAGCTAGAATCTGATGGAGGTTAATTAAAATAATATTTGGAGAAGTAGTAACATATTAAGATACCAAATAGAATGCTGATTTTCGTTTTGGGAAAACGATGTATTGGCTAAAACTATCAAACTCCGGAAACACCCTAAAGGTTGTGGTATCAAACTATATTCGAAAGTTTATAAGTGGATGAAGTAATGATTCATGTATGGTAATAACCCACAATATGAATGAAAATGAAATGGGTTATCGCGGATCTAAATCAAATTTTAAATTAAAATTAGACCCACAGTCAAATATAGATTTAAATTTTGTAAAAGAGCAACGAGTAGACGGTAGTTGGTGAATAGGTAAATACAATCCTATACACTTAAGGTGTACTCTAATGGGTTTCGAAAGAAATTATCAAGTCAATAACCCTTCTTCGCAATTAAAAAAGAAAATTTTCTACTCTAAATAAAATTAAAAAAATAGATTCTAAGTTACATCCTTGATTTGTGAGCGGTCTAATCGACGGCGAAGGAACATTTTCAACAAGTATCATTAAAAGTCAAAAATATAAATCAGGTTGAACACTTAAAACTTGATTTCAAATTACTTTGCATTCAAAAGATTATTCTTTATTATTAGATTTACAAATATTTTTTGGAGGAGTTGGATCTGTTATTAAAAAAACAAAACCTGCTGTTACTTATTCTGTTTCTTCTATAAAAGATTTAACTAATATAATAATTCCTCATTTTGATAATTTTCCTTTATTAAGTAAAAAAGCGGCAGACTTTATTTTGTTTAAACAAATTCTTGAACTCATGCGTAATAAAGCACATCTAACTAGAGAAGGAATTCAAGAAATTCTTAAAATTAAAGCCTCTATGAATTTAGGATTATCAGATGCTGTAAAATATGAGTTTAGTAGTATTACTCCAATTATTCGACCACTAATTATAACTACAAAGATTCAAAATCCAAATTGATTAGCTGGTTTTGTAAGTGGGGAAGGAAATTTTTTTATTAATATTAAAAATTCCAACTCACATAAAATTGGTCAGTTGGTATTTTTAAGTTTTAATATAACACAGCATGAGAGAGATACTAATTTAATGGAGTTAATAATTAAATATTTAGGTTGTGGGAACATTTATAAAAAAACTAAACAAAGTAAAATCATTGATTTAAGAGTATATAAATTTGAAGACATTACTAAAAAAATAATACCCTTTTTTGAAAAATATCCAATTAGAGGAATAAAGCATTTAGATTATCTAGATTTTTTGGAAGGAGCAAAATTAATGTGTTCAGGCAAACATCTCCTAAAAGAAGGCTTAGAACAAATACGAAAAATAAAAAATAGAATGAATAAAAGTAGAGAGCATTAAAAATAATTGCAAGATAAAATTGATATCCATGAAAGGTGAAGACTTTTTTTCCACTAAAGATTGACGCTGAGAAACGAAGGTGAGGACAGAAAAAAGGATTTGGTACCCAAGTATCCCTCACAGTAAACGATGAATGGTGGTTTCTAATTATAATATAAATTAGTTTCTATGTTAACACGTTAACCATTCCGCCTTGCGAGTACGACTGCAAAGTTGAAATCAAAAAAATTAGTCGGTCTCGAAGCAAACGAAGGTGGGGCATGTTATTTAATACGATAATACGCGTAAAATCTTACCAGTTCTTGCATATATCTTCAATTACATTATATGTAATAGAAAGTGTGGTTTTTTAATAAAAAAAAAAGAGAAATTATTTTCTCATTTAAAGTTGAAAATAAAAACTTTAAAATTTTTTTACATAAATACAGGTGTTGCATGGCTGTCGTCAGTCCGTGTCGTGAGAAGTTAGATTAACTTCACAAACGGACGAAATCCCTGCAATGCGACTTAGGAAATCGCTACATTGGGGTATTAAATAAATTATCAAATTCCGGGGACACCCTAAAGTTTATGGTACCAAGCTATAGTTGAAAAACTATATGTGGATGAATTAATTACTCATGTACGGTAATAAGCCTTAAGATAGATGAAAATAAAATGGGATATCGCGGATCTAAGTCAGATTTTTTATTTAAGTCTGTAAAAGAGCAACGAGTAGACGGTAGTTATTGGATTAAACCAATCCAATTAAGGTGTACTCTAACGGGTTTCGAAAGAAATTATCAAGTCAAAATCCTTTCTAAACAATTACAAAGTAGAAAATTTTCTATTGTAAATATACCCCTTAAACTGAATCCTTGGTTTGTTACTGGTTTTTCGGATGGAGAATCTTCCTTTCATATATCTATTAATAAAAATAATAGATATCAAATAGGTTGTCTATTCTAAATTTCAAATTGGACTAAATATACGTGATTTATCTTTATTATTACAAATACAACAATTTTTTGTTGGAGTAGGTAAAATACACACAGATCCTCAGCAAAAATTTGCAAATTATGTTGTAACAAAAATAAGCGATTTAAATAACGTAATTTTACCTCATTTTGTAAAATATCCTTTATTAAGTAAAAAAGCAGCAGATTTTATTTTATTTCAACGCGTAATCGAAATTATGTCTAATAATGGTCATCTTTCTATTGAAGGTATACATCAAATTATTAACATTAAAGCAACAATGAATTTAGGTTTATCTGATACTTTAAAATATGAGTTTAGTTACTTTACTCCGGTTGACAGACCTATTATTGTAACACAAAATATTCCAGATCCTAATTGGATTGCTGGATTTGTCACTGGAGAGGGTAATTTTGATGTTAAAATTAGTAATTCAAAAACACATAAAATAGGATATCAAGTATCTTTAAGATTTAGAGTTTGGCAGCACGAAAGAGACATAAAACTAATGGAGCTTCTAAAAAAATATTTGGGATCAGGGAAAATAGAAAAAAATTCTAGAAATTCCATTGTTTGTTTATCAGTCAATAAAATATCAGATATAACTAACATAATTATTCCATTTTTTGACATAAATTCTCTTTTTGGTGTAAAACAATTTGATTATTTAGATTGATGTAAAGTTGCTAAATTAAAGAATGAAGGATTACATAATACAATGTTAGGTTTAGATATAATTCGTACAATAAAATCAGGAATGAATACGGGAAGAAAGTTTAATAATTTATAATTGTATGATAAATTTGACAGCCGTGGTTATTAATTTATACTTAATAATTAGTGGTTTTTAAAAGACCATTTGGGGCTAAGACAAGCCGTTATGGCCCTTATGAACTGGGCTATAAACGTGCCACAAAAAACTTTTACAAAGTGATGCTAAATCTTATCTTTAAATTTAAAGATAAATAAAAAGAAAGAGCTAATCATTAAAGAAAGTTAATATATAAATTTATAAACGGATTGTCGTCTGAAATTCGGGGACATGAAGTAGGAATTTCGAGTAATCGTTGATCACTAGGCGCAACGGTGAATTAAAAAATTCGTGATGAACTAACTGTCTGTCGCTGGGAAGAAGCTTAGATAGGAGTAAACTAAGTCGAAGTTATTCGTAAACATAATTTTCATAGGTTCCATTTAATTAGTATTATTTAAATAATACTAATAAAAAGGATTTTCAAATCTTAGATGTTTTAATTAAACATCTTTTTTACATTTTGTATAATTTGATTGTATTTTAACAGCTATTTTTTAATATTTATTTTTAGTACTCTAAATAATATATTAAATTTAAATTTTATATTTAATTTTTTATTTTTTTATATAACATATATATTATAATATATATATATTTTTTTAAGCTATGCTAATTAATAATATTTTAAAAAATAAGACTGAAAAAATAGCTTTTGTCATGGTAATTAGCCTTAGTTAATTCATTTAAGTAACATCTCAAAAGTCATAGCAAGGTAGCTGTACTGGAAAGTGTAGCTGTATAATAAAAACAAAACTATAAACCCCCCCACAATTTATTTATTTATTAATTCTTTTTTATTTTCATATTACAATATACTAATTTTTTAATATAAAAACTAAACTAATAATATTTAAATTAAAAAGGAGTAACATATATAAATATATATTTATAATTCATATTTTTTTTATTAATAATAAATTTTTATAAATAATAAATATTAAATATTTAATAATAATAAATAATTATTAAATAATAAATATTAAATAATAATTATTTAGTAGATAATAATAAAATTTTAAATAATAAAAATTAAAAAATAAAGGGGTTAGCTGAGCGGTTTAGCGGTAAATTTACACTTTATATACAGGGGTTCAAATCCTCTACTCCTTAATTATAAATAAAATAGTTATAATAAAAAAATGATAACTTTAAATATTTTTTAATTAATGTAAAAAATAACAAAAAATATAATATTTTAATTAAATTTTTAAATAAAAAATAGAGTTAAGATATCTAAATCTGAAAATATACTTTATTAATATTTTAATTAGCATATTAAATATATAAAAATATGCTTAATATATAAATTATAATTTTTTGTGAAGGTTCTAGGTAAAATATTATATATAATTAATAACAATATAATTTGTGGATAAAAATTTTGTTTAGAAAATATTAATTAAAATTTTTATTTACAAGACTTAAAGTCTAATTATTAATAAAAATCTAACTCTTAAGTATGTTTATTTTATTAAAAAAAAAAATAAAATTTTAATTTGAAAAAAAAAGAATCCTATGTATACCTTATAATATTTTAGATAAAATTCAGTTAACTATTGCAAAATATTGTGTTATATTTTTATTATAAAAATATAACCTAAAATAGTGTATTAACAAAATTAGTCCTATAGATAAAATTCTAACTCTTTAAAAAATATTTTTATTAAAAAAAACTAATATTATTAACAAAAAAAATAATTTTTATTTATCATGATTACATCTATTTATTTAAAAATAAAATATGTTTTTATAAAAATAGTATTTATATAAATATATATTAAATATAATAAAAAATATAAATATAAATATAAATATATTATTATAATACATATTTATATATATAAGTATATATTTTTTATATATATGTTTCAAATAAAAAAATTTTATATATTTTTTAATTATGTTTCAATTAAAAAAATTTATATATTTTTTATCCAGCTGATATAGTTTAAATGGTTAAAACATACCTTTCATGATGGTAAAAAAAAGGTTCGATTCCTTTTTTCGGCTTTATCTTTATATATAAATTAAAAATTTTAGATTAAAAATATTTTTAATCTATTTTAATTAATGTGGAATCAGAGACTCGAACTCTGAACATTATCGCCACAAGATATCATTTTACCTATTAAACTAATTCCACCTATTTTTTATAATATTACTTAATTGATATTTTCAATATGATTTTATGATTTTTAATTTTTAAATAAAATATTATTTATATTTATATATTATATAGTATAAATTTTTTTAAGGTTCTTATGCATTTTATAGTTTATAAAAAATTTTAGAATTTTTATATAAAATAAAAATATATAAATAATCAATATCAATCTTTATTTTTTATAAATATATTATAGAATTATGTATTTTTACTCTAAAAATATATTTTTTGAATTTTAGTATACTAATACTTATATGCAGCATATTTTTATCTTAGTTTAAACTTAAATTATTTATAATAAATAATAATTTTATTACATTAAATATTATAATATTTTTATACTAAATTATAAAAATAATAAAAATTATACAATTGGTATGTTTGGGTTATTATTTCATAAAAATTTTCATCTTTTTAAGTACAATTATTATCATGACAAAAATAATAGATATTTTCTTCCTTAGATAAATATATGCATAATATGTGCATAAGATTTTTTTGAGGTATTTAGATAATTTGAGGTTGTTTTGCGAAGTAGAATTTTTTAAGGCAAAGTTAATATTTTTATTAATTAATTAATTTATTGATTACGAATTATACTTAATTATCTTTCTCGATGTTCATTACACCAAATTTAATAGTTTTTCATAACTAATCATTGAAAAAACTAAACCATTATTTTTATTTTTAGTTTTATTTTCATTTATAGTTTTATTTTTAGTTACATTCTTTCAGACTAACTATACTAATAACCAATTATTATTATTTATATAAATAACCACTTATTGGCATTTATACTAGTAAATTTTTTGTACTTCACTAGTTTAAACCAATATATATTTATTTATTTATTTTAGTTAGTTTAGTTTATTTTAGTTATTTTAGTTATTTTAGTTTTTTATTAATTTTAGTTTTTTAATATGGAAAAGTTTTTATGAAAATTTGTGAATTAGAATTATAATTTTATATTTTAAGGAAAGTTTAGTCTTATAAATTTAGTATAACAGTTTGATTTGTTTCTGGAGTTTATAAAGTAACCAACCTCAAATCTTAAATTAAGTTTAAATAGTAAAAAACTTAGTAAAAATTAAATAAAAAAATTAGTAATTTTCTGTTTTATATATATATTTTTTTTAATATAAAAAAAATATTATTTAATATAAAAAAAATATATTATTTATTATATATATATTTAATATATTTTCTTATAAGAATATATATATAGATATATATATATATTTATATCTTTCTATTTTTATTTCTATTTTTATTTCTATTTTTAGAAAGATTGACTTTTTTTAATTTTTACAACTCTTTCATCAATAGAAATTGATAATGATTTAAAACTATGTGTAAAAACATTAGGTAATTTTACTTTTATAATTTTACCGTTAGACATATCTTCAATTTGTTCCCAAGTTAAAAAAAAATCTCTCTTTATACCACTAAAAACTGTTCTGGTTTGTAATTTTCCATTCATATCAATAAATTGATATGCATATTTTTTATTACCTACAAATATGGCTCTTTCAGCATATTCACAACCATATTTTTTTAATTCATTTTTCATTAAACCTAAACTTTCACCAACTAAATAATCTGGTAAAGGTTTATTTAAAAAAATTGAATCTGTATCCGTATAATAAATTATATATGTTGGATCTATTTTATATCGCATCATTTCAATTCTGGCGTAAGCTGTAACAGCTGATGATATAGCAACATTAGATTTAACATTTTTGTTCTTATTTTTCAAAGTTGTTAAATCTAAATCTAACTTCAATTTTTTAATAAGATCAAAATTTAAATTAGCTGTCATTAAAACTATAGTTAATTTCTTTGTAATAGGTATTATTGATTTAACAAAATTTTTTCCTAATATCAAATTTAAATCTTTATTAAAAATAGTTTTTGTTAAAATCAATTCTCTACTTCTTCCAAAGTAATCATATAATTGATTTAAATGCATTTTTGCAATAAATCTTGTAACAACAGTTTTTGCATTTTTTATCTTGAAAAAGAAGTTAACATAATTATTAAATAAGTATTCTTGAGAAAAAGGTTGACCTTTAATTCAAGTTATTTTATAACCATGTTTAATTACAGCTTTCAACTCCTCACTGAAATAAGTTCCATATCAAACCCCTGTCGGGAATATCATTCCACCAGTTTTAGTTTTATAGGGTAATAATGGGATTCTTATTCCTTTAGGACAAACAAATTTAACAAAAGCAAAACCAAAAAAATCATCTAAATTTACCTTACTTAAATCATTTATAAAATTTAATGGTTTAAAGGCATTGGATTACACATTGCAAAAGGATATAATGAATTGACATCATATCAATAAAGTTTTTCTAATTCATTACTTTTTAAATAGTAATGATCTGTTGCTCCACCATAATAAGCTTTTCTAATAAACCTATATAATCTAGCAGTTAAAGAAGGTATTGTAATTTTTATAAATAATTGTCTAAAAATTTTTAAAGATAGAGTTTAAGTACTTCAAATACTTGCAATATCAACACCATATTCTTTAATATATATATCCTGGGCTTTTATTAGAGCTTTTAGCAAGCTTTCAGAATCTTGTAAACCATATTTAATAAATATTTTTAATTTATCAATATTTTTAAATAATGAAGGTTTATTATAATCAGGGTCGTAACCATGTAATTTACCTTCAACATTAAAATTTCTAAAAAATTCTTCTAGACTAACATCAAATATTCTTAAAGAATCTTTAAACAATATAGTTTGAGAATCTTTTTTTAAAGAAATTTGAATAAATTTATTTTCTTTATCAATTATGCATTCAGGTTTATTTTTATATAAATTTAATAAAGCTTTATATAAAAAATATCCATCAAAATCACCTAAATTATGTGTGAAAACTACAACATCATATTCTATAATTTTAAAAAATTTTTTAAAAAATCTAGTTCATAAATCTAAACTAGCATATTCTATATTAGATAAATAATTTTTATTTATTAAACTGTAAAATGATTGAAAATTATTCATTTCATCTACATAAGAACATGTAATTAGAATAGGGGTTTGCAACCTTTTTATTTTTCCTGATTTAGTAAAAGAATTGTTTAGACACATTGTCTCAATATCTAAGGTAACTATATTTATTTTGGATAAAGATAAATTATTTATATTTACTTTAGCTAGGGGGGTAAAGTTGTTTTTTTTACAACTAGTGGTATGAATAGATCTTTTAGTTCTAATTCTTTCTATCTTTACATTACCTTTGCTAATTTTTGTTAGTTTTATATTAGTTTGTAAGTAATTAGGAAGTTTAATTTTACTATTTGAAATATTACTCATATCTCACACTTTAACTATAACATATAAAATATTGTCATCAAAATAATTATATTTATCAAGATCTTCAATACAATATTTACATTTTTCTAAAAAATCAATTAAACTTAAATCCATTGAAAAATAAAGATTGTCATGTAAATTAAAAATTTTACCAGAAGAAGCATAAGCAGAAGAAATAAAAACTTTATCACTACTAAATTGTATAAATAATTTAGATGTTAATAGAGTTAAATAAATAGATTTATAAAGATCATACTTACTAATAAAATTTTCATTTAACATTTTAATTTGCAAACATCTATCTTTTTTTACATGTTTTTCTTCAATTATTTTTAAATAATCTAGATTTTTTTTATTTATCATAAAAATTTTTAGACAATCAATAATTAAAAAAAGGAATAATAAAAACATAAAATATTTATTAAAAACCAATTTTTCAGGTTTAAAATATGCTAGATAACATAAATAAGGGAAGGCTATAAAAAAGTATGTTAAACTTAAGGATGGTAAAAAATTTTTTGTTTTATTCATTTGTTAAATTTTATAAAAAGGCTCTTAATTGTAAGAACTATCTCTACTTAATATTTTTTATTAAGTAATAAACTGTAAAACATATAAATTTTATAAATTTTTATAAAATTTAAATATTTATTTGAGATATTAGGGGTATCTTAAATTATGCTACATTTAAATAACATAAAAGATAATTAAAAATTTAAAAACAATATCTAAATTAGATTTGAACTTACTTTATCATCCCAATTAAAGATGTATTTTGCCATTAAACTATAGATATTTTAGATAAATAATAGATAATAATGGATTATAAATTATTTATCTTCTTATATTAAAATATTAAAATTAATAATTATTAAAATTTATATTAAATTTAAAACAAACTCTTATATTTATATAAGAAGGTATAATTATTATATTTAATTAAATATTATAATGATTATACCAAACAAAATTATTTATATATTTTATTAAATATCTTTGATCATATTT
>Ga0209526_10003325_pt1 | contig 10967 bp, 10 predicted proteins | sample JacPinW_OM2H0_M1_FD_188566 | JGI IMG/M metagenome (GOLD analysis project Ga0209526, IMG submission 188566) | Forest soil microbial communities from Algoma, Ontario, Canada - Jack Pine, Ontario site 1_JW_OM2H0_M1 (SPAdes) (version 2) | ecosystem: Environmental > Terrestrial > Soil > Boreal...
CAATAACGTGAAAGAAGCTGCCACTGACGTTGCCGCGTCGCCCGCCGGATGGAGGAAGCGGGCGACCTTGGCCATCCGAAAGCTCGCAAAGCGGCTCGTCGTTTCCGGTCGCGCTCAGGGTTGCGTAATGGAATTCGTGGCCGCGCAGCCTCGCCCCTGCTGGCCCAAGCGGTCCATCGCACCGAAGCCGGGCCTCGCGATAGCCAAGCTGCAGCTTGCGCGTCGCGAAGCTCGTGCAGTGGCCGAGCAGTCCCGCCATCGCGTGGCGAACGCCGTTGCCGTCTTGCAGTCCCTCGCCCAGAACCATGTATCCGCCGCACTCGCCATGGACGGGCCTCGTCTGCGCAAACTTCGCAAGGCCCGCGCGAAAGCGATGTGCGGAGGAAAGTGCCGCGGCATGCAGCTCGGGATAGCCGCCCGGTAGCCAGCAGGAGTCGCAGCTCTGCGGCGGCGCCTCGTCGGCGAGCGGAGAAAAACCAACGATCTCCGCTCCGGCGCGCCGCCATCCCTCGACGATATGGGGGTAGATGAATGTGAATGCGCCATCGCAGGCAAGGGCCACGCGCCCACCGGGCGGGCGCAGAGGCAACACATTTGCGCTTGGAGAAGCTCTGGTTTCTGTGGCTGTCGCGATCGTCGCGTCGAGGTCGCAATGGCGCTCGGCAAGCTCGGCCATTTGTTCAAGTTGCGCGCCGAGGTCATCGTGCTCGCCGGCTTGAACCAGGCCGAGATGACGCTGCGGCAATCGCAGGCTCTCGTCGCGCGGCATGGCCCCCAGCACCGGAATGTTCAATGCCGCAATCGCTTCACTCACGAGCATTCGATGCCGATCGCTGGCGACGCGATTGAGCAGCACGCCTGCAATGCGTACGCCGGCATCGTGCCCGGCAAAGCCGCGCACCAGGGCGGCTGCCGATTGCGACTGTCCGGAGACGTCGATCACCAGCAGCACGGGCAGGGCGAACCGCGCGGCGAGATCGGCAGTCGAGCCACAGCGGCCTGGCAATCCCGCAATTCCGTCGAACAGGCCCATGACCCCTTCAACGACGAGGATGTCCGCGCCGCTTGCGGCGTCAACAAAAAGCGCGTCCAGCAACGGTGGCGGCATGGCCCAGCTGTCGAGATTGATGCTCTTTGCGCCGGGAGCGGCAGCGGCGTGAAAGGCGGCGTCGATGTAGTCCGGCCCGGCCTTTGCCGCGCGCACGGCAAGACCCCGGCGTGACAGCGCAGCAATAAGGGCAAGCGTTACGACGGTCTTGCCCGAGCCCGAGCGGGGCGCCGCCACGATGAAACCCCGCGCAGTCAAAGCTGCGTTTCCTCTTTCGGCGCGCCCAGCAAGCGATTGCGCAGCCCCACGATCTCGCCCACGACGACGACCGCGGGCGGCTCGAAAGCCTGCTCGCGCGCATCTTGCGCGACACGTTCCAGCGTGGAGATGAGAATGCGCTCCTGCAGCGTCGTCGCCCCGGCAATCACGGCAGCCGGCGTCTTGCGCTCGCGGCCCGCGCGCATGAGTGCGGCAGTAATTCGATCGAGATTGTGCAGCACCATGTAAAGCACGATCGGCGCTCCGGCGCGCGCGAGCGGCCCCCAGTCGTAGGCATCCTCGTCCGCGCCATGACCCGCGGCGAAGATGACGGCGCGGTTGATCTCGCGCATGGTCACCGGGATGGAGGCCGCCGTGAGCGCCGCGAGCCCCGCCGTCACGCCCGGGATGATGCGAAACGGCACGCCCGCCGCAGCGAGCGCGATCGCCTCCTCTCCGCCGCGCCCGAACACGCAGGGGTCGCCGCCCTTGAGCCGCAACACGCGCAATCCGCCCTTCGCAAGCGCGATGAGCCGCTTCGAAATATCGGCCTGTGTCGCCGAGGGCCGGCCGCCACGTTTGCCCGCAAACTCAAGCCTTGCCTGCGGTCCCGCGAGTGCAAGCACGCGCTTGTCGACGAGGGCGTCGTGCACGATCACGTCGGCCGAGCGCAGCGCGGCATGGGCATAAAGCGTCAGCAGCCCGGGATCTCCGGGCCCCGCTCCGGCCAGCCAGACATGGCCGGGCGCAAGTGCCGCAATACCGTCGCGCAACCACGAGAATGGGTCGTCGGTGCCGCTCATCGCGCGCACGTTGTGTGATGACGGCAGCGGCCGGGCGCAATATAGCGATCGCCATGACCTCGCGGGATCGTCCGCTTCGCCGGGGCTGGACCACCGGAGCCTGCGCCACCGCGGCCGCGAAGGCCGCCTATACGGCGCTGCTTACCGGCGAATTTCCCGATCCGGTCGAGATAACGCTGCCGCGCGGCGAGCGGCCCTCTTTTGCCCTTGCCGTCGCGCGCGTGGAGGCGCATTGCGCAACCGCCGGTGTGATCAAGGATGCCGGCGATGATCCCGATGTCACCCATGGCGCGCTGGTGCTGGCGACGGTGCGCGCCGGGCGCCCGGGAACAGGCGTCGTCTTTCGTGCCGGAGAGGGCGTGGGCACTATCACGCGCGCAGGCCTTCCCGTTGCGCCGGGCGAGCCCGCGATCAACCCGGTGCCGCGGGCGATGATGCGCCAGGCCATCGCAGAAGTCGCGGCGGCGGCGAGCGGGGGCGGCGATGTCGAGATCGAGCTTGCAATCCCGGGCGGCGAAGCGCTCGCGCAAAAGACGCTCAACCGGCGGCTCGGCATCGTCGGAGGCCTCTCGATCCTCGGTACCACCGGCATCGTCGTGCCCTATTCCTGCTCGTCGTGGATCTATTCCATTCGCAGCGGCATCGATGTCGCGCGTGCCGCCGGCCATACCCTGATCGCGGGCTCGACCGGCGCGAGCTCGGAAGCAGCGGTCCAGAAGCTCTACGACCTGCCGGAGACCGCACTCATCGATATGGGTGATTTCGTTGGCGGGATGCTCAAATATTTGCGCACCCATCCCGTGCCCCAGGTGACGATTGCGGGCGGGCTCGCGAAGATGACCAAGCTCGCACAGGGCCTGCTTGATCTGCATTCGAAGCGCGGCTCGGTCGATCTTCCCATGCTCGCGGAATTTGCGGAGGAAGCCGGCGGATCGGCGGCGCTCCGGCAACGTATCGTCGCGGCCAATACGGCAGCGGAAGCTTTTGCCCATTCCGGCGCCGAAGGCATTGCGCTCGCTGACGCAGTTGCGCGCGCGGCGCAAAAAACCGCGATCGAGGTGGTGGCGGGCCGCGACATCGCAATCGAGGTTACGGTCTTCGACCGCGACGGCCGCCTCCTTGGCCGCGCGCCCTTCGCGCGCGCTCACGCTCGCTCTCCCGCGCGAAAGCGACGGCGATAGTTTGGATCGTAGAGCGCGCTCTCGCGAAATTCCTTCGCTGCGAGCGCCCGGCCCACAAGAACAAGAGCAGTGCGTTCAATCGATGTCTGTGCGAGCTTTGCTTCGATATCGCCCAGCGTGCCGCGCAGGATCTGCTGGTCGGGCCAACTCGCACGCACCACAACGGCGACCGGGCAGTCGGCGCCGTAGCATGGCGTCAGTTCCTGCACGATCTTGTCGAGTGAAGAAATCGCAAGATGGATTGCAAGCGTCGCTTGCGTTTGCGCGAAAGCGACGAGCCGCTCGGTCTCCGGCATGCGCGAGGCGCGGCCGGGCATGCGCGTGAGCACGACGCTTTGCGCAATCTCCGGCAGCGTGAGCTCGCAGCCGAGCGCGGCTGCGGCCGCCGCAAAGGCGGGAACGCCGGGCGTGAGCGTATACGGAATCGCGTGCCGTTGCAGCCGGCGCAACTGCTCGGCGAGCGCGCTATAGATTGAAAGATCGCCGGAATGCAGCCGCGCCACGTCGTGACCGGCGCCGTGGGCGGTGACGAACTCGGCTTCGATCTCATCGAGCGTCATCGGCGCGGTATCGACGATGCGCGCACCGTCGGGACAATGCGCGAGCAATTGCGGCGATACGATTGAGCCGGCAAAGAGACAGACCGGGCAACGCGCCAGCAGATCGCGCGCGCGCACGGTGATGAGGTCCGGCGCTCCCGGTCCGGCGCCGATGAAATGCACCGTCATGGCGCAATCTTTGATTGCGCGAGCGCGCAGGTCACGGCGCCGACGGCAACGCGCTGCGCGAGGAGCTGCGCGCCGCTGCCGGCGGCAGCAAGCGCGGCTGCCTCGGCGAGTGAGCCAACTCCGGTGAGCGCAAGCACGCGCGCCGATTTCGTCGCGATGCGATGGCCCGCGGCTTCGAGTTCCGGTTGCGCTATGGTGACGAACGGAACGCCCAGTGCGGCGGCCGCGGCTTTTATTCCGGGCTCCTCGCCCTTGCTGCTCGATGTCGCCACCGCCGCGAGCTTGTCGGCGCCAAGCCCGCGTGCTGCAAGCGCCGTCATGATTGCCGCTTCGACCGCGGCAGCGGCCGCGCCCTTGCGGCATCCGATGCCGGCGACAATCATGGCTTGCCCCACGCCCATTGCGTCACCGGCATCGCCGGCCGCCAGCCCGCTGTGCCGCCGAGCACCCCCGCGCGCGTAACCGCGATGCGGATCAATTCCCCGCCGAGTTGCGCGTGTTTTGCAATGAGAAGGGATTCCGTTGCGAGCGTCACGGCATTGACGACGAGACGTCCGCCGCAAGCAAGCGCGGCGACTGCGGCCTCGATCATTCCGGGATCGCTCGCGCCACCGCCGATGAAGATCGCGCCCGGCGGCGGCAGGTCTTCGAGCACGGCCGGCGCCTTGCCCGCTATGATTTGGAGCCCCGGCACGCCGAGCGCCGCGGCGTTGCGCCGGATGCGCGCGGCGCGATCGGCACGCGCTTCGATTGCGATCGCGCGCAGTGACGGATGCGAAAGCATCCATTCGATGGCGACCGAGCCGGCGCCTGCGCCGATGTCCCACAACAGCTCGCCGCGCCGCGGCGCCAGCGCCGCGACCGTCGTCGCCCGGATCTCGCGCTTGGTGATTTGGCCGTCGTGCTCGAAGAGGTCATCGCTGCGTCCGCTCGCATACGCAATGATGCGCGCCGCCGGCGCGGCAACAACCTCGATCGCCACAACATTGAGATCGTCGATCGCGCAGAGATTAAACCCTGCGGCAAGCGCGCTGCGCAGCCGTTCGCGCGGACCACCGAGCGCCTCGAGCACGCTGATGCGCGAAGCGCCAAAGCCCGTTTGCGCGAGCAGTCGCGCGAGCGCGGCCGGCCCTTCATGATCGGAGGTGAGCGCGAATACGCGGGCGCCGGGATGCAGATGCGGCCGCACGAGATCGAGCGCGCGGCCGTGCAGCGAAAGGAGCGTGGTCGTCGAGAGATCCCAGCCCAGCCTCGCCGCGGCGAGGCTGAAGGAAGAGGGCGCCGGAAGCGCCAGCATTTCCTGCGCCTCCACATGCTTTGCGAGCATCGTGCCGGCGCCGTAGAAAAAAGGATCGCCTGAGGCCAGCACGCAAACCCGCCGGCCGCGCTGCGCCAGAACCGCTTCGATGGCACGCTCAAACGGGCTTGGCCATGGGCTGGCCGCGCCCTTTATCAGCGCGGCGGCAAGGGCGAGGTGGCGCTTGCCGCCGAACACGATCTCCGCCTCGCGCACGAGGCGGATGGCCGCTTGTGTCAAACCGTCGATACCGTCCTCACCAATCCCGACAATGGACAGCCAGCGTTCGGGTGCGGCAGTCTCCCGCGGCAACGGTTCAAGCATGGACATGCGGCGCATCCTTATTCTCGGCGGAACGGGCGAGGCGCGGCGCCTCGCGCAGCGCCTTGCGCCACGCACTGATCTCGCCGTTACGCTCTCGCTTGCGGGCCGCACCGGCTCGCCGGCGGCACAGGCCGTACCGGTGCGGACCGGCGGTTTCGGCGGAGTGCAAGGGCTTGCTGACTATCTCGCGCGCGAGCGAACTGACGCACTGATCGATGCGACGCATCCCTATGCCGCGCGCATCTCCGGCAACGCCGCACGCGCCGCGGAGCTGGCTCAGGTCCCCATTCTGGCAATGCGCCGGCCTGCCTGGATCGCGGTCGCAGGCGACCGATGGAGCGAGGTCGCCGATATGGAGCATGCCGTGCACGCACTCGGCAGCGCGCCGCGCCGGGTTTTTGTGGCGCTCGGGCGCAACGAGCTCTTTCCTTTGGCCGGCGCACCGCAGCATTACTATCTCGTGCGCAGCATCGATCCCATCGATCCGCCGCTTCCCGTGCCGTTCGCGGATTACATCAATGCCCGCGGGCCGTTCGACGAGGCCGATGAGCGTGCGTTGCTGATCGAGCAGCGCATTGAAATCATCCTCGCCAAGAACAGCGGAGGCAGCGCGAGCTACGGCAAGATCGCAGCAGCGCGCGCGCTCGGTCTTGCGGTCATCCTGCTGCGGCGGCCCCCCGTGCCAAACGTGCCGGCAGTGGAATCTCTCGAGCAGGTACTCGGCTGGCTCGATCATGCCCTGACCGTCTCGGCCGCGCGCGGCGTGTAGACCAGCGCGCATCGCCCAGGGCGTGGGATCACGCGCGTTTGCGCCGAGCCCACAATGACGAGCGTTGCCATGTCGGCGGTGACGGCGTTCGCGTCGGCAAGCGTCGTGACGGTGACGTCTTCGTCGCCGCGGCCGACCGCGCGGCCGAATACGACCGGCGTGGTTGCCGGGAGCTGCCGGCGCAGGCGCTCGAAGGCCGCGCCGAGCTGCCAGGGCCGCGCGCGCGACACCGGATTGTAGAGTGCGATGGCAAAGCCCGCTCCCGCCGCGGCGTCGAGCCGGCGCTCGATCACATCCCAGGGCTTAAGATTATCGGAGAGCGAGAGCGCGCAAAAATCCTGACCGAGCGGAGCGCCGGCGCGGGCCGCAACCGCGAGCATGGCCGTCACTCCGGGCACGACGGTGACATCGATGCGGCGCCAGGGCGCCGGTCCCGCTTCGATCTGCGCGCAAACAGCAGCCGCCATGGCGAACACGCCAGGATCGCCGCCCGAAACGAGCGCAACCTGGGCTCCTTGCGCCGCATGATGCAACGCGGCGGCGGCGCGGGCGTCCTCCTCGCGGTTGTCGGAGGGATGGCGGGCTTGTCCGAGCCGCACGGGCACACGGTCGAGATAATGCAGATAGCCGTAGAGCGCTTGCGCGCAAGCAAGCTCGGCCTCTGCCTCGGCGGTGAGCCAGCGCGCATCACCCGGGCCGAGCCCGACCACGGCGAGCCGGCCGCTCACGGTCTTGCCTCCCAACCCGGCACCAGCACGACCGCGAGATACGGTGCCTCGTCGTCGAGCTTATCGTTGAGCCGTTTCACCACGGCGTTCGCCATGGTGCCGCGCTCGACATAGATCGCTTCATTAAGCCTTCCGGCGCGGTGCAGGGCGCGGCGCACTTTCGGCAGATTGCGGCCGAGCTTCATGATCACGGCGCAGTCCGCGTCGGCGAGACGGCGCTCAAGCTCGCATTGCGGGAGCGTCCCCGGGAGCACGGTAAAGACATCATCGCCTTGCGCGATCGGGGTGCCGACCGCCGACCAGCATCCCGACATGCCGGTCACGCCGGCAATCACTTCGGTCGGATAGCGCGGCGCGAGCCGCACGTGCATATGCATGTAGGAGCCGTAGAACAGCGGATCGCCTTCGCAGATCACCGCGACGCTGCGGCCTGCGTCGAGATGTGAGGAGAGCCGCGCGGCAGCCTCATCATAGAACGCGCGTATCTTGTTGCAGTACGCGGGCGCGCTGTTCGGCACTTCGGTCGTCACGGGATAAAGCAGTTCCAGCTCGGTCACGCCGGGTGTGAGATGGCTCGCAACAATAGCGCGCGCATTGCTGGCATTGCCCGCCTTGGCGAAATGGGCAATCACGTCGGCTTCTTTGAGCGCGCGCAGCGCCTTTAAGGTCAACAGATCGGGGTCGCCGGGACCGACGCCGACGCCAACGAGCTTTGCCTTTGTGCTCACAGGCCAGGCCTCGCCAGAGCGTTGATCGCGGCTGCGGTCATGGCGCTTCCGCCCATGCGGCCGCGCACGATGAGGAAGGCCACGCCATGTGAGCTTTTGGCAAGCGCTTCCTTTGATTCCGCGGCTCCGACAAAGCCGACTGGAATGCCGAGAATGGCCGCGGGCCTGGGCGCGCCGGCATCGAGCAGTTCGAGCAGATGAAAGAGCGCGGTCGGCGCATTGCCGATCGCGACCACTGCGCCTGCGAGCCGTTCGCGCCAAAGCTCCACGGCTGCCGCGGACCGCGTGGTGGCAAGCTTCTGCGCGAGGCCGGGCACGCGCGGGTCGCGCAAGGCGCAGACGACTTCGTTATTCGCGCCCAGCCGCGAGCGCGTGATGCCATGGGCGACCATCTCGGAATCGCAGAGGATTGGCGCGCCGCGCGCGAGCGCGTCGCGGGCCGCGCCAATAAGACCGTTCCCGAAAACGATGTGCTCGGCCACTTCCACCATGCCGCAGGCGTGAATCATGCGCGTGGCGACTTCCGCCTCTTCGTGCGAGAAGCGCGACAGATCGGCCTCCGCCGCAATGACGGCAAAGGAGCGCTGATAGATCGCACTCGCGTCACGCAGATAGGCCTCACGCATGGACGGCCTCGTCTCCGGGGGTGCCAAAGCGCATTACCTCGGCGACAAGACGGCCGGGATCGACGTAAAACTCAGGAGTGGCGCGCGCCGAGCCATGCCGGACGATGCCGCAGCCGTTCTCGGTTCCGATCACAGTGAGCGCGGCGGTGCCAGGGTGGGCGCAGCCTTTGCCGCAACCTGAAATGTGGACGAGATCGTGGGACGGCGTCAGGTGCCGCGTCAGTTGATGTGCGAGCGCGCGCGCGCCGATCAATCCCGATGCGCAGGCGGGCTTGCCCGGACAGGCGACAATTCGCCGGCGCGGATCGTCAGGACGCGTGATTAGTCCCCGGCGCTCGGCCGCATCGGCAAGCGCCGCAGCTTTCGCGCGTGGGACGCCGAGCAGCAAAAGCCCGCGACCGGGCGCGAGCCGCAACGCCCGCGCGCCGTGCTCAGCCGCGACACCGGCGAGCGCTATCAATTCGTCCGCATGTGTGTGGCCGAATGCGAGCGTGACCCCAAGCGCAATCGAGCCGTCCCGCAGTGGGTGTCGGCCGATCACATCCGCCGGTGCTCGCGCCGGCAGCGCGGGCGCCGGCTCGACCAACCCTTCGACAACGCAACGGAACGGAGCAATTCCATGCTTTCTCAGGACGTCGGCCGCGCGAGCCTCCCGCCCCTGTGATGCAATGACGCCGAGCAGACGAAGGACGATTTCGACCGCCGCATCGGTCGCCAGGAACCCAAGCGGCGTCGCGGACGCCGCATCGCCGGCAATGGAAGCATGCAGGCGCGGCCCCTGCGGCATTGCCGCCGCGCGCAATCGCACGTCCGCCGAAAGCGCGTCCAGGTGAAGGTGCGATCCACCATCAAGCACGACCGAAATCTTGGGCGCGAGCGCACGCCCCGCTTGGGCAATGGCAGTGCGCAAATCGACGCCAAGCTGGCTCGCATCGATAACCCGTTCTGCGTCATCGGCGAGCGGATCAACCGTGATGCTCACGCCCTGCGCGGCTGCGATCTCGAATGTATTGACGGCGTGTGCAAAAAGCGGAGCGGAGCGCGGCGTGAGCCCGCGCACCTGCAAATTGCCGCGCGCGCTGATTTCCATGGTGCCATTGCCGTGCTTGCGCGCGGCGGCGCACAGGCCCGCAAAGGCCGCAAGTGACATCGACTCCAGCGGTGAAAATCGCACCAGCAACCCGTCGCCGGTCGGCATCGGCGCGGAGAGCCCCGGGCAGGTGCCACGGCGGTGCGGCGCATTCATGCTCTCGCCTCCGCCGCGAATGCAGAAACATCAATATCATTGCGGCGTGGATGCCAAAGCCCCTTGCGCAATGCCGTAGCGAGGCGCTCCGCAATGATCCGCTGTGCAGCGGGATTCTCTCGCCGCAGAAAGTCGCGGACATTCGGGTCGGCAAGGTAGGCATCGTGCAGGAGGTCAAACAGCGCGCTCGGCACGGCGCCCGTCGTCTCTGCGAAAGCAACGAGGCGGTCGGCGGTTTCGGCAAGCTCGGCGGCGCCACGCGGACCGTGACGCAGCATTCCCGCGATGAAGCGCGGATTGATGGCGCGGCCACGTACGATGCGGCTGAGTGCGGCAGTCAAGGAGCGCGCCCGCGGACGCGCCGGATCGGTTACGTCAAGCATGATGAGATCGGGCGTGCGGCCCAGCACGGCGGCGGCGGCAGCAAAGCCGCCGACGAAGGCCACGTCTTCTCCGCCTTCAAGCAGATCGCGAGCGGGATCATCGGCGGGGTGCACGAGCAGATCGGCGCTGCGAACGCGCGCGGCAAATTGATCGGGCGCGGCTGTGCCGTTGCCATCGGCGCCGCCATAAACGTGGGACGCGGCGGCGAGATAAGCCGCGCCGAGCTCTTCCTTCTCGTGATCGCGTCCGAGCAGATCCTCAAGCCCGGCGCCGTAAGCGCCCGGCGCCGTCCCGAAAATACGCGCCAGCGGCACGCTGTGCGGCATTGACCGGTGCGCTTGCGCAAGCGGATTTTCCTCATCCGACTCCTCACGTGCGGCGACGCTGCGCACCGCCGCATCGATGAGCGCGATCTGTGCGGGAAAGAGATCGCGGAACAGTCCGGAGATGCGCCAGGTCACGTCGAGGCGAGGCCGCCCGTTCACCGCAATCGGCAGGACCTCAATCCCGGTGACGCGAGCGGTGGCGTGATCCCACGTCGGGCGGCAGCCCATGAGCGCGAGCCCCTGAGCGATCTCCTCCCCGCCGGTGCGGAGCGTTGCGCTCCCCCAGAGATCGATGACGAGGGCGCGCGGCATCTCGCCATGCGTCTGCAGATAGCTGCGGATGATCTCGTCCGCGGCAAGCCGTCCCAGCTCCATGGCGGTCGGGGTCGGCAGCATGCGTGGATCGGCGGTGAAGAGATTGCGGCCGGTCGGCAGCACGTCGCGGCGGCCGCGCGCGGGCGCGCCGGCTGGCCCGGGCGCGATGCGGCAGCCGTCGAGAGCGGCAAGCAGAGCCGCGCGTT
>Ga0209526_10003328_pt1 | contig 10962 bp, 9 predicted proteins | sample JacPinW_OM2H0_M1_FD_188566 | JGI IMG/M metagenome (GOLD analysis project Ga0209526, IMG submission 188566) | Forest soil microbial communities from Algoma, Ontario, Canada - Jack Pine, Ontario site 1_JW_OM2H0_M1 (SPAdes) (version 2) | ecosystem: Environmental > Terrestrial > Soil > Boreal...
CCACCCCCACCATCAGGCCGGCCACCAGGACGGTGGTGGCGTTGGCGAACGCGCCGAAGAAGCCGCTCACCGCGCCCAGGATCTCGACCAGGCCGTCGTTGAGCCCGAGGAAGATGTCGCGCACGCGCTGGGGGCTGATCTGCCGCTCGCCCTCCGCCATCACCACCGCGTCCTCGTGCTTGAACTCGTCCTCGAGGACCTCGCGGACCGCGGCGCCGAGCGGGCCGTGCTCGTACTGGCGCCACACCGTCAGGTACTTGCGCACCCCGAAGACCTCGATGGCCTCCAGGATGAGGTGGATGGCGGGCGCCCCGAAGAGCCGGGCGACTCCCGTCATCAGCCAGAGCTTCAGGCGGCGGCCCCAGTCGAGCCTGGGGAGGTCGAGCTTGAAGAACTCCTGCCAGAACGCGTGGTGGCGCGTCTCGATCGGGATGAGCTGGTCGAGGATCGCACGCTGCGAGGCGGGCGCGATCCGGTGAAGCGCCCGGTAGAGGGAGAGATCGAACAGCTCGTCGAGGACGAGCCGGCGGCCCAGCCGGGTGTCGGTGGTCGGGTCGGACATTGGGCCTCTACGTTATACAAGGTTCCCCGCGTGATGTCCTCCGACTCGCCACATCGTGGCAAGCGGGCAGATCAAGTTGCGCCGGGTCGGTGGCGGGCGGAAGATCGCCGTGGTGGTCAGCCGGCAGAAGGGGGTGGCGGCATGAGGATCGGGCGCCTCGCACTGGGAGCCATCGTTGCGTTCGGGTTCTTCTCCTCGGCACTCGCCGACGATGTCGCGGGAATTCGGGTGGCGCTCGCCTCGCAAGAGAATGCACTGCCACGGAAGGCGTACGTCGGGATCCAAATGGTGCCCCTTCCCGACGAGATCCGAGCGCGCGAACAACTCGGCAGTGGATCCGGTGTCCTGGTCAAGGCGGTTTTCCCGGGAACCGCCGGAGCCGAAGGCGGCATCAGGCCGGGGGACGTTCTTCTCGACGTGGGAGGGAAGGTGATCAGGGACGTCACCGACGCGCTGATGACCATCCCGACCATGCCGGTGGGCCAGAAGGTCGACGTCACTCTCTCGCGCGCCGGCCGGCGCGTCATCCTTCCCGTGACGCTCCAGGAGCGTCCTCGGGACCGGGGCGAGACCTTCGACGTCCTCTACGATCACGTGGTCAGCGGCGCGGCGAGGATTCGCACCATCGTCACGAAGCCAAACCGCCCCGGGAGACATCCGGTCCTCTTTCTCATCCAGGGACTGGGAGGTACGAGTATCGACGCCCCGTTGAGTGGACCCGAGCCGTATAGCCGCATCTTGAATGAGTTTGCGAAGAGCGACTACGTGACGGTGCGGGTGGAAAAGCCGGGGATCGGCGATAGCGAGGGCGGACCCTTCGCCGACCTCGACTTCGCGACAGAGCTCGACGCGTACCGCCAGGCCCTCCTCGAAGTACGGAACTACAGCTTCGTGGATGTAGACAACGTGTTCATTTTCGGTCACAGCATGGGCGGCGTATTCGGCCCCATCATCGCCAGCGAGGTGCCGATCAAAGGTATCGCGGTCTATGGCGCGATCGCGAAGACAACTACGGAATACTTCCTCGAGAACCGGCGCCGTCAGGCGGTGCTGGCCGGCAACGACCCCGCCCAGATCGACTCGACGCTACGCGGATGGGCCGTCGCCCTGCACCACGTGCTGATCGAGCAGAAGTCTCCCGCCGACGTTCTCCGCGCTCGTCCCGACTTGCGCTCCGCTCTGGACGTGCTCGCGCCCTACCTCGCCGGCCGCGCCGTCCCCTTCTGGTCGCAACTGGCGGCGCAGAATCTGCCTGCGTACTGGGCGAAGGGGAACGCCCACGTGCTGGCCCTCTGGGGCAAGAACGACTTCATCGCGACGGAAGCCGATCATCCACTCATCATCGAAGTCGTCAACAAGGCCCGGCCCGGCAAGGGGACCTATATTCCCCTCGAAAACTCCGATCATGGCTTCCGGAAGACTTCGTCCATGGAGGACAGCTTCAAGCGTTGGCTCTCGCCGGGCGAGGAATTCAACCCGCAGATCATCACGACGCTCAAGGACTGGATAGAGAAGGTGCAGCGAGCCAACTAGCGCCGGAGCTACGTGGCGTCCCCTGGCGATCAAGTGTGTTATACACTCCGGGAGCGCCGGCGAGTCCGCCGAAGGAGGCGTCCATGAAATTCACCTGGTTCAACCTGATGCCGTGGCCCTACCTGCCCGACGACTTCCGCGAGAAGAACCGCTCGGTGTGGGTGGACATCCCCAATACGCTCTACGATCCGAAGAAGGGCCACTTCGTCTACCACACGTACATGGACCAGCTCGAGTACGCGGAGACCCTCGGCTTCGACGGGATCGGCTGCAACGAGCACCACCAGAACGGCTACGGGCTCATGCCCTCGCCGAACCTGATCGCGGCCGGCCTCGCCCGCCGGACCTCGCGCGCGGCGATTTGTGTAATCGGCAACTCGATCGCGGGCTACAACCCGCCGATCCGGGTGGCCGAGGAGTTCGCGATGCTCGACGTCATCTCGGGCGGCCGCCTGGTGGCCGGCTTCCCGGTGGGGACGCCGATGGACACCAACTTCTGCTACGGCCAGATCCCCGCGCTGACCCGCGACAAGTACGGCGAGGCCCACGACCTGATCATGAAGGCGTGGGCGGAGGACGAGCCCTTCGCGTTCGACGGCAAGTACAACCAGCTCCGCTGGGTGAACTGCTGGCCCAAGCCGATCCAGAAGCCGCACCCGCCCATCTACATCCCGGGCGGCGGCTCCATCGAGACGTGGGACTTCTGCCTCGACCACGACTACAACTACTCGTACCTCTCGTTCTACGGCTACCTGCGCGGCAAGTCGCTGCTCGAGGGCTACTGGGAGCGGGTGGCCAAGCGCGGCAAGGACGACTCGCCCTACCGCGCCGCCTTCGCCCAGATCATCTGCGTGGCCGACACCGACGCGCAGGCGGAGGAGCTCTACGCGGAGCACTGCCTCTACTTCTTCAACCGGTGCCTGCACGTGTTCCCGCCCTTCGCGGACCCGCCGGGCTACCGCACCGTGAACACCATCAAGTACGGCGCGCTCTCCCAGCTCCGCATGGAGGCGCAGCGGATCATGCAGGGCCTCACCTGGAAGCAGCTCGTGGAGGAGCGCTTCATCATCGCGGGTAGCCCGGAGACGGTGCGCCAGCAGCTCGAGGAGTGCATCACCGGGCTCCGCATCGGCCACCTCTTCTGCCTGCTCCACACCGGCAACATGCCGGACTGGAAGACGCGGCACTCCACCAAGCTCTTCGCCGAGAAGGTGATGCCGCACCTGCGCAACCTCTGGCCCGACTGGAAGCACGACGACCGCTGGTGGATCCACCCCATGGACGAGCGCCTCCACCCCGAGGAGTCGCGGCCGGGCGCCGAGAAGGCCGGCCAGGAGTGGCGGTGATGAAGGCCCAGACGGTCGAGACCCGCAAGGGCGCGCGCTGCCGGGTGCTGGAGGCGGGCAGCGGCATGCCGGTGGTGTTCTTCCACGGGGCGGGCGGCCTCCTGGCCGACAACCCGTTCCTCGACCGGCTCGCCGCGCGCTACCACGTCTTCGCCCCCGAGCTGCCCGGCTACGGCGAGTCCACCGGCGAGGAGCTGCTGGAGGACATGCTCGACTTCACGCTCCACGGCTGGGACGTGGTGGAGGCGCTCGGCCTCACCCGCCCCCACCTGGTCGGCCACTCGATGGGCGGCATGATCGCGGCCGAGATGGCCGCCATCGCCCCCCATGACCTCGACCGCCTGGCCCTCGTGGCCGCGGCGGGGCTGTGGATCGAGGAGCACCCGATCCCGGACATCTTCGCCCTGCTTCCCGGCCAGCTCGTCGAGCTGCTCTTCCAGGACCCGGAGCGGGGCCAGGCCCTGCTCACCGGCGGCGTGGACTTCTCGGACATGGAGGCGTTCAAGACGTTCTACCTGGGCCAGCAGCGCCGGCTCGCGATGGCGGGCAAGATCCTGTTCCCGATCCCGAACCGCCGCGTGTCCAAGCGTCTCTACCGGGTGACCGCGCCGACCCTCGTGCTCTGGGGCGAGGCCGACCGCCTGATCGTGCCGGCCTACGCGCAGCGCTGGGCCCGCCTCATCTCCGGGGCGCAGGTCCAGATGGTCCCGCGCGCGGGCCACATGCTGCCCTACGAGCAGCCGGAGGCCTTCGTCGACGCGCTCGCCCGCTTTCTTGGATGAGCGGGGGATGACCGAGGCCATCGGTGACGGCTGGATCGGGCGGCCGCTCAAGCGGCGCGAGGACCACCGGCTCCTCACCGGCGCGGGCTCCTACGTGGACGACATGCGGCCGCCGGGCTGCGTCCACGTGGCCCTGCTCCGCTCCCCGCACGCGCACGCCCGCATCGCGCGCCTCGACGTCGAGGCGGCGCGGCGCGCGCCGCGCGTGCTGCTGGTGGTGACCGGCAAGGACACCGCCCACCTCGCCCCGATGCCGGTGAACCGGCTGATGCCCGACATGCGCGTGCCGCCCCATCCGATCCTGGCCGAGGACTCCGTGCACTCGACCGGCATCCCGGTGGCCGCGGTGGTGGCCGAGGACGTGTACGCGGCCTACGACGCGCTCGACCTGATCGAGGTCGAGTACGAGCCGCTGCCCGCGCTCCCCGAGCCGGAAGGCGCCCTCGCGAAGGGCGCGCCCGCGCTGTTCCCGGGCGTCGACGGCAATCGCGTGCTGCACCGCACCCTGCGCGAGGGCGACGCGGCGGGCGCGTTCGCGTCCGCCGCCCACGTCGTGCCGCTCCGGGTCGCCCAGGTTCGCGTCTCGGCGGTGGCGCTCGAGCCGCGCTCGGTGCTGGCCACGTTCGACCGCCAGAGCGAGGAGCTCACGATGTGGGTCTCCTGCCAGGCCCCGTTCCGCATCCGGGCCGAGGTGGCGCGCCTGCTCGAGCTGCCGGAGAGCCGGGTGCGGGTGATCGCGCCCGACGTGGGCGGCGGCTTCGGGGTGAAGACCGGTCCCTACCGCGAGGACGTGCTGCTGGCCTGGCTGGCCCGCCGCCTCGCGCGGCCGGTGAAGTGGGTGGCCACGCGCCGCGAGGACCAGGCCACCACCAACCAGGCGCGCGGCTCGGTCTGCGAGGGCGAGCTGGCCCTCGACGCGGACGGTCGCATCACCGGCCTGCGCGCGCGCATCGCCTCCCCGCTCGGCTCCTCGCTCATGAACGCGGCCGCCGGCTCGCCGTGGAACCACGCGCGCCTTCTGCCCGGCGCCTACGTGGTGCCGGCGTGCGACATCGCGGTCTCCGGCGCGGTCACCACCACCGCGCCGGTCGCGGCCTATCGCGGCGCGGGCCGGCCGGAGGCCTGCTTCTACATCGAGCGCCTGATCGACACTGCGGCGCGCGCCATGGGCCTCGACCCCGCCGAGCTGCGTCGCCGCAACCTCATCCCGCCGGAGCGCTTCCCGTTCCGCACCGTCACCGGCCAGAGCTACGACTCGGGCGATTATCCGCAGGCGCTCGACCGCGCGCTCGCGGCCGCCGACTACGCCGGGCTGCGGCGCGAGCAGGCGGAGCGCCGCGCGCGCGGCGAGATCGTCGGGGTGGGCGTGGTGTCCTACGTGGAGCCCTGCGCGCTCGGCTGGGAGAGCGGATCGATCCGCGTCGAGCGGTCGGGCAAGGTCACCGCGATCACCGGATCGAGCGCCCACGGCCAGGGGCACGAGACCACGTTCGCCCAGGTCGTGGCCGACCACCTAGGCGTCACCCCGGACGAGGTCACGGTGCTCCACGGCGACACGCGCTCCGGGCCCGAGGGCTTCGGCACCTTCGGCAGCCGCAGCGTGGCCCTCGGCGGCGGCGCGCTGGTGCGCGGCTCGGTCGAGGTGCGCGACAAGGGCCGCCGCATCGCGGCCCGGCTGCTCGAGGCGGCGCCGGAGGACGTGGTGGGCGTGCCCGGCGGCTTCCAGGTGACCGGGGTGCCGGCCAAGCGCGTGACCTGGAAGGAGGTCGCCACCGCGGCCTACGCGGGCGGCCAGGCGCTGCCGCCCGGCGACACGCCGGGGCTCGAGGCCACCATGTACTTCCAGGCCGAGGCCGAGGTGTGGAGCTACGGGGCGGTGGTCTGCCTGGTCTCGATCGCGCGCGACACCGGCACGCTGCGGATCGAGCGCCTGGTGTGGGTGGACGACGCGGGGACCATCATCAACCCGCTCCTGGCCGAGGGCCAGCTCCTCGGCAGCCTGGCCCAGGGGCTCGGCCAGGCGCTGCTCGAGGCCATCGTCTACGACGGCGACGGGCAGCTCCTCACCAGCACGCTCATGGACTACGCGATCCCGCGGGCGGAGGACATGCCGGCGCTCACCATCGAGAAGATGCACACCCCGTCGCCCCGCAACCCGCTCGGGGCCAAGGGCCTGGGCGAGGCCGGCTGCATCGCGATCCCACCCGCGCTGGTCAACGCGGCGGTCGACGCGCTCGCCCCGCACGGCGTCACCCACGTGGACATGCCGCTCACTCCCGAGAAGCTCTGGTCCGCGCTGAACAGTTAGGGGTCAGGCGCTGAAGGCGGCCTGTACCGCGCGCTGCACCTTAGCGGGGTACCAGCGGGTGAACCAGACCGCGGCCGCGAGCGCCACCACCGTCGCGCCGATATCCACCGCGAGCGGGATCGCGGGCACGAACTCGGCGGCCGCGTCGGCCGCCGCGTGCACCGCGAAGGACCCGGCCCACACCCAGGAGACGGCGCGGTTGACCGCCATGAAGATCGGCGAGTCCCAGAACTGCTCCGGCACCCGCTCGCGCGCGTACTGGAGCGTGAACGGCCGGCCGATGGCGAGCGAGACCAGCACGATGGAGAGCAGGCCCGTGTCCACCGCAAGCCGCACGGTGGCCACCGTCCATCGGGGCGCGGCGACCAGGGTGTAGACGGTGAGCGCGACGAAGAGCACAAAGCTCCCCACCTCGAGGATCTTGATGGACTCGCGCCGGAGCCGCATGCGCAGGCAGAGCAGCGCCGAGGCCACGAGCGCGCCGGTGAGCCCGGCCACCGGCGAGACGAGCCGCATCAGCACGAAGAACACGATGAACGGTGAGAGACCGATGAGCACGCTCATGCCGCGGCCCTCGCCCCGGTGACCAGCAGCCGCATCAGCTCGGCCCGGACGGTCTCGAAGTCCCGCTCGGCGGGCAGCTTGCCGGCCAGGTGCAGCATCACGAGCCCGTGCATGCCGGACCAGAAGGCGAGCCCGAGCAGCTCCGGATCGCCGTGGAAGAGGCCCGCCCGTACCAGCCGCTCGAGCGAGGCGCTCATGGTGCGCCGGGCCCTCGTGCTGGCCCGCACCAGCTCCGGATAGCGATCGGGGTGGGGCTGCTGCACGTCGAACATGAGCCGGTAGCCGTCCGGATCGCCGAGCGCGAAGCGCACGTAGGCGAGGCCGACCGCCTGCCCCGCCGCGCGCAGGTCGTCCCCCGCCGCGGCCGCCGCCTGCTCCAGCGCCCCCGCGAAGCGATCGAACGCGGCGGTCCGCACCGCGGCCAGGATCTCATCCTTGTTCCGGAAGTAGCGGTAGGGCGTCATCGGGCTGCAGCCGAGCGCCTCCGCGAGCTGCCGCATCGAGACCGCGTCGCGGCCCTCGGTGGCGAAGCGGTGCTGGGCCACCTCGCAGAGCCGCGCGCGGAACTCCTCGACCTGCTCGGCGGACAGCGTCCGCGGCATGGCCTCAGGCCCCTGGCGGGATCGCGCGCGGGAACTCGCGCACGTACTTGAAGAAGCGGGCCAGGTGCCGGTCGGAGGCCACCAGGTTGCGCGGACGGAACCGGATGGTGTCGAGCACCGGCGCGTCTTCCGCGAGCAGGCGCTGCACGAAGCCCCGCAGGGTCTCGAGCCGGGCCGCGACCCCGTCCCGCCCGGTTCCCGCGTCGCGCACCCCGTAGGCGTAGAATCCCATGGACTGGCCGTGGGCGATGGGGGCGCCGCAGAAGAGCATGAACGCCTCCTCGCCGGCCATGGAGAGGTACTGGGCAAACACGTTCACCCCGGTGATGCGGCCGTGCTGGATGAAATGAGGCGACTCGATGCGGTACTCGAGACTGTGCGGGCCGACCGTGACCGCGTCGGGCTCGATCGCAGAGAGCCCGTGCAGGGTGCGGAGGTGCTGGAAGTCCACCCCGTTGGAGACCGACACCCACGTGTCCAGCGCGCGCGTGCCGCGATAGTGGGTCTCGCAGATCAGCTCGTCCTCCTGCACGCCGGGAATGCCGGGCACCGGGAAGGTCGGCGCCTCCCCGTTGAAGGCCCAGATCAGGCCCCACGCCTCCGCGGTTGGATAGGTCGGGATGCGGGCCCCGGGCGGGATGCGGTCGCCGGCCGGAATGTCGACGCACGTCCCCGCGCAGTCGAAGCGCCAGTGATGGTAAGCGCAGCGGATCTGGCCCTCGATCACCTCGCCTACCGAGAGGTCGGCGCCGAGATGGGGGCAGTACGCCCCCTGCACCACCGCGCGGCCGGTCGCGTCGCGATAGACCACGACGCGGGTGCCGAGGAAATCCCGCCCCAGCGGCTGGCCGGCGGGCACATCGCTCGCGAGGGCCACCGGGAACCAGGATTGGTGATAGCTCTCCGTCGTCTCGTCCTGCCGCGCTCGCCTTGCCTCGGTCGTCACGCTCATGTCTTGCCTCCTCACGATCGGTCGGCCAACAAGTTGACACTGTATATTTACGATGTAAGTCAGTCAAGCCCTTTCTTCGACCCTGGAGATCAGCCATGAGATCGATCGACATCCATGCCCACCTGGTGCCGCAGAGCCTCTGGCAGGCCGCCGCCGCCGGCCGGGACTGGTACGGCTTCCGGCACGAGCCCGGCGAGGGGCTCGGCACCTTCCTCGGCACCAACGGCAAGCGCACCGGCTTCACCTCCCCCAAGGTTCGCCTCACCCCGGAGGAGCGGCTCCAGGACATGGACGCGCAGGGCGTGGACGTGCAGGTGGTCTCGGTGCACACCCCGCTCTTCGGCTATCACCTGGACCCGGCGCAGGGCCTGGCGCTGGCCCGCGAGGTCAACAACGAGATCGCCGCGCTGACCCGCCAGTGGCCCAAGCGCTTCGCGGGCCTCGCCACCCTGCCGGTGCAGGACGTGAAGGCGGCCATCGACGAGCTGGAGCGCGCGGTCACCGTGCTCGGCCTGAAGGGCGCCGAGCTCGACACGATCGTGAACGGGGAGAACTGGGACGAGCCGCGCTTCCTGCCGCTGTTCAAGGCCGCGGAGGCCATGGGCGCGGTGCTCTTCTTCCACCCGCAGCCGCAGCACAACTTCATGGTCGAGCGCGCCGGCCGCTACGGGCTCTTCAACAGCCTGGGGGTGATCGTCGAGGACGCGATCGTGGTCGCGGTGCTGATCCTGGGCGGCGTCCTCGAGGCGTGCCCCGATCTCAAGGCCTGCATCGCCCACGGCGGCGGGCCCGCCTGCTACGCGATGGGGCGCCTCGACCGCGGCTGGCACGGCACCCCGGCCGCGCGGGCGCACACCCCGTCACCGCCCAGCAGCTACCAGCGCCGCCTCTACTACGACACGGTGGTGGGCAGCGAGGCCGCGCTCCGCTTCCTGCTGGACCAGGTCGGCGCCGATCGTGTCGTGCTCGGCAGCGACTGGCCCTTCGTGCCGTGGCACCCGTCGCCGGTCACCTGGCTGCAGAGCCTCGCGAGCGTGACCGCCACGGAGAAGGAGCAGATCCTCTGGCGCAACCTCGAGGCCCTGCTCCGCCTGTAGCTGCGCCTGCGTCCTAGCGCGCGGCCTTGAACGCGCCCTCCTGGTCGAGCTGCATGAGGGCCTGCGCCCCGGTGCTGAAGGTAGGCCCGCCGCCCGGCACCCCGGCCGACTGGATCGCCTCGAGCAGCTCGCGCTTGGTCGCCCCGTGGTCGATGGCGCGGCGCATGTGCGCGATCACGCCGTCCTTGCGGCCGCGGAAGGCGAGGATGCCGATGATCACCATCTCGCGATACTTGACCGACAGCTCCTTGCCTTCCCCGATCGACAGCTCGCTGAGCGGCTGCCGCGCCCGCACGTACTCCGGGTCCTCCCGCGCCACCCACTCCCAGAACGGATAGCCGTAGGGATTCTTCGAGCTGCCGGCGGCCTTGCCGCCCGCCTTCACCGCTTTTCGTGGGCTCATGGTGGTCTCCTGGTAGGGATCAGGCCGCGAGGCCGAGCGCGCGCCCGGTCTCGGCCGCGAAGCGCTCGAGCCCGGAAGCGTCCAGCGTGGGCTGCGGGCGCAGGATCAGGCGATGGACACCGGCCGCCGCGTAGGCCTCGATCGTGGCCCGGTCGGGCACGTCGTAGCCGGGTGGGGTGACGCTGATCTCGAGCGGGCCCAGCTCCGCCGGCCGCTTCACCCGCGCGGCGGCTTCCTGGAGCGCGCCCACCCGCTTGCGGGTCTCGGCCACGTCGAGGTCGAAGCCGTACCAGCCGTGGCCCTGGGCGACCGCGCGGCGATAGGCCGGCGGCGTGCCCCCGCCCACCACGATCGGGATCGGCGACTGCACCGGCCGGGGCATGGCCTGCACGCTCTCGAACGACACGTAGGGCCCGTGGTGCGCCGGCTTCGGCTGCGTCCACACCGCGCGCATCGAGGCCAGGTAGTCGTCGGAGACGCGGCCGCGCTCCTTGAACGGGGCGCCCACCGAGCGCATCTCCGGCTCGCACCAGCCGACCCCGAGCCCGAAGATGAGGCGCCCGTTCGAGAGCACGTCGAGCGAGGCGAGCTGCTTGGCGAGGACCAGGGCCTGGCGCTGGGGCAGGATGATGACCCCGGTGCCGAGCCGGATACGGGAGGTGTGGGCCGCGAGGTAGGTCAGCGCCACCACCGGGTCGAGCAGGCGCATGTCGGGCGCCATCGGCCGCCCCGGCACCGGCGGGTCGGGCAGCACCACGTGATCGGCCACCCAGAGCGACTCGAAGCCGGCGGCCTCGGCGGCGCGGCCGAGTC
>Ga0209526_10003330_pt1 | contig 10956 bp, 13 predicted proteins | sample JacPinW_OM2H0_M1_FD_188566 | JGI IMG/M metagenome (GOLD analysis project Ga0209526, IMG submission 188566) | Forest soil microbial communities from Algoma, Ontario, Canada - Jack Pine, Ontario site 1_JW_OM2H0_M1 (SPAdes) (version 2) | ecosystem: Environmental > Terrestrial > Soil > Boreal...
ACAGCTTTTGCCCATACCCGCGCGAGTGCAAGTGACCGACACCTCAACCGGCGCGCCGAGAGCTATATTGGTCGGATGTTCACATTGGATGGCGCGATTGTCGACGGCCGCGGACGGCTCAGAGTTGATGATACGGTCTGGCTCGTCCTAGGTCCGGACCTCCCGGCCGGGACCCGGGTGCGGGTAACCGGCGCCGAAAACACACTATTGCGCGTCGAGCCGATCTGACCATCTTGTGCGGCGCACAATTTTCCTTGAGAGCGGTGATCATTTCGCTTATCTTTGAGGTTGTGCGGTGCGAGATGTACCGCGGCGAAGGACAAGGCTGAGATCATGGAAACCAAGGGCAGACGCTCTGTACGCGCGCCCGGGCCGACCGAGGCCCCGGCCGCGCCATTAAAGCCGGTCGAAGCTCCGCCTCCGGTAAACGGGGCGAGCGATGCCGAACCCCCGAAACCAGCCGAGTTGCCGGCTGAGGCGGGCAAGTCGACGGAAACAGCTGTGGATCTCGCGGCCGTTGCTGCGACGGCGGCAGCAACGCCGAGCATCGGCGCACTCCCGCCACCGCCGAGCATCGGCTCACTTCCACCAGCGCCGAAGAGCGCGAATCGCGATTTTCCCGGGCATTTCGAAGGCGATGCTGCGGCGGCGCTCGCTCAATCACAAGCGGCGCTGGCGCGTGGCCTCCAAGCACTGAGCGCCGAGATGGCCGGACTGGCACTTTCGGGCATGAATGTGCTGGCGAGCACAGCGACGAAGCTGCTCGCGGTCAAGACGCTGTCCGACGCGATCGAGGTCAATGCCGGGTTCACTCGCAGCAGTTTCGAGACTCTGGTCGGCGGTTCCGCGAAACTTTCGGAGCTCGGGGTAAAGCTCGCTGCCGAGACCTCTCAGCCGCTCTTCGGCCAATTGGCGCGAAGGTGGAGCAAGGCGACTCAGCCCGGCCGCTGAGACCCCAGCCGGGAGAAGGGAGCGGCGCATCGGCCCGTTATTCAACCTTGGCTAGAAGGGCCCGGATCTGATGGTCGATGAACTCGCCTTCGGGTGTTCCCGGCGCGGGGCGGGCCGCGCGATGGCCGAGGTCTGAAGAGATTTCCGCATAGCTCGCCTGCTTGACGCCGTCACGGATCTGGCGCGCGCCGTCGACCCCGAGCAGCCGGTCGCTCGCGCTCGGCAATACCAGCGTCGGTGCCGTGATCTGCCCCAGAGCGGCGCCGAGGTCGCCGCCAAACGGGCCGGAAACGTCATGAGCTCGGCTCGCGGCATAGCGGAATACCAGCGAGTTGGCGTCCCAATTGGCGAAGGCGCGAGCATTATCCTCGATCTCCTTCGCCAATTGCGCTGCCGGCAGCCGGTCGAGATAGGGCGCCGAGACGGTCCACGGATAATAGACCATGCCGGCGAGCCGCAATCCTTCGACCGGATTACGCGTGTACCGGCCGCCCTGCCAATCCGGATCGAGCGCAATCACAGAGGTCATCAGATCGACGGTGAGCTGAAAATTGGCTTCGGCTTTAGGGCTCGGAACCAGAAGGATCAGGCTGCGCACCATTTCCGGGTGATGGATGCCCCACTCGAGAGCTGCGAAAGATCCCATCGAGCTGCCCCCGACAGCCCGCAGCGTCGTCAGCTCGAGCCCCCTGGTCACCAGCGCGTGCTGCGCCGCCATCATGTCGCGGATCGTGTAGCGCGGGAAATCCTGTCCCAACCCGTCCTTTGGCGAGGATGAATCCCCGCCGCCGATGGCGTCGACCGTGATCACGAAGTTCTTATCGGTGTCGAAGGTCTTCCCGGGTCCGATCATCGCGTCAAAGCTATGACGGTTGCCGCTCGTGCCGTGCAGCAAAAGGATCGCATTGTCGCGTCCGGCGCCGAGCTTGCCGTGGGTTTCGTAGGCGACCCGCAATTCCGGCAGGATGGAGCCGTCTTCAAACGCGAAGTCGTAGACGTTGAAGATCTGCGGTTCGGCGCGCGCCGCAGCGGCGACGCAAACCGCCAACGCACAAGCCAAAATAGCCCTCAATTCCTACTCGCGGTTTTTGGTTAAGTTTTCGTTCGACACCGGCGTCGCGCCGCAGCTAGAGTTGACCGCCAAGCTGCTGGATGAGCGACGCCATGCGAATGCTGCGGTCAGCCTATCTTTCTCGGGTGGTGCCGGATTCGGCCCGGGCGCAAACCATTCTCGCCCTTCTGCTGTGGAGCGGGGTCACGGTCTTCATCTTCGGCATCCTCATCGATTTGTTTCGCTGACTCCCTGCCTCGTTTCGCGCCGCAGCCATCGTTCGAGGCCGGCGAACGACAGGTCGGTGACGATCGCAAACAACGCGACCAGAACCGCGCCTTCGATGACGAAGGGCAGCTTGTTGGCGACCAAGCCATTAAAGATCGGAGTGCCGAGCGTCAAGGCGCCGACCGTCGACCCGATCGTCGCGGTCCCGATGGCGATCGTGACCGAGACGCGTATTCCTGAAAGGATCACCGGAGCAGCCAGGGGCATCTCCACATCGCGCAGCTGCTGCCAAGACGAAAGGCCGAGCCCCGCGGCTGCTTCGCGCACAGCGCCAGGCACTCCTTCCAGACCGGCGATCGCGCTCGCGATGATCGGCAAGAGGCCGTAGAGAAACAGTGCCAGCACCGTTGGGCGGGAGCCGAAACCGACGACCGGGACGGCAATCGCCAGAACGGCGGCGGGCGGCAGGGTCTGACCCACGGTAGCCAGGGTGTTCACCATCAATCGAAAATCCCGTCCGATAGGGCGGGTGACGAACACCGCGAGCGAAACACCGACAGATATCGCCGCAAGGCTCGCCGCTGCAACAATCGCCAAATGCGACAGGAACAACGCGAGAAAACTGCTGCGCCGGTAGATCACGGGCTCGATGCCTGGAAACGCCCACTGGAAAACAGGTCGCAGCGCTTCCATCCGCAGCAGCAGCGCCGCGAAGAAGAGCCCTACCCACAGGATCGGGCTCGCGAGGATGCGACCGCCCCTCATCTTGCTTTGCTCGTACCAGGGCCCGTAGCGCGCCAAGCTCCCAATGATTTAGCATAGGAACCGGACCCGCAACACACGCATACGATCCGACCGACGCGATGACCCGCTTTCGGCTTTGCTCCGCAATTCTCTGTTTGGTGCCGGCAGCTCTCCTCTGGGAGCCTCCGCAGAGTTGGGCGTGGGGTGGCGAGGCGCACAAGATCATAGCCCTGCTCGCTGATCGGCTCCTACAAACCGGGGATCCGCCGATCCAAACGAAGGTCGCCGAGATTCTGGCCGCCGATAAATCCGATACCTGGACGACGACCGACATCGCCGGAGAGGCAATCTGGGCCGATGCGCTGCGCGAGAAGAGCCCGGAGGGACGCGTGGCGACCTCAAAATGGCATTACGTGAAATTCGATCCCGACAATCCCGATTTGAACAAAGCCTGTTTCGGCAGACCCGCGTTGAAAGCGATGATGCCGGCGAGCCACGGGCCGCAAGACGACTGTATCGTCGACAAGATCGAGCAGTTCGCAAAGGAACTGCGCGAGCCCGGTACTTCGGCGCCGGAGCGGCTGATGGCGCTGCAATTCTTGCTCAATCTCGTCGGCGATATCCATGACCCGCTTTTTACGGTCGAGCGCGGCGACGAGAGTGGGCGCTGTGTCGGAGTTGTCCCGCCCGGGAGCAAGACCCCGGTTCGGCTCAGTGTCTACTGGGAGGACGATTTGGTCGCCGAGGCGGAGGGGAAGAACCCGGCCAAGGCCGCCGAGCAGATCGCCGCCCGGCTGACCGCAGTCGATATCCGCAAATGGTCCGGTGGCACCCCGGAGGAATGGGCGCGGGAATCGTACGAGCTCGCGAAGTCGGTCGTATACGGCTTTCCGGCCGGAGCAGGCGATCAGTTCAGCTTTCCAGCGCGGAAGGGGGAAGCGGATGCCTGCGGGCGGGTCCCGCTCCATCGCCTGGATGCCGGTTATCGCGACCGCGCCATCGCCGCGGTCAAGGAGCAATTGGCGAAGGCCGGTGTGCGTCTCGCCTCTCTGCTGAGAGACAGTTTGCAATGAGCCTCTTGGTGATTACCGGTCTCGGGCCGGACGCGACTTGACCAGACCGGCAGCGATGTCGATCGGATCGTCGTCGGCTCCGGCGAGGTATTCGACTGCGCGCGAAACTGGCCGATTGAGCCGATCGGCCAATTGGGCGATCTCCGAGATCGGCACGGACCGCGTCTCGAGGTATTCGGCACACTGGCCGAGCACCCTTTCGAGCACGAAAGCTACCGTCACGCGGCTCGACGACATCGATGATGCCACACATCCCCGGGCGGAAATCGCCAGCTCCAGCAGAGCGTCCAAACTGCCAAACCGGCCGCGTTGAGCCTGATACTGATATTGGCGCTTGAGATGCGCCGCCGCGAGGTCGATGACCGATTTGCTCAACTGAAATCACGCCAGGTGAACAAAGAATCGAGTTTGATACCCGCCGCTCGGAAGTTCTCTTCGGCTCCTTCCAGGCGGTCGACCACGGAGACGACTTTCAACACCGTGCAATCCAATTGCCGCGCCTGGTTCACCGCCTGCATCGCCGAGCCGCCGGTGGTCGTGACGTCTTCGAAGAGAATGACTTTCGAGCCTCGTTGGAGCAGGCCGTCAATCCGTTGGTCGGTGCCGTGCCCCTTGTTTTCCTTGCGCACAAAAAAGCCCTTGAGCGGCTTTTCGGGCCAGCTTCTTGCACACAGAGCCGCGACGATCGGGATCGCTCCGGTTTCCAGCCCCCCGATGTACTCGACATCATCGTCCTTGATCGCGGCGAACAGCAGGTCTGTCAACAGCGCCGCTCCCTCCGGATCGAACATAGTTCTTTTCATGTCGAAGAAGAATTTGCTCGATCGTCCCGAAGCGAGCACAAAATCCCGATTTCGTAATAGCGACTGTCGCCGGATAATGGCAATCAATCTTTCTCTTTTATGACGAAGATCGATTATTTGGGAGCTTGCCGGTCTTTCCGCGTAGTGCGGGTGTTCTTTTTCTGTCGCTGAGGGGTTGCGTGCCATCAGGGGGGTGAGCAGTGCGGCCGTCGATTAACAGAATTAAACCTGAACATGACCCTGAAGACAAGTGACCTCCCCGAGCCGAGGGCCGATCCTTGACGGGGTGGTACGGCGATCGTACTGCTTGATCGCCGCAGACAATTCTCGATCATCCAGGAATAGGAGGGGTTATGGCAGTTCGGCTTGTCGTCACGATTACGGCCGCACCGGGAAAAGGATCCGAGCTCGCGCAAACGTACAGGGCGCGTTGCGAGGAGTGCATGAAGGAACCCGGCTGCGAGCAATTCGAGGTTTTCCTAAGTGCGCTCAACCCGGACAAGCTGGTTTTGCTGGAACGTTGGTCCGACCAGGCGGCGCTCGACACTCATGCCAAACTGCAGGCGACTCGCCCTGCCCTGAACCCGCAACTGCGTGTCGGCAGCGGCGAGCGAGAGGATTACGAATACAAACGGACTCGCTGAGGAGATTCCGTCAGCGTGCGACGCCCAGAGGCCAATATGACGATGGTGACCGCTGCGATTTGGCCGGCGCTCGATTACAGCCGGGTATCCTACCGCCTTTTATCACGACGCTGAAATCTTTGCCGCGAGCCTTATCGACGAGTTTGTCGAGGAGCCGCTGCGCTTCGCGGATCTCCGCATCCACCTGCGTGCCGGGCCCGGCCTTGGCGTGACACTCGATCAGGACAAGCTGCGCCGCTACGCCGACGCTGAGCGGAAGGCGGTGTCCCATCCCGTAGGGTACCGCGCGATCTGTAACTAGCGAGACCGAGCCGCTGACGGCACGATGTTCGCTTTACCCGAACCTTTGGGCGATGTGGGCGTAGAGGGCGCGCAGGGCGGTGGCTTCGGCGCCTTCGGGGCGGCCGGGGCGGCTCTGCGGGTTCCACGCCATCACGTCGAGATGCGCCCAGGGGATTTGGGGATCGACGAACTCCTGCAGGTAGAGGGCGGCGGTGACGGCGCCGGCATGCGGCGATTCCGAGACGTTGTTGATGTCGGCGATCTTGCTGTCGATCATCTTGCGATAGGGACGCCATAGAGGCATCCGCCACATCGGGTCTTCCTCGGCCTCGGCGGCCTCGAGGAGGCCCTGGGCGAGCCCTTCGTCGTTGCAGAACAATGCCGCGAGCTCCGGACCGAGCGCGACCCGCGCCGCCCCGGTCAGGGTCGCCATGTCGACCAGCAGTTCGGGCTTTTCGGTCGAGGCCTCGGCCAGCGCGTCGCACAGGATCAGCCGGCCCTCGGCATCGGTATTCCCGATCTCGACGGTCAGCCCCTTCCTGGTGCGCACGATGTCTAGCGGGCGCATCGCGTTGCCGGAGACCGCGTTCTCGACGCAGGGCAATAACACCCGCAGGCGCACCGGCAGCCCGGCGTCCATGATCGCCTGGGCGAGCCCCAGCACGATCGCTGCGCCAGCCATGTCCTTTTTCATCAGCCGCATGCCGGAGGCCGTCTTCAAATCGAGCCCTCCGCTGTCGAAGCACACCCCCTTGCCGACCAGGGTCACCTTCGGCGCCGCGGGATCGCCCCAGACAATGTCGACGAGCCGCGGGGGGCGCGCGCTGGCACGGCCGACCGCGTGGATGGTCGGGTAATTCTCGGCGAGCAGGTCGTCTCCGACGATGACGCGATGGCGCCCGCCGGCGGCCTTGGCGACGCGCACCGCTTCGCCGGCGAGCTCCTCGGGGCCGAGGTCCCCGGCCGGCGTGTTGGCGAGGTCGCGGGCGAGAAACACCGCTGCGGCAAGCCGCTCGACGCGGCCGCGATCGGCATCTGCGGGCCACACCAAAGCGGCGGCGGGCCGGGTTTTCGTGCTATAGCGCGCAAAGACATAAGTCGCGAGCGCCCAACCGAGGGCGAGGTTCGTCGGGTCAGCTCCGCCGGGAACCGCATTGAGTCGGTAGCTCGCTTCCGGCAACACCGCCGGCAGCCCGGCCAGCGTCCACATCCGCCCCTCGGCATCGGCTCCGTCGCCGAGCCCGACGAGCACCCGGGCAAGCCTGCCGGTCTCCCCAGGTACTAGGGCGTGTTTCCCGGCTTCGGCGGAAAAACCGATCGATGCGAGCCAGTTGCGCTCACGCTCCGGCGCCCTTTCGAGCCAGGCCGGGAATTCCGCTTTGGTCAGAGCGGCGATCGGGATCGCGCCCTCGGTTTCGTCGGTCAGTGAAAAGGCCATGTCGGTGCTCTCGTGGAGATCGTACGACCCGCAAAATGGCGGGCCATCTTATTTCGAGCAAGACCGAGCGGTTGGACAGAGTTCCTCGAAGCGGATCACCAGCGGCATGAAGAAGACCGGCACCGTGATCGACAGGGGCAGCAATCTCGCGTCGTCGGTCACGGTCAGCTCGACCTTGCGCGGCGCGTCGTCGGGGTCGCCGTCCTCGCTGGTTTCGCCTCGGAAGCCGGCGATCGGACGCAAGGTCAGTCCGGCCCGCAGCGTGCCATCGGCCGGGCCGTTCCTCGGCAGGATCTCCCCGACGATATCGAAGCGGCGCGCACCGTCATAGACCGGGATCGTAAACCTGCGGCCGGGCCTGGCCGCGCGCATCGCCTCGCGGATGCGTTCGAGGGCCGACAGCGGATCGACCGAATTCTTGCGGAACGCCTCGGCCAGCGGCGGCTTTCGGCTGGTGTCGTCGGGACCTCGCTCGGCGATGGTCCCGCCGGGGCTGCGGACGAAGCGCATGCTGATCCGCCTGTCGTGACGCTTGCGCAGATCATAGGCCGCCAGATAACGCGACGGCTCCGCCGTCCGGTCCGCAGCAAGGCGACCCTCGGCCGACGCGATCGCGCGAAACCGGGAGAGCAGGTGGGGCAGGCCCTGGGTCGTGATCTCGATCTCGTCGTGGTACTCGACACCGCCATCGCCCAAGGTCAGGCGAATATTGGCTGCAGGAAGGCCGGCCCAATAAGCGCTGTAGTTTGCGACGATGTCTTCGGCGGGTGCGGGGCCAGGGGTCACCGCCACGAGTAGGACGGCGATGGCAGAGCCACGCCGTGCCCAGGCTTGCCGCCAACCGCGCGGCACGGTCTCAGACGCGAATATAATTCCAGCTTGCTCCGTTCCACACGATCTTCTCGCCGCCTGGGAACAGCAGCTCGATCGCGCCCGACGGCGAGCGGGTGCGCTTGACCTTCCCCGCGGCGCCCAACTCCTCAGCCTCCCAGCGGTCGGTAAGGGCCAGCCCGATCCGGCCCGGGCTCAGCCCGTCTTTTTGCAGCGCTATCGCGTCATCGAGAAGCTCGCGGACAATGCTCATATTGTGACCCCGCCCGTTACGCTAAGGCACGAGTTCGGCCACCGTGTCGTCAGGCAACCGGCCTTGCGCCCGATACTGCCCGATCTTATCGAGCAACGGCGCATCCGACACGGTGTAAAGGATCGCATCCATGTTACCGGCGTTGCTGTGGCGGCGCCAGGCAAAACCCGGCACGACAAAGATGTCGTTGGTTCGCCACTCGAAGCGCTGTCCGGCTATTTCCGTAACCCCCTCGCCTTCCATCGCGACATAGAGCGTGCTCGCGGTCTCTCGTTTGAACCGGGTCGCCTCGCCTGGGCGGAGCAGCTGTGCCCCGTAATCCAATGTCGGAAACAGCGATGCTCCGGTCGCCGGATTGACGAACCTCACACCGAGAGCATCGTACGGATCCCCCTCTTCCTGGCGCAGTCCGTCGAGTGCTTCGCGAATATCGGCGCCGCGGTAGCGGAACATCGGCGTCGTGTCCCGTCCGAAACCGCGTCGGTGCGGCACAAAGCGCGGCACCAAGCCGCCTCGGCTGTAGAGCTTCTGCGAATACGAAGGCGGTCGGACCACCCGTTGTGCGCGGGCGTTGCCGTCGGTTTTCCCCGGATATGCCTCGTCGAGCCAGACGCAATCGAGGAACTCCATCAGCGGGAAATCCAATACGTCGATCCATACGACCGGCTCGGCGCCGTCATTGCCGTGATCGTGCCAGGTGCCGTTCGGCGTGAGGATCAAGTCACCGCGCGCGGCCTCGCAGCGCTCCCCGTCGATTGTCGTGTAGCCGCCCTCGTTCGACAGAATGGTGCGGCTGGCATTCGGGGTATGGATGTGGACCGGGGCAACGTCGCCCGGATTGTAAATCGACACCGCACAGCGCATCGTGCTGGTGACCTGCAAGCGCCCGCCGAGCCCGGGGTTGGTCAACAGAAACTGTTGGCGTTCGGCGAATTCGATCGGCGAGATATCCGCGCCGCGCGCGATCTCGGCAATGCGATCGAGATAAGGCGAGATCTCGTTCCACCGCCAGTGATGGGCAACGGGCTTGAGCTGGGCGGCGCCGACCCGGCCGGCGGCAATCCGCCCGCCCGCGGCGAGGCCGGTATCGCGAAACCATGGGGGTTGCGCCGGGGCGTTCGCCTGGGTTCGCAGCCAGATGTGAAACTGTGCTGCCTCGGAATTGAGCCGCTCCATCGCCTCTCTCGGCCCGATAGACGGCGCCGGGTTGGTCATTTCAGCTCCTTCGCTCGGGCGAACAATCGCAGATCGGCGACGAGCCCTTCATCGCGCTCGATGCCATACTCGCTGCGCTCACTCTCCGCCTTTTCGAGCACCGTCAGAACCGCGGGATCTGCGGTTTCGAAGACGCGGAGATTTCGGCCACTGACCTCCAACTCCGCCAGCTTTGCCTTCATCGGCACTACAGGCAGCCGTTCGGCGATATCGATCAGCTCGATCAAGCCCTCGACCGTTATCCCGGCGGCCTCGATCTCGCTGCGGAGCGCCTCGGCGGCGGCGGCTTTCGCCTGCCTTTCCGCCTCCAGCGCCCGAGCGCGTTCGTCGGTTTGCCGGCGGTATTCGGCGTAATGGGGCTGGATCCTTTGCAGGAAGGTCGGCGTCGGCATCTCGCGGGTGTCGATCCAGCTCTTCGCCTTGGTCCAGGTCGCAGCAAGCCAATGGCGGATCCCGGGGTCCTTGATGTTGCGTATACGGTCTGCGCGCAGCGCGGCCGCCCAGCGGATCTGGGTAGGGGCGCCGGTCAATACCGCCCAGCCATCCTCCTCCGGCGAAACGCTGACGGCCGGCCCGGGTTTGACCTCGGCGGCTTGTCCCGTCTCATGACGCTTTTTCGCCCCCTCGAATTGCCGGCGATACTCGGCTTCCCATTCGTCGCTCTCCTGGTCGGGCACGAAGCCGTTCTTGTCCCAGAAGGCCCGTGTGGTCGCCTCGATCGCCTCTTCTCGCACCACCCGAAGATCCATGCTCCCGGCCTCCGATTATCGACCCGGTCCGGGACCCTAGCATGATCCGGCGCGGCGAGGGGAGGCGTTGGCGACGGCCTCGCGGAGTGGGGTGGAGCGCGTCAATTTTCACACCCCTCGGCCGCCCGCAACCGGCCGCCGCTGGAGGCGAAGGGCGGTGGAGGCGAAGGGCTGGGCGGATAACCGCTTCTCAGCTACATTAGACAGATAAGATGCAATCTTTGGGAATCTGATAGGCGCCATGATTCGCACAATTTGGAATAAGCTGAAGCAACTCGACGATCTGATGAATAGACATAGTAACATGCTATATCAGACCGAAATTATAATGAAGCGATTGCACGCATTGGCGTATATCGACGCTGAACAATATCGTCGCGCACTATTTTCCGATGCTAAGTATCGTGAAGGAAACCGTCTAGAACCGTATGGTTTCAAAGTGTACTCGCAGTGTGATGAGGATGGCATCATTCAAGAAATCTTTAATCGCATTGGGTTGAAGTCAAGCAGATTTATCGAGTTCGGCGTAGGGAATGGCTTGGAGAACAATACGCTCAAGCTTTTGCTCGAAGGCTGGAGCGGATTGTGGATTGAGGGGAACCAGCGCCATGTGGCGCAAATCAACGGTAAATTTCACGATGTTATGACGGCTGGCAAATTACAGGTTAAAAGCGCTTTGATCACTCGCGAGAAC
>Ga0209526_10003331_pt1 | contig 10956 bp, 8 predicted proteins | sample JacPinW_OM2H0_M1_FD_188566 | JGI IMG/M metagenome (GOLD analysis project Ga0209526, IMG submission 188566) | Forest soil microbial communities from Algoma, Ontario, Canada - Jack Pine, Ontario site 1_JW_OM2H0_M1 (SPAdes) (version 2) | ecosystem: Environmental > Terrestrial > Soil > Boreal...
ATGGTGGGCGCGTTGCGCAATACATCCCGAGCGAACCAGACGGGAGTGGGCACACCGACCCCCGTCTTGCGGAAGGTTTCCAGGTTCAGGTACTTCGCCCCGGCAAACTGCTCGATGCCATTCCGCATTATGGATCGTCCATAAAATGACCGAATAGAGCGACGTCCTGTGTAAGCGGTGGCCCCCTCTTGGCCCCGGGCTCAGGCCAGCACAGCGCGGCTCCCGCTTTCGGCTGCTCTCTCATTCGTCGCGATAACCCGATGCACCGCGACCGCATCCTCGAAGCTGGGCGCCGTATGGGTGCCATCCCGCAGGTCCCGGGCCATCCTGGCATAGATACGAGGGCTTACCGGACCTTGCTCCACAACTGCGAAAATTGGCGATCAATTGACTTTGATACCGGCTGCCCTGATGACCTTGCCCCATCGTGCCGAGTCGTGCGCGATGCGTTCGGCAAACGCCTGCGGGGAACTCGCGATCGAGAATGTCGCCGCAGGCGCGAGGTATCTATCGCGGAACATCGGATCGCCGAAGATCGCTTGCGTTTGCGCACTTAGCTTCTCGACGATGACAGGCGGCGTCCCCTTGGGGGCTGCGAGGCCATACCACGAACCCGCCTGGAAGCCTGGCAGAGTCTCGGCCAGCGCTGGGAGGTTCGGATACGCCGGCAAGCGCTCGGCGCTCCCGATCGCAAGCGCATTGAGCTTGCCAGCCTCGATGTTCTGACGCAGCAGGCCGATAGCGACAATCATCATCTGGATGTGGCCGCCGAGCAGATCGGTAATGGCGGGTGCCGCGCCGCGATAATGCACCGGGGAAAACCTGGTGTCGGTCTCGTTCTCGATGGCGACGATATTGAGGTGCCCGCTGGTGCCGATGCCGAAGGTGCCGTAGTTCAACACGCGCGGCCTTGTCTTCGCATACTCGAGCAGCTCGGCGAACGTGTTGGGCGGTAGTGATGGATGGATCACCAGCGCTTGCGGACTGACGCCCAGTCCGCTGACCGGGGCGAAGTCATTGATCGGATCGTAGCTCAGATTGCTGTAGAGATGTTGATTGACCACAAAGGACGCGTCTGCCGCCACCACGAGCGTGTAGCCGTCCGGGAACGCCTTGGCGACGTACTCCATACCGAGATGGCCCGCGCCCCCGGGCTTGTCTTCAACGAACACCTGTTGGCCAAGCGATTCAGTCAGCCGCTGCGCCAGCGCGCGGGCCAGCGTGTCAGTGATCCCGCCGGGCGAGGTCGGCACGATGATGTGGATCGGCTTGCTCGGATAGGTCTGCGCCGACCCTGCAGCGGCACTGAGGCCGTAGATCAGAACCGCCGTCAGGATGATGTGTACCCTCGGCATGATTGCGTCCGGTTTATGATTTGATGCCTTCAATCGCGTAACTCATTTCTAGCCGGTTCAAATGGGTCGTCAAAAGACTACGCGCGGTTCATCGAGGCCGGCATAGTCCGGTACTGCGGAAATGCCGGCGACATTCGACTCGCCCAAGAGCTGCATTCCGAGGCTTCTGTGAAAAGCAATCGAACCAAAATTTGACGGAGTGGTGATCGCTTTGACGGGCTTGCAGCCATGCCGTCGTGCGAATTCGACGAAGTGCCATGCCAATAGGCCAGTAGGCGGAGAGCGGCACCACGGTCCCGCGTTTATGTCCGCAGCCGAGAAGAAACTGAGATCAAAAGAATGATCTGGTGCTTTGGCCTGTCCTGGCATAGCATTAGGGCCGAGGCACCGAGGGGTCCGGGCGAGCGGCATGGGCCGCACGGAGCTCGTCAGGCGTGGCAATCCCGACTGAATATCTGGACCGGCATTTCCTTCCCGTTTTTGATCGCCTCGACCCGGCGACCGCCTATCCAGGCACCTACAATTTGGGACTCGTGGCCACTTCGGTGGTGATCGCGATCCTGGCGGCGTTCGTCGCTCTATCGATTTCGGGGCGCATCGTGGCCGCCACGACGCGGCGGGCCCGCTACGCCTGGGCCAGCGCCGGTGCAATCAGTATGGGCGGCGGCATCTGGTCGATGCACTTCGTCGGCATGCTGGCGTTTTCGCTGCCCTGCGGGATCACCTATGAACCGGCCGGGACGATCTTCTCGATGATACCCGGGATGCTGGCCAGCGGCATTGCTCTGAACGCGATCAGCAAACCGGATGAACCGGGCTTGGGCCGGCTATCCGTCAGCGCGGTCCTCATGGGGGCCGGCATCGCCGCGATGCACTATTCGGGAATGGCCGCGATGCAGCCCGAGGCGCTGCTGCGGTACAATGCCGGGCTGGTTGTCATTTCGATTGTCGTGGCCGTGGTCTTGGCCTTTGTCTCGCTCGGCATCCGCTTCCAATTCCATCGCACGCAATCACCCCGAATGGCGGCAACCATTGCCGCCGCATCCGTCATGGGCTGCGCCGTCGCCGGCATGCACTACACCGCGATGCAGGCCGCGATCTTCTTTCCACTGCCCGATGCGCCAACCTACAACATGGCGCTCTCGCCGACGCTGCTTGCGCTCCTGATCACGATGTTTGCCGTCCTCATTGCGGTCAGCACCTTGGTCGCGACATTCGCGGGCCGGCAGAACGAGCTGGCGCTCAGCCTGAGCGCCGAAATCTCCCGGCGCAAGCGCTTCGAAGAAGAACTGCGGCGGAGCGAGGCGTATTTGGCGGAAGCGCAAAGGCTGAGCCATACGGGCAGCTGGGCGTTCAATGTCGCGACCCGACAGATGATCCACTCATCCGAGGAACACCATCGGATGTTTGGCTTCGAGCCGGGAAAGGGCATGCCGGTTTGGGAAGACTGGATCCGGCGCATCCATCCGGAGGACCGAGAACGGGCGATCCAGACGATGAGGCAAAAACTCCGCGAACGGAGAGATTACGAGCTGCATTTCCGCATTGTTCTTCCGGACGGCACAATCAAGTACATCCGCGCATTAGGCCATCCAGTCTTGAACCCATCCGGTGATCTCGGCGAATTCGTTGGTACCTCCATTGACATGACCGAACGCAAACGGCTCGAAGAGGTGCGCCTGGACGCGCAAAACAAGCTCGGCCATGCCAATCGGGTAACCACAATGGGGCATCTCACCGCCTCGATCGCCCATGAAGTGAATCAACCGATCGCGGCGTCGGTAACCAACGCCCAGGCGGCACTGCGCTGGCTGGATTCTCAGCCGCCGGATCTGAACGAGGTGCGGCAAGCGCTCGCGCGCATCGTCAAGGACGGCAATCGAGCGGGCGATGTCGTGGGCCGGATCCGTGATCTCATCAAGAAAAGGCCGCCGCGGCAGGATCGCTTGGAGATCAACGCAACGATCCGCGAGGTGATTGATCTCACCCACGGCGAAGCGGTCAAAAGCGGCGTCTCAGTGCAGACAGAGCTCACGGATGGCTTGCCACTCATTCAAGGAGATCGGGTGCAATTGCAGCAAGTAATGCTTAACTTGATCATCAATGCTGTTGAGGCAATGAGCGGCGTCGAGAAGGGGTCGCGAGAGCTGCTGATTAGCAGCGCGAAAGCCGAGTTCGGCGGCGTTCTGGTAGCGGTGCGAGATTCGGGTCCGGGACTGCCCCCAGCCACGCTCGAGCACCTGTTCGACGCATTCTACACGACGAAGTCCGGCGGCATGGGTATTGGACTGTCGATTTGCCGGTCGATCATTGAGGCGCACGGCGGCCGCGTGTGGGCGACATCCAATACTCCTCGGGGTGCTGCGTTTCAGTTAAATTTGCCCTGCGCGCGCGCATGAACGCGCCGACACCATAGGCGTGCGCAAACGCCAGATCTACTCGATCACATCGTCGGCGCCGGGCGCGGTTTTTGTGTTGGGCGCGGAGCCCCAGCTCATCTCCTGGCTTGAGACACGGGGCTCCGCGGGGCGCTCACACCGGCTTAGCGCGTTTAGGGTGAGCAAGGCGAATTGGTCGCGCTTTGATGAGCGGGATCAAGTTCAGCTTGGGCGTTGTCCCCGCTAATCACCGCAGTTTAACGGTCGCGCCGATAGCGCCGCTGCGGTTGCTCCGCATAATTTTGCTGGCAAAGCCCGCCGTTGCCTGAAATCGCTGCCTGGCATTGTTGGAACGAATAGAAGCCGCAATTCATGCCTGGACCTGTGCCGTAGTTCGCGCACCATGAGCCGGCGTGCGCGCCAACGCTTGACAGGAATAAACCGGCAAATGTGATTGCAGCGATCGGAATTGCGCGCATGCATGCCTCCTCGGCTACTGTCTGCCACCCGATTGATTAAGTTATAGCACAGTCCCGCCGGAATGCACGGTTCTTCCATGCCCAGAAATCACATCGCGGAGACTGGACTGCATGGCTGCCCCAGCCAGCGAGTCCGGTCTCCGCCGGCCTACATACGCTGCGCGGTGGATTACGTCACTGCGTTGGATGATCGCACGGCTTATCATTGAGTCCGGCTGCATCTGCCGAGCGCCTCGGCGATGCTGGCGGCCGCCAGGTCAGCCCGCAGACTTGAGACCGAGGTCTTCTTTCACGCCGCTCAGAAACTCCGTCATGGCGACCTGGAAGAGGAACGGCGCCCCCTACATCATGATGAAGCCCATGCCAACGTCGTGCAGCCGTTTCACCCGCTGGCGCATCTCGGCCATGGTATAAGCGTAGCTGGTGTTGGCGCCGACCACGATGCCGCGCTCCCTGCCTTTCTTCACGGCGCGTTCGACAAACTGCCAGAGCTGCGGGCTGTCCCAATCCGGCTTCTTGGAATTGGCCAGCACCTTGCTGAGATCGGTCATCCCGAAGAAGAACATCTTCAGACCGGGAAGCTCCATGGTCTCGTCGAGCTTTTCGACCGAGCCGAGGCTCTCGGCGTGCGGAATGATGTAGGCGCCTTCGTGCATGGCATCGATCCTGCGGTCCCACTCGGCGCGGCTGCGAAATGGATGCACCCACAGCGCCCGGCGATGCCAATCCTTGGCGACTTCCAGAGCTTCCTCGATCTCCTTGATCCCGGAATGCGAGACTAGGATGAATTGGGCGCCAATGCCCTGCAGTCGCGAAAGATCGACCGCGATGCGATGATCGTATCCCATCCACGGGTCACTGTGGGCGCGCACCACGGGCGTGATCCCGGCAGCCTCGCATGTTCGGATCATGTTCTGGACATCGCGGAAGTCCATTCCGGTAAACATCATGTCGATCATGATCCAGTCGAGCCCAAGAAAAGCGCACAGCTCGACCGTTTCGGGGTCGTTTGCCCATACGCCAAGCGCTGTACGCCCAGATTTCATGCATTCCAGCATCGGGTTTCTTGCCGCCATCGTCCGCACTCTCCGTTGTTTCACAGCGCCTTCTGGCGGAATACCACTTTGAGCGTCACCGCAAGCGTCAAACCGATCGCCGTCTGCAGCAGCGAAAGCGCGGCCAAACGCGAGAAGTCGCCCACATTCCAGACCTCGAATGCGAGAATAGAGAACATCCGACTGGATTCGGAGTAGAGCAGAATTACCATGGACAGCTCGGTCATGAAGAAGCTGAACAGGAGGATCCAGCTCGCGAGCACGCTCGGCAAAATAAGCGGGAACGTGATGCGCGCAAAGGTTCGGACCGGCCCATAACCGAATACGCGCGCGCTTTCCTCGAGCTCGGGGTGGATCTGGACAAGACTCGCGGACACGGAGCGCACCGCATAGGCGGTGAAGCGCCCAATGAACGCGAGCAGAATGATTGAGGCCGTGCCGTAAACGGCAAAGGGCACGTCGATCCATACCAGCATCACGCCGACGCCAAAGGCTATTCCCGGCACCGAGATTGGCAGCAGCACGAGGTATTCCAAGAGCTGCCGTCCGGGCAGGCGCGTGCGCGACACGACCCAGGAGATCGCGAGCCCCAGCGCTGCCGCGAGTGTAGCTGCCGCAGTGGAGATCAGAACGCTGGTCGTCATGGTGGACCAGACATCGTCGGAATCCAGGGAGGCGCGCAGGTTCGCAATGCTGTACTGTCCCGCCCAAGTGTAAGGCGAGAGGGCCGCCGCGACCAGCACCACAAGCGGCGCCGCGATGGCGAGAATAACGTAGAGGCATCCCGCGGCGAAGGTGAGTGCACCCCATGGGCCAAGCTCAATCACACGGGGGCGAAAGCCCTTGCCCGTCACCGTGACGTAACTCCTGCCAGCAAGGAACGATCTTTGCGCCGCGGTCGCAAGGATCGAGAGCACGATCAGATAGAGCGAAAGCACCGCCATGATGCCGTAGTCCGGCGGAGTGGCCTGCGAAGCGATCCAGATGCGCGAAGTCAGCAAAAGGATCTGGCGCGACCAGCCCAGCACAATGGGCGTACCGAACAGGCCGACCGCGATGGTGAACGCAAGCACGGCGCCGGACAGGATCGCTGGCGCGAGCAGCGGTGCGGTCACTCGCAACGCGGTCTGAAGCTTGGTGAGGCCGCAGACCTGCGCCGCCTCTTCGAGGCTCGGATCGATGCTGCGCAGTGCTGCGGCAACGATCATCATGACATAGGGCGCAAGATAGATGCCCATGACCCAGGCCATGCCGGCGTGGGTGTAGAGATCCAATTCGATGGGGATGCCCAGCGCGGCAAGAATGCGGTTGATGGCGCCCACCCGCGGCGCGAGCAGCAGCGCCCAGGCGACCGCGCCGACGAACGGCGGAATGAAGATCGGCAGCTGTGCAATCTGCTCCAGTACAGTACGCCCGAAGGTGGTGGTGCGCACAAAGATCCACGCAAGCGCGGTGCCAACCACGCAAGCGAGCAGGGCGGAGCAGAGCGCGACTGCAACGGTGCTGGCCAGCGCCGACCAATAGATCCAACCCGTGAGCACAGCGACTAGACTGCGGGCATCGAGTGTCCGGGCTGCGTTCGGATCGAATACGGCGCGCGTCAGGATCATTACAAGGGGCGCGAGCACAAGAATGCCAATCAGCGCACCAAGCGAGGTCAAACCGAGGGCCTGTGGAAGCGCCCGCGGCCAGGCGGTATCAGCGACGTGGCTCATTGCCCGACGCTCACACGACCCATCTAATGTCGCAAGCATCGAGGGTGAGTCCTACCCGATCGCCGACCCGCCGCTCCTCCCGGCTGATCTCAATGACGACAATACGGCCGACCGGTGTGTCGGCAGTGAACTCGATTCGATCGCCGGCATAACGTGTCTCGACAATCTGGCCTTGCAGCACATCAGTCAGATCAGGAGCCGTCGCGCGCCATTTCTCCGGCCGTACGCAGAGCACCGCCCCCTCTTCCGGCGTGCTCGACGCAGACACAGTGAGAGTGCCCAGCCGAATGGTATTCGCGCCGGCTGCCGTGATCCGCTCGAATTTGCTGATGATGTTGGCCCGCCCCAAGAACTCGGCGGCGTAGCGGGTCTTCGGGCTCTCGTAGATTTCCTTTGGAGGTCCTTTCTGCAGCACCTTTCCCTCGTGCAGCAGATAGATGGTGTCCGCAATGAACATTGCTTCCTCCTGGTCGTGGGTGACGAACAGGACTGTGTGTGCGAGCCGGCGCTGCAGGCCGCGGATCTCCGCGCGCATTGCGATGCGTAGATTGGCATCGAGGTTGCTCAAAGGCTCGTCCATCAGGATGACGGGTGAGCTCGATACAATGCAGCGGGCGAGCGCGACGCGCTGCTGTTGCCCGCCTGAGAGTTGGGTAGCGCTGCGACGCGCCATCCCGGAAAGCCCGACTAGTGCAAGCGTCTCATTCACTTTTTGCTCGATCGTGCACCGGTCGACGCCGGCTGCCCGAAGCGGCAGGCTCACATTCTGAAACACTGTCATGTGCGGCCAGATGGCGTAGGACTGGAACACCATGGCGACGTTGCGCCGCTCGACAGGCACGAACAAGGGCGGCCGATGGCTGAAGACGGTGCGGCCATTGATGGCAATGCGGCCTCTTGTTGGCCGCTCGAGCCCGGCGATGCAGCGCAGCATGGTGGTCTTGCCGCAACCGCTCGCGCCGAGCAGGACTGAAATTGACCCGTCTTCGAATGTCTCGGTGACGGCGGCGAGCACCGGCACCGGGCCGAAGCTCTTGGCGAGGTTTTCGACCTGGATGGTCATTTGTCCGCGCTCGTCATCCTAAGGCGCCCGGCGCAAAGCGCCAAGCCTCGAAGGCGTCATCCTGAGGCACGAGCGAGCATAGCGAGGGAGCCTAGAAGGATGGGCGGCCGCGCTATTTCACTCCCGTGACTTCTTGCCAAAACTGCAGCAGGTTCTGCTGATCCCCAAGCGCGCGATCGATGTCAAAGGGCATCAGCTTGAGCTCGCCGAATGCTGGCATGCCCGCTGGCGGTTTCACGTCAGAGCGCAAGCTGTACTCGTTGTTCTTCTGAATGATCTGTTGGGCGTCGCTCAGCATGAAATCGACGAACAGTTTCGCCGCGTTCAGGTGGGGCGCCGCTTGGGTTGCGCCAATGCCGAAGTTCAGCGCCGGCGTGCCCGAGGTCGGAACGTGGAAATCGATTGGGGCTCCCTTGGACGCTGCGCTGCCGAAATGATTGTTCATGATGTAGAACATGATGGGTTGTTCGCCGGAAAGGAGCTTCGACATTCCTGCCGGCGTGGTCGGTGCCAGCGCCGCGTGAACTGAAACCAAGCCCTTGTAGATCGCGCCCGTCTTCTCGACGCCGAAATTCTGGTAGAGCGCTGCGAGCAGCGAGAACGCGGCGGATGAGGTGCGCGGATCGTAATAGCTGACGCGATCCTGCCAGGCGGCAGGCGGTTCGACATAGTCCAGCCAGTCCTTGGGCATTGGCATGCCCTTTGTGAATTCCCGATTAGATGCCATGCCGTAGATCAGCGTTTTGACGATCAAGTAGTCCTTTCCGGATGGCGCCGCGGCCGCGGCGAAATTCACGAGCTCCGGGCTGCTGTAGGGTTCAATTAGATGTTCGGAGCTCATCCGGCTCATGACGTCCTCGGTCGCAAAGAAAACGTCGGCCGCCTGCCGCTTCGCCTGCCGTTCGGATGAGTGGCGGTTATAGATCTGCCAGCAGCCGGCTACGTAAGTGTGGACTTGAACCTTGGGGTAAAGCTTCTTGAAACGTTCGACATAAAGCGGGGTCTGTGGCGGGTCGCAGGCGTAGATTGTGACGCTGCCCTCCTTGTTGGCCGCCTCCGCTAATGCCGCATCGCTCGCCAGCGCCGAAGGGGCGATGCCGACGATCAGCGCCGCAGCTGCCAGAAACTCTCCTGGTCTGTGCACGGTTTTGCTCCAAAATTTTGGCTTGGGCGGCGTGGGCGTCGCTGTTGTTACGCGAAACACGGACCCCCACCCCCAAGCCCTCCCCACAAGTCCCCACAAGGGGGAGGGGCACAGGCCCGTCGTGCGGCCACGTCTGTGCATCACCCGCCTATCCCGCAGCGCGCTGCTCCACATTGGCAATGCGCGCGGGCACGCCGAATTCGCGCCGGCAGACTTCGGCCAGCGTTGCCACCCCGGCGCGGATCGCTTCATGGGAAGGGTTCGCAAAACACAGCCGCAGCCGGCTCTTGCCGTAAGATTTGTCCGTCACCCATTCCGGCCCAGGGTTAAGCGCAATGCCCGCGGCAAGCGCAGCCTGCGCCAACTGCACCGTATCAACCTGATCCGGCAGCTTCACCCAAAGAAAAATGCCACCCTTGGGAGTTTCGAACTCGGCGGCCGTCCCGAACTGCTCCGCGAGCGCATCCATCATGGTCTGCAGCTTCGCGTGCAAGCCTTTTGTGAGCCTCGGGACATGCTGTGCGAAATGACCTTCACAGAATTCCGCGAGAATCATCTGCTCCAGCGCACCTGAGCCCGCATCGGTCTTGAGCGCGAGCATGCGCGAGAGCAGGTTCCATGGCGCAACGATGTAGCCCACCCGCAGCGCCGGCGCGACCGATTTCGAGAACGAGCCGATGTGAATGACGCTTTCCGATTTGCTCAGAGCGTAGAGCGCAGGCGGCCTGCTGCCCTCCCAGACGAGGTCCGAGTAGCACTCGTCCTCGAAGATCGGAATGCCGTGCGCGTGCGCAAGCCGCAGCAGATCCTGCCGGCGCGCTTCACCCATGATGGCGCCGGTTGGATTCTGCACAGTGGGAATGGTGTAGATGTATTTGGCGCGGATGTTGCGCAGTTTGAGGTCATCTAGCGTGCTCGCCAATGCATCAACCCGCAGTCCTTCGCGATCGAGCGGAATGCCCACAGCATTGATGCCGCGGCGCGCAAGACGGGTGAGCGCGCCGGCATAGGTTTCCTGCTCGATCACGACGGTATCGCCCGCAGAGAGCAGGAGGCCATTGACCAGCTCGATCGCCTGCAGCGAGCCCGACGTGATCAGGATCTCGTCCGCGTCACACGAGATGCCGGCGTGCTGCTTGAGCTTTGCGGCGAGGAACGCGCGCAGGCGGCGATAGCCGAGAGGGCCGCTTTCGAGGCCATAGGTCGCAAGCGCTCGACCCTCGCGTCTGAGGACGGCCGAGCTCGCCGCAATCAGCGCGTCCACTGGAACACAATCGGCATCGTTGTGCCCGCCACTGAAATTGTATTCGGCAAAGCCGGTCCATTTCGGTGCCGGTGGCGGCAATCCCTTGCTCAACAGCGGCGTGAAGTCGAATGGGGTCATGGATTTCAGTCTTCCGGTCGCAGCTCATCCAGGGCGGAGCCTGATGTTACAGGCGTTTACAGGCGTGTCAAAAGTCGAAAAGGCGCAAAAAAATCGCTGTCAAACATCTCCATCGAAGTTCGGACAACAAAGCCAAAAAAACAAATCGCCAACAAAAAATGAAAAAATGAAAAAAGTTCTTGACAAAGAAACGAAACTTGTGTATGAAAGCGCATCCTCAAAATTGTGAATTGAACGTGCGCTGAAAGCGCGCGCAGCTCTGCGGCATTTGCGCAGCACGTAGAGCGGAATAGCGAAGCGTATTCCGCCATTCTGCGCGCAACCTCGCTAAGCGCGCCGCACTTGAGCGACCATGCGGACATACGAATGCCGATAGGCCAGTA
>Ga0209526_10003332_pt1 | contig 10955 bp, 13 predicted proteins | sample JacPinW_OM2H0_M1_FD_188566 | JGI IMG/M metagenome (GOLD analysis project Ga0209526, IMG submission 188566) | Forest soil microbial communities from Algoma, Ontario, Canada - Jack Pine, Ontario site 1_JW_OM2H0_M1 (SPAdes) (version 2) | ecosystem: Environmental > Terrestrial > Soil > Boreal...
GTCTGCTGGGCCACCGGCGGCCCGCAAAAATACACCGGGCGTTCCATGTACGAGTTGCACAAAGACATGAAAATCACCGGGCCTGAATGGGACGCGTTCATGGACGATTTTCAGCAGACGCTGGACAAGTTCAGCGTCCCCGCCCAGGAGCAGGCCGAGCTAAAGGCAATCGTCGACAGCACGCGCGCCGACATCGTCGTAGAGCCCGGAGCGGCCGCAACTTCGTAGCGCCTCAAACTTTTGCGCGATTTTTTCGATATCGATTCCCTTGAACGTTTGGCCCTACAGATAGCCAACGCGTCTCAAAAAACCCGCTAACCTCGCTAGCATACACCGTTGAGGTCGATCTCTACCGCCCAGCCAGGCGGTCAACGTCATTCGGTTGACACCCAGTTTTGTTGCCGTCTGACGATCACTCTCGGGTGACTCTTCCGTGTACCGCCCCAACGCTTTCAAAACTTCTTCGGTGCTCATACGCGCGGAGGGCAACGCCACCCGTGGCGAAGGGTCAGAGTAGTCAGGTCGATGATGATTGAAGCCTGTCGGTTCCATAGTTGAACGCGACGGCTACAGCGAACGGCTTTGAAAACTACTGGGGTAGTGATACCATTACGGAGGAAACTTCTCATTGTCGGTGACTCGGTGATGGGTTCTTTATCAAGCGCCGGGGGGATGGTGATGCGTCTCCCGACGCGCTTTTCATATATTGGTCACTCTCGCTCCGTGTTCGGGTAATAGGCCCAAGCCGAAATGCGGCCGCAATACACTAATCCGGGCGGGTAGCTTCGCTGGTCGATTCCTACCAGCTACGCGTCTTGCGTTACCCTGAGCGATATGCAAAGACAGAGGCATTGATGGTCGAGGCTCCGCTCTTCCAAGTGCTATCAAACTTGAGAATATTTTAGACTTCAAGCTAAATATTGGAAGCAGCAGGAAGACGCTGGGGCTCAATGCGTTATCGAAATGCAAGGCCCAGGTCATGCCCGATCCCGCTTTCGCGAGCTGGAAAAGCTCTCCTCCGCGCTTCTCGAGGTAGCCTCCTACTTGAATTCCGGCGACGGGAGTGATGATCTCCTGCAATCGTTCCCGGCGTTGAATAACGCTCTTGCCGGTCAAGTCACGCCCATTATCCCAAAGCAAATCAAACAGGACATACGCAACTGGAGCAGTTGGACGTTTTTGCCATTTTTGAAGCAATTGGAAGCGGGGAATCCCTTTCTCATCCAGGGCCACGATCTCACCATCGAGGATCGTTGAGCGCAGATTTAGTTCTTCGACCGCATCTCGAACCGTTGGAAACTTCGGCTCAAGTGGCAATCGATTACGAGACCAGATCCGAGCTTTGCCCGCCGAATCGATCACTGCGATTGCTCGATAGCCGTCCATTTTGATTTCGAAAATCCAGTCCGGAGAGTCGAACGGATCTTTGATCAGGGACGCCATCATCGGTTCGATGATTTGCGGGAAAGGCCTTTTCACGTGGCGGCACGATACGCTCAATGGCAAGTCCTCTGACAACAAAGAGCGCGATGGGGGAGGGCGATCTCACGCCTAGACTTCCTGTGTTTTGCAATTGCTACATTCGTCATAATCAACAGCAGATTTGGTTGATAAGGTGAATGCTCTGATGGAGTAAAAGTTCGCAGCCGGACGGCTCAGCTTGCGTCTCTTAGGACGTGAGGAACTCGCCGTCCTTCCAGCGCAGTATTGATCACGGCCACCATGTAGTCGAGTTGCACGCATCACGGAGCGGAGACAGCGGTACGTTTGTGACGTTCATCTACGAGAAGGACTCAGAGCGACTCCTGCGGCATGTTACCGGAACCGACGAAGACGAGGTGATTCTTCAATCGCTGGCGTGGAGCGAGAAAAATTCGTAAAGCTCGAGGTCGAGGGGTTGATCAATGTCCGCCTCATTAATTAGAAATTTGCCCCAGCATTAGTAGGATTAGAAGAACCATTTGCAAAACTACCATAGCGATCGCCAGTAAGCCGATAACTCGCGCATTCCAGATGTACCACGAAGCGTTTAGAAGTTTGGTGGAGTGTAACCATTTCAGCGTTCGGGTGACGCACGCTAGCCGCAGCGCGGGCCTCCCGCACAGACCGCCGGCGGGCCGATTCGTCGCCGATTAATCGGGCATTGATGACCTTCAACGCTACCGCACATCGAAGATTTACATCGAGCGCTTTGTAAGTCACGCCCATCGCACCGCGACCCAGTTCAAGCGGCGTTCCATCGTCGCGGGTTAGGACTTCGTAATGCTCGAACCGGAATTCGGAAGGCGAATGAGTAGACCCGACGGATTGGCTCACCGTCTGCTCATTACCGAGAGCTCCGCGTAGTACACAAACCGGGCACGACTCGCTGTTGTCCGGTAACAGCGTTCCGCAAACCGGACAGGCCCGCTTGCTTTTCGTTTTCACCACTCTAACCTCCGAGGGATACTAAAGTTCTAGTCGATTCGATCGCTAATAGCCTGCACAAAATCGCTCGTGTTCGGTGGCAAACACGAGAGAATCGCGTAAATGCGTCGGACCGAACGATCGAAAGGAATCTGGGACGATCAGGAGGGTCCGATCCCAGCCACCAATTTCCCCCTTGCCTTAGAAACATGAAGGATGTCAGCGATCCCGGCCTGATCCCGGAAAAGTGGACAGTTGAAAAGTGTAGTTCTGCTCAAGTATCGACAAGTTCGGACCAGGCCGCGTATAGAATCAGAGTTTCCTTTAGGAGTTCTATGGCTTCGCTCAATATCATTACCTAAACGGATGGGACGCTCGAATCGTTGCTTTGGATATACGTCGAAGCGCGTATTGACAAGCCTTCGCTGTGTCAAATTCGATAGGTGCCATTTCAAAAATCCGGCCGGAATACCAAACGGCTGACTTTATCAGAGCACGACGAAGCAATGACGGGTGTCAAAACAGAAGCGCGGCTTGACCTTGCCTTGGGTTCGAGTCGCGCTTCTGTTTACTGCAAAGTTTTTAGGCCGCTACTTCACGTCGCGTTGTCTCTTTCAGGGGCTTTTGAGCTGGAGATGCACACGAGAGACGCGGCTTTTCTCCAGCAATCCTTGCGGCAGGCTTTGGGCATCAAGAGCGCATCTGCCAATTAACTGCTGCTCCGGTTTCTGGTTTAATTGAAAGCTTATAGAAAGCATCCAGAATTTCTGCCCCAATAACTGATCTTTTCTTTCGCTCTGGGTGATCGGCAACGACCACCGAGCAAAGTTCGCCGCTCTCTAGCCTTAGATATCCCGTTTGATGCACGTGAGAATAAGTTCCTACTAAACGAGGAGCGAATTTCAATGCCCTCAGGAATGGATTGGCCCACCATGCTCCGGTCAGAAACAATATCCTTTGAGGCTCCAAGAGTTTAATCTCGACTCCCAACATCTCCTGGCAAGCCGGTCCCTGGAGTTTGCAAAGACTCAGGCTCGGATTTCGCCCTACATGTGGCGAAATCTTGTATAGATTGGTCCAGTATAGATGGCTTAGAGGATTCTCATCCGGACCAAATTCTTTGAGGACAGCTCGAGCTACGCTCCAAAAACTGGATCTCGCCGGATTACATTGTTTTTGATCACTAGGCTTTCGCCAAACGTTATGAAGATGCATAATTGGATCCGGAACCGATGAGCTGAAGGCAATCGTGTTTTCCAATAACGTTTCTCTTTTTTTTCCAAGGTCTGATACCTTAAAGGATGGGTGCCAACCGTGAACCGCGCGACCTACTAGCATGAGTCTGCCATCTACGGCCGCGCCCTTCACGGGGCAGAAGCACACGAGTTTTTCGCTTGAGCGCTTATACGAACTTGTGGCGAGGAGAATTTTGCGGAGAGCGTACCGGATCTCACTGCTCTTCATGTGTCACCAACGATTGCTCTTGAAGTCTTAGTTAATTCGCCGCTCGTTGATCGCAATAATCTGCATTCCGCCATCCGTCGAAAAGCGCATCGTGCAAAAGAGTTTTGATTTACCGCTCAGTCTTTGATGCGGGTTCATTACTGTCCAGGAGAACACCTGGGTAACATAAATGAGATCACCGTCTTCTTGCACGGCGAAGGTCCCCCCGATCAGCAGGTAAGATCTAACCGGCCATTTCCGATAGTACTGTTGGTCCGAGGTCCGTATTTGGCTGCGTGAATAGTTGGTATGTTCGTAGAATCGGGATACGACCGGCGCGAAATATTGATTGCGTTGGTTAACATCGGCGCTCTCGCCAGCCTTTATATAGTCGACAACGAATTGCTCGATTACGGTTTGGGTATGCTCGCTCAGCTCCGCTGCGTTACTCTTGCGCTCAGGAGTCGCCTTGGCGGACGCGGTATTAGACGCCCACTCGTTCATGGCCAAGCCTATCGCACCCGACGAGATAGCGAAGTTTAGGTTCTGACCATCAACTAACATTGAGGTAGCAACACCGATGACTTGCCCTTGCTCATTCAATACAGGTGAACCGCTAGAGCCGTGCGAAATAGGCGCAGTGATCTGAATGTATTGGCCGTTTTCGCGGATTGCTGCCACCAAACCATCCGACACCGTACCTTGCAGCCCTTCCGGGCTGCCAATTACCAGAACGCGCTCCCCTTCCTCGACTTGGACATTACTGTCTAGCAAGAGATAGGGAACGTCATTCGCTTTGAATTTCAGCATCGCGATGTCCACATTGGGCAACCTGATCCAGTCTCCAGTGAATGGGTAATAGGCACCGCTCGGCGTTCGTGCTCCTACAGTGCGCGCATTTTTGATCACATGATAGTTAGTTAGCAACAGGCCTTCCGACGTAATAAAAAACCCGGTACCGGTAACTACATTTCCGTGCTCGTCGGTGGTGACTATCTCAACAACGGCGGGTTTTGCTTTGCGCACGATGTCAGGAATGTCGTTTGCGCGTAGGTCGGTGATTCGCAAAAGCGAGAAAAGGAACGCAACAAAGAGCGTAAGCCGCGCTGACATGTGACGTGTGGAACAACCGTAAGAATCGGCTTAAGCGGGCGATTGCTTTAGGTTCCACCCCCGCTAAAGATTCACTGCTTTTTGTCCAAATTATGGTTTTTGTGAACCCTAACGAATTCCGCCGTTCAGACCCCGCCATGTCTCGGGGCTATTGTCGCGCAAGCATCATCTCCCGCGCGTTCAAACTCATACCAATACTTAGTCACCCTGGTTTTGTTTTTCCCTCTATCCGGGCCCAAGATAGCTCCGTTTCGGCCGGGGCCCGTGTTGCTCAGGCATCTGAAAGCCGGCAAGTTGGGGTCAATACACAACCGGGTTTATCATTATCCCGGCACCCGATGGTACGGCAATACCAAGCGAGTTCATGAGCGAGGCAGACGCTCGCACCCACGGATCTAGACCAGCTATGAACGGGCAATGAACGGCTTTCTAGACTATTACGGTTTCGTCGAAAAGCGCCGGTCAGAACATAGCTTCTTTACTTCAGGACCTTTAAAGAGAGAGCAAGAACTCTTTGAGGATTGCTCTCCTCGTATGCAATTTCAAAGAGACAATGAGCCTGATGGTGCCGACCGCTGTACTCTAAAGCTTCGGTTCGTTCTTCGATTGACTCATAAACGACGCCGTCCTTAATGAATCGGCGAAACGTAGAGCGATCTGGGTAAGTGCGGGTCCAGCGGTACGTCTTGGCGTCGCCTTCCATATCTTTTCGAATAAAGGTAGCCGAAGCGTTGCCATGGCCGAAATAGTTGACGACGCCGTCCCCCACATAATTGCAAATCGTTGCCCAGTCATGTTCTCCAAAAGCTCTATCAATCTTAAAAATTAAGGCTGAATCCATTGGTTCGTTAGGCGAAGGGCTAAGCGTGATGGAGGGCTCCGCTGCCGCAGTTTCGCCAGAAGCTCCGTCCTCGACGGTCGCGGAAAGAACAGCCGCGCGAACAGCCTCGGCAGAAATCGCAAAGTTTAGGTTCTGACCTTCCTGAGCGACTAATGTCGCGATCCCTAGGACTTGCCCAGATTCGTTGAGAACGGGCGAACCGCTTGAGCCATGGGAGACCGGTGCGGTGATCTGGATCATCGATCGATTCTCGCGAAACGCCGAAATAATGCCGTCGGAGACAGTGCCTTCGAAACCTTCGGGATTTCCGAGTACCAGCACGCGTTGGCCCTCGACTGCGTCTGCCGTAGAACCTAGGTTCAGATAGGGAACGTCCGTCGCGTAAAAAGTGAGCAATGCCACATCCGGCTTTGGCGAAAATGCCACAATTTTTTTGAAAGAATAGACCGCTCCGCTTGGGGTCTTAGCGAGTATAGATCTTGCGTCGGAAATGACGTGATAATTGGTCAGCAAATTGCCGTCGGCTGAAATGAAAAACCCCGTTCCGGTCTTCAGCGTTTTGTTTTGGTCGTCCAGGGCAACGATTTGTACTACCGCTGGCTTTGCCTGGCGCACTATGCCAGGGATATCAACGTCCTTTGCGATCATCGAAACCGCGACGCAGGCTGAAGTTGCGACCGTGAGGACTATACAGCGGCTCAATTGCCGACGATGGGAGCTCGATTTCACTGAACCGTTAATTTACTTATCGGCCAAATGGAAGCGCGACTTAACCCGTCGAAGGGCCAAGTCGCGCCTTTCTTTCTCAATCTTACTATTTGTTAGGCTGCTCGGCTCGTTGCTCTGTGAAGGTCTGGTGAATCCGATCCGAAACTTGCCGTTCTCGGCGTGCTCAATAAAAGCCCATGCGCTCTGCATTAGGCGTTGTAGTTGTCGGTAACCTTATTTGCCTGATTTTCGGTTTCGTAGCGACGATATGGCCGTAGCATCATTTCCAAGCGAAGTGAACTGTTGGTTTGGAGGGGCGCTCCCACACTGATTTCAAGGAATTTGTTAATAATCGCCTCTGGTTTGATTTGAGTGATATGGCTCAGTTCTTGGAGCTGCCGAGTAAGAGTCTTAGAAAGCGTGAAGGTAATTGATTGTGGGGCTGTTTTCATAACTGCCATACTGTAACGCTATAACGTTACAATTATCAAGAAGAATTGCATCTATTTTGTAACTCTATTATGTTACACTTTGAGAATAGAGCTTATGTCGCAGGAAGAAACCGAAAAACTGATGGACGAGCTGAAGGCTTGGGCAGATGCCGAGTATGGAAGGCGCGCCGACGTTGCGCGGATGCTTGGCGTGCCGCGACAGAGGGTGACTAACTGGATCTCTGGCCACGGAACTCCAACCCTTGAGCAGGGGCTTAGGCTGCAAGCTTTCCTGAAGAAGCAGCGGCGAAGATCTCGTGCCTAAGCAGCCTCCCCCCAAAAAGGCATTGACCGATCAGCCTCAATCCTTTGGCGCTAACTCGGCTAACAGTTTGTCAAAGCGCGGATCCTTCCGCAGTGGATCCCAGTACGGATCCAGCTTCAATTGACCGTAGTAGACACCAAACGGCATTGTCGTCAGAGGAACCAAAGTTTCAAAGGCCAAGTCAATTTCATTAGTCCAGGCGTAGACCAAAGCCAAATTTGTCATGACAGCTGGCCCATCCAAAGCGTCCTTAGAAATTGGCAATATCTCGACGGCGCATTTACCCTCAAATACGGCCGCTGCTTTGTTATCAAGCAAGGCATCCACCACCGCCAACAGACTAAGCAGATTGGCATTATCTGGCGACTTCTCGACCTTTTGATTCAGTTGCTCTCGTACTTCAGCAAAGCCGGGGTTTGAATCTGGGCGTTCTCCTTGGAGCCGAGCGATTAGAATGGAGTAACAGCCGACTGGAACCGGCCGTCTACCATAAGCAAACTGACTGACATCCTCACTGCCTTTCAATTTTTCGATAATTTCTTTCCCTTGTCGCCAATCACGATCGGTCAGAGCGAGATTGAGTCGAAAACTGAGCACGTCCGTATCGTCGGCCATCGAGGCTGGGAGAGCTGCAATCGCTGACCTGGTGGGGCCGTCGTCTCCGATCGCCAGTATGGCTATGATTGCCTTCTCAACCTTGAGGATCGGTTTGTCAGGAAGAAGCTCGATCAACCTATCGTACGCTTTTTCGGAAGCGCTAAATTGGCCGAAAAGCGCGGTCGTATCAGCTAAGTCGTGAATCGAAAGTATATTACGTGGATCGCGCGCGATCGCTTCGTTGAGGTCCTGTATGGCTTTTTCCCATTTGCCCTGCCGGCGATCCATCCACGCTTCGAGCCGGAACACCTCGGCAATATTGGTCAAGCCACGTTTGGCAATCGCCAGTTGCTCCCGTATTCGCTCGTAGTCCGGATAGGCGTAACAGAAATAGAGGTGGAAAGCGTACGCCAAGCGGACCTCAGGAAGGTCTGGTTGCAAGCGCAACGCGTTGGCTATTGCCGCGTCGCCTGTGGCGCGACGCTCCGGGCTTGGATAGCGGAAATAAAGAAGGCCGTGAATTTGCGTAGATGCGCAATAGGCCAATGTGAACTTTGGATCGAGCCGGACAGCTTGCTCCAGCAAACTGATCGCGTCACGCAATGGTTCGTCGGATCCTAAGACTGCCGCAATTCCGGCGCTCGATATTAATTCTTTGGCCCGGAGATAGAGGTCGTAGGCCTCGAGGCTATTGGTCGGTTTTGTTTCGATCCTCTTCTTCTCTTCTCGGGAAAGTGTGGCAGTCAACTTGCGGGCAATGGTTTCAGCCACTTCGCTCTGGATGGCAAAAATATCTATTAGATCACGATCATAGGTCTCTGACCAAATCGTGTGATCGGTTCCGGTATCGACCAATTCGATGGTAATCCGGGCGCGATTCCCGGCACGCCGGACGGTACCTTCTAGAATGTTAGCGACGCCTAACGCGTCGGCGATTTGTCGCAGATCCCGCTTTGTGTCTGGCCGATACTGCATGACCGAGGTGCGACTGATGACTTTGAGTTCTGAGATCCGAGCGACGTTAGCGAGGATCTCATCCTGCACACCGTCCGCAAAGTAAGCGTCATCTTTATTCGCGCTGATGTTCTCGAAGGGCAGGACTGCTATACTTTTCGCAGATGGTACCAAGCCGGCACTTCTCTGATTGGGAACAGATCCGCGATAAACGGAGAAACAAAACCAGCTGAGCAGTAATCCGACCACACATATGCCGGACACCGCCCACCAGCGCGCCAAACCCTTTCTTGGCTTTCGTTTGGATTGCCCAGTCGTTTTGTCGCCTGTCAAACGTAGATCGTTCGCACTTAGAGGTGAGCCGGAAGCAATCGCTTCTCTCACGCTCGATAAAGCTTTCTGAAGTTGCGCCGCACTGTGAAGGCGCTGCCCGGGATCTTTTGGCCAGCAAAATCTCAAGCACCGCAATGATGGGTGCCGGGACATTTTTGAGTTTTTCGACGGGTGGCGCGGCATATTGATGCTGGTACATCAACTCAGCGGGAGAGCCCTGGAAGGGAAGCCTGCCTGAAAGCATCTCCCAAAACGTGATCCCTAACGAATACAGATCGGAACGAATATCGACTCCGATTCCGGCAAATTGTTCGGGGCTCGCATATCCGGGTGTTCCGATGAAACCTCCCCCCGTCGAAATTGTCCCTTCTGTAACCCCTTTCGCCAGGCCCAGATCGATAATCTTGACGCTCTCCAACCGTCCCTCATCCCAACTGACCATGATGTTGCTAGCTTTAATGTCTCGATGGATGAGACGCTGTTTCTCGATGGCCATTAATCCAGCAGCGACCTGTGAAACTACTTCAAGCGCTACATCCAGCTCCAGCCTGCCAGAACGTTGGATCAGTTTTGCCAACGTTTCTCCATCGACGAACTCCATCGCGTAAAAGTAATTGCCGTCGCTTTCACCAAGATGAAACACCGACGCCACGTTGGGATGCCGGACGCTGCCCGCCGCTCGGGCTTCCCGGACAAAACGGCGCCGGGCTGAGTCGTCGCCGATGAATCGAGCGTTAATGATCTTCAAGACTACTGGGCGCTCCAGATGGACATCAAAGGCTTTGTAGGTGATCCCCATCGCTCCGCGACCGAGCTCGCCCGGTGTTCCGTCTGCATTCTGGAGAACCGTGTAGTGCTCAAAGCGAAGTTCGGAAGATATACCCGAAAGCGAATCGCTCTGGGTCTCGAGGGCGCCTCTCAAGGCGCAAACCGGGCAGGGGTCGCTGTTTTCGGTGAACAGCGTTCCGCAAACTGGACAGGTCCGGTTGCCGTTCGTTTTCAACCACTCTCACCTCCCAGGGCTACTAGAGTCTAGTCGATTTGGCCTCCCATGGCTTGCACAAAATCGTGATCGGCAACATACCGACAGAAAGAATCGTGCGGATTCTTCAGGCCGAACGATCGAAAAGAGTCTGGGACGATCAGGACGGTGCAACTAGATCCTCCGCTCGCTCCAGCTCCCGCGTAAAGATTCTGCAGTGCGCTACCGAAATCATCCTTCTTCTCGGCAACCAGGGTGGCGTCTCGAAACCGATAGACAGCGCGGATTAGACTGCGCATCAAACGACTCTTTGACCATGGAGGCAATCATCGGGGGGACGAATTGTGGCAGCGGCTTCCCTGGCATAATCGATCGATAGCGTGATCTCCGCTCACTTTTTGGAAAGAATAGACGGGTCACTTCTGTGCCGAACCGCCTATGTGCCTTTCTTGAGTGAAACCAGTGGGCTTACCCCTCCTGTCTTCACCACTTACAACGGGAATCCCGGCAGCAAGTTTCAGAACCTTTGAAAAACTTGCGACAAATCGGACACAGCGAACGCTGAGCGAGGCAGCGCTGAGCGCACGGCAAAATTAATTGTCAGGAACGGGCCAATTCCCGAGCCGATTCGAACCGGCAGAATATCGACTTGGTTGGTGCGAAATGTGTCCGCATTGTTTCGAGAGCATGCCTGAAACCTCTGGGTCGGAAATCCTTTGTATTTGGGTGAAGGTCGATTACGCGGCCGAAAGCAAATCACCTTATGAAAACTACTTCGATCCCTCCTCCAGCTTCAATTTTTGTGTCGCCGTCTCGGTCCGT
>Ga0209526_10003333_pt1 | contig 10953 bp, 8 predicted proteins | sample JacPinW_OM2H0_M1_FD_188566 | JGI IMG/M metagenome (GOLD analysis project Ga0209526, IMG submission 188566) | Forest soil microbial communities from Algoma, Ontario, Canada - Jack Pine, Ontario site 1_JW_OM2H0_M1 (SPAdes) (version 2) | ecosystem: Environmental > Terrestrial > Soil > Boreal...
GGCACATCACGCCGCGCTCCAGTGGGGCACAGTGCGCAACCTGCTTCTGGCCTGGGCGTTGACATTGCCGGCTTCGATTGTTTCTGGCGGGCTTCCTATTCTGGGGTTTCCGCAACGTCTTCTAGCGGGACGAGATCACCCGCCGGTCTGCGGACTAAGTGTTCATATCGGGACATCGCTTCGGCGATGCCCTATGTGTCGCAGTATCAACGCGCCCTTAGGCCTTGGGCAAGGCGACTTTTCCGCAGCATGCTCGATCGGAAACGTCGGCCTACCGTCGTAATTGGCGGGACGCGATTGCCCGCAAACGGGCGTGCTTTTCGGCATCGGTTTATGACGGCAAGAAGATTACTGCCCTGCACCCGACCCTGAGCAGTCTTTATGTCACCACTCTCGCCGGCATGGAATGGTAGGGGTTGACCAGCTACGAGGCCGATAAGCCCGGCAGCTGACCGCTATGGTAAGGTGATCGCAGTAAAGTCTGCGATCTGATGCGGCTTTTACCGACACGTTTGCCGTCTCGACGAAATCCCTGTGGGCTAGTTCTTTGGACACTGCCAGACCTCGGCAATTGCTTGGAGTATTCGATGCCACGATGATAGTCATGGGCGGCATTGTGGGCTCCGGCATTTTTATCAATCCCTACGTTGTCGCGCTTCGAGTCCATACTCCTTTTTTGATCCTAGGGGTCTGGCTGCTCGGCGGCGGCCTGGCGCTGCTCGGCGCGTTCATCTGGGCGGAACTGGCATCCCGCCTACCCGGCGCGGGGGGACAGTACCTTTATCTGCGGGAAGCCTATCATCCCTGGGTTGCTTTCATATATGGATGGGTCCTGTTGCTGGTGACGCAGACCGGAGGCATGGCGGCGGTCGCAGTCACATTTAGCAGATACTATCGCGAGATCTCGGGCTTCTCGTCAGGAGATGGGCCGATCGCGGCCGTGACCCTGTTAGGTTTGACCGCGATCAACTGTTTTGGAGTTCGCGCAGGGAGCAATGTGCAAAGCGCGCTCATGCTCCTCAAGGCAGCCGCGATCACGGTCATGATCGTGGTGGGAATTCTGTGGGGTGGTGACGTAGTGCATCCTTTGCCCTTGTTCGACCGTCCCATTTCGTTGGGATTGGGAAGTGCGATCGGTGCGGCCATGATTCCCGTCGCCTTCGCGTATGGCGGATGGCAGACCGCGAGCTTTGTGGCGGGCGAGATGCGTGATCCGCGGCGGGATCTGTCCCGTGGATTAGTAGCGGGAGTAATCGGGGTCGTCGCGCTTTATCTCGCAGTCAATTTTGTTTGTTTGCGCGTGCTCGGCCCGGACGGACTGGCGGCGACCCGAATTCCCGCATCGGCTGTAATGTGCAAGGCACTCGGCGAGCGTGGGGCGCGGTGGATTGCGCTCGGCATCGCTGTTTCCACGCTGGGCTTCCTGAGTCAGGGAATTCTGACTGCTCCGCGGGTTTACTACGCGATGGCCCGCGACGGTCTTTTCTTCAAAAGTGTTGGCTGGCTGTCTCCCAGAACCGGAGTTCCGGTTGTGGCAATCGCGCTGCAAGGCGTGACCGCGACGGTTATCGCTCTGTCGGGACGCTACGAGCAGATCTTGAACTACGTGATCTCCGTCGATTTCATCTCCTTTGGCATGACTGCCGCATCGCTATTTGTGTTCCGGCGGAAACCTTCCGCCACATCTCAGGGACTCTATCTCGCACCCGGTCATCCCTATACCACAGCTGTTTTTGTGTTGGCCTGCGCCGCCATCGTGACTAGTACGATCGCGACTTTTCCGGCGAACTCTGCGATAGGCCTGATCATTCTGCTGGCCGGCATCCCGGTATATTTGTACTGGAGCCGTGATGCGCGACCGATTCCGCCCCAAACAGACCTATGAGACAGAGACATTCTGACTACATGTTTTGGGCGAAGACGCAAACCCATGCGAGGTTCAATCTCGCTACCAGCGGTGTGGGCTCGCTTTCCCTGCGCGAGCTTCCGGTCACCATCGAGCAGTTGGAGGTTAACGGCGACAGCACTTATGGCTACGCCCCTCTGCAGCATGCCATTGCGAAGAAATGTGGAGTCGATGCGGACTGTGTAGTAGCTGCTGCTGGCACCTCCATGGCCAATCATCTGGCGATGGCTACCCTGATCGACCCAGGTGATGAAGTACTCATCGAGCAGCCGACCTATGAGTTGCTGACTTCCACCCTGCTGTATTTGGGCGCGGCAATCAAGCATTTTCCCCGGACTGAAGAGAGCGGGTACGCACTCGATCCTGCACACGTTCATCGTGTGATAACGCCCAAGACCAAATTGATTGTCCTGACCAACCTGCACAATCCGAGCAGCGTCCTGGCGCCGGATTCCGTATTGCGCGAGATCGGAGACTTGGCGCGCAGTGTGGGGGCGCACGTACTGGTTGACGAGGTATATCTCGATGCTGTTTACAACAATACACCGAAGACCTCGTACCACTTGGGCCCGGAGTTCATTGTCACTACCAGTTTGACCAAGGTGTACGGCTTGAGCGGCCTCCGTTGTGGATGGATTCTGACTCACCCTGATTTGGCGCGCGCCATGTGGCGGCTGAGTGATCTGTTTGCGTCCATCCCTGCCCACCCCGCCGAACTGCTGAGCGTCCTGGCGTTCGAAAATCTTGATGAGATCCGGGAGCGCGCCCGCAAGGTAGTGGAGGCAGATCGCGCGTTGCTAGCTGTGTTTCTTGACCAGCAGAAGCGGGTTTCCACGCCTCGCACCGAATTTGGTACGACTGCGATTCTGCGGCTGACCCATGGCAACGTCGAGGATTTTCTGATCCGCTTGCGTGCGGAACATGAAACCTCCGCGGTGCCAGGACGCTTTTTCGGACTGCCGAACCATTTTCGTATTGGTATGGGTGTGGATACGGAAATGTTCCGCGAGGGGTTGCAAAGAATTGGCCGGGTACTGAGCACACTTTAAGAGAGCCAGCCCTGATCAAGTGCTTCTCGGACCACTACCGTAGACGTGAGAGAACAAGCTTTGCTGCGTGGTAACCACACATCCCGTGCACTCCGCCCCCGGGTGGCGTCGATGATGAACAGATATATAAGTCCTTGGCCGAAGTCGCGTAATGCCGCCACGTGGGACGAAATAAGAACTGTAAGATTCCCATTGCACCTCCTGAAATATCCCCGCCAACCAAATTAGCATCCATTTTTTCCAGTGCCGCAGGACCAAACACTCTACGCGCCAGAACGCAACTCCGAAATCCTGGAGCGAAGCGCTCGATTTGGTTGTCAAGACGGTCGAGCATATCGAACTCGGATCCGTTCGGGACATGGCAATAAGCCCAGGCCGTATGTCTGCCTTCCGGCGCTCGTGTGGGATCGAACAGGCTGGGCTGTGCCAGCAGAACGAAAGGATGTTCCGCATGACCACCACGTCGCATGGTCGCTTCGGAGGCGGCAATCTCCTCGAAGCTCCCGCCCAGGTGAACAGTCGCTGCCCGAAGACATTCGACTGCCGTCCACGGGATGGGCTTCTCAAGGGCGTAATCGACCTTGAAAACGCCAAGGCCATACCGGTATTTTGCCAGCTGACGCTGGTATGCTTTAGACAATCGTTTGCCCGCCAACTGAAGCAACTGGCGGGGAGTGACATCGCAAATGGTTACGTCATAAGGCGGGAGCACTGCCAGACTTTCCACTCGCCTAGAAGTCGCTATTGTCCCGCTCAATTTCGCAAGATGATCGCACAAAGCCTTTGTGATGGACTGTGCGCCTGCTCGCGGAATCGGCCATCCTACTGCATGTGCTGCAGCCCCCAGCAACACACCGAATGCGGCGCTCAAAGATTCGTCGAGACTGAGAAAGGAATGTGCCGCCAAGCCCGCGAAGAGCGCTTTGGTGCGTTCATCGTGAAATAGACGACGAATGAGAACTTGTGCGGAGGGCAGTGCGTTCATTCCGAAGCGCGCGAGCAACCAGGGATGGCGCGGCAGGAATGGGACTGGACCGAGCACTTCGGAAGCCAATTCAGCCCAGTGTTCCGCGAATGGCTCCATGAGTTTACGCCACGCCTTACCATCTCGGCCGAGTGCCGATTCCGCATCGCGGAGGTCGCTTTCCAGTGTCACCGCGGTACCATCATCGAACGGGTGGGCGAGCGCGGCAGGCGAGCGAATCCACTCCAGTCCATATTCCTGCAAAGGCAGTGATGAAAAGAACGGTGATCCTACAGCCAAAGGATGGACCGCAGATCCGAAGTCATGAAGAAAACTCGGAAGAGTTAATTCAAGCGTGCGCACAGCGCCCCCCGGTATGGGCTCGGCCTCGAAGACTTCAACCTGCAAACCGGCCTGGGCCAGAACGATGGCGGCTGCGAGCCCATTCGGACCGGCGCCGATCACGCAAGCTCTGCGGCTCATCGAGTAAGGCTCCAACATATTTGTGCCCATCTCATCGTCGCGGGGCAATCGCTGGCCAATCGATGACATCGATCCTGCCGTCAGGCTCGTGCTGAAGTGTCGGGGCGTAGAGTCCCAGAAATTGACGCCGCCACCACAGGCCATGCGTTCGCTTCTCTTCGAGCGAGGTGAACCAGTATTGCCACAGCACGGCGCGGACTTCGCGTGGCGGTTGCTGTGCGAAAGGATTGCCCGCGAAGAGAGCGAGTACGCCTGGCTGGTTCGTAAGTAATCGTATTTCAGTGTTGGCCACAATCGTATCTTCACGCCACGAACCGAGCGAAGCGAACCATAAGTTCCAGTCAAAGCGTGGCTGATAAGGCGCGTAAATCTTGGGTGGCTCCGTCACCTCCTGCGGTTTAAAGCGGAAGGGATAAGGCATCCAGGTTCGTCCATCCTGGGAACCTTGAAATTCGATTTCGTACCGGCCGCGAGTCATGACCGCAAAGAGCCCATACCGATTAGCGATGCGGAATGGTTCGAGAGCCGCTACCGGCGCAGTCGGTAGAGGTGTCGTAGGCAAGACCATCCAGATCGATTGTGCTGTAGTCGCGTAGAACAGCCATGCGAGCATCACCGCGGTCACAGAAAGCCTCAGTGCGGCAATCTGCGGACGGAACAGCCTTAGCCAAATCCGCATGCGACTAAGGATCGCTTTGTCACATCGCATTGCAAGATCCCGCGACTCGGAATCGGAAGAGGAGCGTGGCGGGACCGCATCGGGTGGTAAGACGCAACTCATCACGTAGTGCTTCCACCGACCCGGAACGGAGCGCAGCAACCAACGGTCATCAAGTAGTAAAAAACCGAGCGCCAGGACCAGATAGTTCAGAAATGTATAGTTAGCCGTAAGAATGACGGCGAGCTCCCATGGCGTCACGACTAAGAAGCAGACCAATCGCCAGCGCCGCGGCAGAAACAGCATCCAGACCAAGCCCAGTTCGAGCGCGAGTGTGGCATAGGTTGTCAAGGCATGAAACCAGTGAGGCAGATGTTGGACGTACCAGCCGATCCAGGTTGGCAGCGGACCGTTCTGATAGTACTCATCCATCGCAGTCATATGGCGCCATTCCGGATCTCCACTAGCGATCTTCGCGATGCCGGACTCAAAGTAGATGCGAAACCACTCCCATTGCAGAAGAAAGAGGCTAGCGCGTATCGGCGGCGCTCCTCCTCCGAGGACCGGCCGAAATCCAGGGGGAGCAAGGAAAAACGCAAGGAACCCGGCTTCAAGCAGCATGCCATCGGATTGATATCCGGAGAATTCTTGCGCCGCGCTAACGAATGAGAGAAAACAGATGAAGCAGATTACCAGCGTCCCGCGTGGCCAGACATTTACCACCAGCAGTAGCGACGCTAGCATGCCCATCCAGCATAAGGCGATCAACATTTGGGAACTGCTCGAGAACCACAGCAGCGTGGGCGCAAACCACAAGCGAGCGTACGTGCCGATTGAATGGGCGACCGCTTCCAGATACTCATTCGCCGGCAGGATGCCTTGAGGGCCAATAAGTCCGCGGATCTGAAAGATCAGCGAGAAGAAGGCTGAGAAGTAGATCAGGCCGAGTGCGCGCAGAAAAAGCCAACGTGGAATTAGACGATCCGAGGCGCCACGCGCCGAGTCGAACAGCCAAGGGGCAAAGGACGCAGGTCTCCATTCCATTAACGCTGATTATATCGGCCGCTCAATACACAGCGCCCGAAAACATCTTGCCGGGTAGCACGCGAAATCAGTCCGACAGTTCTAGCGTGCTGGATAATCCTTGGTTTTCTGGGTACGGGAATTGAAAATCGCAAAGCTTCCGTCCGGCCACGCCGTCAATTCCAGATAGTTCGCCGCATCGGGTCCGGCAGGATTAGCGATGAATTCGGGGGCGACGTTGTGCGCGACGCCACCTTCTTGAGAAAAATGCAATTGCCAAAAGTCCTCGAGTCTTGGCGACTTACTAATGATGCGTTCCTACCGGAATTCGCGATGTCAGCTGCGGCACGCCGCCGACATGGTCGTTATGAAAATGCGTGATCAGCACGTAGTCAATCTTGCTGACCCCGGCTTGTTTTGCCGCGGCAACGATGCGATCTGCGTCGCGGCCGTCATTGTCCGTCCAACCAGTGTCAATGAGCAGCGATTGGTGTGCGGGCGTGACAAACAGCGTTGCCTGTCCGCCTTCGACATCGACGAAGTAGACTTGCAGAGGTTTTTTGCGGTCAGCGGAGACCGGCGCAGCCCATGCCTTCGCCAGCAGGCAGAGAACCAACGCCGCTCTTAAGATTGGAGCTAGGTGTCACGTTGCATTGGGACCGAATGCTCGGCATGCTCGCAGCTCCTGGGTGCTTATCCGATGGTGCATAATCGATCCATTCCTTTTGTCGTCACGACTTCATCTACGCAGTTGTCTCAAGGGCGATTCCAAAAGCTCCCCAACGAGAGTCTGAGCCGCACTCTTCCTCTTTCATCAAAGGCAAGAATCACGCCTGTTAAGCCCAGCGGAGTCGGCATGAACAATCCGACCGAAGTGCTCTGGTGAGTCTGCCAGCCCTGGGAATCAAGGTCCAGGCGGGCGCCCTCATACCAGCTCGCGAGCAGCGGGCGGAAGGAAACATTCGAAAAATTCAGCCCCCGATAAATCAATCCACCTCCGGCTGCCACCCCAGAGTTGGCATGAAACTCCTGGTAACGATAGGCATCCAGCTGGCCCAGTCCGCCCAAGGTGAACTGGTCGTAGAACGTGAGTTTACGGTTAAAACTGCTGTCCGCTTCGCCGAGAGCAAAGACCGAAAATGTCTTATTGATCGGTTGGAAATGGTCAAAGTTGGTTTGCAGGTATGGGTAGGAATGGTTGCGGAAGCTCCACCCGAGTGATGCATTGATGCGCGTCCCATGATCAGGAAGTTGTCCAGAATCCTGGGTGTTGAATACGAACACTGCTTCTGGATTGATGAATGGTGTATTTTTTGCCGTCACCCTATCCACGGTGAGTTGTTTGCCGTAATTATCAAAGCCGGTTTGCATGCCCACGCGAGCCTGTATGAAACGCCAGGTTCCTCCGCCCACGTAGAATGAGCCAGCCACTCGATCTCGCGTGAAGTCAGTCCGCACTGAACTCTGATAGAAGGAACTATGTTGGCGCTGAACCAGGAAGCCAGGAGCCACAAAGAAGGAGCTGCCATCAAATGGATGGTAGTACTCAAAGCGAGCGCCTGGGTCGTATCCGATAAAGAGGTCCGCGAGAAACCGGGACTTGTAGGAATCCTTCGAAATTGTTGTAGTGTTGAGTTGAAGGGTAGCTCGGCCGGGTTCAATATGTGAAATCTGATAAAAGACTGCCGGGTGGAGCAGCAATTCGCGGTCCCGCCGGGGTTCGAGATCGATGCGAAAACCTGCTTGCCCGGCATTCTGCCAGGTGTAAAACGCACCGGACAGTCCGGTTGCGGCCGTCAGTCCGGTCAAAGTTGCTTCGAGTTTGTCTTTCGAAACCGGCCCGCCGGATAACTTGTGAGTGAGTTCCTGGGTCGCATTTTGCTGGACGGATGGCTGCTGTGAACGCACCGCAACTACATTACCCGACTCTGGAACCATGTGTCTGCGAGCACTTTTCTCCTGAATATATTCCCCCCACTCCTGAGGCGAAACGGCCAGTCGTTCAAGTGCTTTCGCAGTTCGTTCAGCGGCTTTGTATCCGCTTTCAATTACCCGCTCTGTCTCGACAAAATCCAACAGGCCGAAGTTCCGGGCGGGAACTTCGATCACGATATCGGCGAGTTTCGCGTTTCGACGTTCATTTTGCAGCAATGCAACGCTTACTGACTGCTTCAGGATGTTGGAAATCGTAGTCAACTGTTTAGCGTCCGCGGGTGCACTCTGGAGCACGACCGCGATCACGACATCCGCACCCATATCACGCACAACGTCTGTCGGCAGGTTATTTACCAGGCCACCGTCAATCAGAACCCGGCCATGCCATTCCACGGGAGTGAAGACAGCAGGAAGTGCCATGGTGGCACGCATTGCTTTAGCCAGGGGCCCTTCTTGCAGCACGAATGCATCTGCTGACACGAGGTCAGTGGCAACACAGCGAAAGGGAATCGGAAGATCGTCGAAACTGCCGAGGTTTGAGTAGCCAATCGTCTCCCGGCTTAGCAATAAAGCTAATTGCTGACCAGGATTAATCCCAGCGGGAAGAGAGAGCCTTTTGCCAAAACGAAACGTAAACTCTCCCGTTATCCGATTCCATTCCTGTTTCTCTGCGACGGGGCGATCTGCAAATTTGGGAGACGAACGCAAGAAGTCAGCCCAGGGAGCGTTGTTCGCAACCTTCTCTAAGTCCTCGGAGTTCTCTCCGGTTGCGTAGAGGCCCGCTACGAGGCCTCCCATGCTCGTCCCTGCAATGCGGTCGATCGGAATGCGATGCTCTTCAAGGAATCGAAGCACGCCGATATGAGCGAGTCCAAGCGCACCTCCTCCACCGAGTGCCAGACCCACACGCAGTCTGCGGTTTTGACTAGCTCCCTGGGCTTGCAGAGAAGGCGCGAGCGAGAGAAGAGTCAGGCCAGTTACAAATAAGCAGCTGAATTGTTTGATTTTCATTTCCTTCGAGTCCAGAATCGATGCCCGACATGCCATGGGTTCTGTGGTGCCTGGGGATGGAATCGAACCGTCACGCCCCTTTCGGGGCCGGATTTTGAGAGCCGAGCACCACTTTCTCTAGTCCTATCATATCGAGCGTTTCCAATGGGTTACCAATTTCCGGCGGAAATTCTAGCCCGGTCTTTCTCGTCCTTCCCAGCCGTTGAGCCATGATGAGAGGGCGTGGCGGGGCTCGGCGGGTAACTGTCGCGCCTATGCCGATCAAGTCGGTTCGTAGGTTATCAGCGCCGATCTAAAAGAGAGCCAGTTTGGACGGTTGTGAGGTGAGCCAGAAAGCTCGCCGATCGCGCGCCATGGCCGCGTGGCGCTCACTGCCTATCACCACTGTCCAGCGCGATCTTCGCGAGCGTGCCACGGATATTCCTCTTGCCGCAGAGCTCGGCGGTACGTTTTAGGATTCTTTCCGTCTTGTTTTGCCATGTCTACTGCCGTTATTTCAGCCATTTCTAGCTCCTAAACCCACCAGCAGCGGAGGCGATGCGAGCGCCGTTCTAGCTCATTGGCCCTGTGACCGTATGTTAGACCATGGCGCGGGCTCTCAGCTTCTACAGCGCCGTTCGCTTCAGGCTACGGCTAACGGTTGCCAAAAGCAGCCTGGGCCCGCTGAAGCTTCCAAGCTATGGCTGCTCATTTAGCTCTTGAGCTGGCCTTCACCTACGGTTGGCGCAAGAGCGAATGGCTCGGGCTCCGAATGAGGCAGCTTCGCGCAACGTACTATAAGGCTCGATGTGGGAACCACGAAGAACCGCGAAGGAAGGGAGGTCGCGATGACGGCGAAGGTCGCGGAGCTTCTACGGCAAGCGGTGGCGGGGAAGAGCCCCGACAACTTCGTGCTAACGCGCGCGAACGGAAAACCTGTGAAGGACTTCCGAAAGGCGTGGCAGAACCTGTGCGTTCGAGCTGCTCTCGGCGCTTTCGTTTGCAGCGATTGTGCGCGCACTATGACTGGTGGCGTGCCGGAAAGTGTAATCATGGCGACGGGCGGATGGAAAAACCGCAAGCATGTTTCGCCTATGCGATCGTCAGTTCCTTAGACCAGCGAGACGCGATGGGAAAACTCGAATTGGGACGAGCCGAGAATAGCCCCGTTTCGGCCCCTTGAAACGCGAAACACCACCGGCTCCAGCGGAAGTGAGTAGCCGGAAGGTACCGTAAAGTGACTGGACCGGTTAGAGTTAAGTTGGTGCCCGGGGACGGAATCGAACCGTCACGCCCCTTTCGGGGCCCGGGATTTTAAGTCTTACTTCCTGCTCCACTTAGTTACTGACACTTAAGCATTTGCAATCACTTACGTTATTTCAATGCGGCAAAGTGTGCCCTCCTGTACCCATGCACAGCCGTGTGATGGGCATGATTTGGGCATGATTGAGCGCGCAACAAGAAAGGCGGTGATGTGTGACCGAACAAGGGCAGCAGACTGTCGTAGCTACGGAACCGAGAAAGCGGGATGGCGCGGGCCGGGAGGAAGTCATAAATCGTTGCGCTCAATACGGCGCGTACCAAGTATCTTTGGCACCAGAATTAGGCGGCCGTTCGGGCACTTCAGATCGTGCAGAGTCCAGCCGGGGACTTCGGCTAAGACGGATTCTGTGGACGTGCCTGCCGTTCTTGGTGCGCGTACTTGTAAAGGAGTGTTGCAGTCTGCCTCACCGCATACGAGTGGCACGAACGTCACGGTGGGATACTTCTGATGGTTCGCCTCTTGTCCCTGGAGCTCTGGCCAAGGAATTGGCGTCGTTTCCCGGTATTCGTACATATAGACATGCTTACATTCTGGACATGACACGGCTACTGGAGCAGTATCCGTTTCTGACAGACTTTGACCTTCATGTGGCCAGACGAGCGTGGAACGACGGAACACAGA